>ERZ808277.95-NODE-95-length-46067-cov-4.601908_pt1 | contig 46067 bp, 54 predicted proteins | sample MGYA00521240_ERZ808277 | MGnify/ENA primary metagenome ERZ808277 (study PRJEB31516, sample SAMN03275599) | gut metagenome | biome: mammalia-associated habitat; material: feces | host: Papio cynocephalus | place: Kenya | collected 2012-07-17 ... | reverse complement strand
TTTCCCCAGCAAATTGTAACAAGCCGGGTATAATCAATGCAGAGCACCGAGAGTGCCGCCCGTGCCGCGTGTCCCGCGCACGGGCTTTTCATTTCACGGCTTCTGCGAGGGCATCGTGCTGGCGGGCGCTGCGCTCAAAGAGTCGGCCGCACTCTGAACCAGCGTCAGCCATTTGCTGTACCACGCTCTCCAGCTTGGCAACTCGGGCTCTAAGAGCGTCTGCGGTATCGTCCTTTCCTTCGGTGCGATCGCCGGTTGCTGCGAGGCGCAGCCTTGCACGAGCGCGGTCAAGCTCAGAGCTAAGACGATCGTACTCAGCCTGGGCCACATTGATTGTGTTTGTTGCATTTGACAATCCCTCTGCGGTCTTCGCCTTCGCAGCGGCGAGAGCTTCGGCGTCTGCCTTCTTGATCTCCGCGATCTCCTCCTCGTAGTGCGTTGCCGTGAGCACGCACCCCGTGGCGAAGGGCAGCACCATAAAGCAGAGAACCATGCCTGCAGTAGCTAGCGTGTCCCTCCATGTCCAGCTCATTCGAGACCCATCCTCTTGCGAATGAAGGCGAACGCCCAGCCGACCCCTTCCTTTCCGGCAAAGCCGCCAAGGCCTGCGAGCGCCCCGCACATTTCGGTGGACAGCCCGTAGGAATCTCCGGCAAGAGAAATCAGGAAGCCAATGAATCCGGACAAAAGAACGGCAGAGCCGAACTCCTTCCAGCTGAAGTAGCGGCCCCGCTCAGTCGAGTTGATGTACATGAGCGCTTGCGCCATGGATGCCACCCCCGCGCAGAAAATAAATGGAACAATGCCGTGCTGCTCTTGCATGAAGACGCCCTCTGTTTGTGTAGATGATTGTGGCCGCCGAGAGCGCCTTCATGTGTCTTACGGCTTGCTCGCCCGCATCGCGACCTCGATGGCGCACCACGCCTTCTCGAGCGTCCGCACCTCCTCGCAGGTGAGAGTTCCCCTGTCTCGCCCGTTGTCGCAGACCTTGTCTATCTTGTCGAGCAGTCGCTCGATCGTCTGCTCGCATCGGGCGTGAAGCAATGCGCTGTCCATGATCATTCTCCGTGTCGATTCATGATGTCCCGGAGCGCATCAAGATCCGCCCGGTCGGGCTTGTATCCGAAGGGGAGGATGACCGGGTGCGCCTCGAGGTTCTTGCTAGCCTCCTCGAAGAGCAAGTCCGCATCGATGCGGTTCTGATCATCCACGACTCCGAGCGCCTTGAGCGCATCGAGATGCCGGGACAGCATCGCCGGGGCTTGCCTTGCGAACAGGCCTGCGCCAACGCCGACCGTGAACGGGAGCAGGCCGCCCTGCCTTTCCGCAGCGGGGATGAGAACCTGTTGAGTGAACTCGAGGATGACGGCTGGCACGTTGCCGATCGGCGTCTTCATGCTCAGCTCCTCTGAACGTCAATCGTTCCCGTGACCGGCTGGGTTGCCGGGGCTTGGTTGGTCGGAGCCGTCCACGAGTTCCACCGCTCCATGACCTCCGGGCAGATGGCGGTGCGCGGAATCACCGTGCGGGTGATGCCCGCAACGGTGTTCTGCAGGGCGGCGATCGCCGCGCTGTTCTGATTGATGCCGCAGGTGGCGGCCGCAGCCACGGCGTCAATCTTCGCATTCGCCTGGCAGCAGCACTGGTCGATCTTTGCGCTGAGTTCAGACCGCACCAGCTTCTCACGGAGATCCGCGATCTCAGAGTTTTTCGCGACCTGCGTTTCAAGAACGGCAACTCGAGTGCGATTGTTCGCGGACTCATCGGCGAGCGGCTTGATGAATGCGTACATCTCATCACGCAGGCGGCGGTTGTCCGTGAGGCTCTGGCCGTAAACCTCCTTGCCGATCTTGTCCGAGTAATTTTCGGACTTCAGCATGGCATTCTCCGAGAGCAGGGCAGACTGCGTGTTGACGCCGTTGCCTCCGAAGAGGCCGCCCAGGATTCCGCCGTTCCCGTTGCCGTTGTTGAGAGCCATGAGACCCGCGAGAGATGTGCCGATGATGCCGGTCGTCAGACCAGCCTTTGCAACGCCGGAAGAGAATTCACCCATGACAGGCTCCTTGTTCAGGAAGCTCGAGGCTTTGCCTTTGCGCTCGGCTGGCGCGGGGTGTCAGGCTCACGGGCCCTGGCGATGGCCGCGAGCGTCTTGCATCGCGGGCACCGGATGAAGAACTCGCCCGCCGTGCGCGGCGAGACATCGAAGAGACGCTTGCCGCACTGGGGGCACCGGATCTGAATGCGCTCCATGCAACCCTCCGTTTTTCTTACTTAAAGTTTTGCTCGGAGCAGCGCGTCATGTATCACCGGATTCCATCTCCTCGATGCGGCGATCAATGGCATCGAGCGCCACGCGCAGGTGCGCCAGCCGTTCTTTGATTTCTTCAGTGCGCATGGCGGCGGCGATCTCCAGCACAACATCGGAGGAGTCGAGATCAAGGTAGAAGCAGCGAAGGTCGGCGGCGAAGCGATCGGCAAGCCGGGCCGTGGAGTCGCTGATCAGCCTGCCCGCGGAGGGGAAGGTGAGCAGATAGCAGACATACCATCGGGCTTTCTCAAGGTCTTCCGCCGGGCGTCCCTTGAACTGGTGGCGCAGCACGTACTTCAAGGCGTTGCCCGAGCTGAAGTCAAAGCGCGAGGTCAGCTCAATCACCTCGTGGCGGTAGTGCGCAGCATAGTGCGCGGGGTGGTCTACGCTATCAGGAAAGGAACATTGACTTCTCATCCTCTCTCCTCCGCACGAGGCCGGGCAGCTCCTTGCCGCCCGCCCGCGTCCATCGCTTGAATTCATACGCCGCATTGACCGGCTTGCCCGCGTTGAGCAGCTTGATCAGCGTGGACCGCTCGAGAGCGGAGACGCCGCAGTTGTACGCGAAGTCCATCAGTGCAACGAACTGCCCGTGCGTCACGGGGACGCGGATGAAGCAGGCCGCCTCGTCCTGAATCCGGTCAAGCTCCTTGCGCAGAAGGGCGTCAGCCTCTGCCTGCGTGATGGTGATGTTGCGGATGACAGGGTTGCCCGAGGCGAGGCGGGTGGATCCGTAGCCGATAGTCCACACGCCCGCCGGGCACCGGTACGAGGTCAGCTCGCACCCCTCGTGCTTCTTGACAAACGGGATCGCGTCCGCGGCATCCCACCCGTTGAACTTCCTGCTCTCTGTCATTGGATCTCCTCAATCGCGGTCTTCATCCGGGCGCCAAGCCACCGGATGACGGGCACCGCCCACGAGTTCCCGACCGCTGCGTAGCGGTGGGTGTCCGGACAGTTCTCCGCGGAGCGGCCGCGAAAGGCGATCCGCGTGTAGTTGTCGGGGAATCCCTGCAGCCGCTCGCACTCCACCGGGGTCAGCTTGCGGACGCCCAGCCACTCGTTCGGCGGAGGCGCCTGCTCCACGATCGCCGCCGCCTGACCCCGGGAGTCCGGGCGCAGGCAGTGCGTTGTCAGCGTGGACGCCGTGGCCGCCGGTTCGTAGCTCGAGATGTCGAATTCGCCAACGAAGGCGCGGCTTCGCCGCTCGATGACTGCGCAGGAGGCGCCCTGCGCCCGACCGGCGTTCGCGCCGTCCGTGGTCAGCGTGGGGCAGTTCTCCCGAAGGAAGAAATTCGAGTCGGAGTTTCGCCCGCCTACGGGCACTCGCGCGCGATAGTCTGTTCCAGCGCGGCCCGGAGCAAGGGGGGCAACGGCTTCGGGTTTCGTTCCGCGCGGCGCAGAATCCCCGCGCAGGCGCGAGCGCTCAAAAAGTATTTCGGCGGGATCGGCCCCCCCCTCGAGCGCTTGCGACAACAAAGACGCGCTTGCGGCGTTGGGCGAGTCCGAAGTGTTGAGCGTCAAGGACTCGCCAAGCAACTCGCCGTCTCGGCCCTTCAACAGCACCAGCCGCGGGGAAGCGTCCCACTTCGGGGACGATGGGTTCATCACATCCTGCCAATGCACCAAGGAAGCACCCGAAGGCGTTGTCTCCTGTGCGCAAGACCCCGGGCACGTTCTCCCAGAAGCAGACGGCTGGCTGTTGTCCATTGGCTTTTCTCCTGTCATCGATTGCATTGAAGATCTGCACGAAGCAGAGCGAGAGGCGTCCGCGCGGATCCGAGAGCGACCCCCGCTGCCCCGCCATCGAGAACGCCTGGCAGGGCGTCCCGCCGCAGAGGATGTCCGGCGCCTCAACCTCGCCCGAGGCGATGCGCTCGGGCAGCGCGGTCATGTCGCCGAGGTTGGGAATGTCCGGGTACTTCTGCTCGAGGAGATCGCAGGGGAACTGCTCGATCTCAGAGAACCATGCCGCCTGGAATCCGATGGGGTTCCAAGCCACGCTCGCCGCCTCGATGCCCGAGCAGACTGAGCCGAATCTGATCATGCCGCTTCTCCATGAAATTCACTTCGTGGAGACCAAGCTTGCTAGCGAAGAGCGGGGTCATGTGTTTGGAAAATCATTTTCACCACTTGACGAAAATGATTCGAGTGTGGTAATCACGCCGGTGAAACCGCCCACGCGAACAGCCGGACGAGTGCGGCGATGGCAAGGATCGCGCCGGTGGCGCCAATGAGCGCAAGCCACAAGACCAATGCGAAGTAGCCGATGCGGTCTAGAAGAGCATCGTTGATTGTGATCTCGATCAAGCTTCCTTCGTTTCGGGCATCAGTCATTCTTCTCCTCCTTCGCTTCCTCGTACGGCACGGTCCACAATTTCGTCTGCGCATCGCCCGCGAGCCGCAGAGCTTCAGCTAGCTGTTTCACTGTCGGCTCAGCGATGCTGTTGTCAGCGAGCACCCACGTGCGTTTCTCTGTGCTGAGATCAGCACCGAGGGCGACTGCCGCGGCGATCGTGCGGCTCATGCGGGATTGAGACTCCTCGTCAGCATCGAACGTCATGCTATCGACCGTGACAACGAGTTTGCTGACAGCAGTAGCGCGTTCTGATTTCGCCTCCGCGAGCTCCTGCGCGGCCTGCTCCTCGGGCGTGGGCTCGGGGATTTTCTCAACGTGGAGCGCGAGAGAATCAGGATCCTGCGCGAGCCTGTAGCCGCTCGAACTCTCTGTGAATTTTCTGAACAGTTGTCTCAGCTCATTGACGCGAGTGGTCTGAGATTCGTGCGGCAGTTTCCCGATCGCGGCGCAGTCTGCCGCGCTCGCTGGCTTCGGCTCGGCTACGAATTTCGAGCCGTCCCATTTGTAGAAATTGCCATCCCTGCTCGGATCCGAGCACGGAGCTTCAGCCCGCACTGCGTTGCGCGGGAGCAACGGCTCGCCTGTTCGCGGGTCGTCCATGACGCTGACGAGCCCGCAGAAATAATCGTCAGAGTCAATTCGCGGGAGCGTGTAGATTTGCATGATGATCAGCTCCTAGTATTTGATTAGAAAGAGAACAACGGCCGCGGCAGGCTGGACGGTCGTGGATGCGCCGTAGGTAGCATTGTGCCGCCCGGCAGAAAAACTCAAGTCGTAGCCATAGCGCGCGTCTCCGTTGCTGTTTTTCGAATCGCCAGTCTTGTCTACAACGCCCCACTCAAGAGCCCCCGCGTGCTGTGCAACTGGGGACGATCTGGAATCTGACGTGATGAAATTCACGTAACCCCAGATTTCGGGCAATCCTGCTGAAAAATATTTCCCTATCGGCAAACTCGAAACATTTTTCTGCACGGCGACGCCGTCTGCGCTCTGAGACGAGACCTTCTGCCCGCCGCCTTCGAGAAATCTTTCAAACAGATCAGGCAGATAGAACGTATCATCGCTAGCTGTCGAGCCGGAAGGCAACCACGTGTTGCCAATCGCAGAAAACAATTCTGCGTATGTGGTTTTCGCGACCTGCGCCCCGTTGCAGATGAGAAATCCATCCGGCACAGTTGTGCCCGCATACGAGATGATCGTTCCGACCGGCACGCCGGACAGCGTGTCAGGCAACAGGCCCGGGTTCAATTTGTCGCCCGCGCCGTTGTCAGTGAATAATTTTTTGAGCAGGCTAGGAAAGCTCATGCTGTTCTCCTCCAGCAGTACGCAGTGATGTAGGGGGGCATGTTGTTGTGCGCGGAAGAGCCCCCCTCGCTGTAAATGAAGTCACTCGCGAAGCCAATGTCGCCAGACTGTGATCGATCTGTGAATGTGCCGTTGCTGGCGCCGCCGCTCAACGGCGTCTCTCCAGTTTTGATCGCTTTCGGCTTGCCGCCTGTCGGCAGATAGCCACCGCTCGATTCCGTGTTCAGACGAATTCTGTGCGAATGGGTTGGCATCTCAGCAGTTGTCAACGTGTGCGTTGCTTCGCCGCCCGTGCTTCCCGCCGCATAGGCCTCACCCGCCGCGAGGATGAATCGATCTTTGATCCGCTCCCACGTGCCGCCGAAGAGCGTTGCGGGATCCGTGCTTTCAACAGAGCAGTAGATGCTCCCGACCGGGTGCGCAGAGAGCAACGCCGTTTTCACAGCCGCCTCGATCGCGCTCTTCACGATCCTGTTCTGCACCGCGTTCGTGCTCGTGTCGCTCAGCACGCTGTCAATCGCGTAGCTCGGCGTGATCGCCGCCGCGCCTGCGCTCACGAATTTGATCAGCGTGACCTCGGTGCCGACCGGCAGAGCGTCAGCGAACTGCACAGTGTCGCCGCCCGTGATGCCGTAGCTCTCGCCCTCAACAGCTAGAACAGAGTCAACGAACACGAGCACGTGACTCACGTTGCCGACCGCGAAGCTCTGCGGAGAGCTCGCGTCATCAATGGTGTGCGTCTCGGTCTCCACGACAGCCTCAGTTATTCTGCTGAGCCGGTCGGCCTGAGCGTCAGCCGCCGCCTTGATCTGCTCGGCCGCGCTCTTGCTCGAGGCCTCGGCCTGCGCCTCGACCGCCGAGACGCCATCGGTCTTGGCGTCTGCGAGCGCGGTCTTGCCCGCGCTGATGGTGCTCTCGAGGTCGGACTTCCCGGCCGCGATCGTGGCCTCGGCCTCGGCGGTCTTGTCCGTGACGGCCTTGACGCCCGCGTCCTTCGCGTCCGAGATCTCCTGCTTCGCTCCGGCCACCGTGGCCGCCGCCTCCTTGGCTGATGCCGCAGAGGCTGATGCGCTCGAGGCCGACTCGCTCGCGCTGTTGCCCGAGGCTGACGCGCTCGCGGCTGATGCCGTGGCGCTCCCCGCCGCCGCGCTCTCGCTCGACCTCGCCGCCGCCTCGGACTTCGCCGCCTCGGCTGCCGATGCGCCCGCCGCGTCAGCGTAGGACTTGGCAACGGTGTAGGCGGTGTCGGCGGCAGAGAGGAGCTTGTTCTTCAGCTCGAGAGGGGTCATCGTGTCCGTTGCGCTCGTCACGACCGCGCGGGACAGGCCTTCCTTCAGCTGCTGGATCTGCGCCTCCGTGCGGTCGGCGTTGCCGTTCAGCGTCCGGGGATCAAAGCCATCGTGCGTGGTCAGCTCCATCGTCTGCGTGTAGGCCACGCTGGACAGGATCGCCACGGTGGCCCCCGCCGCCGGGGCGGCGGTCATCCGCACAGACCCGCCGGGCGCACCTGCCTGATCGGCGCTCAGGGTAACGGAATAGCTGGCGGCGGGGGCTTGCGCCTCCTCGCCCCCCTCCTCCTTCAAATAGACGGAGATGTCCGCCTCGGGGTCGAAGACGACAAAAGAGAACGGGAAGACAGTCTGCTTCCCGTTCCCCACGTAAGTCACTCTTCGCTCAGTGTCTTCAATCGCCATGGCTTGGCCTCAAAATCGATTGCCTTGATTCTGAAGCCAAGCCGCCGGATCATGTGTCACTTGGCCGGTGCGCCAAGGAGCAGCGCAACCGCGCTCACATCGCTGTCCTTCTCCATGGCGTTGAAGCCGCTGATCGCCCTGTTGATCGGCACGGCGGGGATGAGGCCGGTGCCGAGGCTCGTGACATTCACCATCGCCTTGAGAAGCCCCTCGTCCATCTCGCCCTGCTCGAGCTGCTTGGCAAGGCGCCACACGTCCGTGATCGCCCGCAAGCCCGCCGGACCCTGATACGGAGAGACCTGCTCGCCGACCAGCAGAGAGCCGACATCCGCGAACTCCCGGGTGATGACAAACATATTCAGGCCGAAGTTGGGGATCGAGCCAACGGCCTTCCACGCCGTCTTCTCGAGCCAGTCATCGCCATCGTCATCGCCCGCGCCGCCGATGGCCGCCTTCAGCCCCTCGCGAACGAAGGTCTCGATCACCGGCTGGAAGCCCATCATGAGCGTCATGTTCCACAGCCACTTCATCGTGGAATCCGTGCTGCGGGACGTGGCGGCGATGTTGTAGGCCGCGTTGAAGAACGTGTAGAAGGTCGTGAAGACCTTGGCGAACCCGCCCATGCGCTCGATGCGGGAGAGGTCGGACGTGCGGCCCGAGCCCTGCGCCTCGATGGTGAGCCGGTCAGCCATGGCCACGGCCTCATCCTGCGGCTTGCCCTCAGCGAGCGCCTTGTGATACGCCCCGAGCCAAGTCGGAATGTCGACAAGCGCCTGCATCGCCACGATCGGGACGTAGGCCGCCCGCATCACCTTGTCGCGGGCGCGGCCGTACTTTCCAGAGGAGCGCAGCTGGATCTCGGCCAGCTCGCGGAAGCGGGTGCGAGCGCGGGCGGCCATCATGGGCGACATCTCCTCCACCATCCGCTTCATGGCGAACGGGTTCTCCATGAACTTGCTTACGCCGGAAAGCGTCCACTGGCCGCCAAGCACGGCGACCGACTGCAGGATGCCGATCGGCTGGATCGCGGCAGTGATGAGGTTGAAGCCAATGCCCGCGAAGGAGACGTTCCTCGAGACGATGCTCGCGAAGTCATCGCCCATGGCGATGCTCTTGCCGTCATCGCGGATGTCCTTCAGCCATTGATTGATCGCATCCTCGGCCTCCGCGCCCCAGTAGCGGCGAATGGCCGTGGCGAGCGCCCCGTCCCGCTGCATGAGCTTGCTCGTGTTGTTGAGGAACTCGCGCCAGCACAAATCGTGGATCTCGTTCGCAAGGCCCGCGAGGCCCGCATCCATCGTCAGCTCGATGGGGTCGCCGACCGCCTGCGCCGAGCGCTCCATTGTGTGGCCGTGCCGCGTCTGCATCGAGCCGTAGGCGGCGGCCATGCCCTGCTTGGCGAAGTCGATGTCCTCATACCGCCCCATCTTCGCGGACAGCTCCCGGTCGTACTTGACCGGGTAGTAGCCGCCCTTCATGGTCTTCATCACTACAGAGCCGTCCGGCTTGCGCACAGGGATCGTGATCGAGGACGCCACCTCCTCCTTCGGAGCGCGGTTGCCCTCGCGCTCCTCGAGCGCAACCACCTCCTCCCACAGGGAGCCGACCGTGTCAAGCACTTTCTGGATATTGTCAATGTCCTCCTCGGTCAGCACTCTGCCCGCCACGTCAAGGAGCGCGGCAAGCGACCACTGTTTCTTCGCCCCGCTCTCGTCCGCGACCGTCCAGTCGTACTTGTCCGAGCCGGCGATCAGCCGCTCGCGGCCGCTCTCCGTGCCGCAGTTCAGGATGGCCGCCACGATCTGCCGCTTCGTGAGGGATGCCCCAAGCTCGGGGTAGAAGACCTTGGCCGAGCCCGACATGACCGAGCGCAGCTTGGACATCGCCTGATCGAAGGGCACCACGACCTCGTGCGTGAGCGCCTCTTTCTTCGTGGCGCAGGCGTCAGCCCACTTCGTGATCGTCTCATAGAGGATGCCGTGCCCGCCCTCCATTGCGGCGAGGAGCGACTGGACGCGGCGATGCATCATATCGAAGAACCGGATCTTCCCGAAGAGCGTCTTCTTCCAGTTGTTGTCCTCCTTGCCCAGCTCGATCGGCCCCTTGCCCCTTGCCTTGGCGTGATCGATGATCGCCTTCGCCGCCTGCTCCTGCACGGCCTCGAGGGAGACCCGCTCGCCATTCAGGACGGCGGTGCGGGCGTCGCGCCCCAGGGTGGCGAGGTGCCGCAGGAAGCCCGCCACCTCAAGCGCCTCATCCACCGTGAGGTCGCCGAACCCGCGCGCCTTGCCCCGCCGGATGGCGTTGAAGACATCGGCTACCGCAGGCGGCATATCCGGGGTCGGCAGGCCCCGAGTTGCCGCCTGCGCCTGAAACTCCGTGTAGTCCGGGACGCGGTCGTTGGCCGTATAGGCCTTGCCGCCCAGCTGCGCCACGAAGAACTCGAGCTGGATCTTGAAATCCCGGTCGAGCGTCTTGGAGTCGCGCTCCTTCTGCACGCGCTTCCACGCGCGCTCGATCGCATCGCGGGTCTTCTCCGCAACAATCGCATAGGCGGTCTGATAGAGCTGCTGGCGCTTGATGCCCGCCGCCTTGGCCGTGTCGCGCTCCCTGCCGCGCAGGGCCATCAAGGCCTGCCGCCCGAGCGCGGCCGCCTTGGCGCGGGCGTTCGCCGCGCTCACCTCGCGCCACTTCTGCCCGCCCATGACCGTGCGGGCCACGCGCTGGAACATCGCCGCCGAGACGCGCGAGCCTCCCGTGCTCCCCTCGAGGTAGGAGATCTCGAGTGCGAGCATCCTCGCTGCGCTCGGGTTGAAGATCGCTGCGTCTGCCGCCTTCTGAATCGCCTCCTCATCGTTGAGGTCGGCGTGCTCCGCGATCATGCGGTTGTCCACGCGTGCTTCGAGCACCTTGCTCATCTCATCGCAGGTCGTGAGGACGTTGACTAATTCAGCGAGCGATGTGAAGCCCTCGCTCTGCGCGAAGGCCTCTCCGGGCACGGAGTTCTTGGTGCGGATGCGCGAGGACAGCCCGCGGGCGAAGAGCTTGTCCCGCTTCGCCTTGGGGTAGTGAAGATCAACAAGCTCCCCCTCGAGGAGCTTCGGCGCGAACTTCGAGCCGTCCTCGCGGATCATGCCATCGTGAAGCAGCGCGTACGTGGCGTAGGGCTTCTCCTTCAAGAGCTTCTTCAGCTCCTCCTTGGCGTACTGGGCGCGGAGCTTCTTCGCCTCGCCGTGGAGCTTCTTCACGATGCCATCATGCAGGCGGCGGATGTAGCACATGGATCGGAAGCCCTTGGCGCGGAGAATCTCCTCGGCCTCAGCCTGACTCTCCGCGAAGTACTTCTGGATCTGCGCGAAGAGCGCCGCCTCCTTCTCTGACTGCACGGAGTCCGGATCGCCGCCAGCGCGGGATGCGCGAAGCTCGTCCGCGAGGGAGTAGAGCCCCCGCAGCGTCCGGGCGGCCTGCTCCTGCTCCTGCGCAACGAAGAGCCCATCGAACAGCGCGCGGACTTCATCGCTCATCTCGGCTTCGGGGATCGCGCTGATCGCGCCATAGATCCGCTTCAGCCACGAGGTGAACTGCCGGAACACCGTGCGGAGCGTCACGGTCGGGGCGTTGCCCTCCGCAAGATACGCCTCGTAGGTGCGGGCGAACTTCTCGTGCATGGGCCTCTGCTGCTCGGGGGTGAGCTTGTTGAATGCATTGAGATCCTTCGCGCCAAGCCACTGAACGGTCTTCTGCGCAAGGTCTACGAGCCTCTGCTGCCCCGCCGTGAGGTTGCCTTGCTTCATCAGCTGGGTCGCGAGCTTCAGCCGCAGATCGAGGAACATATGCCCGGTCTCGTGCAGGAAGGTGGACTGGTTGGCGCTCGCCCACCGGATGACCACTCGAAGCCCCCGGATGTAAGAGCCGTTGACACCCGCGTTGTTGGAGGAAGCTTGATTCAGATCAATCTTCGGCGCATCTTTTCCGCGAAGCTTCTGCTTTGCTCCTCTCTTCTTCGCAAGCTTCCGCGCCATCTTGGCGGCCTTGCGCTCCGCCTTCGTCATCGGGCGGGATGGCTCTTCGGAGACGACCGTCTCCTGCACCGGCGTCTCCACCTGCGCCGGAGCGGGCTCGGCAACGGGGGCGGTCTCCTCTGCGGAGGCCGCGGCCCCCTGCGCCTCGGCCGTCTCCTCTGCCCGCCGGGCGGGCGCCGCCGCCGCGGAAGCGCGGCTCGCCGAGGCGACCGCCGCCCGCTCGGACTCCGAGGCGCCGCCCAGCAGAGACTTCGCCTTGTCGCTGTCAAGCACGAGGCGGCCCTGATCATCCACGTGGACGTCCCTCGCGCCGAGGACGCCGGTGAGGCCGAAGGTCTTCCACACCTCCTCCGGCGTCATCCCCGCGTCCTTGGCGGTGTTGCCGACCAGCGTCTGCAGAAGCGTGATGGCGGCGTTCTTCTCACCCTCGCCCATGTTCTGCTGCCCGTTCAGCATCGCGGTGATCTGCTCGCCCACGGACTTCAAAGACGCACGGAACTCAGGCGTCTCCGAGGAGGCCGCCTTGGCGATGCGGGTTGTCTGCCCATCGAGGATCTCCTGCGCGGCCAGGTTCGCCTCCTCGAGCGTGGTGTCGCCCGGGATGTGCGCGTGGGGCGCAAGCGCCTGCGCAAGCTCTCCGTCCACCTTCTGCAGAAGCATGAAGTCCTCGGGGGTGATCGTCACGTCATCGCCGGTGGCCGCCGCCTTCTTGACCCGCTCGCGAATGTCGCCCAGTCTTGCCGCTACGCCGGAGCCCGGCGCAACGCGGGAAGCGGCGTCCGCCGCCTTCTCGAGGCGGGTGAGCATTGCGTCCTGATTCAAGGATTCGCCATCAAAGCACAGCGCGGCGGGGGCTTCGCCCGCCGCCTCCCGCTCTTCGTTCACGGCGCTCACCGTCTCAAGGATGGTCTGCGGATCCCGCTCCATCACCTTGCTCTGCTGCACCACCTCGCCCTGCCGCTTGAGCAGCTCCTGCAGCATCTTCGCCCGCGCGGCCTCCCGCGTCTTGGTCGCCCACGCCGAGCGCGTTGCGCTCATAACCTCGACCGGCGCGGAGAAGCCCTCGCCCGCGAACTCGGCCACCACGTCCGACCAGCTCGTCACCTTGCCCTCGGCGTTGATCTGGCCAAGCGCCTCGCCCGCGCCGCCCATCGCGCCCTGCAGGGCCGTCTGCGCGCCCAGGTTCGCGAACTTGTTCCGAAAGGGACTGCCAAGCACCTTGGCATACGCCCGCTCAGCTTTTGGGCTGTAGGCCTTCAGCCAGCCAATCTCTCGTGGAAGCGCGAGCTTGGCTGCGCCGAACGACAGTGCATCGAGCAGACCGACCGGGGCGGCGTGGGCGTTGGCCTTCCGCAGCGCCTCATCGTACCGGCCGTCTGACAGGAGGAAGTTCGCAATCTGCTTGCTGTCGTGCAGATCAACACCGTAGTCGGCCATGTTGCCGATGAAGGACGCCGACCTATCCTGCGCGGCCGAGTAGGCGCCCATGCTGGCAGCCGCGCCCGCCCCGGGCAGAAGCGCGGAGGCAAGGAGAGCAGGAGCGGACTGCACGAGGGATTCCGGCCCCATGTCTGCAAGGGACATGAGCGGGCTGGAGGCGATCGCGCCCACGGACTCGCCGAAGGTCTTCGCCTCCGCGAGCTGATCGGAAGCGGCAGACTTGGGAAACAGGTCGGCCATGTCCTGCGACCACCGCACAGCCTCGGCGTCATCCTTGAGCCTCGCCTCGTATTCGCGCAGCATGGACTCGCCGTTCTTCGCCCAGAACTGCATGGCCACGTGGCCGGTCGGATCTACGTCTGTCTTCCACTCCTCGGGCGTCTCGCCCTTCGCCACGAGGGACGCCCACCGCTCGAGCTTCTTCAGCTCGTCCTTGTCATCGATCGCCCGCTGGGCGCTTCCAAGCCCCGGGAGCGTGTTCGCAAGGAGGTAGCCGCCGCGAGCGGTGGAATTCGAGAGGGCGCCTCTCAGCGTGTCCGGCTTCTCGCCCGGGTTGCCCCACATCTTCCAGTGAAGCATCGCGAGCGTACTCGTGTTGCCGAGATCGTCCTTCACGATGTTGGCGTAGTCGAAATCATTCGCGATGCGGGCGTTGACCGCAGGCTGCGTATAGGCGCGGCTAAGAAGCCGAGCGCGGTCCTGCGCCTCCTGCTGGGGCGAGATGCCCCCGGCGAGGGCGGCTGGCACTCCGTACCTGCGCCCCTTCTGCACGGCCTTGGCCGCGTCATCCGGTGAAGTGGGGGAGGCGAGCGCCTGCGCGAGGGCGCTCTGCGCATTCCCCGCCTGGATGTCGCGCTCCTGCTGCTGATAATCGGCCTGCCCCTCGGGCGTGTTGATCAATGCTTCCATCAGAGTCCCTCAATGTTCTGCGCCCGCTCGATGCTGTCGAGGAATGCGTCTGCATTGCCCCGCACCAGCGAGGGGCGATTCTCTGCCTTCACGTATGTTCCGGCGACAGCATCGCGGATGTAGCGGCGAAGCATCTCGGAATCCGTCTCGCTGAAATGCTTCCTGTAGTAATCGATCTGCGTCTGGTCGAGATGAACGCCCCGAATGTCCTCATCGAGCTTCAGCGGCCTGCCTATCACGAGCTTGCGGAAGTAGGCCATGACCTCAGCCTCGCTTGCCGTTCGGTGGTAGCCCCTCCGCTTGAGCTCATTGTTCGCAAGGCTCTGCAGCACGTAGCGGGCGTCCGTGGCCCCCTTGTTAGGCAGATCGCCATAGGTCATCGTGAACGGGTTCTTGCCCGCGCCCAGCCGCCAGAAATTCATTGTGCGGAAGAGGTTCACCCCCACGGCGTTCAGCTCGGGACTGCCAAGAATGTCCTGCGCGCTCTTGTACGCAGCGCCTCGATCAACCCCCGCGTCATAGATGGCGGTCATCGCGTTGGACACGAGCAGGTTCTGCATCGCATCGTTCTTCGGCCACAGGTCGCCCATCGCCGTCTTCAGCGCGCTGCGCACGACATCAGGCGAGCTGGCGAATGCCGGGATGTACTCGCCGTTGCGGGCGCGCGACTGCATGTCCGCGATCGCCGTACCCTTGACCTTGGCCTGCGCATTCAGCCCGTACCACTCGCGCTCCATCGTCTTGCGACTGTCCTCGGGCAGGAGCAGGAGCGTGGATCTCATGTCCGACTCGCTCAGGCTCGCCCACCGGTTCGGGTCGCTCTTCATCGAGGCGAGAAGCCACTCGTCCCCCGTGCTGTCGCCGCGAGCGAGCTTGGCGATCATGCCCCGCACCTCCTGCTGCTGGCCATAGGTCAGTCGGCTGCGGATCTCCGTGGGGATGTCCTCGTACCGCTTGCCCTGCAGAATATAGTCCTCGGTGATCGTGGCGCGGAGGTTCGCCTGCTCCGTCTCGAAGCTCCGCGCCTTCTCCGACTCCTTCCGGTGATAGTCGTCCACTATGCGGTCAACGAGATCCGGGCGGCTCGCCAGCTCGGGGTGCGCCTGCTTGATCCACGACCGAAGCTTCTCCGTGGGGACGGTCTTGAAGAGCGCCCGCGCCTGCTCGCCGTTCGGTGCAAAGAACGAGATCGGCTTGCCGTCCGCGCCCTTTGGCTCGGGGTTCAAGCCTCTGCTCGCCCGAGCGGAGACATCCGCGTAATAGCCCTGCGCCGTGGCCGACATCAGCGAAAGCCAATCAACCGGCTTGCCCGTCTTCTTCGACTCGGCCTCTGCCGCCTTGACCGCCTTGTTGACGTTGCCCTTGCCTTGGTTGTACGCAACGATCGCCTTCCGCGTGTCGCCGTCATACGCCTTCAGCAACTGCTCGAACCACGCCTGCCCAAGGTTGTAGTTGTACTGGCGATCCCGCATGAAGGCATTCTCGTCCCACGGAATGCCTGCGGCCTTGGCGGCATCCTTGGCCGTGCCGATCTGCATCTGCGCAACGCCATAGGCCTTCTCGCCATCCTTGGGCGTCGAGCCATCGGCGTAGCGGCCGACAAGCGTGTTGCCCTTTTCATCCAGCTGGCGGCCGCCGGACTCCTGCCCGGCGATGAACTCGAACTGCCGCACGGCCTCGCCCGGGATGTTCTCCGCAGTGACATAGGCGGGCACGCCTGCACTCGCGCCGCTGACGACATTGATTGATCCGGGGTCTCGCAGAAGCGCGCTGACCGCCTCATCGCCCACGGTGCGCACGGTCACGTCATCCCCGGCGGCATTGAGTCGCTTGGTGATGTCCGCGAGCTGGGGCCCTGTCATGAAGCCGCCGTACGTGGTCTTCACCCACGAGGCGGCCTTCACCTTGTCGTCCGGCGTCTGCGCCGACTCCATCGCGGAGAGAGCCGCCTCGTAGGCCACGCGCCCCGCCGTGCCGTTGATGGCAGCGGTCGCCGCCTCGGGGCTCAGCCCCGCCCGGCGGTTGATCCTGCTCTGCGCGATGATCGCGTCCCCGATGGATTCCCCGAAGAGGTCGGGGTTGCCAATGTTCTGCGAGGCGAGCTGCGTGGCGTTGGTGATCGTGCCCTTGTCCTGCCCGAGGGCGTATTCGTCCGCCTGCTGCATGACGTGCTGCGAGGCGAAGGCGTACTGCTGATTGTAGACGGCGCCCGCCCCGCGGTCGAAGAGCTTCCGCTGCTTGCTTGTCAGCCCGTCCTGCAGCGTGGCGGCATAGTCCTTGAGACTCTGATCCGCGCGCTCGGCAAGCCCGAAGCCCTGCTCGTCCTTGGCGAGGGCATCCCCGCCGCGGAGCTTCAGATAGCCGTTCTCGCCCGTGCGCTGATCCTGCGCATAACGCTTCAGATCATTGAGCCGCTCAAACACCCGGGCAGAGTCCAGGTCGTCCTGATACTGCTGCGCGAGCTTGGCCATGCCGCCGAGAGCATCGCCGACCTGATGCGTGAGCGGCACCCGCATCCCGGCGGGATCCGCGAAGCGGTCGGGCTGAAAGCCCCCGCCGACTCCTCCGACCTGCTGCTGATAAATTGGAGAGTTCGCCATTACCTGCCTCCTGCGGAAGTGCCGGAATACCACATCCCCGCGAGCTGCCCGGCCGTGGAGATGAGTGAAGTGGCAAGCCCCATGCGAGCGGAGGAATCCGCTGCGGAAGCCATGATCCGCTGCGCCTGCGCGCTCGCCCGGAGATCGCCCGCCTGACGGCGATAACCCATCGCCACCTGCACGGCGTTGCGCTTGGCGTTGATCATGTCGATCGTCTTGTTCACGTCCGAAGAGGCGAGGACATTGGCCGCCGTGCCCGAGGACAGTCCAACGCCGCGGGCGGCCATGGCCGAGCGGGCGGCGGCCTTGGCCGCGCCTGCGCGGCGGGTCACCTCGCCGATCTGCTGCATCCCCTGATAGAGCGTGTTCTGCGCCTGAAGCTCGGACAGCTCTGCGTTGCCTTCGTTCATGGCCGCCTGCCCGCGGAGAGAGATCCCCCGCGACTTGGCGTTGCCGTAATCAGAAATGGCATTGGCGACGCCTGAGCCCAGGCCAAGCACCATCGCGGAATAGAGAAAGCCGTTTCCGTCCGCGCTCGCCTTGCTCGCGGGCGAGGATGATGCAGACGGCGTGGCAGAGAATGACGTTGCGTCAGCAAGCCCGCCCGCGCCCGCCACGGGCATATAGTTCGAGTGGGGGGAGATCAGGCTGGACAGCCTGTCGCTCCTCCCGTAGGACTTGCCGCTGAATCCGTAAGAGGGATCATAGAAAGTAGGCATGAAATAACCTCCGTTGATCCCACATCTTCTGAGGTTATCCGGGCATCATGTAGCCACTTCACCGGCGAGCGAGCAGACCGTCAAGGGCAGCGGGTACTTCTGCCGGATCACGATCTGGCCGCCGTCCGTCCACGCGGGCGGCACAAGCACGCCCACCTCGCGGCTGATGACGTTCGGCGGCGACCCGTAGGGCTCGCGCTCTCGCGGGCTGTATTCACGGAGGCTGTCCTCGTCCGGCCCGGCAAGGATGCCCGATGCCTGATAGACGCGAACGAAGACGTTGCAGATGTTCTTCATCGCGCCGCGCCCCGCGCCGCCGGTTCTGTCCTGCATGACCACGGGAAGCGTCTTGATCTCCGCATCGATCGGCAGGCCCACGATGATGTGCCTCGCCTCCTCCGTGATGGTGATCTGGCCATCCTTCACCACCGCATCCGGAAGCACCTTGCCGTCCGCAAGAACGGACACGGTCTTCCCCTCGAGGTGGTCAAGGCCGGACAGCTTCTTGGTATAGCTGCCGCGGTACTCGGCGCCCGCATCCACGTAGAAGCAATTCTCCAGCGTGTCAAACTGACGCTCGTGCATCCGCTCGATGTATCGCACGGTCTGCCCGTTGACCAGCCTGCGCACCACAGCGTAAACGATGTCCTCGTCCCCCTCTGCGACCGCGGTCACGGACTCGAATGCTCCATCCTTGGTCGTGTGCTTGTGCCACGCAGTCACGTTCTGATCCGCAAGGTACGTGCAGCCGAGAAGGTCGCCGTCCGAGGTGACGCACCACACGATCGGGTTCGGCGTCTTCGAGAGCGCCATGGAAACGATGTCCGTATTCTCAAACAGATGCGCGGCGCGGATGGAGAGGTCGTCCGTGTCAAAGCCGCCCTTCTGATAGCTGTAGCCAAGGGAGCGGATGTGCCCGCCGCGCTGCGATGCGTACACCGCCGCACGGCCCACGAGCAGCGGCTGAGGCGCCGCCGCGCCGTAATAGGTCTGCGGCAGGAAGCCGATGGAGGTCGGCGTGATCGCATCATCGTTCGCCGTGGTCGTCCGGATCTCCGATGAGGCGGTCAGGAGCATCAGGCTGGTCAGCGGCACGACATGACGGATGCGGGACGTCTCTGCCACGGATGCGCGAACGGCGATGCAGTCATCGTCCTGCGCGGGAAGAGAGTTGTGCATATCCGCTTCCGTGCCGGGGCGCGTCATCCACACATATTGAGGGTGGTTGTACGAGCCGGCGAAGACGCGCCTCTGCTGATAATAAGTCACGGCTCCCGGATAGTCGCCCGCTTGCCCCACGACCGCCGTGGCCGCCGCCCCCGAGCCGCCATACTTCGTGCCTGCGATCGTGATGGTCGGGCTCGTGTAGTTCTGCCCTGCGGAGACGATGCGGATCTGCACGATCCTGCCGGAGGAGTCTACGACTGGCAGAAGCGAGGCGCCGTAGCCGGTTGAGTCAGATACGGAGACGGATGGCGCAACGGACTCCGTGCCGAGCGCAACCTCCCGCGACCGGGCCATCTTCTTGTCCCCCGAGATGAACGCCCCCACCGTTGTCGTGGCGAGAGTCGCCACCGGCGAGATATACCCCCGGCCCGGGTCGGACGGAACGATGGCCGTGACCGTTATCTGCGATGTGTAATACATTGCGTAGTACTCGCTTTCCCCGTTGCCGAAGCGGCGCACCTCGCTTGAGCGCACATACCCCGAGGATTCATACCGAAGTGATCCCCCAGAGCCCGCCCCCGCCTTGTCGATCAGTGACAGCTTGATTGCCGGATCTTCATACCCGCCTTCCCGCGAGCGGACGAACGTGACGCTCACTGCCGTCCGCGCAAGCGCCCGGTCGCGGCTGAGATACCCCGAGCCGCCGCTTGTCACGTTGACCGCGCTGATGCCCTTTGACTGGTGGAACGGGTCGATGTAGCGGGGCGGCGTGATGCTCTCGTCCGGGTCAACGTTCGTGTCGGTGAAGCTCGTCTCCGCCGTCTCGCCGATGAATCCATACCGCCCCGAGTAAGTCTTGTAAACGCGGTATCGCTCCGCTCCCGAAACGGGCGTCCACTGAAGCGTGATCTTTGATGCGTCCACGAACAGGTTGCCCGTGATCGCCACGGCATTGGACTGCGCGGACTCGTCCACCACGCTGCCCACCGAAGTGCTGCGCACCGCCGTCACCACGTACTTGATCGTGTACATGGAGCGCATCTCGGCTGTCACCACGTCCGTCTTGGCCGTGCAGGTGTACGAGCCCGTGAGGCCTGTCGGAGCGGGGAGCGGCGCGCCGAAGTCTATCTGCCTCAGGCGCCAGTCGGCCGCGCCATAACGCTGAAGCTCCATCGGTGCGTAGGACGGATGCACGAGGGTGACCACGTCAGCCGACTGCGTGTAATGGATCTCCGCCACATCCTCCGCGGCGTACGGCGTGGCGACCTCGTAGGGCTCGCCGTTTGATCCAAGGAGCGTTGCGCCCTGCGTATGAAACCGTGCATACTTGTCGCCCAGCTCAATCACCATGGTCTGATCGGTGTTGTAGGTGAAGGGGATGAGCACGCTCGGCTTGTCCGCGAACTTCGCCCGCCGCACGAACTCAAAGCCCGCACGGTTCTGCACCGGCCCCTGCGGCAAAACGATGAAGTTCCTGCACTTCGCCAGCCCCGCCTGATACCCCGTCTGGTCATCGATCCGGCCGTACATGGCGGGCGACTGCTCGCCCCCCGTAAATGAATTCTGAATCGCTTTCAGCATCTGACAATCACTCCATTGGGCGTGTGGCGGCGAGCAGAGTACCGCTGCGTGCAGTCGCGGCGCTTGGCCTCGGAAAGCGCGAGCTGGTAGAACTTGCCGCAGGCGCTCACGAAGTTGAAGCCCTCCTCGCCCCGAATTGTCTGCCCGGCGAGATAAGAGGCAAGCAGCCACGACAAAGCCTCTGTGAATGCCGCGGGGAACGTGGCCGCGGACGGATCGGCCATGATGTACCGCACCCGGGCGTCCTCCACATTCGTATACAGCGCAAGCCCCTTGCCGTCTGACATAACCTCGAACTCATTCTTGCGGCAGTTGTCCAGCCGGTCGTTCAGGTAGCCCACGGGTGGCTGATGCCTCCACCGCCCCTCAAGCGCACGGGGCGGCTCCTCCAGCGACTCCACTGAAATGACATGGCGGCAGTCCGATGGGAGGCCGTAGACGAACCGCCACGGGCCGGGGTCAAGCCCGCTTCGCTGCGCAAGCGGCTCCATCTTCGTGGCGAAGCTCCAGTTGTGCGCATCGAGCAAGGTGCCCAGGGCCATCGGATAGAAACGGGCGCAGGCCTCCGCTTCGGTGGATTCATCGGGCGGGTTGATGGAGGAGACGCTCGCCTTGTTCCCCACCCGGGACAGCGCGAGGTTGCAGATCGTGACGACGTTTGCCATGTCATCGCTCCTAAAAAAGCGCCCCGCGCAAGGCGGGGCGAACCCCTCCGGGGCATGGAGGGGAAGACCAAGGAGAAGCCCCAGTCAGACGGCGGTCAAGCCACCGGCTGATTGTCCAGCGCAGGCGCCTGCGCAAAGCCGTGGTTGACCTGCGTATCCCAAGTGATGAGCGCGGTCACCTTGCCTGCGGTCGGCGTGCCTCCCCAGTTGACCCGCAGGTAGCGGCGGGTCTCGAAGGGCACCGGGATGTAAAGAACTGTGCCCGCCGCCGGTGCGGTGAGGATCGGGCCTGCGGCCGCCGTGGCGTAGGTGGAGTTGTCAGCCGAATCCTCGAGAATCGGCTGAAGCGTTCCCGTGATCGTCTCATTCACGATGACGCCCACGTAGAGCAGCTTGCTCATGCCGGGGGTCGGCTTGTCCTGCAGGAGATCCACCACGTTGGTGGACGGCGCGGACTTGGACAGAGACTGGTTGTCCGCAAGAACCAAAAGCTGATCAGTGATCATGTGCGCTCCTTAGGAGAAGGGAACCTTGGACTCGGTGTTGCTGATCGCGTCCACGCGGCGAATCGGGATGCCGCGGAAGCGGGCGACCGAGCGGCCTTCCGCCTGATCGAGAGTCAGCCACACGTTGGAGCGATTCTCCAGCTGCTGCTCGAAATAGGTCTTGATCGTGCGGTTGCAGTAGAACGCGGCGCGGCCAGCTCCCATGGAGGGCAGCAGGTTCATGGCCTTGATCATGAGGGCGCGAAGGTCGGCGCTTCCCTCCTTGCTCGGATCGGCGTCAAGCTTCGTCCAATCGATGTTGGCGATGCGGACGCAGTACCTCCAGTCGCGCATCGTGAAGCCAACGTTCCACTCATAATGAGAGCGATAGCCCTGATAATGACCGCCATCCGGATCATCCAGCGTCACCTCGCCGAGGTCCTCGTGCTGAAGGCCGCCGACCAGTCCCTTCGGATAGGAGCAGTACATCGTGTTCTTGCCCCACACCATCAGGAGGATGGAGGTCAGGTTCGAGCCGGTGCCGCCCGCATCGATGACGTTCACGGCGTTCTCAGCCTTGGACTTGATGCCGGTGGAGAAGCGCGGCATGATGCCGAGAATCTTGGCCGGATCCTTGTTGTTGTCGCCATAGAGCAGGGCGCGCTGGAACTCCTGATTCATCGCCTCGATGAAGGGAGCGTTCTCGGAAGCTCGCCAAGCCTCGGTGTTGCCGTTCAGCATCGCGAGCTTCTTGTCCACCTCGGCGTAGGCCTCAAGCATTCCGAGCGCGTCAGAGACCTGCTTGGTCTTGGACTTGCTCGGCTGAACGCCGTAGTTCAGGCGGCGCCATGCCACGGACGGCAGGCCGCTTCGAACGGTGGTCACGTTCTCGGTGACGCCGGTGGCCTCGTTCCAGACGAGGTCGGCGAGCATCTCGTTCGTCTCGTTCAGAACTTCAATGATGCTCGGATCGATCCGGCCATCCTGCGTCATGCGAGAGGTCAGATCGGCGAGCGTCGGATTAGTAGTAGCGGTATTCAAAACTGCCATAACGACTCCTAGATAACCATGTTGCTCTTAGGAAACATCCGGTGCTGAGCCTCCGGCGCTCCCTGCGCTCTAACCCCCGTGTCCTGAGATAGAGCCTTGCCCACCCTGTAGAACAAGCGCATCACCTCGGGGTGGTTGCCGAGGCCGGATGCGTCAAGAAGGTGCTTCAGCTCCGGAGTTGCGAACTGCTGATACGCGGCCGCAATCTGCCCGAGGTTCTGCCTGAAGCCTGCTCCGCCGAACTCAGGGTCGGCTTTGCTCTGCTCCGCCCACTTGGCGGCGAATTCCTGCGTGCGGCGGCGAACGTAGCCGTCAGCCTCCGCATACATCGCGCTGAACATCTTCTGCGCCTTCTCCTGCGGAAGACCCAGCTCCTTCGCCGCGGCGGTGAAGCTCTGGTAGTCATCGAGCTTCACATCGTTGCCCTGCGCGTCCTTGAAGGGCGCGTACTCCTCCGGGGCGCTCTCTGCCGGAGCAGATTCCTTGGCGGCCTCCTGCTCTGCGGCGGCATCGCCCAGGAGCGTGCTGGTCACCGCAGGAGCGTCAGCCTCGGGCCTCACGGCTTCCGCGGCGGGGGCGGCATCCGCCTGCGGCTGCGCCTCAGCGGCGGGCTGCGCCGCTTCGGAGACGGCGGCCTGCGCCGCCACCTCGGTTGTCGTTTCTTCATCAGCCATGCTGGTTTTCCTTCATCATCAGTGCGTAGCCGTCCGGAGCATCCCGGAGGGCGCGCTCCAACAGCTTGTAGCCCGCCTGCTTGCGCCCCTCCGAAAACGCCATGTCCATCTCCGGATGGGGCGCGAGCGGGTTGTAGATCGTGTTGAACACCCGGGCATCGGCAAGCCACTGGTACACGAGGCGCCGCCCCCACTTCTCGGCCATGAGCCGCTTGAAGTCGAGAACGGCCTGCTCCTTGCGCACCGCCGCCTGCCGCGCTTTTTCCTGCTTGGGAGATTCTTCAGCCATGGGGCCTCTTCATGTATCCATCAATAGCCAGAAAACATCCCCTGGATCTCCTGCGGAGCCATGCTCTGCATCTCGCCAAGGCCGCCGAGGTTGCGCACGACTTCGCTCTGCTGCTGCGCCTGCTGCGCCTGCTGCTGCTCCTGCTGCGCCTGCGCCCGCTGCTGGCGAATGAGCGCGACCTGCTTGCCCGGAACGATGAGGCGGGGATCAACGCCCAAGGCATCGGCGTAGTAGTCAGCCCAGTAGTCGGCATCGAACTTGTCCAGCACCTCGGGCTTCATGCCCGCGATGACGCCCAGGTTGTTCGTGAAGCGGTCAACCGCATTGGTCGTGATCGCCTTCTGCGACTGCGCGAGGATCGAGGTGTACTCAACGTTCAGCTCAACGCCCTGCAGGGGCTCTGGCACTTCGGGCAGCGCGCCCGCCCGCAGAAGCCGCTCGAAGGCGAGCGAGATCAACGGGTCGAGCATCTCTGTGTTCAGGCGGTCAAGCACCGGCCCGAGCATCAGCATCTTCTCCTCGTGCCGCTCAGCGACCTCGGTGGCCGTCATGCGGTTGCCGCCCTGCTCGGTCAGCATGAGGAAGATGTCCTTGTAGAAGGCCTCGTTGATCAGCTGGCGCGTGTCCTGAATCTTCATCTGGAGCGCGTCCACGCGGAAGTTCGCGCCGTCAAAGAGCGGCTTGATGATCTGCGCCTGCCCCACGTTGTCCGCATAGGTGATGCCGCCCGGCAGAATGTCGGTCTCGTCATCCTTCAGGTCGGTCGGCACGACAATCGGCGGGTTGGCCTGATACTCCACAGCGCGGTCAGCAGCGAGCTGGTTGGCCTGCAGACTGCGCAGGCCGCCCACCGCCTCCATGCCCGGAGACGTGCCGTAGATGTCGCCGCCGGTCACGAGCCACCTCGCCCCCAGCACCGGGAAGGAGTTGAAGCCGGACTCGCGCAGGAGCTTGTCACCGTCAGCCTGCGGCTCGAAGTACACCGACCGGTAGGCCATGTTCTTGTTGTCGAGCTTGCTCGGGTTGCGGAGGTCACGGGGCTCGATGGCGTTCACCACGTGGAACCACGCATCGTAGTTCCCTTGGTCAAGCGCAGACTGCACCGCCGATGAGCAATTGGCATAGCCAAACTCGGCAGCCATCATCTCCGCCGTAAGACGGAACTCTCTATATAGAGAGTTGACCCTGCCGCGGGCGTTCGCCGTGATGCAGTATTCGCCAATCGTCAGCGGCATGCAATGGATCACGCGGTCGAAGTCATCAAGGATGATCGTTGCCGAGGTGCCAAACGCCCCCAGCTCCTCATACGCCGTATGAAGAGAACGATAGACGTTCGAGCGGTTGAAGACCATCTGAAGCTTCTCGGTGGACTGGCTCAGCCACGCCTTCACTTCATAGTCCTCGTCCAGCTCAGGGTTGAGCGTGGTGAGACGAAACCACGGGCGGGCGGGCGAGGTCAGCCCCGCCATCATGCCGCCCGCCAGAGTGCGCAGGGCGCGGGTGCCAGTGCCATCCAGTATGTGCCGGTAGCCCTTGTCGCCCTTGTTGTTCTCGTCAACGAGGAAGCGCCCCGAGCGGGGGAGGAGCACCTCGCTGATGTCGCGCCACTGCCCCATCCAGGAGGATCGCTCGCTCTTCAGCGCGAGCCACCTCTTGTTGCATCGCTCCTTGAGGCTCTCCGTCATGCGCCGCCTCCGAGAAGCTTGCTGCCCTTGCCCAGGCTGAGCTGGCCGCCGCCAACGCCCGTGCCGCCCGTCAGCATGGTGGAGCCATTGTCCAGCCCCGTATTGGCATTGAGGATGCTGTCGAGATCAGCAGTCTGCTGATTGCTCTTCCGCATCGCAGCCATCTGATTGGCGCGGTTCACCTCACTCTCCTGCTGCTGCAGGGCGAGCGCCTTCTTCTGCGCCTTGTTCTGCTTGTTCGCGTTGTAAGCATTGACGCCCACGCCCGCCGCAGCGGCTGCGGCAGAGATGCCCATCGCCCAGGCCGCGGCCGTTCCAACAGAAACACCCGACATCCGTTTCTCCCAAAAGTCAGCCGCCAAGAAGCTTGTTGCCCTTGCCGAGCGCAAGCAGGCTGTTGTCAACGCCTGCGCCGCCCGTCAGCATGGTGGAGCCGTTGTCCGCGCCGGTGTTGGCGTCAAGGAGGCCGTCAAGATCCGCGGACTGCTGATTGCTCCTGCGCATCTCCGCCATCTGATTGGCGCGATTCACCTCGCTCTCGTGCTGCTGAAGCGCCGTGGCCTTCCGCTGCGCCCTGTTCTGCTTCTGCGAGTTGTATGCGCTGAAGCCCACGCCCGCCACTGCGGCCGCAGCGGAAATCCCAAGAGCAACACCCGACATCAACCTCTCCTCGTCAAAAGCTCTTCCGGCTCGTCCGTGAACTCGTCCTCCGCCTCCCGCACCGTCCGGGCCTTGGTGGCGAAGCACATCGTCATATAGGTATCGGCGAGCGTCCGGGCGATCTGCGCCCTGCCCGCCTTGCATTCGAGAACACGGTATCCCTCGATCTCCACGATATGTGTTCCGTCATTCATGAGGACGTGGCCGCTGATGATGAGCTGCGTGTCCTTGAGAATCGTCACCCCGACCGCCACCGTGTCCTTGGGGATGAAGATCGTGCGGGAGTAGAAGCCCGCGTGGATGTGCTGCTCGCAGGGGATGTCCACCTCGCCCTCCGGATCGGCGACCAGCGCCTCCCTCAGCGCCTCGCGAATCCCCCGGATCTTCTCAATGTCCTCGCGGCTCATCGCCGCAAAGCCCGTGTCCAGCCTTGATATCTCGTTCATGCCTGCATCCAGAAAAGCGTGTTCATCGGCTTCGCCACACCGTCATAGAAGCGATAGGCCGCCGTCCCGTTCTTCGCCCCGAGGAGAACCCCCGCAGCTCCCACTACCTTCGCCCAGCCGCGCAGCGCCTTGATCAGCGACAGCCCCGCGCCCTTCCTGCGGGCGGCGGGATCAACGTAGATCGCATCCACGGCGAGGACGCGGGTATGGCAAAAGTGCGGCTGAGTCGCACAAATCGCGTAGGCGAAGCCCACGAGCTTGTCCTTCTCATCCTCATAGACCGCGAAGGCCCAGCCTCCATAGCCCGACTTCTCCGCCTCCACGTACGCGTCCTGATCGATCTCCCACTTCCCGAACTCGGGGTTGCCTGCCTCCGCCGCATAGGCATCGGACAAGCGCTTGAACTCTTCGCGGGCGAACAGCTCCGCGACCGGGATCTTCTCAATGCGAGCCATAGGTAGGCCTCCATCTTTCGCTCGGGTTGTAAGACCTGCGCTCCTCCGCCGCCCTGCGCCCCCGCTCATGGGCGCTGTACTCGCTGTACTCATCCACGAGGTAGGCGAAGGTGAGCGCGTAGGCGTCGCCTGCGTCCGGCGATCGGCACCCGCGCTTCTTCATGTCGGACTTGCTCTCAAGCTTGCGCCGCCCCTTGACGTCTATCGAGTAAGTTGGGGACACGAGATCCTCCTCAAGGTCGCGGTCATTCGGCAGCGCCCCCTCCTCGAGCCACTTCGCCATGCGCCCCCACATCTCCTCGCGCTTGCACGGATAGACCTCCTTGTCGTCCGGCGAGAGTGAGAAGTTCACCCCCCGCACAGGGAAGCCGTCATCGCGCAGGATGTCCACGGGGCCGCCGCCCACGCCGCCCTCGTCCATGAAGCAGTAGATGCGGCGAATGCCGAGAGACTTCAGATAGCGGAAATGCTCCTTCACGCGCCCGGCCACCTCGGTCGTCTTCAGCCCGTTGTAGTGCTTGGGCGGCATCGTGCCGTCCCGCCCGATGCGCGTGGCGATCACGGTGTCGTCATCGCCAAAGCGGGCCACGTCCACCCCCACGATGGCGCAGGTCGCCTTGTTGAAGGCGGGCGTTCCGCGAGCCATGGCGGCGCGGACGATCTCCGCCGGGATGAACTGGTTCGAGCCCTGCGAGGGGAACTCGCCCTTCACGCGCACCTTGAAGAAATCGGAATCCTCGCCGTACTCCTCGCGCCACTGCGCGATGATCTTCTTGTTGGAGATGGCGACTCGGCGGCTGTCAATCGTCCTTGTGTTCCAGTACTTCTTTCTCTTGTGGAAGCACTCGAAGAACCTGCCGCTGTTTCGCGTGGGATTGCCGAAGAGGAACATCATTGGCTCGCCGTCAGTCAGGCCGCCCTCAGCCACGTCATATATGACCTCCGGGATGGCCGAAGCCTCATCGAAGATGTAGAAGGATGTGGAGGATGCGGCGTGCTGACCGGCGAAGGACTCCGCCTGCTCCTCGCGGCAGGTGATGGCGTCCACTCGCCACGACTCGGGGGATTCCTTGGCCACGATCGAGGTGGCCTTCACCTCGAACAGATCGCGCACCAATGAGCGGTTCAGCCACTTCTTGATCTCAGCCCAGGTCTTCGTCTCGAGCTGCGAGGCGGTGTTGGCCGTGACAACCCCCTTGCACCCGGGGCGGGTCGCAAGAATCCAGCAGACGATCCACGCCGTGATGCAGCTCTTTCCGATGCCGTGGCCTGAGGCCACCGCCATCTTGATGGGATCCACTGCGTGGCGCCCATCGAAGTTCCGCTCCCGCACCTGCCCGCCGATCTCCTCGAGGAACTCGCAGGCCCACCTGTCCGGGCCGTACCTGCACCCGGGATAGCGGGACGCCCACGGCTCGGGCAGCTCCACGAGCCTCGTCTCCGGCAGCTCTCCCCAGGGGAAAGCCCACAGGACGAAGCGGAGCGGATCGCCGTAGCACCGCGCCAGCTCCTCCGCAAGATAATCGCCCGCCGCCATGAAGAATGCCCCCAATGAAGAATCACTGGGGGCATTCTCTCGTCCGGCGGCCGGATCATGTATCCATCAGAAAAGATCGATGGATGGCGGCGGGTCGTCTGCCAGCCTCATCCCGTGGTACAGCCGAACGTTGACGATTCCGCCTCCGGCGGACATCGTGGTCTTCCTCCACGAGATGTCCCTGCCAGACAGCTGACGCGTGAGCCAGTTCTGCGTCTTGGTGTACTGGTAGCCGTTGCTCTCCATCCAGGAGCGGAAGGAGGCATAGGCGTCAGTCACCGGCACCTCGGCCTTGGGATCGATGACGCACCGGTCGCTGAGCCACTCGCCCACCACGTCCTGCTGGTTCCTGTAGTTGTCCTTCGCGAGCTTGAACTCCTTCGGCTCCCTCAGGACAGACTCGGCGTCACCCCCCGCCGCGATGCTCTTGCGCACGGTGACGGCCCCCTCGATGCACCAGCGCAGGATGCCCTCGGCCTCCGCCTCGAGCTTGCGCCCAAGCTCCGGGTCGCACTCCTTGCCCGAGAACTTGCGCCCGAACAGGATGAGGTGGACGCGCCGCCACGTGCCATCGTCCGTGTCCTTGATGTCCGGCTTGTGATTCGTGGCGAGGAACGTGACCCACGTGGGGCAGAACGTGATCGGGGCATGGGCATAAGGCGCGCGGGCGGAGATCGGATCAAGCGAAGTCAGCTGCTTCAGCGCCGCGCCGGTCAGACAAGCGCCATCGTTCGTCTCCGCCGCCGTGGCGAGCCGCTTCCCCTTCAGAGCCACGAGATCGCTTCGCGTTCCGCCGCCACGGGATGCGCGGCCGGATGCCCCCGCATCGAACAGCGTGTCCACGGACATGGTCGCCCCATGCCGCCCGAAGACGTGCTTGACCGCATTCAGCACCGTGGTCTTGCCGTTCGAGCCGCCGCCCACGAGGAAGAAGATGGCGTCAAGGGACGGGTGCCCCAGCATCGCATATCCGCACACGCGCTGGAAGTACTCCACCTTCTCCTCGCTCCCCTCGAAGACATCGCGCAGCGTCTTCCTCCAGAGCGGGCAATCCGCCTTCGGGTTGTAGCAGACGTCCGTGAACGTAGATACTCCGCGCGTAGGATCCGGCGGCAGGAACTCGCCCGTGGACAGATCCACATCGCCGTTGCCGACGCCGAAGATGTTCGGGGCAGCGTCAAACTTGTCATCGCTCACCCAGAAGGGCGGGAGCTGCGTGGCGGCGAGCACCGTCTGCTTCGCGTCCTTCGCGGTCTGCCACCGCACCTGCAACTTCAGCCCAAGGATCTTCTCCTCCGAGCTGTAGTCTCCTTTCTCGAGGTCTTCGCGAAGCCGCCACCCAAGCACCTCGTCCGCCTTGGCCTCCACCTCCGCGTCCGACAGCTCCTTCCAATGCCGCCCGTCCCAGCCGCGCCACGCGCGCGTGGAGGGGGAGAACGCGAGCTCGTTGCGGTTCACGAGGCACATCCTCGCCGCCCGGCCCTTCTGCGTCAGCTCGCGCGCCCGGCGCTCAAACGCCCCGCCCTCCGTCTGGAAGTAGAGCCACCGCAGCGTCTTGATCGTCTTCAGAGGGTGCTCGGGGTCATCGTGGAAGGTCGCCCACTCCTTCTCGCAGCAACCCGGCACGTACTTCGCGGACTGCTGGCTCCACTCGTCCCACAGGCACATGGCCGCCACATCGCCCCGGAACTGGTGGTGCAGCATCATGCCCACCTCGATCCACTTGTCCCGGGGATCGGCCATGCTCTTGTCCAGGGCGAAGAGCCACCGCCTCGCGTCAGCCACCGTGACGTTCTCTAGCGGGCGGTTGGGGCAGAGCATCGCATCGGTCGCCTCCTGAAAGCCCGCATCGCCGACCCTTGCCTCGCCCTCCGGAACCCAGCCGAAGAGCTTCGCCTTCTCCTCGAAGACCTCCCTGCATCGGCGCAGATCCTCCACGGAGAGCCGAGGGAGCGCGGTCACCGCCGGAACTTCATCCGGCGCCCCGCCCGCCATGCACAGCCACTGATAGGGCTTGCCCGTGCGCGGATGAGTGCCAAAGGCCACGAACTGCTGACCCTTGCCGAGGAACTCGAAGCGCGCCTTCACCGGCTTGCCATCCTCGTCCACGAAGTTCGGGTTGACGTAGAAGGCCGTGGCCGTCTTCGTCAGCCCCTCATCCATCGTGACAGGCACGAGGAACTTCGGCGCCTGCCCGACCCGCATCGTGCAGAAGACGCCGAGGAGCATGAGCAGCTCGTCCTGCACGGCGGCCGCGAAGGCCGCGTCCTTCGGAATGTCGAAGTCCAGCCCATAGACCGGATGCGCGCCAACGCCGCAGATGATTCCCGCCCCGCAGTCCGCGATGTCCCAGCGGGAACTGGCGCCATCCCGCAGCACGGTGACGCGGCCAAGCTCCGCCTCCTCGCGGGTCAGAGGATGGTGCTGCCAGTCCGGCAGCACGGGGTTCTTCCTGCCCGGCGCGATGGGGCAGACCTGATACATCTTGTCAACCAGCTCAACAACCTTGTTCATTCCACGCTCCTTACAAGCGGCTCTCAAGCTCGGCCAGCTCACGCCGCTTGTCCTCCACCACCTTCGCATACAGGCGGCGCACGGCGTCCGCAGAGCTCTCCCTGGCATCCGAGCCATGAGTCATCGCCCACACCGTGGCGCACGACAGGCCGGACATTCGCGCGATCGCCGCATAGCTATAGCCCGCTCCGTTGATCAGCTTGGCGATCTCGCCGCCCTTCATTTCCCGGATATTCGTCATTCGTTTCCTCGTATTGATGTTTGCTATTCGTTTTTGTATAATACATTTGCTTTTGCTCATCGATAATGGTGATGTTTTTCTTGTTGAAATATTTAGACTTACGAAGCTGAATTATTCATTTTGAATTGGAGAGCATCTTGGCTGGCGTCACCCAATCAGCACTAACAATTAGCCGCGTGGCCCGCACCGTTGCCGAGCGGCGGCGGCTATCCATCAACGCCGTAGCAAGACGATCCGAGCTTGCCCCGTCCACCGTCTTCAACATCTTCAGCGGCAATCAGACATCGGTGCGCCGACTCACGCTCATCGCGCTCGCGCACGGCCTTGGCGTGACGCCTGAGGCGCTGTGCGATGAGGAGACGATGACGGCGGAGCTGCCGCCTCTCGATGGAGTGCGGGCGAGCGCGGGGAGCGCATCCCCGGATGGCGGCGTTCCGCCGCTCCCGGAGCTGCCGCCATCCGGACTTCCTTCTGCGCCGCCGCCCGCCGCCTTCGAGGGGCTTTCACCGTCCGCGCCCCCTCCCGCGCTGAGGCTGAGGCCAAGGCCGAGGATGGGCGCGGCGCTCTACAAGCTGCGCGACATCGCGCGGGCCCTGAAGGGGGAGAAGGTGATGCGGGAGGGGCTCGTGCCGCCTCCTCCGTTCGAGGAGTACGAGGGGCTTGAGCTGTCGGCGATCATCGTTCCTGCGGGGTACTCTGACTCGCTCGGGCTGGAGAACGGAGACGTGGCGTACATCTGCCCCCTGGCTGAAGGGAGCGCCCCGCCGCTCGAGGGGGATGTCGTGCTCGCGGAGCTGGAGGGAAGGCCGCTCCCGCTGCTGCTGAGATGGAGCGGGCAAACCCCGGCGAGCGTCAGGCCGCTCGGCAACGTGATCTGCTTCGCCCGCAGCTGGGTGTAAAAAAAAAAAAAAAAACGCCCCGGACGCCGAAGCGCCGGGGCTAATACCTTCGTTAGAAGATAGAGGTTCAGAAAGCTGTCAATGCAGCTTGGCGCGAATGCTCATGCGAGACACCCGCGCCGAGCTGCACTTCCTCCGGCTTTCGCCGGAGCCGCTCGGGCTCGATAGAGCGGTCCTCAAGCACACCCCTAATATACACCCGGCTGAGCCCGAGCGCATACCTCGGCCGCGCCGCGCAGGGCAGCATCGGGTCAGAAAAGAAGCGAAGGGCCGCGGGACAAATCCCGCAAGCCCAGCGCCGGATGGGTAAGCCCCCGTCCCATTTGCATTGGCGCCCGGTGTTTACCGAGCTTCCCCTGGCAAGCTCGACTCGCCGTCTTGCGGACGGGCGCCCCCTGGCTCTGCGCCGCGCTGACTTCGCCTGTACGGCGCGGCGTTTTCATTTCAGGTGCCTAGAAGAGGTCGTCCGTCCCCGCGGGTTCCTTCGCGGAAAGGGCGGGGGCCACTACCTCCGCCTCTCCCATCCGCTTCACGCGGCTTCTCGCCGCCGCGATCTGCTGCGCCATGGACACGTTCACGTCCACGGTCGTCCTTGTTCCATACTTCTCCGGGGCGAGCCTCTCGAGCATGGCCATCGCGGTCTTCACCGCGAGCTGCCTCGCGAGGACGCTGTCGCCGCGCTTGACCGTGGTCGTCACGCCTCCCCTGGGATCGGTCGTCTCGATGGTCTCAACCGCCTCGATGGGGGTGACGGCGATCGCCATCAGGTCATCGGCCATGGCGTCGTGGCCTTCGCCTGCGGCGGCCTGCATCTCGTCCGGATATTTCGCTTTCAGATATCTGCTGATCGTCTGGCGGCTCAGGCCGCAGCGGATCGCGAGGGCTCCGAGGGTTCCGCCTTCGGCGAGCCATCGCAGGGCGTACCTCGCGATCTCATCCGTCATCCGGCCTTCGGCCTGCGGGACGGGGCCGCATCTCTCCGCCACGCGATCGAAGAGGGCGTTTCGAATCTCTCTGCGAAGGGGCTTCAAGCTGTTCTTTCTATCCATGTCGCCTACCTCTCGGGGTCGGGGGTCTGCGACCGCGTCCGGCCGGAGACTATCGACCGCACCGTGGGGTACGGCATCTCGAGTATCGAGGCTATCGCCTTGAGGGTCACGCCCTCGGCTGCGAGAGCCCGGATGCCATGGACGGCTGAGTCCGCGTACTTCGTACGGGGATGGCTCTCTCCGATGCGTCTGCCTGCGGAGTTCCGTTCGATGGCGTCTTTCATATGCGTTAACTTACGGTAAAACGAGTCGCTTGTCAATAAGGGTTAACCCTTAAAAGTCGAAAATGAAAAAAATTGAGGCCCGCCGCTCGAGCGGCCACCCCTCCCCTGCAGCGCGAAAAATGGGGACCCCGGGGAGCCCCCGAACTCCTCGCGTGTACGCGTGCGCACGCGCGTAGCACAACCCGGCCGATTTGTCAAATACCATAGCGCAAACAGGGTAGCGACCGGCAGGGCGGCAGGGCGGCAGGCAGGGCTCGAGGCGGGGCGGCGGCGAGGAATTATTGATATTTGAAAATATTTATTGCGATTTAAAAATATTTATTGATGTCACTAAATATTTATTAATTGCATTAAATCGCAAAACCGACCGACTAGTCGGCAGGCGTGCATATGTCCGAACAATTGAGAGGGCGACAGGGAGCAGGGATATGTTCGGACAAATCGCCCGGACTCGAGGGGGTTGTGCTCTCTCTACATAGAGCGGCCAGCGAGACGTCCAAGGGGGGCGCGGATTATTCCCCCCGGCAGCGTATTCCGTATTCTCGTCTACCCCCCTGTTTTCTAAATCTTCCTTATATCTCTCATGAATGTCTTTTTCTTTTCTCAATAAAAAGATGGAATAAGAAATAAATGTAATAGAAATACGCAAACTTTTTACGTATTCACACATTGATTTGTATCAAATCCGTTCAATCTCGAGAAAACAGGTGTTGACATTCAAAATTTAATAGCGTAGTATTCGAATCATGCAGGGCGAATTGAGATTCAAACCTGCAAAAAACTTAACGTAGAATATAAAGGAAATAAGAAAATGACAAAGAAAGACAAAATCGAATTTAGCGTGTTCGTAGTCTTCACTGTCGTGACGGCCGTCCTGCTCGCGGCGCCTGTCATCCTGCACGTCATGTTCTAAAAGAAATAGGAGATAGAGAAATGCAAAACGAAATTTACAACATTGACGGAACTGCCTACACCGCCGGCGCCCCCCTCGCTGATGCGGAATACGCGGCAGAGGCCCTCGCGGCACGGGGTTATACGCGACTGCAAGATGTCGCGCGCCGGATCGAGCGCATGAACCGCAGCACGGCCCTCTGGTCGTCGACCGTGTACGAGACAAAGATCGCGCGGCAGTTCCGCTACGCCGACGACTCGACTCTGTTCGCCCGGCTCCTGGGTGACGGCCGGATTGTCTACTACGTAGACATTTCAGCGTGCTAACCGGAAGGCGGCCTGAACAAGGCCGCCCCCCGAGAAAAAGGCTTTAGCGATAGAGCCTTTTTCTAGAGGTTCAACAAACAGATAGGAGATAGAGATGAATCAGGCTGAAAAGCTGTGCGACTGCTTCGAGGCGCTCGGGATTGAAACGAGCAAGGCGGCCCTTGCCGCCCTGGACTCAATCCGGCATGGGCTGAACAGGCCGGAGGGGCTGACAGCTATAGCGGTTGATAAGCGGGAAGGGCTCTTCGAGCTTTCCTTCCGGGACGGATCCGTCTTCGGCATTCAAATGCCGTATGACGACACAGAGGATGAATTCTCGTATCGCGTGATTTCCTGCGCGGATAGCGAGTGGCCCGGCGAAATTCTGTGAATAACCCGCCCCCAAGGGGGGGGGGGCTTAGACGATAGAGGATAGGAGAAAAAATGAACACGAATGAAGTCCAGGCCGCGCTTGATGCGGTCATTGCTAATGACTGCATCGAGGCTCGAGTTATCTGCGCGGAAGTGAACAGCCCGCGGGCGCTGAATCGCGCGGTGCAGTACATCCGGTCTGCGCTGTCTGCCACGTGCATTGACCGCGAGGATGAACAGGCCGCCGCGGATATCGCGCTCGATCCGCTCGACTGGCGGGTTTTCGCCGAAGAGGGCGGCGCGAATGTGATCGTGAAGGCCTGCCTGACTGCCGGCGGTCCCACGGTTCGACTGGTCTACGACCAGGAGGCCGACACGGTCCGTGTCAGCTACTGCGGCAACGGCATCGAGCTCGAGGTAGCGAGCAGAGAGTGCCCGCTGCTGGACGCCTGCCGTGAGTGGGCGCTAAGCCGGTTCTAACAGCCCGGGCGGCCGGTCAAGCCGCCCATGATCCTAGGCCGCCACAGCATAGGAACTCGAGGCAAGGGCCTTTTTTCGAGGGCTCTTTCCTAGGGTTTTCAAACTGCCTGAACAAGGCAAAACAGAAGGAGATAGAGGAAATGACCACGAAATTTTTCGAACTGCAGGAGCTCGAGCAGTACATCCGCGCCCTGCCGCGCGGCGCCTGGGCGGCGGCTTTCGAGGGGGGCGTTGATGACGCTCGCTACACGGTTCAGTGGGATGAGGATTTCCACGAAACCCCGTTTTACGAGCTCTACAAGGAGCCCGAGCGCCTGGGCGCGGATCAGCCTGTGGCCCTCGAGGTGAACGAGCAGGGCGCGCCTGAGGAGTGGGCGCTGTTCCAGCTCGCAAACTCTCTCGGGGAGCTCTGCACTCCGTGGATCAAGGAAGAGCTCGACCGCGAGGAACTCGACTCGCTCGAGCACATGACGGAGTTCATGGATCCCGCCCTGCTCGAGCAGGTGCAGGCGGCGCTCCCTGCTGACTGCTCACGAGAGCAGTTCCTGCAGGCCTATCGCGCCGCGCACCTCGAAAAATTCGGGGAGCAGTGGCTAGCCGCCCATGAATAACGCGTAAGCCGGCCCGGGCCGGCGGCCCGCCTGAACAAGGCGGGCCTGCGAGAAAAAGGCTTTTTGATAGAGCCTTTTTCTAGCAGTTTCGAATAACCCGCCCCCAAGGGGGGCTTAGACGATAGAGGAAAGAAAAATGAAAAAGCTGAACAAGAATCTCGCAGTTACCTGCCTCGAGCAGACCGGCGCGGAGCTCATGGTTGAGTTAAATGATGGCCGCGTTCTGCGGCTGAATGAATCTGCTGATGGCCGTGCTGTGCTGGCGTGGCTGTTCGCCAGCGGCAGCGACTATCGCGCGGGCGATGTCGCCCAGGTCGAGCAGGCGCACGTGTTCGAGCGCAACGGCCGCTCTGCGGCTTATTTCCTCGGGCTCGCCCTGTGGAATTTGCAATATGACGGGCGGATCGCATGAACGCGCGCTACATCCTGCGCGAGTGGGTGCTGTGGCCGGCCGCCTGCCTGGCGGCCGCCGCGGCGCTCGGAGTGGCCGCCGCGATCTTTTTCGAGTGGCTGGGGATTTGAAGAAGCGCGCGGCTTGAATATGGCCGCGCGACAGGAGATAGAGAAATGGAAAAGAAAAAGGAAAGCATGGCCGCCCAGGCGGCCGCCCGCCTTGAAGCGCTGAATCTGCAGAGCAAGGGCGCCCTGCTCGATGCTGTGACGCCCGCCCTGCTCGCGGGCGCGGTGTCTGTGGATCCTGCGCTGACTGCGCGGGCTATCCGGGTGAATTTTGAAGACGATTCAACGCTATTCGTTGATTTCATGGACGATGGCCGTCCGTTTTACGTAGCTGTTTGAACAAGCAGGAGGAAAAAATGAAGATGCAAAGGAGGAAGGCGCTGAAGAACGTGCGCCTGCTGAATCCGCGGGCGCGGCAGTCCATCGCCCGCGAGTTCCTCGAGGCGTTCAACGCTATTCCCTACGCGCCGCGCGGCGATCTGCTGGACGGGGAGGCGCTCAGCAGCTGGCGCGCGTGCGTCCAGGCGCGGGCGGTCAGCATCGAGGTCGAGGGACACGAGTCCTACGACCCGGAAATCACGTATGTGTTCGAGGATGGTTCGTGGCTCTTCCTCGCGAATCCCGAGCAGGAGGCGTTCTGCGCCTGGGCGCGCGTGATCCGGGGGGCGGACGAATGAGCCGCCCGGTCTATATCAAGTGCGCGGGCGAGGGCGTGGGCAACAGCAGATACACAGCCTGCGCTCAATGGTCTGCCGTGCTGTCTGAACGAGACGGCCGCGTGGAAAGCGATGGCGGGCTAATCGAGCTGTCACTGACTCGCAGCCGGAAAGTCATAGTGCCGCTGTCCGCCGCGTGGTGGCTCGAGGGCGACCGGCTTCACTGCCGCGCGGTGCTCGGGGATCGCGTGGGCCTCGACCTGCTGACTCCCGCCGCCTGCCACATCGCCGCGCAGGCTGTGCGTGAGATCGCGCCAATCCTGGACGCGGCGGCGGCCACCGCGCTCGGCCTGTCGCATGAGCCGGCGGCGGTTGACTGGATGAGCTGGACAGGCGGCGGCGTGGTGAACAAGCCGGCTCGGCAACCGAGGGCGAGGCTGACAATCGCGCGGGCCTCGGAGCTTTGAGATCCCCGCCCCGCCGGGCGGGGGAGAACAAGCGAGGGCTTTCAGCAGTCGAGGGCCTTCACTCGTTCTCTAAAACTGAAGGAGGAACAGCATGGGAATTGAACAAACGCTAGGCGACCTGGTCGCGAGCAATCAGGCATTGCTCGAGTCCAACAATGCACTGATCAGGCAGATCTCTGCGCTCGCAGAGTACGTGCGCGGCCTGTCCACCGGCACGGCGCCGGCAGCAGAGGGCGCTGTGCGCCTGACGCGCACAGTCGAGGGGCTGAATCGCACCCGCCGCATTCCGGCGGAAGAGCCGGCCACTCTGCGAGAGAAGATCCGCGCCCGCACGGCCATGGGGCTGACCAAGCCGGTCGAGCATAGCCGCACGGTCACCCTCGCGGAAGGAGCGCTTCGAGTTGCTCAGCCTGCGCCGGAAAAATCCGGGCCGGAGCCGGCGGCGGCAGAGCCTGAACAAGCCGCGCCCGCGGCCGCGCCGAAGTCCAGTCGCTTCGGCGAGTTCCCCCTGGGCGAGGTGACCGAGGCGATGGCGTCGGATGAGAAGGCCCGCGCCGAGCTGACTCAGAAGCTAATGCCGTGGCTGCGCGGCGCGGTCGCAGCTGACCGCGCCCGGATGCTCGAGATCTTCGGGCGGTACACGGAGATCGACAAGGCGCGCGGCAAGCCCGCCCGCCAGAACCCGGCGGCCTTTACGCCTGCGCAGTTCGTGCAGTTCGTGAACGACTGCCGCGCGGTAGGAGAAGAAGATGGCTCACGCGCTGCTTAGCCCTTCGTCAGCTGTCATCTGGCTGAACTGCGTTGGCGCCCCGTCTTTGTACAGGGACATCCCCAATGCGCCGACTAGGTTCACTGAAGAGGGAACCCGCGCCCACGCCTTGGCTGAACAAGCGGCGATCAACGAGTTCAGCTCGGGCGAAGGCCGGGCGGATCTCGAGGGCGAGGATGAGATGGTCGAGGCCGCCGTTGCCTGGGCGAACGTCCTGCGCAATGTCGCGCGTCCGGATCGCCTTGTGATTGAAGATGATCCTCCGATTCTTTTATGGGGGGCTGAGCGCCGCGTCCCGATCGGCCACATCACAGGCAACCCGGGCGATGCGGGCACCGCGGACTTCTTTGCGGTCGGCGCCAGCCGCGGGCTGTACGTAGCCGACTTCAAGTACGGCCGCGGCGTCCCGGTCGCAGCCAAGGAGAACCCGCAGCTGATGACCTATGCCTCGGGCCTCCTGGAGGATCCGGAGATCCGGAAGTTCTGCACGTGGGTGCGCTTGGTGATCTTTCAGCCGCGCATCTCGAGCGAGCCGCGGGTGTGGGAGACCACGGTTGAGCACATCGATGCGTTCGCCGCCCGGGCGAAGGCTCAGGCGAAGCGGGCGATGGAGCTGGTCAACGGCGCGGCGATGCAGCGGGGGGACCTCTGCCCAGGCGCAGCGCAGTGCCGGTTCTGCCGGGCGAAGGGCGTCTGCCCCGCGCTCAAGGAGAAGGTGAGGGAGGAGACGCGGGCCGACTTCGAGGTGCTCGATCCCGCCCCGGCTGAACAAGCTGCGCCGAGGGAGCTGATCGTGCCGGAGTCCGGCGAGGCGCTCGCCCGGGTTCTCCCGTGGCTCGAGACGATTGAGAAGTGGTGCTCGGGCGTGCGTGAAGCCGCCGCCCGCCGCCTGGAATCAGGCAAGGCCGTGCCGGGGTTCAAGCTCGTTGCCGGAAGGAAGGGCGCGAGGAAGTGGATCGATGGCGCGGAGCAGAGGATCAAGGCGATGCGCCTTCGCAACGAGGTGGTCTACCAGCGAAAGCTGGTCAGCCCCACCGCGATGGAGAAGGCGGCCAAGGCGGGGAAGCTCGGGCCCCGTCAGTGGAAGGCGCTTCAGCCTTTCATTGAGCAGAGCGACAGCGCGCCTGCTGTCGTTCCCGAGTCGGACAGGCGCCCGGCCATCTCGGCCGCCGCGCCCGCCATTGAAGATAAGAGAAACAAGAGTGAGGCCAAGGCTGAACAAGCGGCGGCTTCCATCACAACTAGCTACAAGGTCGATGACCTTTTTTAAAAACCAACCAACTGATAAAGGAAATTTAATCATGGCTTCTAATGTCAAGCTCGTTCTCCGTGAAGTTCGCTGCGTTTATCCCAAGCTCTTCCGCGCCGATGATTTCATGGGCAAGAAGCGCTACTCGATCGGCCTGCTTCTGCCCAACGATTCCGAGGCGCTGAAGCAGCTGAAGGCGGCGATCTCCGCAGCCGCTACCGCCCAGTGGGGCGAGAAGGCGGCTGAGAAGATCAAGTCCTTCCAGGGCTCGCGCCAGCAGTGGTGCCTGCGCGAGACCGATGACGGCTATCAGATCAACGCCAAGCGCTCGGTCGAGCGCGGCGCCCCGGTCGTGGTTGACCAGCATCGCAACGACCTGACGGAGGAGTCCGGCCTGCCCTATGCCGGGTGCTGGGTTAACGCCTCCATCGTGGTCTGCGCCTACAACCGCAACGGCGCGCAGGGCGTGACCTGCTTCCTGAACGGAGTGCAGCTGGTCAAGGAGGACGAGCCGCTCGCGGGCGCGGGCTCTGCCGCCTCCGTCAAGAAGGACTTCGATGACCTGGGCGAGACGGGCGCCGCATCCAGCGATCCGTTCCAGGCTGATGCCGAGAGCGTCTGGTAATCAACGATAGAAGACAAGGGCTCAAGGCCGGGGGCGAAAGCCTCCGGCCATTGGGCAAGGGGTTCGGAATGAAATATCTTTTTGCGGACTTGGAGACCTTCAGCGCCTGCGACATCAAGCGCGGGGCGCATCGCTATGCCGAAGATCCAAGCACCGAGGTTCTGCTCTTCGGCTATGCCGTGGACGAACAGCCCGCCCGCGTGTGGGATGTCACGGCCGCACCCGAGATGCCGGAGGATCTGAAGCTCGCGCTCGCGGAGGTGACGGCGGGCAGAGCCAAGAGCGTGTGGCATAACGGCATGAACTTCGATTCAGTCGTGCTTGACTACCTGGGCATCGTCTCGCTCAAGCCCGAGGATGTCATTGACACGATGGTCATCGCCTACGAGCACGGCCTGCCCGGCTCGCTCGCGGATCTCTCTTCTATATATAGATTGGATGAGGATCACGCCAAGGACTTGGACGGCAAGCGTCTCGTGCAGCTGTTCTGCAAGCCGCGCCCGGAGCACGTGAAGCTGCGCCGCGCCACGCGCGAGACCAATCCGGACGACTGGGCGCGGTTCGTCAACTACTGCAGGCTGGACGTTGAGGCTGAGCGGGCGCTCTTCAAGCTTCTCCCTAAGTTCAACATCAGCCGGAAGGAGCGCGAGCTTCAGGCGCTCGATGCCCGGATCAATAGGCGCGGGATGCTGATGGACATGGAGCTCGCCCGCGCCGCCCTGCGCTACGCCGAAGCGGAGAAGGCGAGGCTTCGCGCCAAGACATCCGAGCTAACGAACGGCGCATTGGACAATGCTGTCCGCACCGAGGCGCTTCGCGCGTACTTGAACGATCGCTTTGGCATGAAGCTTGAGTCCCTTCAGAAGTCCGAGGTTGAGAAGCTGATCGCGGCTGAGGGAATCCCGGAAGAGATGAAGGAGATCCTGCGGCTGCGCCTCACCTCGGCCAAGGCGGCGGTGCGGAAGTTCAAGGCGATCGTGGACTGCACGAACAAGGACGGGCGACTGCGCGGAACGCTGCAGTTCCGCGGCGCGATGCGCACGGGCAGGTTCTCCGGCCGCCTGTTCCAGCCGCAGAACCTGAGTCGTCCGACCATCAAGTCGTGGCAGGAGATCGAGGGGGTGATCGAGCTGGCCAAGCAGGGCACGCTCGAGTGGCTGTACCCTGATGTCTTTGACGCGCTGACCAACTGCCTGCGCGGCGAGATCATCGTGCCGCCCGGCAGAAAGATGGTGGTCGCGGATTACTCGAACATTGAGGGGCGCACCCTTGCGTGGCTTGCTCGGGAGGACTGGAAGATCACGGCGTTTGAGGCATTCGATCGCGGCGAAGGCGCCGACCTGTACAAGCTTACGTACTCGAAGGCGTTCAACGTTCCAGTCGAGGGGGTGACCAAGGCGCAGCGTCAGATGGGCAAGGTGCTCGAGCTCGCGATGGGCTACGGCGGCGGGGCGGGTGCGTTCGTCACCTTCGCCAAGGGCTATGGCATTGACCTTCATGCCATGGCCGATGACGTCATGCCGGTCGTGCCGCAGGATGTGGCAGAGAAGTCTGCGTCCACGTGGGAGTGGGCGAAGGAGAACAAGCGCACGGGCGGGCTTGATCGCCAGGTGTTCATCGCCTGCGACTCGGTCAAGCGGATGTGGCGCAATGCCAACCCGCACATCGTGCGCTTCTGGTTCGAGGCCGAGGACGCCTGCGTCACCGCCATCCACGAGGGGCGGCGCGTGACGTTCTGCAACGGGCGGCTCGCAGCCGAGCGGCGCGGCAACTGGCTGACGATCCAGCTCCCCTCGGGCAGGTGCATCTGCTACCCCTCGCCCAAGGCGGGCGAGCTGGGCGAAGGCACGGGCGGCTTCGTCTACTACGGCGTGAATCAGTTCACCCGCAAGTGGGAGAAGATCGGCACTTACGCCGGAAAGATCGTGGAGAACATCACGCAGGCCACGGCCGCGGACATTCTCTGCGAAGCCTTGCCCCGCCTTGAGGCGGCGGGCTACCTGCCAATCCTCACGATTCACGATGAGGTGCTGACCGAGGCGCCGGATGCCGAGGCCTACAACCACAAGGCCATGGAATCCCTGATGTGCGAGCTGCCCAAGTGGGCGGCCGGCCTGCCGCTCGCAGCCGCCGGATTCGAAGGCTGCCGCTACAGGAAGGATTGACATGACGCCGGAAGGAAAAGTTGTAAAGGACATCAAGCTCGCCATGAAGGAGCTTGGCTACGCGGTGCGCAAGTGCGTGTGGGTTGGCCACTCGGGCGCCCCGGATCTGTTCATCATGTCTACGCCGCAGGCGGCTGGGGAGTTCTGCAATCACTTGTGGGTTGAGGTCAAGGCGCCGGGCAAGAAGCCCACGGCGCATCAGCTCAGGGAGCATGACGCCATGCGCAAGGCGGGGTGCCGGGTGATCGTGGCAGACAACGTGCTGGACGTGATCCGCGAGGTCATCTGCGATCAGCCGCGCACTCGCGAGTGGGCGGTGCTTGCTCATTGGGCGGCGGTGCTGGACAAGAGGAGGAAGGCATGAGTTCTGAATTCACGCCCCGCCCCTATCAGAAGATCATCATCGACCACATGCTCTCGCACAAGCGGTGCTGCGTGTGGGCGGGCATGGGCATGGGCAAGACCGTTTCAACGCTGACCGCGCTGAGCCGGATGCTCGGGGCGGGGGAGCAAGGCCCCGCCCTCGTGGTCGCCCCCCTCCGGGTGGCGCAGTCCACCTGGCCGGACGAGGTGTGCAAGTGGAAGCACCTCACCCGCCTGCGCGTGTCGGTTGTCTGCGGCAATGCCAAGGCCAAGCGTCTCGCTCTTGATCAAAAGGCAGACGTGTACTGCACGAATTTCGAACAGCTTCCGTGGCTGGTTGACCTGTTCGGAAAGCGGTGGCCTTTCAGGATTGTCGTGGTTGACGAGGCGACGCGGCTCAAGGGCTTCCGCTTGCGCGGCGGCTCTCAGCGGGCGAAGGCGCTCGCACGAGTCTACTCTCTCACCGACAGGTTCATCGAGCTCACGGGCACCCCCGCCCCAAACGGGCTCATTGATCTGTGGGGGCAGATGTGGTTCGTGGATCAAGGCGAGCGCCTCGGAGAATCCATGAGCATTTACGAGACCCGGTACTTCACGCCTGTCCGCACGGGTGGCGAGGCCTACATGGTGAAGTGGATTCCGCAGCCGGGATCGGGCGAGGTGATCAAGAAGCGCGTGTCGGACGTGACTGTGACGGTCAACGCCGAGGACTGGTTCAGCATCGAGCAGCCGATCTTCGTTCGGCGCGAGGTGGACATGGGAGTCAAGGCCACGGCGTTCTACCACAGGCTCGAAGAGGATCTCTTCGCCGCGCTGGGCAACGGCGTGGAGGTGGAGGCGGTCAACGCACAGGCGCGGCTGGGCAAGTGCCTGCAGGTTGCAAGCGGCGCGATCTACTTCGAGGGCGGCGAGGATCTTCCGGCCAAGGAGGGCGGCGAGGTGGGCGGCATGAAATACGCCATCCTGCACGATGCCAAGATCGAGGCGCTTCGCTCCGTGGTTGAGGAGGCCAACGGCTCTCCGGTTCTCGTGGCCTATCAGTTCAGGCACGAGGCCGACCGGATCCTGAAGGCGTTCAAGGGCGCGAGGGTTCTTGACAAAGATCCGCAGACCATCCGCGACTGGAACGCCGGGAAGATCCCCATCCTCCTCGCGCACCCCGCCTCGTGCGGGCACGGGCTGAACCTGCAGGATGGCGGCAACATCCTGTGCTTCTTCAGCCAAGGATGGAACTTCGAGCACTACGCGCAGATCATCGAGCGCATCGGCCCGACTCGCCAGGCGCAGTCAGGCCACCCCCGCCCGGTGTTCATCTATTCGATCGTGGCGAAGGACACTGTGGAGGCCGCAGTCGAGGCGGCATTGAGAAACAAGGGAAGCGTCCTGGACGCATTGCTGGAGAAGAGAAGATGACGAATGATGGCTATCAGTTGAATCGATCCGCGCTCAAGGCGCTCGCGTGCTTCCTGCCGTGGGAGGAGTTTGACCGCGTTGCCGGGATGGTATTTGATCAGCCGGAGTTCTCCGCTGAGAATGCGGACGGAAGGACAACGCTGCGCGGGACGCGGTGGTTCACCCCCTCGAAGCGCTACCGCCCGGGCGAGTGGAACCTTGATTCGCGCGTGAGGCCGCCCCGATCCGGCACGTATTTGATCAGGGCTCCACGCCGGTCAGGCGGCTACCAGTATGACTTGAGCGAATGGTCTCCGCTCTCCGGCTGGAGCCCGTTCAAGTGCGGGCGGCTTTCCGCGGGCAGTGCCTTTGAGTACCAGGAGATCGAGTGATGTCCATTGATCCGTTGGAAACGCAGGGACGGAGCAGGTGGCTCGCAACGCCGAAGACCTCGCGCAACCGCTTCGTGCTTTGCGGCGTGGCGAGGGAGGATCAGGCTTGGGTTCGGGTGCTGATCTGCCTCGCGCTCGCCGGAGACCGCCGGGCGGGGGCGGCGGTGCGGCGGCTGTTCGTCAAGCGCAACGGCAAGTTCCACGTCCGCGCCGCCGTTCAGCGGCGGGCGGTTCCGGTTGCGCTTGAGCTGTTCATAGGGAGAAGACCATGATGGAGATGCTGGACACTAGCGGCGTGTGCGCCTTCTTCGGGATCAGCCGCAACACGGTCACCGCCTGGGTGCGGCAGGGCAAGCTGCCCGCCCCGCTGCATAGGGGCCGGAGCGGGAACGTGTGGTTCAAGTCCTCCATCGAGAAGGCGGCTGAGTTCATGCGTGATGATCTCGAGAAGAATCTGACATTCTTCAAGCGGCGCAGATAGCGTCAGCCCACTGCTGAAGCGCGAGCCGCCTCCTCTCGAGAAGATCGTCTCTGAAATATGCCTGAGTCGTCTGGCTTCCCCAGACGTGGCTCAGGCATTTTTCTGCCACGGCGTGATCCACCCCGCTTCTCGCCGCCCAGTCCCTGAATGCTGAGCGCACTCCGTGGAGCGTCACCTTGCGATGCAGGATCTCGCACATCTTCAGCCGCACCGTGTCAATCGAAAGCGGTGATCCTCCGGAGGCTGTGAAGGCGCAGCGCCCCGGCGCCGCCTGGCGGATCGCCTCGAGCGCAAGGCTCGAGAGCGGAACGCGGAAGTCCCCCGACCCCGCCACCTTCATTCTCGCGCCCGGCACAGTCCATACTCCGTCCTTGATTTCGTCCAAGCTCATCAGTCGCGCCTCCGTGTTGCGCACGACAGTGGCGGCGGTGAAGAGGAACAGACCGCTCGCGGGCGAGGGATGTTCGAGGCAGTAGCGCACGAGCATCCGCATCTCTTCCATGGTCGGCGCTTCTTGATGCGTGACGCGGGTCACGCGGGCGGGGGCGGGGAGCAGGAGCGCGAGGTTGCCCCGCCACGTTGCGGGATTCGCGCCCGATCTCAGCCCCTTCACCGCGCACCAGTCAAGCACCGCCTCGAGGCGGGAGCGCAGGCGCTTCGCCGTCTCGGTCTTCGTCAGCCACAGCGGTTTCAGCACTGCGAGGATGTCGTCCGTGGTGATGCTCGCCACCTCCTTGTCGGCAAGCCTCGGCAAGGCGTAGTCATCCAGCGATTGCCGCCACTGCGCTTCGCTCCTCGTGTTCTTCCACCGCTTGACCGCCGCGATGTCGGCCATGGCTTGCGGCAGCGCGAGGGCGAAGGTCAGCCCCTCCGGCTTGTCCTCCTCCCCCTCGAACGCCCTGAGCGCGGCGAGCTGCGCCTGTGTCGCGGTCATGCGATCCGCTCTTCCAAGGCTCTTGTCTCTGCGCTTGCCATCGATGTAGCCCCGCGCCACGTAGTAGTCGATGCCCTTGACTGTCTTGATCTTGAGGATGGGCTTCATGCTGTTTCCCCCAAACGTCTGTCTGCTGTCTTCAAGTGGGGAAAAGTTTCCCCAACAGCCTGTGATTCTATGGACTTCGAGGTGCGAATGCCAGCGGGCTTTGTGCTTTGCCGTGCAACGGTGTGCCACGCAAGGACGGATGCAAGTCCTTGCAAGCATTGAACTTATTCAAAAGATGCAGATAAAACAAAGGCTACCAAGAGGTAGCCTTTGGAAGCGGATGGCGGAGAAGGAGGGATTCGAAGGGCGCAGCCATAGCAATGCCCGCCTCGTTTCCCCAAAAAGTTTCCCCAAAGATTTCCCCAGCAAATTGTATCAAGCCGGGTATAATCAATGCAGAGCACCGAGAGTGCCGCCCGTGCCGCGTGTC
>ERZ808277.94-NODE-94-length-46722-cov-3.383376_pt1 | contig 46722 bp, 49 predicted proteins | sample MGYA00521240_ERZ808277 | MGnify/ENA primary metagenome ERZ808277 (study PRJEB31516, sample SAMN03275599) | gut metagenome | biome: mammalia-associated habitat; material: feces | host: Papio cynocephalus | place: Kenya | collected 2012-07-17 ... | reverse complement strand
GAAAAAAACGAAAAATATCAAAAAATGTCGAAAATATTTTCTAGTCATTGAATATAAGAGGCAATTGTAAGTATTTGCTTGTCTGTAAGTAATTGCTTGTTGCTCATATAAAGATTTTATTTATCAGGAGAAAATAATTCCTGAAATTCAGTCCAATTTAAAACTTTTATACTAGGATAATCTGATGAAAAGTTTTCAATAATATGTTTAGTATTATCAGTAGAGTTTAAATCTAAAACAATAATGTTTTCAATACAATCCTCTTTTCCATATATAATTCTAAAATTCAAGGAGCGTAAAAAGCCTTCTATTGTATCCTCTTGATTTTTAACAGCAACAATCATATGTATACCATCTGTTTTTATTTTATTGCAAGAATGTATGTAAATAGCATTCTTAATAATTTCTATTAATCCATATAATGCACATACCCATAATATGCAGTTAAGTATAAAGTCTAACATAGTCTTTCACCTCCATATATAATATTATAGTCGAAGAAAAAGGTGAGTAAATTTACAGCATTATGTGTAAGTAGTATAAAAAATAAGGTAAGAAAAATCTGACCTTATTAAAGGAGTGCAAAGGTTTGCAACCTAAGAAATAGGGATTCCACCCAGAAATGCTACAATAGAATTTCTGTGCAAATGTACAATATATAAATAGACTTTTATTAATTAGTGTGATAAACTAATAATGTTAATATGTTAAATGCGAAACTAAAATTAACATAAAAAAGAAAGGAAGCCAAGAAGTACAGTGGAATTAAAAGGAGAACTAAAGGAAATTATTTTTCAAAATGAAATAAATAGTTATACAATTGCAGTACTTGAAACAGAAACAGAAGAATTAACAGTTGTAGGATATCTTCCATTTATAACTATTGGAGATTCACTGAAATTAGAAGGAAAATATGTTACACATCAAGAATATGGAAGGCAATTTAAAATAGAAACTTTTGAAAAGATAATGCCAGAGACTTTAGACAGTTTAGAAAGATATTTAGGAAATGGGACAATAAAAGGTGTTGGACCAGCAACTGCAAAAAGAATAGTAGATTATTTCAGAGAAGAAACAATGTATGTATTAAAATTTGAACCAAAAAAATTAGCGGAAGTAAAAGGAATAACTACAAATAGAGCTGTTGAAATAGCAACTCAATTTAATGAAAATTGGGAGTTATGGCAAATTGTTGGCTTTTTGGAAAAGTTTGGTATTGGTGTTCAAAATGCAAAAAATGTGTATAAGGCTTTAGGAATAAATGCAATTGAGGAAATTGAAGCTAATCCATATGTATTAATTGATGTAGCAAATAATGTTGATTTTAAATTAATAGATAAAATGGCTCTAGAGATGGGAATTGCACAAAATAATGAAAAAAGAATTAGAAGCGGTATTAAATATGCGTTAATAAGAGCAACATATAATGGTCATTGTGCAGTTCTAAAAGAAAACTTATATGAATTTGTTAAAACATTATTAAATGTTAATTTTGATGATATAGAAAATTCAATAATAAATATGAAGGCAAGTAAAGAAGTTTATATTGAAAACAGAGAAGAAAAAACATGGGTGTACTTGTATTATTACTATATGGTAGAAGAAAATATAGCCTCTAAATTATTAACTTTAGATAAAGCAAGAAATATAAAAAAAATACCTCATTTAAATAAAGAAATTAAAGAGATTGAAAAAGAAACTAATATATTTTTATCAGAAAAACAAAAAGAAGCAATAGAAGCGGTTAATAACAATAATGTATGTATTATAACAGGTGGACCAGGTACAGGAAAAACAACAATTATAAAAAGCATTATAGAATTATATAAAAAACATAAGAAAAAAGCAGTGTTATGTGCACCAACAGGAAGAGCTGCTAAAAGAATGACTGAAACAACTGGGCAGGAAGCGAAAACCTTACATCGTTTATTAGAAATAGGAAAAATTGAAGATGAAGGAAATTATGAAAATATAGATTATGATATTGCTCCACTAGATGCAGATGTTGTAATTGTGGATGAAATGTCTATGGTAGATGTATTTTTAATGAATTATTTAGTTAAAGCTTTGTATCAAGGAACTAAATTAATTTTAGTTGGTGATGTTGATCAACTTCCATCTGTTGGACCTGGAAATGTTTTAGAAGATTTAATCAATTCTGAGAAAATAACTACAATTACATTAAACAAAATTTTTAGACAAGCAGCTAAAAGTAAAATCATTTTAAATTCACATAGAATTAATAATGGTAAAACATTTATTAAAAAGGAAGAATTAGAAGATGAAGTAAATGAAGACTTTTTTTACATAAAACAAAACAATCAAGATGCGATTTTAAAAGAAGTTATTTCTTTATGTAGCGGAAGACTTAAAAAAATGGGAAATTACGATTTTTTTAAAAATATACAAGTAATTACTCCAACAAAAAAAGGTTCTTTAGGAACTAAAGATTTAAATAGAGCTTTGCAAGAACAACTAAACCCAGCATCTGAAAGTAAAAAAGAAAAAAATGTTTTGGGGACAATATACAGAGTTGGAGATAAAGTAATGCAAGTAAAAAATAATTATGATATTTTTTGGGAAAGAAATACTCAAAATATATCACATGAAAATGGTAGTGGTGTATTTAATGGGGAATTAGGAATTATTGAAAAAATTGATGATATTGAAAAACAAATAAAAGTGCGTTTTGATGATGATAAAATAGTATGGTATCAATATTCTGAATTAGATCAACTTGAACATGCATATGCTATAACTGTTCATAAGGCGCAACGGAAGCGAATTTGATGTAGTAATTATACCTATTTCACCATCTGCACCTATGTTACTTACCCGAAATCTACTATATACAGGAATGACAAGAGCAAAAAAGATGCTAATTATAGTAGGATATGCTAGTGTAATAGAATTTATGGTTGGAAATACAGATTGTAAAAAAAGAAATACAGGATTAGAATTTAAGCTTAGAGAATGGAAAGATAATAGGTTATTTTAAGCTTTTTATAAAAAACAAAAAATTGAGGAGGAAGTTTGAAAATAATAGATAATATATTAAACTTAATATTCCCACCAACTTGTGGATTTTGTGGTGAAGTAAATACAAATTTTCTATGCAATAAATGCAAAAATAAATATCAAGAATTGAAAATTAGCAATATAAATGATTATAGTAATGTTCCAGTTTTTTTCGAGGAACATTACTATGCTTTTAAGTATCAAGATGAAATAAGAAATTTAATAATTAAATATAAATTTGAAGAACACTCATATTTATATAAAACTTTTTCTGTTTTCATATTGCAAGACAAAATTTTTACAGAAAAGTTTATAAATAAATATGATGTTATTATCAGTGTGCCTATTCATAATAAAAGAATGAAAACAAGAGGTTATAATCAAAGTAAATTAATAGCTAAAGAAATAGCTATTAATTGTGGGAAAGAGTATTATGATAATGTTATAATAAAATCTAAAAATATTGCTCCACAAAGCACTCTTGATATGCTAGAAAGAGTAAAAAATATAAAAGAAGCATTTAGTATTGGTAAAAATTCTGAAAAAATATCAGGAAAAAATATTGCACTATTTGATGATATTTTTACAACAGGTTCTACAGTTAATGAATGTGCTAAAATTTTGAAAAAAATTGGTGCAAATAATGTAGGAATTTTTACATTAGCAAAAGATTGATGTATTAAAAATTATCAAGTGAAAAGTTAAATGCAATTCTGTAAAGCAAATACAATTTGTATGATGTATAAAAAATTTCAAAAAAATTCGACAAAATATTGCAATAAATTTTATTGACTGCTATAATAAAAATTGAACGCTAAATAATTTTTTAGACAAAGAAAACGGAGGACAAAATGGGAGACATAAATGTGTTTACAGGACCAATGAAATGTGGAAAAAGCCATGTTATCTTACAAGAAGCTAAAAGGCAATTAATAGCAGGAAAAACTATTCAAATATTTAAACCTGAAATTGATTGTAGATTTTCAGAAGATTATGTTCAAGATAGAAATGGAAATAAATTAAAAGCAGTTAATATAAATAGTATAGATGAAATAGAAAAATATGATGCAGATGTATATATAATAGATGAGTTTCAATTTTTAGATGGTGATGTAAAAGTTATTGAAGAACTTGCACAAAAAGGAAAGAAATTTTTTATAGCAGGATTAAATCTAACATCAGAAAAAAAGCCTTTTGGAAAAATGGGAGATTTGCTTTGCGTATCAGACCATGTAACAACAATGACTTCTATTTGTGAAATCTGTAAAAGAGATAATGCTATATTCAGTTTTTATAAAGGTGATAATAAAGTTGGAGATATCGAGCTAGGAGATTCGGAATATGTACCTGTTTGTAGAGAGTGCTATAATGACATTGTTAATAAATTTAAGAATTAAGTATACTAGTAACTGTACAAGAATAAAAATGAATATAATAAATTAAATAAAAAAGGGGATAGGTGGTAGGAAAATGAAAAAAAGTTTAAAAAATTTTTTAAAAATTGCTACAACATTAATAATTACAGTTTGTTTGTGTTTAGCTATTTTTGGAAATAGAAGTAATGCAGATGCGGGCTATCATTCTAGTTATAGTGGAGGAAGTAGCCATTCATCAAGTAGTCATTCATCAAGTAGTCATTCGAGTCACTCAAGTAGCTCAAGCTATAGTAGTAGTTCATCAGATGGAGAAGATGCAATAGTATCAATAATAGTTTTTGTAGTTATTATGGTTGTTGCAATAATAATGAATAGGTATAAAGCTAATAAAACTACTTTACCAGTTACAAAACTTACAAACAATGCAAATGCTATTAACAAAATTAAACAAATATTACCAGACTTTAATGAAACTGAATTCTTACAAAATGGTTATAAAATGTTCTTAGATATTGAAGATGCATGGATGAATTTTGATATGGAAAAAGTTCATAATATAATGACTGATGAAATGTTTAATATGTATGAATCACAACTTTCTAGTATGGATGTTAAAGGTGAACAAAACATAATGAAAGATTTTGTACTAAAAGGTTCAGCTATAACAGATGCAATTAAACAAAATGATAATATTGAAATTAAGACACAATATATTATTGAATTCTATGATTATATAATTGAAAAATCTTCTGGAAAAGTTCTAAGAGGAACAAGTTCAAGAAAGATTAGAATGCATTATGAATTCACATTTATTATGAGTGATAATAAGGATGCTAAAATAGATACATGTCCAAACTGTGGAGCACATGTGGAAGTAAATTCAGCTGGTACTTGTGAATATTGTGGATCTAAAATTGTAGGAAATAATACAAATTGGGTAATTTCTAAAAAAGTTTGCTTAAGACAGACTAATTTGTAATTTAATTGAAAAATGAAAAAGAGGACGGTCCTCTTTTTCATAAAACAACATAATTACATGATAATAAAATTATATGTAAAGAAAATCTGGAAAAGAGGGGACCGTTCTCTCTTCCAGATTTTTTTATAAATATAATACAAAAAATGAGAAAGGTGTAAAAATATGGGTTTTAATAATTTTTTAAATAATTTAAGAAGAGCTGCTGAAGCCATGGAAAAGGCTGTAATAGATGATAATACAAATAATCAAAATCATGAGAATAATACTTATAATAATGCAAATATAAAAAACACAACAAATAACCAAATATCAAAAAATATTTTAGAAAAATTAGTAGCAGAAGATAAAGATTTTGCAGAAGCAAAATTCAGAGCAAAAGTTGATAACATGTTTATTCAAACATATACAGGAGTTATGAAACAAGATTTAAGCAAAGTTGAACATTTTTTATCTAAAGAAATGTTTGAAAAATATAGTAAAAAAGTAGAAAATTTGAAATCTAAAAATCAATTACAAATATATGATGAATTAAATGTTTCTGATACAAATATTATTAATATAGAAGAGTTGGAAGATAGATTTGTAATTAAAGTTAGTTTATTAACTAAATATTTAGATTATATACTAACAAAAGATACAAAAAAATATGTTTCAGGGGACAGAGATGTAAGAGTTGAAAAAAGAGTTAGAATAACACTTTCAAAAATAAAAAATGCCAAATCAATGGAAGAAGCAAGAAAATGTGATGGATGTGGAGCAAACATGGATTTAAATAAGACTGGTGTTTGTGAATATTGTGGTACTGTGTTTGAACTTAAAAACTATGATTGGGTTATTGATAATATAGAAGATTAATAAAAAGTATTGCAACAAAATAATATATAGGTTAAAATGATTATATAAAACAAATGAAAAGGAGAGAGTAATTATGAGTAAAAAGAAAAAATATACAATAATATCAATTGTAATATTATTATCATTTGCTATAATGGGAATAGTGTATGCACTATTAAGTGATAACATGCAAATAAAAAATAAAATTACAATAGGCTCTGTGAAAATAGAAAACTTAAATTTGAAATTAAAGAATTTAAAAGATGAAGAAGTAAGCTCAATAAGTCCAGCAGATATTGATATATTATCATGGACAACAAAAAATATAGGAACTTCAGGAGTATTAACAAGACATACTTTAGAAGTATATTGGACAGATGAATCAAATGATGATGTCGGCAAAATGTTATATTTATACCCAGCTAATATGACTAATGAAGCTATATTAGAGGACTATAAAAATGGTGATACATCACAATATATGCTAAAAACAAAATTGTCTTCTAAAGAAATAGATGGAAGAACTAGATATGGATTTAAATATCAATTTGTAGGAGATACATTAGATGGTACATCAATGCAAAATGTAAGCAAGGAAATTAATTATAATTCTACAGAATCAAGTGTAATAGATAGTAATATTTCTACAGATGATACAGACTCAACAATAGACACTATAGCGTATAAATTGCTATTAAGTCCAGAAACTAGTTATATATATCAAGGTATGAAAGTGTATGTAAAACTAACAACTGAAGCAATGCAATATACAGAAGATGGTAGTGCAGAATGGAAAGTAGTTGATACACAAGAACTCCCTTAAAGTTTTTTTAAATTTATAAAAATGTATATATAACATAAAAAATATTGTCTAAAAAATATTGTTTTACAGAAGTTTTTAAAAAGTATTGACGAAAAATGTAATAACAGATATAATGAATTTAGAGAAATAATTTGCGGAGATATACTAAAGATAAAAAAGAAAAAAGTAAAATAATAAAAAAGTATTAAAAATGAAATTTTAGTAGCCTCCATATAGTCTATAAGACGTATAGGAGGCTTTTTGCTGGGAAAAGCGCGAAAGGGGGTGCTTTGAAATATCAAGAAATAAAATTTTTATTTTAGGACTAATATGTGTATTAATAATGTGTATTTCTGGAATATATGCATTTACAAACATATCTATTCTTTCAGTTAATAATGAAATTAATACAGGTGTAGTAAAAATAGAATTAAAACAGTATTCAGTAAATGGTAATGGTACAGAAACAACTTATAATGAAAATACTCAAACTGTCTTACCAGGTGAAGTTATTTCTCTTATTCCAAGAGTATCAAATTTAGGCGATGATTGTTATATTAGAGTGAAATTTAGTTATATCGATGCTGATAATGTAACAATATCAGTAAATGATAATGTTAGTATGGAAAATGAAAAATGGATAAAATGTGGAGAATATTGGTATTTAAAAACAATTATAAAATCAGGCGAAAATATCGACTTATTTAAGACATTAAAAATTCCAACAGATATACCAAATAAATATCAAAATCAAATTGTACAATTAAATATTACTGCTGAAGCAGTACAATCTACTAATTTTAATCCGAATTTCAACTCTAATACACCATGGGAAGAAGTTAATGCAAGAAAATCAACAAATAATATGTATAAAACAGACAAAGTACAATTAAATTCAAATGTTAAAGTAGAATATGAAAACAATGCAGATATATATATAAATGTACCAGAAGATTTTTTCGGAAAATTAGGATATGTACTTCCAGGTGATTCAATAACACAACAAATTAAAATAAAAAACACTTCAAAGGAAGAACTTGAATATCAGTTATGTACAAATACAACTAATGATATTTCTGGAAAAGCACTTGAATTGTTGAAAAAAATAAATCTAACTATTAATGCAGAAGACAAAAAAATATATGATGGAAGTTTATATAAAATAGATAATTGTTCATTAGGAAAATATAAACCAGACCAGGAATCAATTATTACTTTTACTATAAATATTCCAAAAGAATTAGAAAATGAATATTCTGAGTTACATACATTAATAAATTGGAAGTTTTCTGTTATGGGTGCTGAAAAAGTTACTCCACCAGAGGAAGAAAAAACAACCCCACAAACAGGTGATACTAAGTTTATAGTCTCTATTACTATGTTCTTTATAGCTACAATAGTTTTTATATTTACACTATTTGCAGAAAAAAGAACAAAAAATAGAAAAAATAAATAATATAATAAAAATTAGGAGGAAGATTATGAGTAGAAAAAAACTTATTATAACAGCAATAGTATTAGCTCTAGTATTAGCTATAGGAGGAATTTTAGCGTATTTTACAGATGTTGACACAAAAATAAACAAATTTACAATGGGAAATGTTGATATTGAAGTATTAGAACCAAGTTGGCCAGGTGAAGAAGGTGTAAAAGATATAGTACCAAATCAAGAAGTTAATAAAGATCCACAAGTAAAAAACAAAGGTTCAAATGATATATATGCTTTTGTAAAAGTAACTGTACCATATGAAAATATTACAGTAGAAGGACAAACAGAAAAACAAGATAAAGAATTATTTACTTATACATTAAATAATGGATGGACAGAAATTGGTACAGCAGCTAAAGATGAAACAGGAAAAACATTTGCACATATATATGCATACACAGGAACAGAAGCTTCTGATAGTGCAACAAAAGTTAAAGCACTTGGAAAAGGACTTACAACACCAGCAGTATTCGATAAAATTAAATTTATAGATATTAAAGAAACAGGTAGTGAAACTTCTTCAGTTCAAACTTCTGAACTTCAAGTAGTTGTTACTGGATATGGAATTCAAACAACAGATTTAGGAACAGAAAGTACAGCACCAGCTGATATTTGGGAATTAGTTAAATCTGCAAATTAATAATATAAAACTTGTAAATTATCCTCCAATTTTAATTCTAACAGAAATCAATAGTTTTTTGTTGGAAAATATTGGAGGATAATTAATTAAACGATTTTATATTACATAATTTATTATATATATAATGTTAATAGGAGCGATTATATGAATTTGGCTATGAAAATAATTAAAAGTATTTTAAACATTATAATGACAATTATAATTATAGTAGGAAGTGTATTTGTAATACTATTTTGCATTGGAATTCAACCATATGTGGTAGAATCTGGTTCTATGCAACCAGATATTCCAACAGGTAGTTTATGTTTTATTAATAAAAAAGCAAAATATGAAGATATGAAAGTTGGAGATATAATAGCATTTAAAATTAATTCTAATGCATTCGCAACACATAGAATAGTATCAATAACAAATGAAGGTTTTGAAACAAAAGGCGATGCGAATAATGTTATAGATAATATTATTACTACAAAAGATAATTATATAGGTCAAAACATTTTTTCTATTCCATATGTAGGTTTGTGGGTACTAGTTATACAAACAACAAGAGGAAAAATAATATTAGGAACAATTATTATAGTATTATTTTTGGCTGCTATATTAATTGGTCAACCATCAAGAAAAAAACAAAAAGTGTCAAAAAAAGAATAATTTAAAAATCAAAATAAAAAATAGTCACATGAAAAAAATTGCATAATTTTTTCCTAAATTGTAATAATAACAATATAAAAATGAAAACAAGGAGGGAAAAAATGAAAGCAACAGGAGTAGTTAGAAGAATAGATGATTTAGGAAGAGTAGTTATTCCAAAAGAAATAAGAAAAACATTAAGAATTAAAGAAGGCGACCCTTTAGAAATATTTACAGATAAAGAAGGGGAGATAATTCTAAAAAAATATTCTCCAATAGGAGAACTTTCAGAATTTGCTACAGAATATGCTGAAACATTAGCTAAAACAACAGGACATATAGCATGTATAACAGATAAAGATACAGTAATAGCGGTATCTGGGGGTTCTAAAAAAGAATATTTAGAACAAGGAATTAGTCCAGAACTAGAACAAATAATGGATGAAAAGGAAAACTATACAAGTCAAGAAAATAACAATGTGTCAATACCTATTACAAAAAATGAAAATAATGCTAAGAAAAATAATGCGCAAGTAGTATATCCAATAATAGCAGATGGAGATGTTATAGGTACAGTTATATTATTATCAAAAGATGCAAATGTTAAAATGTCTGAAGTGGAACAAAAAGTAGTCCAATCAGCAGCAAGTTTTTTGGGAACTCAAATGGAATTATAAATTTTATAATAAATGTAAATTAAACCAACTTATATGTATGTTTTATAAATGTACATATAAGTTGGTTTTAAAATTATATTACAGAAATATTAAATTTATATTACATTTGTAATATTTGATACAAAACTAAATAAATGTGATATTATTATATTAATGAAATAATGAGTACAAATGACAAAGAAATAAAAGGGGCGATAATTATATGGAGAAAATAACAGAAGAAAAAGGGTTAACCAAAATTGATAATGGAATATTTGCAAAAATAAGAAGATTTCTAGTAAGCATTTTTAATAAAAAACATGTTCAAAACAATGAAACAATTAACCAAGAGGAAAAAGAAAATATAGAAAACGAAGAAAATGAAAATGAGAAAAATGAACCAAAAGAGTTTAGTGTAATAATAAAAGAAAATAAATTTGTAATAGAGAGTGAATTTCCTAACAAATTAAATGAACCTGATGAAGAAAACAAAAAACATGATGTAGATTATGAGGAAAAAGAAGAAATAGAACAAAAATTAATGAATTACTATGCTACTATAAAGAAATCATTATAAAATAGAATGAATAATTTAATAAAATATGGAAAAAATAGAAGGAATACTTGAAAAGTATTCTTTTTTGTTATAGAATAAAGCTGATTGTTTATGGCAATCGTATGTGATGCAAATATGCATCGGAAGGAGGAATTTTATATGTCAATTAAAGTAGGTATTAATGGTTTTGGAAGAATAGGAAATTTAGCGTTCCAAGCAGCATTAAAGAAAAAAGAGGTAGAGGTTGTTGCAATAAATGATCCTTTTATTACAGCAGATTATATGGCATATATGGTGAAATATGATACTGTTCACGGAAAATTTGACGGAGAAGTAAGTTCAAAAGAAAATACTTTGATAGTAAATGGTAGAGAAATTAAGGTTTATAATGAAATGGATCCACATAACATTCCATGGGGAAAAGACGGAGTTGAATATGTTTTAGAATGTTCAGGTGTGTTTACAACTTTAGAAAAAGCACAAGCACATATAGATGCTGGAGCTAAAAAAGTAGTAATTAGTGCACCATCAAAAGATGCGCCAATGTTTGTTATGGGAGTTAATAATGATAAATATGAAAGTAGTATGAATATAGTTTCAAATGCATCTTGTACAACAAACTGTTTAGCACCTTTAGCAAAAGTTTTAAACGATAATTTTGGAATTAAAGAAGGTCTTATGACTACAGTTCATGCTACAACAGCTACACAAAAAACAGTTGATGGAGCTTCTAAGAAAGATTGGAGAGGTGGTAGAGCTGCTGCAGCTAATATAATACCATCATCAACAGGAGCTGCAAAAGCAGTTGGAAAAGTTATTCCAGAATTAAATGGAAAATTAACAGGTATGTCATTCAGAGTGCCAACTGTAGATGTTTCAGTTGTAGACTTAACATGTAATTTAGAAAAACCAGCAACAATGGAAGAAATATGTGCAGCAATGAAAAAAGCTTCTGAAAATGAATTAAAAGGAATAATGGAATATGTTGAAGATCCAGTTGTTTCATCAGATTTCATAAGTGATCCACATACATCAATATTTGATGCAACAGCAGGTATTTCTTTAACAGATACTTTTGTTAAATTAGTTGCTTGGTATGATAATGAATGGGGATATTCTAACAAGTTAGTTGATTTAGCTATATATATGGCTAGCAAATAAATTTTCAGTTAGGAGAGATTTATATGAATAAAAAAACTGTTAGAGATATCGATTTAAAAGATAAAAAAGTTATTGTTAGATGTGATTTTAATGTACCATTAGATGAAAATGGAAAAATTACAGATAACAGAAGAATAGTGGGTGCTTTAGATACAATAAAGTACCTACTAGAGCAAAATGCTAAAATTATTTTAATGTCACACTTAGGAAGACCAAAAGGCGAGGTTAAACCAGAATTTTCATTAAAACCAGTAGCAGAAGAATTATCTAGACTATTAGGAAAAGATGTTAAACTTGCTTCAGATATAATTGGAGAAAGTGCAAAAACTTTAACATCAAACATGAAATCTGGAGATATTGTTTTATTAGAAAATATTAGATTTGATGCTAGAGAAGAAAAAAATGATCTAGAGTTTGCCAAACAATTAGCTTCAATGGCTGAAATATATGTAAATGATGCATTTGGAACAGCTCATAGAGCACATAGTTCAACAGCAGGAATTGCACAATATTTACCAGCTGTTTCTGGATTTCTAATGGAAAAAGAATTAAATTTTTTAGGAACAGCACTTGAAAATCCAAAAAGACCTTTTGTTGCAATATTAGGTGGAGCAAAAGTTTCAGATAAAATTGCTGTAATTGATAATTTGCTAAATAAAGTTAATTCATTAATTATTGGTGGAGCAATGGCAAATACATTTATAAAAGCAATGGGATATAATGTTGGAAATTCATTATGCGAAACAGATAAAATAGATTTGGCAAATGAATTAATTGAAAAAGCAAAATTAAAAAATATCAAATTAATATTACCTATTGATGCTAAAATAGGTAAAGAATTTAATAAAGATACAGAAAGCAAAATAGTTGATATAAATAATGTTCCGGAAGGATGGAGTATTTTCGATATAGGACCAAAAACAATAGAATTATACAAAAAAGAATTAGAAAATGCTAAAACAATAGTATGGAATGGACCAGTTGGATTATTTGAATTTGACCAATTTGCTATTGGAACAAATTCAGTTGCAGAAATATTAGCTTCATTAGATAATGCTACTACTATTATTGGAGGAGGAGATTCTGCAGCAGCTGTAGAAAAATCAGGATTAGCAGATAAAATGACTCATATTTCTACTGGTGGTGGTGCTTCTTTAGAATTTTTAGAAGGAAAAAAACTACCAGGAGTTGAATGTTTACAAGATAAAGGAAGTGAGGAATAAATCATGCGTAAAAAAGTAATAGCTGGAAATTGGAAAATGAATATGTTACCAAATGAAGCTTTAGCATTTATAGAAACAATAATTCCAATGGTCAAAAATACAGAAAATGAAGTAATATTATGTGTTCCATACACAGATTTGTTTTATAGTTTATTAGCAGCACAAAATACTAATATTAAAATAGGTGCACAAAATATGCATTTTGAAGAAAATGGGGCATATACAGGTGAAGTTTCAGCACAGATGTTGAAATGCATAGGAGTAGAATATGTTATAATAGGACATTCTGAAAGAAGACAATATTTTGCTGAAACAGATGAAACTGTTAACAAAAAAATAAAAACTGCACTAAAACATGAATTAACACCAATAGTTTGCGTTGGAGAAACATTAGAACAAAGAGAAAATGGTAAAACACAAGAAATTATAACAAATCAAACTAGATTGGCATTAGAAGGATTAAATACAGATGATGTAAAAAAAGTTATAATAGCGTATGAACCTATATGGGCTATAGGAACTGGAAAAACAGCCACATCAGATGATGCAAATAATAGTATTAAGAATATTAGAAATGAAATTGCAAAATTGTATGGAAATGATATTGCTGAAGAAATAATTATTCAATATGGTGGAAGTGTAAAATCAAGCAATGCCAAGGAATTATTTAATACATCAGACATTGATGGTGGATTAGTTGGTGGTGCAAGTTTAAAACCAGATGAATTTGCTAAAATAGTAAATTTCCAAAATTAAGTATACTACTATAATTTAGATAGATAAAGGTTAAATAAAAAATAAAGGATGTTAAAAATGAATTTTTTAGACAAATACAAAGTAAATAATGGAAATCCAGTAGATGGAAAATACTATAAAGTATATGATGAACAAAAAAGTTTCTTATATAATATACCAGTAACACAAGAAAAAAACTTGACAAACCAATTTCTAAAAGGAGTTACATGTTTTGTGGTAAATGAACAAGGTCAAATTCTTCTAGAAAAAAGGGCCAACACAGAACTTACGCCTGGAAAAATAGATTTGGTTTCAGGGCATGTAGATATGGAAGAGATAGAAAAACAATCTATTATAAGAGAACTTGGTGAAGAAGTAGGAATTCAAGAGAATGAAGCAGTTAATGCTGAAAAAATTTGTACAATGTCACTTGGTTTTGAAAATAAAGGCAAAATAAGAAATTTTTTTATTACTTTTTACTATGTATTTATAAAAAATTCAAATTTAAAAATTCAGGAACAAGAAGTAAAATCATTACATTGGGTTCCTATGGAACAAGCGTTTAAAATGTTAGAATCAGGAAAAACTAAATTTCCTAAAGCAAGTGAAAATATAAAATATAACGAAATATTTGATACAGTAAGAAATGCGTATAAAAACGTATATTTAAAAAGAAATTCTAATAAAGTAAAGAGGGATATAGTAGAATGATTGTAATATTATCTGGAATAACTGGTGCAGGAAAATCATACTTAAAAAAGCATATTATTGAAAGATTGCAATTTAAAAATATAGTTATTGTTACAACTCGTGCCAAGAGAATAAATGAAATAGATGGAATAGATAAACATTTTGTTACTGATGAGGAATTTGAAAGTTTAAAGAAATCTGGTAAAATTTCTGTTGATTTTGAATTTTTAGGAAATAAATATGGATATCTTACAGAAGACTTAATATTTGATGAAAATAGTATAACAGAATTACATTATAGTACAATAGATGATTTTAAAAAAATTGCTAAAAATGTTATTTCTATTTATATAAAACCACTAAATATTGAATTTGCTAAACAACAATTAAAGCTAAGAAAATTACCTTGGAAAGTCGAAAAAGAAAGACTAAAAGAAATTAAAGAACAGGTTTTAGAATTTGAAAAAAATAAAAAATTAAAAGAAAAATTCGATTACATAATATACAATGATTACACAGAAAAATCATTAGAGGAAGCTATTAAATTAATACAAAATTTAATAGATGAACAAAGTCTATGTTTAAAGGAAGGATGAAAAAAATGGAAAAGAAACTTACAATGCTAATGATATTAGATGGATTTGGAAACAACAGCAATGAAAAAGGAAATGCCGTAAAAATTGCAAAAACACCTAATATAGACAAACTAATGAAAACATGCCCAACTACACAAATAAATACAAGTGGTTTAGCAGTTGGTCTTCCAGAAGGGCAAATGGGAAATTCAGAAGTAGGACATACAAATATAGGAGCAGGAAGAGTAGTATATCAAGAATTAACAAGAATAACAAAATCAATAGAAGATGGTGATTTCTTCAGTGTTCCAGAATTTGTAAAAGCAATAGAAAACTGTAAACAAAACAATACAAAATTGCATATTATGGGATTAGTTTCAGATGGTGGTGTTCATAGCCATATACGTCATCTTTTTGCATTATTAGAACTTGCGAAAAGAAAAGATTTTGAAGATGTATATGTACATTGTTTCTTAGATGGAAGAGATACACCTCCTGCATCTGCTGAAAATTATATAATGCAATTAGAAGATAAAATGAAAGAAAAAGGAATAGGAAAGATTGCTAGTATTTCAGGAAGATTTTATGCAATGGATAGAGATAAAAGATGGCAAAGAATCCAAAAAGCATATGATGCAATGGTTAATGGAATTGGTGAAAAAGCAACTTCTGCAATCTCTGCTATAGAGAGCTCATATCAAAAAGAAGTTTTTGATGAATTTGTTGAACCAACTTTAATATGCAATGGTGAAGAGCCAATTGCAACAATAGGTAAAAAAGATTCTGTAATTTTCTTTAATTTTAGACCAGATAGGGCTAGAGAAATAACTAGAACATTAGTAGATGAAGAATTTAATGAATTTGAAACAAAAAAATTAGACTTATGTTTTGTGTGTATGACACAATATGATGAAACAATTCCAAATGTAAATATAGCATTTAAGCCAACTGCTTTAGTAAATACATTTGGTGAATATATTAGTAAAAAAGGATTAAAACAATTACGTATAGCAGAAACAGAAAAATATGCTCATGTTACATTCTTCTTTAATGGAGGAGAAGAAAAACAATATAAAGGTGAAGATAGAATATTAATACCTTCACCAAAAGTAGAAACATATGACTTAAAACCAGAAATGAGTGCATATGAAGTAACTGAAAAAGTTGTAGAAGCTATCAAATCTGAAAAATATGACTCAATAATATTGAATTATGCAAATCCAGATATGGTAGGGCATACAGGAAATCTTGATGCAGCTGTTAAAGCAATAGAAACTATAGATGAATGTGTTGGAAAAGTAATTGAAGCATTAAAAGAAGTAAATGGAATAGTATTAATTACAGCAGACCATGGTAATTCAGAGCAAATGATTGATTACAAAACAGGTGAACCACATACAGCACATACAACAAATCCAGTACCATTAATGTTATTTGGAATGGAAAATGTTAAACTAAATACAGGATGTTTAGCAGATTTAGCACCAACAATGTTAGATATAATGGGATTAGAAAAGCCACAAGAAATGCTTGGTAATAGTTTATTAGTAAGAGAATAATAATATCAATCAATATATAAAATTATAAAAATAGCTACAAAAGATTAGTAAAAGCGTGTATATAGCTGATACTAAAATTACAAATATAAATATTAAATAACAAGTAATGAAAGGAGAAATTAAAATGATTTATTCAAAAGAAGTAGAAAATATGTGCCCAGTTGCAAAAGGAGTTGACCATGGGCCAGCTCCAATCCCAGAAGAAGGTAAATGGGTAAAAGCAAAAGATATTAAAGATATATCAGGATTTACACATGGTATAGGTTGGTGTGCTCCACAACAAGGTGCATGCAAATTAACATTAAATGTTAAAGAAGGTATAATACAAGAAGCATTAGTTGAAACTGTAGGATGTTCAGGAATGACACATTCAGCAGCTATGGCAGGTGAGATATTAGTTGGTAAAACTATATTAGAAGCATTAAACACAGACTTAGTTTGTGATGCTATAAATACTGCTATGAGAGAATTATTCTTACAAATAGTATATGGTAGAACACAATCAGCTTTCTCAGAAGGAGGACTTACAATAGGTGCTGGTTTAGAAGATTTAGGAAAAGGTCATAGAAGTCAAGTGGGTACTATTTATTCAACATTAGAAAAAGGAACAAGATACTTAGAATTAGCAGAAGGTTACATAGTTGAAATAGGTTTAGATAAAGATAATCAAATAATTGGTTATAAATATGTAAACTTAGGAAAAATGATGGATAATATTAAAGCAGGAATTGAACCTATGGAGGCAATTGAAAAAGCTTCTGGAAAATATGGTAGATTTGATGAGGCTGTGAAAAAAATTGATCCTCGTGAGGAGTAGGATGCTGTTTATGTGCGGAGTTTGACGGGAGCCGCTGAGCTTATTGATATTTATTTTTTTAAAATTATAAAAAGTAAGCTTCAGCTTTAACACTTTCTAACTGAAATCTCTTGAGCCTCTTCGTGGCTTAAGGAACACGCAGCCTCAAGTTGATTTCGAGTAAGAAAGTGTAAAAGCTTACGTTAACGTTTTATAATTTTAAAAAAATAAATATCAATAAACTAGCTACTCTACGGTTTTGGGCTTGCGCTATATAAGAGAAAGACTTTAGTTGGACAATTTTGAAAAAAATCAGGAAAAATATGTATAAAAATTTTATTTGGAGGTAATGAAAATGGCAGTAACATTTGAGAATTATGAAAGAAGAATTGATCAAATTAAACCAGTAATGGAAAAGTATGGTATAAAAGATTTTGAAGATGCATTAAATATTTGTAAAGAAAAAGGATTTAATCCTTATGATATAACAAAAGGAATTCAAGCAATTTGTTTTGAAAATGCTTGTTGGGCATATACTTTAGGTGCTGCAATAGCAATAAAAAAAGGATGCACAAAAGCAGCAGATGCAGCAAAAGCAATAGGTGAAGGATTACAAGCTTTTTGTATACCAGGTTCAGTTGCAGATGATAGAAAAGTTGGATTAGGACATGGGAACTTAGCTTCTATGCTATTATCAGAAGAAACAAAATGTTTTGCATTTTTAGCAGGACATGAAAGTTTTGCGGCAGCAGAAGGTGCTATAGGTATAGCAAAATCAGCTAACAAAGTTAGAAAAGAGCCTTTAAGAGTAATATTAAATGGATTAGGAAAAGATGCTGCACAAGTAATTTCAAGAATTAATGGATTTACTTATGTAAAAACAGATTTTGACTTTTTCACAGGAAAAGTAAGTGTTGTAGAAGAAATTGCTTATTCAGATGGTGAAAGAAGTAAAGTTAGATGTTATGGTGCAAATGATGTTAGAGAAGGTGTAGCAATAATGTGGTTAGAAGATGTTGATGTTTCTATAACAGGAAATTCAACAAATCCAACAAGATTCCAACATCCAGTTGCAGGTACATATAAAAAAGAAAGATTAGAAGCAGGTAGAAAATATTTTTCTGTTGCTTCAGGTGGTGGAACAGGTAGAACACTACATCCAGACAATATGGCTGCTGGTCCTGCTTCATATGGTATGACAGATACTATGGGAAGAATGCATTCAGATGCACAATTTGCGGGAAGTTCATCAGTTCCAGCCCATGTTGAAATGATGGGATTAATAGGAATGGGTAATAACCCAATGGTTGGATGTACTGTTGCAGTAGCAGTTGCTGTTGAAGAAGCTATGAAATAAAAATAGGTTATTGTTTAATACCTTTAAAATTAATGAACAGGAAGCTAGAATTATGTTTTTATAATTCTAGCTTTTGACATATTTTATAATAGTAAAAATAGTAATAAAAATAATGAATTTATATTGAAAAAGTTTTTGTAACATAGTATTATAATAGTAAAGTAATATAAGAGTACAAATAAAATAAATTAATAAAAATAAAAATTAAATAAAAATAAATAAAATAAAGATAAAATAAGTAATATAAAATAAATTAATAAAAATACATGCAATTATATTTCAATAATTTAATATAATGAAGTAAATGAATTAGTAATAAATGCGCGAAAGGATGTGAAAAAATGAAAGAAAAATCATTTCAAAATAGAATTAAGGTTAATAGTAATATACTTAAATCAGTAGTAAATAAAGACGTAAAACAACAATTACATGTAAAAACTGAAAAAGAAAATAAGGCTGAAGAAGAAATAACAGAAACAGTATTAAATATACTTGGAGAAGAAATTAACAGAATTACATCAGATTCAAATATAGATAAGGAAACAAGATTAATACAAATAGATTATTTATTAGATTTATGCAAATTCGCAAAGGAGCATCAAGAAGCTGTTCAAATTCTGAATAATGAAAGAAATAAAACAAGATAAAAACATAAATTCCAAGAAATATTTAAATTTTGATTTACTATATATTTTTTGGAATTTGTGTTTTTTATAAAAAACTATAGAATATAAGAGCAATATGTGTTAATATATATAAGGTAATAAATTTATATAAAATATTGGGGTGTAGCCAAGCGGTAAGGCAGATGGCTCTGACCCATCGATGCGTAGGTTCGAATCCTACCACCCCAGCCAAATTTTGTACAAGATTAGATTTGTAAAATCTTTGTTATTTTGTTAATTAGAAGGAATAATATGAATACAGTGAAATTGAAAAGATATATTCTTATAATTTTAATAATTATAAATTGTGTAACAATATTTAAATTCTCATCTGAAAAATCAGAAAAGTCCAATGAAAGTAGCGGCAGAATAGTTAATATTGTAGCAGAACTAATTGCTAAAACAGGAAATTTAAATAATGAGAAAAAGGAAATAGTTAAAGAACAAATAGTTAAACCTATAAGAAAAACGGCACATTTCAGTATCTATGCAAGCCTAGGAGCTTTAGTTTATTTGTATGTATCTACTTTTAATGTTAATAATAAAAAGAAAATAGGAATTAGTTTAAGTGTAGCTTTTTTATATGCTTGTTCTGATGAAATACACCAGTATTTTGTTCCAGGAAGGTCTTGTGAGTTTAGAGATGTATGTATTGATTTGTGCGGGGCTTTTTGTGGGATGCTGATAAGTATTTTTTTTAGCAATGTTATAAAAACTCAATTATTAAGGAATAAGTTAAATAAGAAAGAATCAGATTTTTATATGGAACACAAATAGATATCACCAAACGACATTTTTCAACATAAAATATACTAACCTGCATAAAATGGAGGGGAGTATATTGAATAAAGTAAAAAAAGGAGACATAGTAGGTAGAATATCATATGGAAAAGACATATTTTTTATAGTAGATAGAGTAATAAAATTGAAAAAAGATACTCAAGTTGCGATTTTAAAAGGTCTAACAATAAGAATTAAAGCAGATAGTCCAACAGAAGATTTGGAGCTAATCGATAAAAAAATAATAAAAAATACTATAAATGATTTAGAAAACAGAATTTCTGAAAGATTGAGTAAATATAATAAAAGAACCAGGAAGAGATTCAAATTTGGAAAAATATTGCATTTAGATGGAGATTCGCGTTACACACAAAAATCTATTAAATATTATAGAGAAATAGGAATGAATGCAGTAGTAAGAAATATTCCAGAAAGTAGGCAACCATTGGTAGTGAAAAATCTCCTTGAAAGATATAAGCCAGATGTACTAGTAATTACTCGGACATGATGGGATGATAAAAAACGGAACAGGTTTTAATGATTTATATAATTATAGGAATTCTGCTTATTTTATAAAAACAGTGATTAATGCTAGAAATTGGGAGAATTATTCAGACAATCTCGCAATTTTTGCAGGTGCATGTCAAAGTTATTATGAAGCTATAATACAAGCAGGGGCAAACTTTGCATCTTCTCCTGCTAGAATTTTAATAGATTTTATAGACCCATTAATTGTTGCAGAAAATATTTCATCTACAGATAGAAGTAGATTTGTGACAATAAGAGACTTCGAAAAGGACCTTCGTGATGGGCAAAAAGGAATAAGTGGAATAGGATCAATGGGAAAAGGAATGCTAGAATTTTAGGAAAAATTTATAAAAAATTACTTTGTAATATTTTCGTAACAAAAATGAGATAAAAATGTAACATTGTATAACATACAGCTATCAAAGCATTGAAAATACTGGAATACAGCAATTTAATCAAATAAAATCATCTTTGACAACTTTCGTCTAAAATGCTATAATTTAGTCATATTATAGAAGTAGGTGATTAAATGATTTGCAGAAATGATATTTCAAATATTAAAGCAGATATTGAAGAAATGAGTGACAATAAGCAAAGAATAATTGTTAAAGGTTCTCTAGGAAGGAGTAAATCGTTTGAAAAAGAAGCTACAATAGAGAAAGCATATCCAAATATGTTTATAGTAAAATATGATGATGATAATAGAAATGCAACATGGAGTTATATAGATGTGTTAACTAGAACTGTTGAGCTTGAAGTTTTTGATGGAGAAAGATATAGTCCATTATTACCACCAATAGTCGAAGAAGCAAAAAAAGTAAAAGTAATTTAATATTAAAAAACTGTCGAACTTTAGAGTGCATCTCTAAAGTTCAAATTTTTTGCCAGTATGGACGGGGCTTTCTAGCAAATTTTTTGCCAAAAAGTTTCCGACTATACTGGCAAAAAATTTAAAAAAATACGAATTTTTTTCTTACATTACAAATATACTTTACTAAATAAAACAAGGAGGTAAGAAAAAATGGCTATAGAAGCATTAAAAGAAAATTTATGCGTAAACCAAATAATTGGAAAAGCAAAAGAAAATATAGTTGCTGAAGGTGATGTTATTATACCAGATATAAAACCAGATATATTAAGTACAATTAATACTAGTGGAACAATATGTATTTACAAAAAAGAAGTATTAGAGGGTAAAATTAGAATTGATGGTGGAGTACAAGTATATATAATGTATTTAGCAGATGATGAAAATTCAAATGTAAGAGGTATTAATACAGTTATAGACTTCACAAAAGTAATAGATATGGAAAAGGCAACTCCAAATATGAATTTAGAAACTGATATAAGTTTAAGAGATATAGAATGCAAAATATTAAATGGAAGAAAAGTTAATATAAAGGTGAATATAGATGCTAGTGTAAATGTATATTCAAATGAAGATATTGAATTTATAAGAGAAATTGAGAATAGAAAAGATATTCAATTATTGAATAATCCAACAAATATTGATTCACTATTAGGTTCAGGCAATACAAAAGTGTATGCCAAAGATACTATAGGCATAGAGAATACAGACAATTTAGCTGAAGTTATGAAAACAAATATTAATATTGTTAATAGAGAAGTAAAAACAAGTTATAACAAAATTCTTGCTAAAGCTGATATGTTAGTAAACATTGTATATCTTACAGATGATAATAGAATAAATGAAGTAAAATGGCAAATTCCAGTTATGGGATTTATAGATATGCAAAATATATCTGATGATAATTTGTGTAATACAAATTATGAAATAAAGAATATATTAATAAAACCAAATAATGTAGATGAACATTCTATATATGTTGAAGTGGAATTAGAAATTTCATGTAATGTGTATGAAAAAAGAGAGTTAGATATAATCCAAGATTTATACAGTCCATCAGAATGCTTAAATATTAATCAAAAAAATATTACAGTAATGCAAGATAAGAGAAATGTAAAAGATAAAAGTATAATAAAAGAAAAAATGATGATTCCGGAATTGCGAAATACTAAAATATGTAATAGTGAAATAACACCTAAGATAATAAAACAAAGTATATATAATGATAAAATAATGTATGAATGTGAATTAGATGTTAAATTTATGTACTTTTCTAGTGTAACAAATAGAGTAGATGTAAAATTACAAACAATACCATTTAATGCAAATTTAGATTGCCAAGGCATTTCACAAAGTTCAAATTTAAATACTAAAATAGAAATAATAACACAAGATTTTATTATAATGCCAGATGAAAGTATTGAAACAAATATAGAGTTGGAAATATCAGTAGATGTTTCTAAAATGATGGAGGTAAGGGTTATAGATAATGTTGAAGTTGCAGAAAATAATAATGAAAATGTTTATAGTATTGTTGTATATTTTGTAAAACCAGGTGATACATTGTGGAAAATTGCTAAAAGATTTAAAAGTACTATTAGAGCAATTTCATCTGTTAATGGAATTGAAGATGAAAATAAAATTAATGTAGGTCAACAATTGTTTATACCTAAATTTGTGTAATGATATGAATTATAGTAATCATAATAATGATAAAATTTTTTCTAGAAAAAGGTTTTTAATTCCAAAGTTTAGAAAGTTTAATTGTGGAAGTGCTGGTGTTTCTAGTTTTTTAAGAGGAAAAAGAAGTTATGGCAGTAGTTTTGGTAATAGTAGTAAATGTAGCAATTGTAATAACAGTCAAAATAATATTGTAACACGAAAGTTTATAAAGACTTCTATTATTGTAATAATAGCTATATGTATTGCAAATAGAATAATTGGAGTTATTAGTCCAACTATGGATGTGTTATGTGTAAATATGGCAAAATCGATTGCTACTCGAATTTCAAATGAACAAGCAACTATTGTAATGGGAAATTATAAATATGAAGATTTGTCATCTGTGATTAGAGATCAACAGGGGAATATTAAAATGATTAAAATGAATGTTATTGCTGTAAATGAGATAACTTCAGATGTGGCTATAAAAATACAACAGGAGTTGGATAATTATCAAAAAGGAGAGTTTGGAATACGATTAGGGACTTTTACAGGAACTAAGATATTGTCTGGTAGGGGACCTAATGTGCCTATAAAAATGGCAACTGTGGGGAATGTGGAGACAGAGATTGTTTCTGAGTTTGCAGAAGCGGGGATAAATCAAACTTTGCATAGGATATATTTAAATGTGGAGTGTAGGGTGAGTATTTTGACGCCTTATGATACTATTGAGGAGAATATTGTTAATCAGGTGTTGTTGGCTGAGGCTGTTATTATTGGAGAAGTGCCGGATACTTATTATAATTTGAATGGAATGAGTGATGGGGATTTGTTGGAAATTGTGGAGTGAGAATTTTTTCTTGGGGGAGCACCGAGAGAAAAAATTTGTTACTTTTGAAAAAATAAACTCCTTCAAACGCGGTGGGGTGCGTGCTGGGTTTGGTGGACTTGTTACGATAATGACTGGGGTTAGATGTTTGGGGGCTCAGGTCGGAGGTTTATTTTTTCAAAAGTAAAAATTTCTTTCTCCGAGGGAGGTTGGAGGATGAGAGTGTGTGAGAAGAATTTTAGTTGAGTAATTTAGGTTTGTTAGTGATAAAATAAAAATGTACAATTTTGTACAAAAATATTTTGCCTAAATTGTACATTTTTTGTTAACAATAACAAGGTTGTAGGAGAGTTTTTTTATTGTGATTATTAAATGGTGGATTTGGTTTGCAAAGTGGCAGGAATAGTTTAAAAATTGTTGGAAAGTTTTTTTAAAAATTGTTTTGAAAAATTGTTGACATGGAACATACCTTGGTATACAATGTATAAAAATACATTGTATACCAAGGTATGTTTGCGTGTAAAAATATATTGCATATTTAAGGTATGTTTTTGTATAAAAAATAAATGATACAAGGGGGAAGAATGGTGAAAATAAATAAGGAATTATTAAAGGGAAGTACAAATTTGTTAGTGTTGAGTTTATTGCAAGAGGAAAATATGTATGGGTATCAAATGATAAGAAAGCTTTCTGAAAAATCAAATGATGTTTTTGAATTGCAAGAAGGTACTTTATATCCTATTTTACATGGATTGGAAGAAAAAGGTTTTATTTCTTCTTATTGGGATGATACAACTGGTAAGAAAAGAAAGTATTATACAATTACTAAAAAAGGAAAAAATCAATTAAAAGAGAAAAAGGAGGAGTGGTCAGTTTTTAGTAGTGGTATTAATCAAGTTATAGGAGGTGTTTTATTTGCAAATTAAAGAATATTTAAATTATGTGTGTGAGCAGATAAAATATAAACCTGCAAGAGAGGATATATCAAAGGAACTGCAATCACATATTGAGGATATTAAAAATTGTTATATTGAAGATGGAGTGGAAGAAAGTGTTGCAGAGGAAAATGCTATAAAACAAATGGGTGATGCAAAAATTGTTGGTAAAAAATTAAATAAAATTCATAGACCTAAATTAGATTGGAAATTAATTGTAATAGGTTTTATTTTATTAAGCTTTGGTTTTTTAGTGGCAAGCATAAGGTCAAAAGCTAATATGCCAACAAACCCAGAAGATGGAATAGGTGTAAAAGCATTTTCAATGCAAAGTTTTATTAAATTTGTAAGTTGTGGATTAATATTAAGTGTTTTTGTTTATTTTATAGATTATAAAAAAATTATTAAATATTCTGGGTATTTATATTTTATAGCAGTATTTATTTGTATTTTTTCTATTTTGTTTGGTGGGACAATAAATGGTAAAGTATATTTTACAGTTCCATTAATATATTCAAATATTGCTCCAAGTATAATTGTTGTACCATTGTATATAGTTGCATTTGTGGGATTTATAACAAATATAGAAAAGAAAAGTTTTATTCAACAAAAAATAAAAATAGAAGAGTATATAATAATTAATAAGTACAAAATTCTTGTTTTAGCTATAATTTCAATAATAATGTTAGTGTTGGTAAATTCACGTACATCTGCAATAATGTTGGCAATTTCTTATTTAATAATAACAACAGTTTATATTTTATATAATACAGAAAATTTAAATAAAACAAAAAAAATTATAAAAATTGCAGAGATATGGGGAAGTTCACTGATTATTTCACTTCTTGTATTGATATATATTGGTGCATTTTCAGATTTTAGAATTGACAGAGTAAAAGCTTCATTTAATCCAGAATTAGATCCTCAAAATAATGGGTATTTAGGAATGCAATCAAAAATGATATTGAATTCAGCTAATTTATTTGGAAAATCAAATACTTTAAGTCCAGCTATGAATGTTTTTGATGAAGGTACAAATTATGCTTTAGTTTCTATAGTAGCATATTATGGTTGGATAGTAGCTGGAATAATGGTAATTGCAATTATTGGAATGTGCACAAAATTGATTGTTAATTCAATCAAAATAAAGGATATTACAGGAAAGTTATTAATAATAGGAATATCTGTTATATTTATATTGCAAAGTGTATGTAATATTCTTATGAATGTAAACTTTGGAATTACAGCAGATTTTAATATTCCTTTTGTATCATATAGTGGAGGAAGTTTGATAGTTAATATGATTTGTATGGCGGTGATTCTTGGAGTATATAGAAGAAAGAATATTTCATATGTTAAAAATATAGATTAGCATAAATTAAAAAAACAAAATCTTAATCTAAAATATTAGAGTTTGATTTTATATGAAAATGAAATATAACTGTTTTAAAAATATAATTAAAATACAGGTTGTTTAATATTATGCAATATTTAATAAATGCGTAATAATAAATATAGAAAATCCGGTAATTTAAATAAATTACCGGATTTTTGTATAGTTTGTAAAATTCTTTGTCCAAGAAAATTTTTATTATCTCTTTGAGAATTGTGGAGCACGTCTTGCTTTTTTAAGACCATATTTCTTTCTTTCTTTCATACGTGGATCTCTTGTTAAGAATCCAGCAGATTTTAAAGTTGGTCTAAATTCTCCATTAGCTTGTAATAAAGCTCTTGATATACCATGACGGATAGCTCCAGCTTGACCTGTGAAACCTCCACCAATTACTTTACAAATAACATCATATTTTGTAGCTGTGTTTGTAGCTGTTAATGGTTGTCTAACTATAACTTTTAAAGTTTCAGCACCGAAGTATTCATCTATACTTCTACCATTAATTGTTATAACACCTGTTCCTTCAACTAATCTAACTCTTGCAATTGATTTTTTTCTTCTTCCTGTACCGTAGAAAACTATTTTTTCTGATTTTGCTTTAGGCATTTTTTCTTTCCTCCCTTAATAAATAAATTAGAAATTCCAAATTTCTGGTTTTTGTGCTGCATTTTCATGTTCACTACCAGCATAAATTCTTACTTTTTTAAGCATTTGTCTTCCTAATGAATTTTTAGGAAGCATTCCTTTGATTGCTAACATCATAGCTTTTTCTGGATTTTTTTCCATCATTACTCTTGCAGTAGTTTCTTTCATACCACCGATATATCCTGAATGATGTCTATAAATTTTTTGGTCTAATTTCTTTCCTGTGAATATAGCTTCACTTGCATTTAGTATTATAACATGATCACCTGCATCCATGTTAGGTGTGTAAGTTGGTTTGTGTTTTCCTCTTAATAATTTAGCAGCTTCTGTTGCTACTCTACCTAATGGTTTGTTAGCGGCATCAATTATATACCATTTTCTTTCGATTTCATTTCCTTTTAAAACATATGTAGTATTGTTCATGGTAAAAATTACCCTCCATTTCATAAAATAATTTATTTATATATGAAACTCAAAGTAAAACTACCGGGGAGAAGTTTGCCTTCAAGTCATATTACAATTTAATTGCTTTACTATTCTATAATAAAAATTGAGAAAAGTCAAGGGTTTTGGAAAAAATGATTACATTTATGAAAATTAAATTAGGTAAAATATATAGGATGTTTGTAAATTGTAATCAAAAAGTGTTTGATAAAGTAAATAAAAATGTTATAATATAAATGATTATAAAAGGAAAAGAGGAAATATGAATAAAATAAATGCAATAAAAATAATAGAAAATTTAAAGAAATATTATCCAGAAGCAACATGTAGTTTGGATTTTAAAACACCATTTCAAATGACTGTGGCGGTAATGCTTTCGGCACAGTGTACAGATGAACGTGTTAATAAAACTACTCCATTATTGTTTGAAAAATATGGAACACCTGAGGCCATGAATAAAATTGAATTAAAAGAGTTGGAAAAAATAATTCATCCATGTGGATTTTATAAAAATAAGGCTAAAAATATTAAAGCTACTGCAGAAATTATTGTAAATAAGTATGGAGGAAATGTACCTAATATAATGGATGAGCTTATTAAATTACCAGGGGTTGGTAGAAAAAGTGCAAATGTTATTATGTTAGAAGCTTTTAATTCACCACAAGGAATCGCTGTTGATACGCATGCTAAGCGTATTTCCAATAGATTGGGTTTGTCTAAAAATACTGCTCCAGAAAAAATAGAAAAAGATCTAATAAAGATATTTCCTAAAAAATATTTTTATGATGTCAATCATTTATTAGTTTGGCATGGAAGAAAAATTTGTGTGGCAAGAAATCCAAGGTGTATAGAATGTCCAGTTAAAGAATGGTGTGAGTTTTCAAAGAAAAATTAGAAAGAGTTCGTATAATGTTTATATTATAATTATTGAATAGCTAAATTATAAATAAAAATTATTTTGAAATTTTATTAACAAATAAACAAGGAGTAGGGAAATAAATGAAAAAAATTAACAAAACAGAGTTACATCAGATATTTATTGGTATGAAAACTGATAATGAAAATTCATATAATTTGTTATATGAAAAATATTATAAATTAGTGTATGGAATAGTTTTTTCAATAATAAAAAACAATGAAGATACAGAAGATATAGTACATGAAGTTTTTACTAAAATATATAAATTGGATAAAGATAAGTTGCCAGAAAGTAATGAGGCTAGCTGGTTATTTACAGTAAGCAAAAATGAATCATATATGTTTTTACGAAAATCTAAGCCTGATATAAGTATAGAAGAAATTTATGAAATATCTGGTGAGAATAATAATATTGTATCATCTAATAAACGAAAAATGTCAAATACTTTTATTGTTCAACAAACAGAAAATGATATAGATAAAATAATAGATGCAGATTATTTTAATGGTGTAATTAGTGGATTAAAAGAAGATGAAAAACAAATTATTTCTTTGAAAATATTATCAAATTTTACTTTTCAAAAAATTTCTCAACTTTTGGATATTCCAATAGGAACAGTTCAGTGGAAATATTATAAGGCTATAAATTCATTAAAAATTTCAATAAGTAGCTTAACAGGTGCTGTTATTGCATTTGTAATTGTTCTATTAAGAAGGGAAAATTTAAACCAAAGTACTTTAAAAAATAAAAGTAGTTTTGATGAGGTAAGTAAAAGTGATAGATTAGAAAATGATATTTCAAGTAATGACACAGTAAATGAAAATAGTTCTTGTTCAAGTGAAACAAAAAAAGAAAATAACTTAGAAGATAGGAATACAGAAAATATAATAAATTCAGGTAATTCTGAAATAAATACTGTTATTAGCGAAGTTAAGAACTATGAAAATGCAAGGATTGTAAAAGAAAATATTGATATTTTTCAAATAGCATTTTTTAGTATATCTATTGCACTTTTAATAATTTTTATAATTTTTTTGAAAAAGTACCAACAAAAATTAAATAGAAAATCATCTAAATATTGAAGGAAAGAACAAGAAAAGAAAAAGAGTGATATACTGAAGGAAAAATGTTCTTACCCTTAAATTCATTATGTTAAATAAGAAGGAAAAGAAAAACGTCTCTTTTTCCTCTTTAGAAAGGTGTTGATAAAACATGTTAAAAAATAAAAAAATTTTTATAATAATAGCAATTATATTAATATTAGTTATAGTTGCAGGAGGGCTATTTTATGTATTTCGAAATTTTAAAATTGAAAAAGATGCTAGTGGAAAACTAATAATAAAGTCTGCAAATTTAAAAGATGATTGGAATTATAAAGGTAGTTCAAAATCAAATGAAACAAGTAGTGGTATAAGTAAATCTATTAGCAATGGTATGGTAATGAATGTTACTGATGCAACTTCAGAGTCTGCAACATCAAATAAAAATTCAACTATAGGTCTTTCAACAGGTGGAGCTAAAAATGTAGAAAATTTTAGAGAAAATATAAAAAATGGATATTTTCCGATTTCAACAGATATAACTTATAATGGATTATTTTATGATTATTATTTTGATACAGGAAGAAAAACAGAATCTACAGAATTATTCTCACCATCATATTCAATGGCAAAATCAAAAGATCCAATATCAGGTGAAACAGAATATTATATGACTGTTGGGTTAAATTCAAATATTAAACAAAGTGATTTTAAAAGAAAAAAATTAAATATTGTAGTTATGTTAGATATATCAGGTTCTATGTCTTCAAGCCTTAAAGAGTATTATTATGATTCTTATGTAAATGTTAATAATAAAGATAAAGACTATAAAAAAGAATCAAAATCAAAAATGGAAGTTGCAAATGAATCTGTAAATCTTTTATTAGATAAATTAAATAATGAAGATAGAGTTGGAATGGTATTATTTGAAACTAAATCTTATGTTGCAAAACCATTGAATTTGGTTGGAGAAACTGATATTGATGCAATTAAAGAACATGTATTAGATATTAATCCATTAGGAAATACAAATTTTTCTGCAGGATATGAAGATTCTACTAACTTATTTTCAAAAGAAATGTTAAATGATTCTGAATATGAAAATAGAATTATTGTTATAACAGATGCAATGCCAAACCTTGGAACTGTTTCTAAAGGCGGACTTGCAGAAAGTATTAAGGAAAATGCTGATAAAGGCATATATACAAGTTTTATAGGAGTAGGTGTAGATTTTAATACACAAGTTATTGAGTGTTTATCAGATGTAAAAGGTGCAAATTATTATTCAGTTCATTCTACAGAAGAGTTTCATAAAATAATGAGCGAAGATTTTGAATATATGGTAACACCTTTAGTATTTGATTTAGAGTTAAAATTAGAGTCTAATGGATTTAGTATTGCAAATGTTTATGGTACAGATACTAAAAATAATGAGCCAGGAACTCTAATGAAAGTTAATACATTATTTCCTTCTAGTAGTAATTCATCTGGGGAAAATAAAGGTGGAGTTATTTTAGTAAAATTGAAATCTAATTTTACTTGTGGAACTAATTTACAAGAAGAAATGCAAAATGAAAATATCAAATTAACTGTTTCATATAAAGATAGAGATGGTGAAAGTCATTCAAATTCTCAAAATGTAAAATTTGGTAATAATATTTCTGAAGATGAGTATTATGAAAACACTGGAATTAGAAAAGCAATTCTTCTTACAAGATATGCTAATATAATGAAAAATTGGATTTTGTATGAAAGAAGTGAAGAAGATAATAGGTTTTTGATTAATACTGAGACTGGAATTGCTGATTGCTGTTGTCCTACAACTGAAGATGTACGTGTGGTTTTAGGAGAAAATGAGAGAACTTCAGTTAAATTAACAGTTGGAAATGAATATAAAGAATTGTTTAAAAAAATGAAAAAATATATGGAAAGTGAAGTTAGTGTAATTGGTGATGATGAGTTAAAACAGGAAATTGAAATTTTGGAAAAATTGATATAATAAAAAAATAAATAAAAAATAAATAAAAAATAAATAAAAAATAAAATCATCATAAAATCAAATTAAAAAATAAAATCGAATTTTGTTGAAATATGAAATCTAAAATGCTATAATTCAAATGTCTGCAAAATGTAGAAAAATTATGTAACAAAGGAGATGTAAATTATGCAAATTAGAGTTCTTGCATCAACAAAAGTGGGGTATGAAATGCCAAAAGAGGAGGCAGTAAATTTTTCAGGAAAATCAGCTGGAATTTGTTATTTACCAGATAGCTTAGATACTTTGTTTTCAGAGGATCCAGCTAAAACTGAAAGAAGAGCAAAAGGAACACTTGCCTCAGGGCATCATAGTGTGTTTGGGCATGTAACATACAATTTGGCTTTAGAGGGAATTCCTAAAATTCTTGCAATGATTTTAAATAATGAAAAAATTTATAATACTTCTGAAAAGTCAGCAAGATACACAAAAATGGAGCCTTCTGAAAAAGAAAAAGTGTTATATGAAAAATGGATTGAAATATATCAAAAGGAAATTCAAAAACATTATCCAAATATTGATGATAAAAGATCAAAAAAACTTGCACAAGAAAATGCTAGATATCTAATTAGTGTTTTTACACCAGCAACAATAATGGAGTATACAGTTAGTTTTGGTCAATTAAATTATATTGCACATTGGTTTGAAAATTTTGTTAAAAATGCAGAAGACACTAAATTCAATGCAAAGTTGAAAAAAGTGTTTATTGAATTCAATGACAAAATTTCAGATTTAATAATTCCAGAATTAAATTCTGATGTAAAAGGAAGAACTTTTTCACTATTTGCACCAAGAGCAAGAAAGGAAGAATTCGGTGAAAATTACTGCATAAATTATGAAGGCACATTCGCACAATTAGCACAAGCACAAAGACATCGTACCACATATTGTGAAATTTCTTTTATGGATAAACCTGAGTTTTTTGTTCCTCCTATTATAAAAGGAACAGAGCTTGAAAATGAATGGATAAAAGATATTTCTTCTTTAGAAGATGAATTTCCACAAGGTTTATTGCTTAAAATAAATGAAAGAGGAACAGTAGAGAATTTCATAATGAAATGTCAAGAAAGATTATGCGGAGCTGCACAATTGGAAATTGCTATTCAAACAAAAGAAAATTTGAATAGATATATTAATGCTGTAAAAGAAAATGGTAATGAAGAAATTTATAATTATTTATTACAATATACTAAAGGAGCAAGATGCACATTTCCAGGTTGGCGTTGCAATTCGCCATGTATATGGGGAGCTAAAAATGCATTAAATAGACTTGTTTAAGTATATGGAAAAATAAAACAGCTGTGTGTTAAACATATTTGTTTAACACACAGCTGTTTATACTAAAGATTGTAGAGTAGGCAAAATAAAATATATTAAAATGTAGTGAATAGGCAGTTTAGGAGCGTGAGCACATATACATTTTAATATTTAACTTATTAAACTCGTTGCCCCTGCAAATTAAAATTCCCCATATTTGTTTTCGCAAATAAATTAAGCATATTTCCCTGAACATTACCAGTTATATCATATTGAATATTTGCTATTCCAGCTGCTATGTTTCCAGAAAGAGATAGTTGATTACCATTAACTACACCATTGTTAAATTCATTTCTTTTACCCATAACATCAACATATCCACTCAAATTATTTCCATTAGAAATTAATTTCACCAATGCTTTTATGTTTCCCATAGGTGTTTGAATATTAAATTCATATAAGCCATCCATAAAAAAATACCTCCCTTGTAGTAAATATATGCACGAAATTTAAAATATGTGCATAATTATAATATTTCTTTTAATTCAGTTAAAGAAGTAATACATTTAATGTTATTTGAATTTTGCTTCAAAATTTGTTGCAATATGTTAGTATTGTCTGAAAGATTTATATTTTTTTTATTATAAAAAATTGCATTTATATTACAATTTAAAGCTCCTTGTATATCTGTATTAATATTATCTCCAATCATAACACATTCACTTGATTTAAAATCTCCAATTGCAGTTATAAAAGCTTCTTTATTAGGTTTATTTTTTATTTTTTCTGTTCCATATACATGACTAAAATATTGTAAAATATCTAATTTTTTTAAACGGGTGATTTGGGGTTTTTCAAACCAATTTGTAAGAACTACTAAATCATATTTTTTAGATAAGTACTTTAAAGTTTCTGATACTGAAGGGTCAGCTTTGTTTGGAATGCAAAAGGTGAAATAATAAATTAGTTTTTGTACAAATATTTTATCAAAAGTTATGTGTGAATAGTTTGATATGTTTGCGTTTTTATTAAGTAAAGTAACCATATTGTTTATTGAAAAATATTCGTAATTTTTTTCATAATTATCTATTGAAGTTATTACGATATTTAAAATTTCAGAATAATTAGCTAAATGTAAATCTTTACATACATTTTTTACTGCAAATTCATAGTATGTATCTTCCCAAGTTATTAGTGTGTTATCTAGGTCAAATATAAGTCTTTTAATCATGTTTTTCCTCCTTGAATATTTTTTATAATTTTAACATTTTGGGGAATTTTGTCAAGCAGTGTGAGTAAAGTCTGTTCGTATGAGAAATTTTAGAAATTTTGCATTTAATTGCAGAAAACTAGCATATTATGTAATTATTAAAATGAATATTGTGTTATAAGACTATGCTTCAACTGCATAATTTTGGAAATTTTTGTTCATAATATTTTTAGAATAATTTTAAGGGAGGTTTTTGTATATGAGAGATTTTTTGGCAATAGAAAAAATAAAAGCTTTGGAGGTTCTTGATTCAAGAGGAAATCCTACTGTTATGGTTGAGGTTATGTTAGAAGATGGAAGTGTTGGAGAGACTTTGGTTCCATCTGGGGCATCTACAGGTAGTTTTGAGGCGATAGAATTACGTGATAATGATGAGAATAGGTATATGGGAAAAGGTGTGCAAAATGCAGTAAATAATGTAAATACTATTATAGCAAAGTCATTAAAGGGACAAAATGCGCTTAATCAGTTAGAGGTAGATACTAAATTAGTATGGATTGATGGAACTGAAAATAAGTCTAATTTAGGTGCAAATGCAACATTGGGAGTTTCACTTGCTGTTGCAAGGGCAGCTGCTAATTCATTGGGAGTGAGTTTGTATAATTATTTAGGGGGAATAAATGCTAGAAAAATGCCTGTTCCTATGATGAATATTTTGAATGGTGGTAAACATTCAGATAATAATGTAAGTATACAGGAATTTATGATAATGCCTGTTGGAGCTACTAATTTTAAGCAATGTATGGAAATGGGTGCTAAGGTGTATCATACTTTAAAGAAAATTTTGAAGGAAAGTAATAATATAACATCTGTTGGTGATGAGGGTGGTTTTGCACCTAATTTAAATAGTGATGAGGATGCTATTGAATTAATATTACAAGCAATTAAAGAGGCTGGGTATGAACCTGGAAAAGATATTGCTATAGCTTTAGATATAGCAAGTACAGAGATGTATGAGGAAGCTAAGAAAATTGGAAAAAATGGTTATTATTTTTGGAAGAGTGATAATTTTAAAACTTCAGATGAGATGATACAATATTTAAATGAATTAATAGTAAAATATCCTATAATTTCTATTGAAGATGGTCTAGCAGAAGAAGATTGGGAATCATGGAAAAAATTGACTGAAACTATTGGAAATAAAGTTCAATTGGTAGGAGATGATTTATTTGTTACTAATTTAAAAAGATTACAAAAGGGAGTTAATAAGAAGGTTGCTAATAGTATATTGATAAAATTGAATCAAATTGGAACTTTGACTGAAACTCTTCAGACTATTGAGTTTGCTAGAAGTAAGGGGTATGGAGTTATTGTTTCACATCGTTCTCGGAGAAACAGAAGATACTTTTATTGCAGATTTAGCTGTTGCTGTTAATTGTGGACAAATTAAGACTGGTGCGCCATGTAGGACTGATAGGGTAGCCAAGTATAATAGGTTGCTTAAGATTGAAGATGAGTTATAAGGAATTGGGGACGTTTTTCTTTTCCTTCTTAGTGAACATAAATATTAGGGGTTTTAGTTTGGTGTGTTGAAATTGTTGTGGGATAAATAAGTTTTTTCGGGGGGGAGCACCGAGAGAAAGAAATTTGTTACTTTTGAAAAAATAAACTCCTTCAAACGCGGTGGGGTGCGTGCTGGGTTTGGTGGACTTGTTACGATAATGACTGGGGTTAGATGTTTGGGGGCTCAGGTCGGAGGTTTATTTTTTCAAAAGTAAAAATTTCTTTCTCCGAGGGAGGGTTGGAAAATTATTTATATTGTAATAGTTTCAATACTTGAACTGAAATACCTTGATATTTATGTTTACTAAGGAGGAAAAGAAAAACGTCCCCAATTCCTCATTTCTTGTGGACAGATGATTTTTTTTGTGATATAAATCATAGATGAAATTTATTAGTATAAAGGGGAACAACTAGAAGGTGGAAAAAGTATTAGATAGAATAAATAGTGTAAAAGATTTAAGAAAGTTATCTATTGAAGAAAAGGAAAAATTAGCTGAAGAAATAAGAAAGGTTTTATTAGATGTAGTATCTGAAAATGGTGGACATTTGGCATCAAATTTGGGTGTGGTTGAACTTACTATTGCTTTGCATAGTGTATTTAATACTCCTGAGGATTCAATAATATGGGATGTTGGTCATCAGACATATGTACATAAAATTTTGACGGGAAGAAAAGATAAAATATCTAGTTTGAGAAGATTAAATGGAATTGCGGGGTTTCCAAAGACTAGTGAGTCTGATTTTGATTGCTTTAATACTGGGCATAGTAGTACTTCAATATCAGTGGCATTAGGTATGGCAAGAGCTAATAAAATTGAAGGAAAAAGTGATAAGGTAATTGCTGTAATTGGTGATGGTGCTTTGACAGGAGGAATGGCTCAAGAAGCTTTGAATGATGCAGGGGCTAGTAATGCTGATATAACTGTTATTTTGAATGATAACGAAATGAGTATTTCTAAGAATGTTGGAGGAATTACATATTTTCTAAGTAAGTTAAGAACAAAAAAGTTTTATACAAAGACTAATAATAGGGTAAAAAGAGTTTTGCAAAAAATACCAGGAATAGGAAAACCTTTTGTGAAATTAGTACAAAAATTAAAAAGAGGAGTTAAGCAAATTTTTATACAAAAGATGTATTATGAAGATATTGGTTTTACTTATTTTGGACCTGTTGATGGGCATGATTTGGAAAAATTAGAAAGCATATTAAATACTAGTAAAACAATTAGTGGTCCTGTTCTAATACATGTTGTTACAAAAAAAGGAAAAGGATATAAAATTGCAGAGGAAAATCCAGATAAATTTCATAGTGTTTCTAGTTTTGATGTTGAAACAGGTAAATTAAAAAAAGAGAAAAAAGATGATTATTCTAAGATTATGGGAAATAAGTTGGTAGAGTTAGCAAAAAAAGATGAAAAGATAGTTGTAGTTTCAGCTGCTATGATTGATGGAACAGGTTTAAAGGAATTTAAAAAACAATTTCCAAATAAAATATTTGATGTGGGGATAGCAGAACAACATGCTTTGGGAATGGCAGCTGGATTAGCTAAAAAAGGGCTCAAACCAGTTGTTCCAATATATTCGTCTTTTTATCAAAGAGCATATGATCAAGTAATTCATGATATATGTATTCAAAAATTACCAGTTGTAATGTGTGTTGATAGAGCAGGAATTGTAGGAAATGATGGAGAAACACATCAAGGAATTTTTGATATGGCATTTTTTTCTTTGATTCCTAATATTACAATCATGTCTCCTAAAAATTTCGCAGAGTTAGAAAAAATGTTGGAGTTTGCTGTGAATTTGAACGAACCTGTTGTAATAAGATATCCAAGAGGTTGTGAAGGAAAAATTAAGTTTGATAAATGTGATGATATAAAATTAGGCAAAGCAGAAGTAATAAAAAAAGGAAAAGATTTGACTATTGTGGCAATAGGAAAAATGGTTGAAAGAGCAGTAGAGGTAAGTGATATTTTAAAAGAACAAAGTATTGATTGCGAAATTATAAATGCAAGATTTGTGAAACCTTTAGATTATAATACAATTGAAAGGTCTATAAGAAAAACTAAAAATGTTATTACTATAGAAGATGGTATTTTAAAGGGTGGATTAGGTAGCAGTGTTATGGAACTTATAAATGAATATAAAATTGAGGATGTTTTTGTTAAAATGTATGGATATGATGATGTATTTGTTCAACATGGTAGTGTGGAAGAATTGGAAAAATTGTATGGATTAGATGCAAAAAGTATAGCATTAAGTATACAAATTTTGGAAAAGTTGCAAGAGTATTAATTTGAAAAATATATAGATATATAAATGAATTATTTCAATGGTAATCCCAAAATGTGATAAAAAATGTCGTTTTTTGAAGATGATTTTATATAAAATTCCTATTGACAAAAGCGAACAAATATTCTATAATATTAAACAGGTGATACTTATGGATAGACAGATTTTACATGTTGATGTTAATAATGCATTCCTATCTTGGACAGCAGTAGAAAAATTGAATAATGGTGAAACTGTAGATATAAGAAATATTCCTGCTATAATTGGAGGAGACGAATCTAAAAGAAGAGGTGTTGTTTTAGCTAAAAGCAATATCGCTAAGCAATTTGGAATAAAAACAGGGGAACCTATATATTTTGCAAGAAAAAAGTGTAATAAACTTCAAGTTTTTATGAGCGATTATTCTATATATAAAAAATATTCAGACAAAATGTATAATATTTTATTAGATTACACAGATATAATAGAACGTTTTTCAATTGATGAATGTTTTATGGATTTGACAAAATTTATAGGAAAAAATGAAAAAATTCTAGATAAAGCTAAAGAAATTAGTGCAAGGATAAAAAATGAGTTGGGATTTACTGTAAATATTGGAATATCAACTAATAAGGTACTTGCAAAAATGGCTTCTGATTTCCAAAAACCAGATAAAATACATACATTGTATAAATCAGAAATAAAGGAAAAAATGTGGAAATTACCTATATCTGATTTATTTATGGTAGGAAGAAGAAGTCTTCCTAAATTAAATAAATTGGGAATAATAACAATTGGAGATCTTGCTAAAAGTGATTATAAGCAAATTGTGAGAATGTTTGGAAAGTTTGGTAAAATGATCTGGGAGTATTCAAATGGAATTGATGATTCAGAGGTTATAAATACACCAGATAAACCTAAAGGAATAGGTCATTCAATAACATTACCATATGATTATTCAGAAATAGAAAAACTAGAAGAAGTGTTGCTAGTATTAACAGAACAAGTATGTTTTAGATTAAGAAAAATAGAAATGGTTGCTAAAGTAGTAAATGTACAAATAAAAAACAACAAGTTTGAAGTGAGTTCACATCAGAGAAAATTAGATGTTGCAACAAGTAGCACTAGAAAAATATATGAAGAGGCAAAAAAATTATTAAAAGAATTATATAAAGGAATACCTATAAGATTAATTGGAATTAGAGTTGATAATCTATGTATGAAAAATGAGATGCAGTTATCTATGTTTGATGTGGAAATAGATGAAAAACAGGAAAAACTAAATAAAACATTAGATAGTATAAAAGAAAAATATGGATATGAAATAATTTCTAAAGCAGGTGAATTAAATATAAAAAGAAACTTTACAAATTAGAATTTATATAAGATAATACAATTAGTTATAAAATTAATAATAAAATTGGAGGAATATGTAATGGCAGAAATAATTGATGGTAAAGCACTAGCTAAGAAAATAAGAATGAATCTAAAAGAAGAAGTTAACGAATTGAAAGAAGAGGGTATAAATCCTAAATTGGCTGTAATAATGGTTGGCGATGATAAAGCTTCAAAAGTATATGTAAAAAATAAAAGCAAAGCTTGCGAGGAAATAGGTATAGAATATGAAGAATTTTTAATGGATGAGAATACAACAATGGAGGAATTACTTGAATTAATAGATAATCTAAATAAAAGAAAAGATATACATGGAATTTTATTACAAAGTCCAATACCTAAAAAATTATCAATTAATGAAGCATTTAATAAAATAAGTTATAAAAAAGATGTAGATGGATTTAATCCGATAAATGTTGGAAAACTTTCAATAGGACAAGATTGTTTTATTTCATGCACACCATTTGGTGTTGTGAAAATGTTAGAAGAATACAATATTGAAACACAAGGAAAAAATGTTGTTATTATTGGAAGAAGTAATATAGTAGGAAAGCCATTAATACAATGTATGTTACAAAAAAATGCAACTGTTACAGTATGTCACTCAAAAACAGAAAACATTAAAAATATTACCAAAAATGCTGATATATTAATAGCGGCTTTAGGAAAGGCAAAATTTGTTACAGCTGATATGGTGAAGGATGGTGCTGTTATAATAGATGTAGGAATAAACAGAAATGATGAAGGAAAATTAGTTGGAGATGTTGATTTTGAAAATGTCCAAAAAAGGGCATCTTACATAACTCCTGTACCAGGTGGAGTTGGACCAATGACAATAGCTATGTTGATGACAAATGTAGTTAAAGCGGCTAAAAATATGGACAAGTAGATGCAATAAAACATGATATAATTTAAATGTAAATGAATTGAAGTAATAAATGTAATAATAAATATACTAAAAAGGGAGCTAAATATGATAAAGCTCTCTTTTTATGCAAATTTATAAAGATTAAAATTTAAATATATTAAAGAATAATAGAATATAAAAATATAGAAAGAAATTAATTTACAATTATTTTGTTAAATTGATTATATGAGGTTGTTAATGAATAAAAATGATAAAAAATTTTGGATTTGGTTTTCAAGAATACAAGGTATAAATTGTATTCAAAAAGAGAAATTGTTAAAACAATTCGAATCTCCATGTGAATTATGGAATATGAATAAAACAGATTTGAGAAAAATAGAAAAAATTAATGAAAATAACATTAATGAAATATTAAATGAAAAATATAGAAAAGATTTAGAGAAATATGAAGAGTATATGAATAGAAATAATATACAGATAATTACAATTTTAGATAATGAATATCCTAAAAAGTTAAGAAATATATATGACAAACCAATTGTATTATTTGCAAAAGGAAACTTAGATTTAATGAAACAAAATGGAATAGCTATTGTCGGATGTAGAAATTGTAGTACATATGGAAAAAGTATTGCTAAAAAGCTAGCTTATAATTTAGCTAAACAAAATAAATGTATTATAAGTGGATTAGCAAGAGGAATAGATAAATATTCTCATATAGGAGCAGTAGAAGCTAAAGGAAATACAATTGCTGTTATAGGAAATGGGTTAGATAATATATATCCATATGAAAACAAAGAATTATCTGAACGAATTGTAAAAAATAATGGTCTAATAATTACAGAGTATATTATAGGAACTCCACCAAATAGAATTAATTTCCCTGCAAGAAATAGAATAATAAGTGCATTATCAGATGCAATTGTTGTCGTAGAAGCAACAGAAAAAAGTGGTTCATTAATAACTGCAGATTTTGGGTTAGAACATGGTAAAGAAATATTTGCTGTTCCTGGAAATATAGATAATGCTAATTCTATTGGAACCAATAATCTAATTAAGCAAGGTGCAAACATAGTAACCAATTTTAAAGATATTCTAAATGTATGCTATTCGTAGTCGATTATATAAAGTAGGTTACTGTTTAATACTTTTACAATTTTAAATATGATATTGTGAAATGTAACAATAATATAAAGTATAACAAAAATAAAAAAAAGACTTTTAATTTTAGGAGTTTTGTAATATAATGAATAAGTAAATTTGACTAAAAAATTTAGTTGGAAAAGGAGTTAAAAAAATGAGTGGTAGAACTAATAATAGTAAAAAAGGAAAAAAAACATATAATTCTACAAAACCAAAAAATACAAATAATGGTCCTATAAGAAGTGCAGCAAAAAATAAGAAAAACAAAAACATGAAAAAAGACCATTCAAAAATGAAAAAAATAATTATTATAATAGTGATATTGATATTACTATTAATATTAATAGCTGGAGGAGTTTTTGTAGGAATATTCTTTAGTGATAAATTTGCGATGACAAAAGAAGATTTATTGATAGGGTATTCTAATACTATAATATATGATGCAGAGGGAAATGTTATATCAGAATTATCAGGAAAAGAAAACAGAAAAATAATAAGTATAAATGATATGAGTGAATATTTACCAAAGGCATTTGTGGCAATTGAAGATGAAAGATTTTATAAACATAATGGTGTAGATATAAAAAGAACAGCAGCAGCTACATTAACTTATGTAACACATTCTGGTTCATCAAATTTTGGTGGAAGTACTATTACACAACAGTTAGTTAAAAATATAACTAATGAAAAAGAAAGTAGTGGTAAAGCTGGTATGCAAAGAAAAATAAGAGAAATGTCTAGAGCATATCAAATAGAAAAGATGATTTCAAAAGAGCAAATATTAGAATTATATTTGAATTTAATACCTCTTGCATCAAGCGGTGGAGATATATGCGGTGTAGAAACAGCATCTTTATATTATTTTAATAAATCAGCAAGTGAATTATCAATAGAAGAATGCGCTTTTATAGCAGGTGTTACACACAGCCCAAATCAATATAATCCATATAAAGAAAATCCTAATACAGAGAAAATTAAATCAAGAACAAAAACAGTATTAGGAAAAATGAAAGAATTAGGATACATAAATAACGAACAATATAATGAAGCAATTGGAAAAGTTGATGAAGGATTAAAATTTCAAAAAGGTGAACTATCAACATCAACAATAAAATCTTACTATATTTCAGCAGCTGTAGATCAAGTAGTAAATGAATTAGTAGAAGAAAAAGGAATGTCAAAAGAATATGCTAAGAGCCGTGTATATGGTGGCGGATTAAAAATATATACAACCCAAATTGCGTCAATACAAAAAAAAGTTGAAGAAGAGTATAAAAATGATAAATATGTAAAGCCAGCAAAAACAAAAGCAAATGAAGGTGGACATACACAATCTGCAATGGTTATTATAGACCATAATACAGGAAGAGTAGTTGGATGTATGGGAGGATTAGGAACTGATGTTGATGCTGTAGGTATAAACAGAATATACAGTGTAAGACAACCAGGTTCTTCTATAAAACCAATAGGTGTTTATGGTCCAGCACTTGAGAAGGGAATAATAAATGCTTCAACAGTATATGATAACTCGTATACAGTTTTTGGAAAAGATTATGATCCTAGTAATGCTACTTCTGCAAAGTCAGGTTTGTGTAGTATAAGAGATGCAATAGAAGTTTCTTCTAATATAGTAGCTTGTAAAGTAATGACAGAATTAGGACCAGATAATGCAATTGATTTTATGAGACAGTTAGGTATTACATCTTTAGTAAAATCAAGTGAATTAACAGACCCATCAAAGCTAAATGATTCAAATATTTCAACAGCATTAGGAACATGTACAATTAGCCCACTTCAAATGGCAGCGGCATATGCAACAATAGCTAATAATGGTGTATATATTGAACCTACTTTTTATACTAAAGTTGAGGATTCATCAGGAAATATTTTAATAGAAAATAAACAAGAAACAAGAAGAGTAATGTCTGAAGGTAATGCTTATGTAATGAAAAGTTTATTAAAACAACCAGTAGAAGGATCAAACGGAACAGCAAAAATATGTAAAATGGGAAATATAGATGTTGGAGCAAAAACTGGTACAACCCAAGAACAAAATGATGTATGGTTATGTGGATTTACTCCATACTATACAGCAGCAACATGGTTTGGATATGACTATAAAGAATATGTTAATACTTACGGAGGAAGTCCAGCCACACTAATATGGGCATCTGTTATGAAAAATATTCATTCAGGATTAGAAGGTAAAATTTTTGAAAAACCAAGTAATGTTGTAACAGCAACCGTTTGTAGAAGTTCTGGTAAATGTGCAACAAGTTCTTGCACAAGTACATATACAGAATATTTTGTAGAAGGTGCAGTACCAGGAAAATGTGAAGGACATAATGAATTTAAGGTTTGTTCTGAATCTAAAAAACTTGCAACAGAATATTGTCAACACACTGAAATAGTAAAAGGTTTAGCTATGCCTGAAAAAGAAGCTAATGCAAAATGGAAAACAAATAGTGGTGATAAATATACAGTAATTGCTGAAAAATGTACAATTCATACTGAAGCAACAAAAAGAGAAGAAGAAAATAAAAAGAATGAAGAAGATAAAAAGAATGAAGAAAATAAAACAAACAATAAAGATACTGATATTACTGTTGAAAATGTTGTGGGAAAAACGGAAAGTGAAGCTAGAAAAATTTTAGGTAATTTAACTTTAAAAATCGAATATAAATCTGATTCTACAAAAACTAATGGAATAGTATTATCACAAAGTATTAAACCAGGTTCTATAGTTTCTAAAGATGCAAAAATAACTTTGATAGTAAACAAAATAGAAAATAAAACTCCTGATGAAAATACAAATACTAATACTAATACAAATACTAATGCAGGAGAAAATGTTAATAAAGCACAATAAAATAATAAAAAAAGAGAATAATATGGATAATGCTGAAGAAAATAATACAAAAGGAGAAAATTAAATGGGATTGAAGAGTGATGATGATAAAAATAAGAAAAAACAGAGTATAACAGTTATAATAACAGTTATATTAGTTATTTTAACAATTGCGAGTGTAGTTTTACTATTAAACTATAACAAAAAAAATGAAGATAAAAATTTTGCATATACACAATTACTTAATAGTATAAATGATGGTACTGTGGAAAAAGTTGAAATGACAGAAGGTAGTCATATAGCTAAAATAAAATTGATTAATGAAGAAAAAGAAAAAAATGTATTAATACCAAGCACAGATTCTTTTATAGATTTAGTTCAAGAAAAAGTTAATAATGGAAGTAATATAGAATTAATACAAAAAGAAAAGAATGTAATTGTAACAATATTAAAAACTTTATTATCTTTTTTACCTACTATAATGTTGGTTGTTTTACTAATAATGATTTTCAAAATGCAAGGTTTAGGAGAAAAAGGAAAAATTTATGATTCTGAGACTAAGAAAATGCAAACAAAGTTTGATGATGTAGCAGGTTTAGATGAAGAAAAACAAGAAATGATAGAAATAGTTGATTTTTTAAGGAATCCTAAAAAATTTCAAGAAATGGGAGCAAAGGTGCCTCGTGGAGTTTTATTATGTGGTAATCCAGGAACAGGTAAAACTTTGATAGCAAAGGCTATTGCAGGTGAAGCAAATGTACCATTTATTTCAATGAGTGGTTCAGAATTCATAGAGATGTTTGCAGGTTTAGGTGCATCAAGAGTAAGAAAATTGTTTGAAAAAGCAAGAAAGGTAGCACCATGTATAGTATTTATTGATGAAATAGATGCCATTGGTTCAAGAAGGACAAGTTCAAGTGGTTCTGAAACAGAAAATAATCAAACATTAAATCAATTATTAGTTGAAATGGATGGTTTTGATACAGAGGAAACAATAATAGTTTTAGCAGCAACAAACAGACCAGAAATGCTAGATAAAGCATTATTACGTCCTGGTAGATTTGATAGACAAATAACAGTAGGTTTACCAGATTTAAATGGAAGAGAAGCAATTTTAAATATACATGCAAAAGGCAAGAAATTTGCATATGATGTTAATTTAAGAAGTATAGCAGAAGATACAGCAGGTTTTACAGGTGCAGAGCTTGCAAACATTTTAAATGAAGCAGCAATTTTAGCTACGATAAGAGAAAGAGATAGTATTACAAACAAAGATATTGAAGATGCACTAAAAAAAGTAACAGTTGGATTAGAAAAGCATAACAGAGTTATTTCAGAAAAAGATAAAAAGAGAACAGCAATACATGAAGCAGGACATGCAATAGTAAGCCATTTCTTAGAAACTCAAAAAGATATAAAAGAAATTTCTATTATTCCAAGAGGTGTTGCTGGTGGATATACAATGTATAAATCAAATGAGGATAAATGTTATATTTCTAAAACAGAAATGGAAGAAAAATTAATAGCTTTAATGGGAGGACGTGCTGCTGAAAAATTGGCATTAGAGGATATTTCAACAGGTGCAAGCAATGATTTAGAAGTAGCAAATGATATTGCAAAAAATAAGGTTACAGTGTACGGTATGAGTGATTCAATAGGACCTATTCATATTAATCTTGAAAAAGATCCATATCAATTACAATTATTAGGAGAAAAATATACTGATTTAATTGGTAATGAAATAAAAGGACTAGTAAATGATGCATATTTCAAAGCTCAAACTATTTTAAGCAAAAACATGGATAAACTTGAAATTGTATCAAATGACCTTTTGGAAAAAGAAGTTATGACTGCTGAAAGATTCGAGGAATTGATGAAAAATTAATAAAAAAAACAAGCTAGCTATTGAAAATATTATTTAAATATGATAATATTATTCAAAATAAAAGTAAATAAACAAAAACAATGTGAAGGACAACACAAACAAAGTAAAACTAATAGAGAGTCAGAGTATGGTGGAATTCTGATAAGATAATAATTTGTTTGTTATCACCTTTAGGTTATTTAGTTGAAAATATTTAATGGTTATTAGACTAAATCGTATTCTTGCGTTAAAAGATTATAAAGTGAAAAGATATTAAATCTTTTAAAATAGGTGGTACCGCGGATAGAAAGCTATTCGTCCTAAATATTAATTTAATTAGGACGAGTAGCTTTTATTACATTATACAAAAAATAATTATAATAAATAAAAAATAATGTAAAAAATAAAAAATAATGTAAAAAATAAAAAATAATATAAAAAATAAAAAATAATATAAAAAATAAAATATAAAATAAAATATAAA
>ERZ808277.93-NODE-93-length-46798-cov-3.860728_pt1 | contig 46798 bp, 86 predicted proteins | sample MGYA00521240_ERZ808277 | MGnify/ENA primary metagenome ERZ808277 (study PRJEB31516, sample SAMN03275599) | gut metagenome | biome: mammalia-associated habitat; material: feces | host: Papio cynocephalus | place: Kenya | collected 2012-07-17 ... | reverse complement strand
TTGATTCTACTAAATTAACACTTACCCAAGGAGCTGTTGATTTATTGCAAGTCTGCGAAGACTGTCGTATTGACATCAAGTATGATAAGAAAGGTAAGCAGTTACTTCCAAAAATAGGTACTGATGCTGCTTTTAAATCTAAGGGTGGTAATCTGTTGAGTGGTAAGAACACAGTAAGATATGGAGGAGCTAACAATAAGAAGTTGGCTGGATATGGTACTACCTTTAAACTGGAACCAACTGAAGATGAGGGTATTTATTGGTTAGTAGGTGATAAAATGCCTGAAGAGAAGGAGATTCCAAAGGAGTTAGTTAATATTGAGGATGAACTTGATGTAACTGACTTAGATAATATATCAGAGGATGAATCTACTGATTTAACAAATGTAAGTTTTGTCCTCTAAAAATTTAGAGTTAAGTAAATTTATTAGATAACAATTAATTATTTAGATTATGATTACTTAAATTTTGAAAATTATATAATATATGTCATTTAATTTTGCTATTTCATCTGATTCTGCAGTTCGTAACACTCGTCGTCCACTTGCACCATGGGAAATCCATGATGTGAAGTTTAAGGGAGCTGAAATCCGTGAGTTTGATGGTAAGAAAGATACCTCAGCTCATTATAAGATTCTCTCTATTAAATATGAGAACGAGGATGGATACTTTAATGTAGACTTGTTCTTCCCTAAGGACGGAGATGAAGTACGACCAGAATTTGATGGTGCTAATGGTGGAAAAGTTCAGATGGCTTCCTCATTTGAAACCACTATGGCAATAGTAAAACAGACTGCACAAGTTCTTAATCCTAAAGGTTTTGAACAGATGCAAAAACTTAGTGTTAAGTTTAAGAGCTTTGATGACGTCGCTAAGACTTTCATTAAAGTAACTTCACAAGTTATAGATAAAGACATTAAGATTAAATTGACAGGTAGAAATCGTGATGGGAAGGTAGTTGCTCAGATTCCACGTATTTTGGCAATTAATAAGGATGGAGAAGCATTTATTTGTGATAACTATGTTGGTCCAAAGCTTTTCTGGTCTGATTATGAGGTAACTAAACGTGATGAATATTTGAAGGCAAAACCAACCGACCCAGATAAGGCTGTTGAAGATACTGCAGGAGTTGATGAAGCTCCTAAAGATGAGTTAGATCTCGATAGCTTGCTTTAATTAAATAATTCTTGAAGAGGGATAATACTCCCTCTTCTTTTATTTTTTTTAAATATGAGAAAAAGACCAACAACTGAAAGTGCTATAGCGTTATTAAAGGAAAAATATCCTAATAAATTTGATTATTCTAAATTTTAGTATACACGAGCTGCTGATAAAGTAATTCTTATTTGCAAAGATTGTGGTCTAGAATTTTAGACAACTTACAACATATTAAGAAAGGGAACATACGGATGTCCTAAATGCTATAGACAATCTACAAGGAGAACAAAAGAAGATTTATTAGATATTATAGAATAGTATTATCCAAATAAATATGACTCTTCAAAGATAACTTATATTAATACAAGAACTCCTATTACTTTAGTTTGTAAATAGTGTAATACAGAATTTAACATAGAACCCTAGCATATAGTTAGAAACTATATAAAAGAATTATGTCCTGTATGTAGGAAAAATCAAGAAATTCAAAATAATTATAAATTATTTCTGGATAGATTAGCAACTAGTTCTTTACATGTAATACCAAATGGTAATGATTTTAGTACTTATAAATAGTTAATGGGATTTACTTGTACTAAATGTGGAAATCAATTTAAAAGTACTCCAGATAATATTTTGAGTTCTAGTATAGGATGTCCTATTTGTGCAGAAGATAGTAGACGAAAAACTCGAACCCATACTACTGAATAGTTTATCAAAGACGCAAAGAAACTACATGGAAATGCATATAATTATGATAAAACTATTTATACAGGAAGACATCAACAATTAATTATAACTTGTCCAAAACATGGTGATTTTACAATGTTTGCTGGAGATCATTTATAGGGTTCTGGATGTCCAAAATGTAGTTAGACTAAGGGAGAACGATTAGTATAGACTTATCTTGATAAATATAAAATAAATTATCAAATATAGGTTACTATCAAAGATGCTAAATTTCATTAGCAACATATTAGGGTAGACTTTTATATTGAATCTTTAAATACTATTATAGAATATAATGGTAAATAGCACTACGAGCCAGTTGATTATTTTGGAGGAGAAGAAAGGTTTAAAAAACAAGTTGAAAGGGATAATGATTTAAGACAATATTGTAAAGATAATAATATTAAATTAGTTGAAATAAGTTACCAAAAGTCAAAAGATGAAATAGAAGAAATAATAAAAACATTGTGATGAATTTTACATTTTCTCCAAAAATCACAAGGGATTTTATACTAGATAATGTAAATGAAGAAACAATATTTTGTTATTATCTAGAATTACCAGAGATAAGTAATAAATTGGTTGTTTCAAAACTTCGACATGATTCACATCCAACTTGTAGTTTCTTTAGAGGTAAATCAGGTAGACTTTACTTCAAGGATTTTGCCACTGGAGAATGTTTTGCTTTTGAGAATGTAGTTATGAAGAAGTTTAATTGTGGCTATCATGAAGCTCTTAGAATTATAGCTGAAGACTTTGGACTTATTAAAGGTAAGCATATAGAATCTAAGCCTATAATTAAACAAAAGAAGTTTGATGGAGATAAACAGACTTTTATTCAAATAGAAGCACAAGAGTTTTCAGAAGTAGAATTACAATGGTGGGCACAATATGGTATAACTAAGTCTATATTAAATAAGTATAGGGTATTTAGTTGCAAAACAGTCTTTTTAAACGGTTCTATATTTAGTCAATCTACTCCAAAGTGTCCTAGTTACGGATACTACTTTGGAAAGAAAGAACATATAGAGCAATGGAAAATATACTATCCAAAAAGAACTGACTATAGGTTTATTGGTAATATATCTACTAAAACTATTCAGGGTTATAGACAATTACCTAAATCTGGTAAATTGTTAGTTATAACTAAAAGTTTGAAAGACTGTGCTTGTTTATATAGTATGGGGATACCAGCTTGCGCTCCTCAAAGTGAAACACAATTTATCTCAGATACTATCTTAGAAGATTTAAAACAACGATTTGAGAAAATAGTACTTCTTTTTGATTTAGATGAAACGGGCATTAGATTTTCAAAGAAAATTAAGAAAGAATACCCGTTCATCAAAGTCACTCTTTTACCAAGAACTAAAAGATGTAAAGATATAAGTGATTATTACAAGAAATATGGCAGAGAAGAAACTTTAAATATGATAAAACAAAAATTATCTTTATTTAAAGCCGAATTAGCTCACACTCCAAAATAATATTTTGCAAGTACCTGAAACATATTTATAGTTGATTAGATCAAAAAAATAATTAACATTAAATATTTTAAGAACAAAGTAAGTAAAGCTACTGTAAAAATTGGAGACAAATTTAGCACAAAGTATGGAATTTGTGAGATAATAGATTATCAAAATTGTGAAAATGTGTTTGTAAGATTTGAAAATACTGGAGGGATTACTCGTACTAACACTACTGATTTAAGAAGGGATTCTGTTAGAGATTATTATGCTCCTTCTATAGCTGGGATTGGATATTTTGGACAAGGAGAATATAAAGCTCATATTAATAAGAAAATGACAAAAGAATATCAAATATGGAGTAGTATGATAACTAAATGTTATGATGAAAAATCTTTACAAAAAGAACCTAGCTATAGAGAATGTAGTGTTTGTAAAGAATGGCACAATTTTCAAACATTTGCTAAATGAATGATAGAAGAATCTAATTATCAGGAGGGATGGCAATTAGATAAAGATTTAAAAAATCCAGAAAATAAAGTATATTGTCCAGAGAATTGTCTCTTTATCCCTAAAGAACTTAATAAAGCCTTAGTGGTAAATAGAACTTCTAGTAAAACAACTTGCAGAGGTGTTAAATTAGTAGGAGAGTCATATTTAGTAAATATGAGTGTAAATGGGAAAAATACTTATTATGGTTCCTACCATTCAGAAGATGAAGCCTCTAAGGTGTATAAAGAAAAAAAGTTAGAATATTTAAATTCTTTAGCAGTCAAATATCAATATCCAGAAAGTATTACACAGTATTTTCATAATTATGTATATAATAATTACTTATATAATTAAAAAGCAGACTATTGAATTTATTAAAGAATCAATTAAATATATAAGAGAATGGGAAAGACATAGCTAAATACACAAGTGACAGTAACTTATAAGAACGGCAAAACTCAGACATTCCAAACTATAGAAGAAGCTTCCGAAGTAACTAAATTAACAGTTAATTCAATTAAATCTAGAGCTAACAAACCAGGCTCTGGTGCTAAATCTAAAGATGGAATGACATTTCAATGGGCAGACCCTGCCGTGAGGCGTTCACTTACGGCTCGTAAGAGTAAAAAGAAAGGATCAAATTTTGAATTGGAGATTGTACATAAGCTAAGAGAGATTGGTTATCCAAATTGTATGACTAGTCGCAACAAAGATAAGACTCTTGACGCTAATAAGGTGGATATTTGCGATGAGGATGTTCCTTGTTATATACAAGCTAAGTACACTCAGAACATGCCTAATTATTTTATAATAAGAGACCAATCTTCATTAAAAGATAAACCATTTGTAATGTGTTGGAAGAAAGCAGGTAAAGACGGGGAACAAAGCCCTGGTACTGTTGCTGTTATACCTATAGATTACTTTTATGAACTAATTAGTAAAGTTAGTTAAAATGAATACCTATTTAATTCCATGGTATGATGATAATAAGTGTGATATTTTGAAAATGTCTGCCAATAGTTATGAGAATTGTCAAGATAAAATTATTGAATATTATTCTAATAAATTTGATGATGATGAATTGGCAGGTTTTACAGAATATGATGAATTTCTATGTGAATTAGAAAGAGTTTATCACATTTATTTAGGAGACATACATGAAATTGAGGAATACGAGTAATTTACGCTGTGCATTGGATATTGATGATACTCTATTAGATTGGTGGGGTGCTTATATGAAGAAATTTCCAAATAGTGACTTTTCTAATCATGCGTTAATTACTAGAAATGTACGTAAGTTGCAATATGATAAGGAGTTTTGGGAGAATCTAGAGTTATTAGAAGCTCCTAACTTCGACATTCATATATATTCAACTAAACGCATAAATCCAAAAAGCTATACAAGAAATAGCTTAATTAAAAATGGTTTACCAATAAAACCAATTTATCAAACTTATCATCAGAATGGTAATAAGGCTGATATAATTAAGGGCAGGTGTGATGTTCTTATTGACGATAGTTATAATAATGTAACTAAAGCCATTAGGAGCGGATTACCTGCCCTTCTTATTGACAGACCACACAATCAAAATGTGGAATGTGAATTTCGCATTTATCACTTAGATTATGAAGAAATCCTAGATGCATATTTAAATGAGTTAGACATCATGGGATGGCAACATTAAGAGATTTAATTATACTTAAACCGCTTTTAGATACTCTTCGATTAGAGAAAATTAGTGATTCTGAATATTTTTCTCCTAAATATGGGAAATATATAAGTAATTCTAGATTAGGACTTCTTAATCCGAGACAAGGAGGTTCTGTGGAAGCTTTCTTTGAAGGATTTCAAGATGAGGGTTTTAATAGTTCATTTCAATTAGGCAGTGCTGTCCACGAACTTGTATTACAGCCAGAATCATTCGAGTTAGCTCCTGCTTTAAATAAACCTACTGCTAAACTAGGAGCAATGGCAGATGAATTATATCCTGTATGGTTAGAGCATCCTGTTAGAACATCTGATATTACAGAAGCCTCTAATAAGATTAATTATTATAAAAATAAGCTCACTCCAGATATTATTAAAAAGGTAAATGAGCAATGTATTCCATATTGGAAAGCTAGAAAAGCTGCTAAATTAAAAAGTAATAAAGAATTAATATTCTTGGATAATAAGAGTCGAGATACTGTATTTAATTGTGTGGAAGCTCTAACTAATAACCCGCAAGTTCAAGAATTACTTCATCCTTCTGGGTTAATGGACCCTTCACTATCTTTAAATGAGAATGCTATTCTATTAGATGTAAAAGCTATTTGTGCTAATGGAAAGACTCTAATTCTACAACTAAAAGCTAAGCTTGATAATTTTACTATTGATTTGGAACAAGACATAGTTACTGTAAATGATGTAAAAACTATAGGAAAAGTTGTTTCAGAAATAGATAATAACATTGTTAAGTACCATTACAGCCGAGAATTAGCAGAATATTTATATCTCTTGAATTTGTATGTACAAAAAGAGTATAATATAGTTAAACCTACAGTAAAAGCTAATTATTTAGTAGTATCAACTATCCCACAATATTATACTAAAGTAAGACCTGTAACTAATATTGAAGTTAAACAAGGTCTATGGGAGTTAGGTACACTTCTACGTTATGCAGCATATCAAATAGCTTATAATGGATATTCCTTATAATGGAACTTAGAGATATAAGTTTTGATAAAGCATTAGCAATATATAAGAAATTCTTTAGCGTATATTATTTAAACAGCAATTTAGGTGATAAGTTAGCTGTAATAGCTTTAACTTGTTATATAACTAATGAACTGCGAAAAAAGAATAAAGATATTACTTGTTATGATGTTTTATTAAAAGTAGGTAAAGATTTTGGAGAAGTTGAGAAAAATACCTTTCTGAAATCACTTGGGGTTATTTGTGAGGACTTTATGTATGGGGTTAAAGAGTTCCCAGACTACGGAGTACCTCTCAAGGATATGCCAAAACAGCTTCAAAAGTTATTAGATTCTTATGTGCCATTTTGATAGTATTTTGTCAAAATTCAGTACAATTATTTAGATTAACATTAATTAACACAATAATCCTTGGATAAAATCTAAAATGGATTATTGTTGTTTACATCAGTCAAGAAGACTGGTTTTAGATAAGTATTTCATTAGATAGAATGAAAATGATTAATGTTTAATAGGAATTTAATAATTATGAGTACAAAGGTTTTGAATTTTAAGAGTGTAGCAGTATCAGCAGAGTCAAAGGATGTAGCAATTTCAAGCATTGAGGAACAATATTTCCATATCAACGGTGATGCAACTCAGGCTTATAAGAATGCTAAGGCTAAGCATCAAGGTGTTTGGACTGAGCGTGATGACAAAGCATTTAAGTTGGATTATTTGGAGAAGAAGGGTAAGAGTTGTCCTGGTGCTGGTTACATCATTGTATTGGAAGCTGCTGTTGGTGATACTCGTGAGCGTCCATATAAGATTGAAGATGTAAAGAGTGAGGGTAAGCGTAAGTTTAAGTCAATGTATAAGTGGATTGATGCTGAGGGCAAGACAGTTTGTCAGGTAGATACTAACAAGGCTGATGCTAAGAATGCAATCAAGGAACTCTATAAGAGTGGTGAGTTCAAGGGTGATGCTAAGTTGGTAAAGACAAAGGATGTTGTTGAGGGTAATGCAGTAGTAGCAACTGCTAAGTATACTCCTTCTAAGAACACTAAGCCAGGTTCTTACATTGCTTTTGGTATTGAGAACGCATAATAAGATATTAGATAAACTAACGTTGATGTTAGAATTGAGTAGGGTGATTGTCCGTGAGGATAGTCACCTTTTTTCTTTATAGATACATTAATAGCTAGATTACTTTATTAAATAAGTAAATTATAAGTAATGCAAGTAACTTTAGAGCAACTTTATCAGGGACGTGCCACAAGAATTAAGGAGAAAGAGTATTTTACAACTGAGCAGTATGTAACACCTTTCATAGATAGAATGTCTAAATATACAGATAAGTTTGAAATTCAAGTAAAACCTGCTGACCAGATTAGTTTAACTAATAATGGTGAAGTAAATTTTGAAAATATTGTATATAATAGAGTGTGGGTTGAAGCACAATTACCTGGAGAATATGCATATGAAGGTCATACTCAATCTGTAAGTCTCTTGTATGCTTTAGATACTCGTAAACCTATCTATAAGATATTTAAAAATACTGTACGTAGTGCATGTCTCAATATGTGTGTGTTCTCGCCAGAATTATTGCAAGTTAGAGAGCTAGAACCTGAGACTGCAATGGAATATACCTTTGTAAATCAGGCTATGGAGCTTACTGATAATACTAGAGCTATGTTAGAAAATCTCTCTAATACATATATTAAGAGAAATGAACTCTATGATAACTTGGGGCATTGGGTTGATAATTGTATTAGTAGTAAATTTAATTCAGGCTTTGGTACAGTAAAACTAGCAGAATCTACAGCTATTGATGCATATAAAAAATTAGTAATTGATGAGAAATCAGACTATTTCACTCCTGATAATGAGGATGTTTGTATGTTTGATGCCTACCAAGCATTCACAGATATAATAACTCATGATAAGGGCAGAGATATAGTCAATAAATTCGAAAAGATTTATTTGGTTAAGGAGATTCTAGGTCTTAATTGATTAATTATTTGGAATTAACTAAATAATCGAATATAATATAGATTCAGTAATAATTAGATGTTTATAAGTAGATTATATTTTTAACAGCTTAACAGCTTATTTAAACATTTAACAATGAAAAAGGAAACCAGAAATCGTATCGAGAAGTTATTAAATTATGCTAAGAATAACAATTTAAGTGTTATGGCAGCATGTAAGGTAAAGAATTATAATTATGGCACTTTAACTAATACACTTAAATATGCTCGTAACAATGGCACTGATGAAGATATTTTAGCATTATACGATTCGGTTAAACAAGGTAACAATACCATTGAACACATAGATAATGATGAGAGAGCTGAGACTGAACAAATTCGTGATGAAGATGGTAAGATAGTTAGTTATAGATTTAAGGTATTTCGTCGTGATAAAACTCCTGTAATAGGAGCTTTAACTAGAGATGAAATGAATCTTATTTATAGACTATATTCTTATTATGGCTCTAGTCTCACCCAACGTCAAGTTAGTCGTCATTTTCCAGATTACTCTCTTGTTGACTTTAAGAGAATCTTAAGAGCTTTTAATATAACTAAAGCATCAAGTCCTTTTGCCCCACATATAATCGAGGAACACTCTCAGGAAGAGCTTCAAGAAATGCAACTCAGAGAGAAGGAGAATGATTTCTTAAAGGCAGTTGAAAAGAATGAGGTAAGAGACCTTAAACAATTAGTTATTAAATTAACTAAGCAGCAAATGACTAATTCTATTAGTGAGGAAAAACTAGTAGAATTAATTAAAGCTACTAATAAAGATTATAAAGAGCTTCCTGTAAACCTTAATAGTTCTAAACCAGACTATCCAGTATTAATTATTTGGTTATCTGATTTACATATTGGAGCTTATAATGCTAAGTATAGTAGTTTTGTACCTCTTCCTAATTATGATAAAGAAGAAATTAAAGTTAGACTAACTAAGATTGTACAGACATTTGCAGGACAATCTTATGGTGCTGTATATGTAGTTAATCTAGGTGATTCAGTAGATGGTTATAATAAAGAGACTACTAGAGGAGGACATCAGCTTCCAGAGATTATGGATGATAAAGAAATTAGTGAGACTTATACAGAGTGTATGATGGAGTTCTTCAAGGCATTAAAACATAACGTTAGTAGTAAAGAATTTAACTATTTATGTATAGGTGAGAGTAACCATAAATTTTAACAAATTTTAACATTGATTTTGAAATGCAACCAATATATTTGACCATGTGATTTTTAATTTTAAATAGAAGAAAATGGAAAGGAATAACAAGGGTCAATTTGAAAGAAAATATTAGGTAGATGAATCATTTTTTGAGAAAATAGATACAGAAGAAAAGGCTTATGTTCTTGGATTTTGGTATGCAGATGGATGTAATCAACTAATGAATAAAAATGGTTCTGAGAGGTGTATTTCAATAACTCAATTAGAACAAGATGTAGATATTATAGAAAAAATTAAAAATTGTATGAAATCTAATCATACTTTATCCAGTACTATTCAAGCAAATGGTAAAACTAAGTATAGATTGGCGATTTACAATTATAAACTTTCAGAAGATTTGATACATTTAGGTTGTATGCCTAATAAATCTTTAACTTTAAAATTTCCAGCAAAAGAGCTTATACCAAAAGATTTGCTTAGACATTTCATTCGAGGATATTTTGATGGTGATGGATGTATTTGGGAAGGTAAACCTAAAATAACAGAATGTAAAAATAAAAAAGGTGAATTAGTTAAAAGATTTGTTCATAATATGAAATTTACATTTACAGGATGTTATTCATTTATAAATGCTCTACAGGATAAAATTATAGAAGACCTAGAATTTAGAAAAACTAAGTTAAATTTTAGTAAAGCAAAAAATCCAAATAACAACACAAGTGATAAAGTTTGTACTATGGAATACTCTGGAAAGAAACAAATTGAAAAGTTCTATAATTATTTATACAAGGATGCCACTATTTATGGTAATAGAAAACATCAAAAATTTGTTAATATAATTTGTGCTGATAGTAAGAAATTATTATCTGAAACTTGGTTAAATGCTGGAACGCCTGAGACGGTAATCAGCAGCGAAGCTTCTAATGCAGAAGAACGTTCATCGACTATCCTTGAAATGGGAGTAGAATCAAGTGATTCGAAATGCCAGGCTCTTAACGACACGAAAGTGGGCGAAGATGAAGATATAGTCAGTTCTGTAGTTAAATGAAGCTACAGCGATAAAATTGGAATAGGAGTAACGACCCTATTTAAACAAAAAAGGACGGTAATTGGGGATGGTTAAATAATAAGTTACTCGCTGCTTATCTAGCTAATGAAGGAATTAAAAGCTATATAAGTAATTATCCCATTGACTATTTCACTATTGGTAAACACTCATATGTTTACATGCATGGCAAAGACAATAACAATCAGTCTCGCCAATTTCCACTCACCCTTAATCCTCAAACTGAATTATATTTTGCTAATTATTTAGCAGAACAGAATCTACATAATGACCATATTTATGTGGTCAAAGGAGACTTACATAATTATGCTTATACTACTGGTAAACAGTTTGATTATATCTCTGTTGGTAGTATGTATGGAAGCAGTAACTATATTGTAGCTAACTTTGGGCATACTAAATGGAGTATTAATTATTCCATAATTACAGAAGATGATATGTTAATGGGAACAGTCAAAGGCAATAACTAATTAGATACAATACTGAATTATTAAATAAGTTATCATGTTAACAAGAGAAGACATTCTTAGTGAGGCTATTCATAGATGCTTAGTGGATATGTATAGATGGGCGCAACCATCAATAGATTTAGATAAACTTATTGCAAGTGGTTTTAAGGATTCTGAAAAAAATCCTCTGTATAAAAGACATTATTTGTCCGAAGAGAATTTTAAATATTTAAGAGACTCTTTTAAAACTGCCTATGGTATTGTAGATAATTGGAATGATACTTTTGATATTCTTATTGACTATCTAGTTAAAGGAGGATTGGAAGATGATTATAAACCCGCAACTAAAGATAGACCAGGATATAGAGATTATAAGAAAGTCCCACCACTAGAAACTCTAATAGGCAATGGGCTTGTAGGTAAAAGTATTGTTGATTTATGTATAACTAATATTAAGAAGTGTAGAGACTTCTATATGGGTCATTGCAGAGAAGTTAATCAGTTTGATATGACAATAGCTCTAGGTGTTGGAAGTCCTAATAGCTGTGCTAAGCATGTAGAAGAGTATTGGCATAATAATGGAAGACCAGATTTTACTATCAAAGAGTTTAAGATTGAGGATGTTCTTTATAATGAAGAATATCCTGATGTTGATGAATTTTTAGAGTCTCTGAAATGAAAGATATTATATTACCAAGTGAATCATCAGATGCTATTGACCTAGGAGCTATAAATGAAAATACAACAGGTATAATTATAGCTTACAAAGGAAACGATGCTGTTGGTTACATACATCATATAGAAGGTAATAATGATCCTTGGGAATTTATAAACGGTATTGATATAGATTATATTGCTTTAGATATTAATGGAAATGGTTATGCAGCTACGACATTAACGACTTTAGTTAGTACACTTATAAAGGATAATATTGCAGATAATTTTAAATTAATTAATTTCGTAGTAACTTTAGATAATTATAACCCAGATAAATTATCTTTAGATTAAAAAGGATTGATGAATAAAAAGAATGTATGGTCATTATAAAGAGAGACGGGACAAAAGAAGAATTTAATGCAGACAAGATATTTAACGCTTTAACTAAGGCATTTGAAGCCTGTGGGTATAAAAATGTAGAGAATGTAATTAGAGATATGGTTTCAGAGATGAATTTCTGGAATGAGATGACTATAGAAGAAATTCAAGACGAAATAGAAGAAACTCTGGATGATTATGAATATTTTGATGTATTTAGAGCTTATGTATTATACAGAGAAGAACATAAAAAAGCTAGATTTGCTCAAGATAGAATCAAATATATGACTAATTATAAGGATTCTAATGAGAATGCTTCAAGTTCCTCTGAAACAGATGCTAATGCCAATGTTGCCTCTAAAAATGCTGCTAATCTAGAAGGAGAAGTATATAAAGTAACTAATAGAATCATTCAGAGACAAAGAATGAAGGATGAACTAAATAGTCTTTATCCAGACGAAAATTTAGGTAAACAGTATATAAAAGACTTAGAGAATCATATCATTTATACACATGATGAAGCTAGTTCTCCTGTAGTTAAACCATATTGTAAAGCAGTTACACTCTATCCAATGATGCTTGATGGCGTAGGTAATATTGATGGAGTTACTCCGAGTGCCCCAAATGATATTCAGTCATTTAGTGGTCAAGTAACTAATGCTGTATTCTTATTTAGTTCTCAATGTAAAGGTGCTGTAGCTCTTGGTGATTATTTTATTGTTCTTAACTATTATGTTGTTCAAGACTTTGGACCCCAATGGTATGAAAAAGTAGATGAAGTAGTTACTAATAGTCATTTTGTACATCAGTACACAGTGGGACATTATATCCGTAAAGGCATGAAGCAATTTATTTACGGAGTTAATCAGCCTGCTGGCAACAGAAGTTATAATTCGCCATTTTCGAACGTTTCTTTCTATGATAGGGTATATTTTCAGTCTCTGTTTGGGGAATTTTATTATCCAGATGGAACAAAACCAGAATGGGCAGCAGTAGATAAACTTCAAAGAATGTTTATGCAGCTTATGCGTGAAATTCGATTGATACAACCTATTACTTTCCCTGTAACAACCATGGCTTTAGTCCATAATAATAAGGAGTATCTTGACCCTGAATATAAAGAGTTATGTGCTGAGGAATGGGCTAAAGGAGGCAGTTTCTTCTGTTATACTAGTGATAACCCCACATCATTAGCATCGTGTTGTCGAGTTTTAAATGAAATGTCAGACAATACTTTTAGTTCCACCACTGGTATGACAGGTGTTATGACAGGTTCTTGTAATGTTATCACTCTTAATCTCAATAGAATTATTCAAGATTGGTGTAAATCTATAGGAGGAGTTCCTACTGTAGGTAATCAACATGACTCCCTAAAATTATATTTAAAAGAAATACTAGAAAGAGTATATAAATATCATATTGCTTATAAAACAATGCTTTATGATATGGAAGATGCTAAAATGTTCTCTGATTGTAATGCTGGATATATTTATATCAAAAAACTATATTCTACAATAGGATTAATTGGTTATTGTGAAGCTGCTAAGTTCCTTGGTTTAGAAGTATCCAACAATAAAGAGTATAAAGAGTTCTTACAGCTTATCTTGAGTACAGTTAAAGAACAAAATAAGATACATTCTATCCATGATACTAAGAGACCTTTCTTATTTAACAGTGAGGCGATTCCTGGTGAAAACACAGCAGTTAAAATGTATAACTGGGATAAGCAAGATGGTTATGTAGTTCCAGAAAATCAAAATCTCTATAATAGTTACTTCTATAATCCTTGGGATGATACATCTATTCTTGATAAATTTAAGCTTCATGGCAAGGAAGTATCTAAATATTGTGACGGCGGACAAGCTCTTCATGCAAATCTTGATGCTCATTTAAGTAAAACTCAATATCTCCACTTACTTGATATAGCTAAGGATGATGGAACTAATTATTTCACTTTCAATATTCCAATGTCTAAGTGTAAAGAGTGTGGTCATGTAGTTAATGCTCCAATTACAGAGTGTCCTATATGTCATAGCAAGCATATTAAGTATTATACTAGAATTATTGGGTATTTAGTGTGTGTGGACAACTGGAGTGACCCAAGACAGTTGGAGTTTGCTATGAGAAAGTATCGAAATGGAGAACAGGTATTTAGTTATAAACCAAACCTTTAATAATATGCATACAATTTGTGGAGATCTTGATTATATTCAAGGTTATTTAAGAATGGGTCACTTGGAAATGAAATTAAATGATGAAGACTTTGAGAAGTTTAAGTCTTTGTCTTTAAAGGCACAAGAAGAATGGCTTTGGGATGAAGGACATATAGAAGTGGATGATTTTAGAATTGAAGATAGTGGCAGTATTGTCGATATAAATTACTAACTATGACAGAAATTGATTTTTAATGAAGAAATTATTAAAATTTGAGGCAGAATGGTGCCCACAATGTAAAGCACTAAAACCTACTTTAACTAATGTTTTGGAAGAATTTCCAGATGTTGAATTAGTTACAGTAGATTGTGAAGTAGATGAAGCAGAAACCCTAAAATATCAAATTAGAAGTATGCCTACTCTTATCTATTTAAAAGATAATAGAGAGATTGGCAGACTTAGTGGAGCTGTTCCTGCTGATAGGATTCGTGAATTATTAAATAAATAAACATGAAACTTGATTCAATAGTAACATTAGAAATTAGTGAATCTAAGCTAATTGATTGGTTACATAACACCCATTCTAATAAATCTCTTGATGAGATTATGGAATGGTTAGCTACTCCAGAAGGAGATGCTGCTTTATGCCACTGGATAGATACTCAGTCTGGAGTTGAATTTGATTCACTTGATGATTCTTCATATTCAGAATTAATAGATTACATAGAGGATAATTTTTAAATATAAGGAGGCTCAAGAAATTGGGTCTCCTTTTTTCTATTTAATGACTCAAATTGAAAAGAAACAACTTAAATCAGTATCCTGTTCATTAAAAAAGTTTACTTACAACAATACTAATGATTATATAGTAGTTACAGAGTGGGCTAATGGAGAAGGATGGGATATAGCTATAGGAGATAGATTAATTAGTTTACATAATGGAGAGCTAGCTGCTATTAACTATTTAACAGCTATGGTTGATTACGACTACGAGTAAGTATAAATTCTTTATGGAACAGGTAGTAGTAATGAATTATTGTGTAGGTGAAGTCTGGATTTACGACTTACCAAAATTACAGATGACAAGTGTAGAGATAGAAGATTGGTTAGACTCTATGGGACATAGAGAATCAGAAATTGAATGGATGGTTGCACCACATATTGAAATAAATGATGAAAGACGATAACAGAACAGAATTAGAAAAGAGAATTGATAACGAGATTGTTAGCTTTAGAAAGAATGGCAATATTACCTTGTTAAATACAGCTCAATTAATTAAAGCAGCTTTGTTAAACAATAATCATTCTGATAAAAAGATTACTGAAATAGAAGTTCTACAAAGAATGATTAAAGAGCGTGAGAAATCTATAGAAGCATATAAAAAGGCTAATAGAAATGATTTGGCGCACACAGAGGCTTCTGAAATTACTTATATTAAGGAATTTTTGCCCAAAGAACCGTCAGAAGCAGAACTTGAAACTTCTATTAAATGTTGGATAAATAATTATAAGGATGTAATGACTATAGATATGAAGTGTACTAAGTTAATTGTAAATAGTATTTTAGATGAATATCCTACAGCTCAGAAAAGTACTATTGTTAAAATCTTTAAATCTCTTTTATAATGTATTTTGTATATCAGAAACAAATAAATATGGCTAGTGAAAATAGCTACAATGTTGATGCTATAGTAGAATGGTTCAGAGACTACATAGATCCTAGTGATATTATTGAAGATTATGGTAAAGATAATATTACTACACAAGACATTGTAGATGATATATTTTATAACCCAGATATTTGGTATGATGATTTTATTCAGAAATTTGAGCTAGAAGATGATGTTGTAGAGAACTCAACTTCTGAAGATATTGCTGAACAAATAAAAGAAGTTTGTGAAGATAAATTAATAGATTATTATACTGAATATTTAAAAGAATTTAAAAATGTCGAATAATATAGTATTAATGTGGTCAGAGTTACATACTCATACTGTAACTAAAGAAGAGGTATTTCGAGCACTTTTAGATACATTTAATGAGTATTGTGACATAGAATATAATCATAGTTCAGTTATAATAGAGTGGTTACAAGACAATCTAGAAAGTTATCTTGGAAAATTTCTATATAATGTTGATTTTATGTATGATAGTGATTTAGATATAGATGAACAAAATTTCACTAGTTTATTAGAAGATTCAGAATTTGTGGAAGAATTTAAAGAGTGGTTAAATGAGTAAAGTATTAATTGTCCCAGATGTTCACGGACGTGGCTTCTGGAAAACTCCTTGCAATAATTGGGAGGGTGAAATAATTTTCTTAGGGGATTATCACGACCCTTATGGAGATTATGTGCCACGAGAGCCTAATCATGCACAATCTAGAAATAATCTCAAGGAGTTAGTGAAGTTCGTGGAAAAACGAAGAAATGAATCTCCTTATTCAGTTATCTGTTTGTGGGGTAATCACGATGAAACCTATAGAAATGGTTTTTGTGAGTGTAGATATGACGAACAGTGTCATAATGAGGTTAGCTATCTATTAAAACAACTTAAACCTCAAATTTATTATGAATTATGGGATAACACAGAAGAACCTACTAATAAATTCTTATTTAGTCATGCTGGAATAACTCAGGATTGGTTAAGATGGCACAACCTTACTTTAGATAGGTTGTTTGATGATTTTATCTCAGGTAAAGAATGCAAATATCTTGATGAAGTACCATATTCTAGAGGAGGTTATAATAAATATGGTTCTTGTATTTGGAACTCTTTAGAAGATTATGCTACAGAGACTCACCTTCCAGAATATTATCAGATATTTGGTCACACTTGGGGTGGTAGAACTAAACCTGTTATTAATTCAGAATTTGCCATGTTAGATTGTTGTAGAGTCTTTGTGCTTAATACTGCCACTAAAGAAATAGTACCATGGACAAAATAAAGATTCCATATACAGCATATCATAAATTAGATATAAAGGATTTCTCAGAATTTATAAAGAAAGAACTTCTAGAGAGTACGTTAGATAAATATTCTTGGATATACGATATAGGTGATAATTTGTACTATTATTTAGCCCAATATTTTAAGAGTAAAGGAATTATATATAATGATACTTTTAATGAGGAACTAGAAGATGAAATATGTCAAGAGGTTTATAAATATTTAAATTTATGCTGAAATATGTTGAATCAATGGTCACATTCTCAGAGTTTCCTGACGAGGTTAGTTTGTGTATCAATATTAGTCAATGTCCTTGTGCTTGTACTGGTTGCCATTCGTCTTATCTTGCTGAGGATATAGGAGAACCTCTTTATATAGAAACTTTGTATGCTTTAATAGATAAAAATGAAGGTATTACTTGCGTAGGATTCATGGGTGGAGACTCTGAGCCAAAATATGTTAATACTCTTGCAAAAGCAGTAAAGCAAACATATGATATAAAGGTTGGTTGGTATAGTGGTAGAAGTCATTTATCACCTGATATTGATTTAGTTAACTTCGATTACATTAAACTAGGTCCTTATAAAGAAGAATATGGACCTTTAAACAGTAAAACTACTAATCAGATAATGCTAGAAATAGATAATAGTTGTGGGAAACCTATAACTAAAGATATAACTAGTAAGTTCTGGAAATGATTTTGGAGATAGCTTTTAACGATAATTGTCTAGATTTTAAAAAACAAGTAGATGCTTTAGTAGAAGAGTTTCCCGTTTTAGAATATGGAGCTTATAATGAATCTCATTATAAAGAGAAGAAAAAAGCTTATAAACTAAAAGGAGGATATAGTGCAAGAGAAACTCCATTTGCTTTATATAGAGATAATACACATACGATTCCTTTTTATAGTGAATCTGGAGATTGTACGTTAAATAATATTGAAGAAATTTTAAATCGTTATGCTTAATATTCCTGTAGTTAATGAGTCTGTTAATGAACTTCCTAAGTATGCAACATCTGGTTCAGCTGGATTTGATTTTAGAGCTGATGTTTCAAAAGTAAAAGAGAAATTTACTTGGAACTGCGTACTTAGTTATAAAGAAGATGGTACAATTAGTAAGGTAATTGTATGTCCTGGAGGTCGTGCACTTATCCCAACTGGCTTACATATGAGTATTCCAGAGGGCTACATGCTTGCAGTAGTAACTAGAAGTGGTATAGGTTTAAAGAATGGAATTACTATGGCTAATTCCTATGGAGTAATTGACTCTGATTATCGTGGAGATATTGGATTGATAGTTCAGAACAATGGATTTGAACCATTTACTGTGTTAACAGGAGATAAAGTAGGACAAGGTATTCTTTATAAGTGTGAACAGGCTGATTTCAAACTGGTAGATTCTCTGGAAGAAACTGAGAGAGGAGCTGAAGGCTACGGACATAGTGGAATTCGTAACTAATTGTATAGATAATATATCAGATTTATTAGATTAGTAATTATTTAGATACATATTTAACTATTTACTATTAGTGATATGATTACAAAAGAGCAGTTTACTGAGTTAATTAATACAGTATTATCTTTTAATAAGGAATTAGATAGATGGGATGACTTCGGTATTGATTTATTCAACTTACCATTAGGAGATATTTCTTCTAGAATGTCTGAACTTACTTATACTAATTTGTTTGATGATGAAGGTATAGACTGGATTAACTGGTGGCTCTATGAAAAGCCTGCATTATTTAAGGGAGAAGCAGACAATCAGGCATATGATGAGAATAATAAAGTAATACCTACTGACACTATAGATGATTTATGGAATATTGTTGAAAAGTATCGTAAATAATGATTAAATATTTGTTAGGAAGAGCTAGTACTGGTAAATTTAGATTTGCTATTGTAGAATGTGATGAAGAATGGCATGATGAAGTAGCTGGTTATATAATTCAACGTAGTTATGGTCAGGTAAGAGGGAAGACAACTCTATCACCTCAAATTATTGTAGATAGAACTAAACAGAAAAGAAATTGGCAAGAGCAATATACTCTACAGTTTAACTCTGAAGTTAAAAAGTATCTAGATAAAGGCTATAAAGAAGTTGATAAGCATCCTAATGAATATACAGATGATGAATTGCTTACTATATTCGGTGATGTAAAAACTAATCAATATGGAGTAATTAAGCCTCAACTTGCTAAACAAGCTGATAAAGTTACTAATAGAAAAATCTTCGATAAGGAATGGCTAGCATCAAGAAAAATAAATGGTGTACGAGCTTTATTTTATTGGGATGGTAAAGAAGTACATGTAGCTTCTCGTGGAGGCGAAATGTATGACTATTCTACTATACATCTTAGAAAACATCCCACTCTTATAGACATATTTACTAAGTATCCTACTTTAATACTAGATTGTGAATTGTACAAATTTGGAAAATCGCTTCAACAGTGTTCTGGGGCAGCTCGTTTAGAAAAAAATGCATATGAGTGTGATTGGTTAGAAATGTACTGTTATGATTGTGCATTTACTGATAATATGAGTATGTTAGCTAAAGACCGGATACAATTTATTCAAGATTTAGCTGCTAAATATCATTTTACATTTGAACCAAATAAAATATGGAATAAAGGAGATTTACAAATTCAAATTGTTCCACATGTAAAAGTTTCTGGATGGGATAATATGCAAAAATTACATGACCAATATGTCACTAATGGTTGGGAAGGATTAGTAATTAGAAATCCAGAACGCCCGTATAAACCTGCTGGTAGAACTAATGATATGATTAAAATAAAACATTATCTAGATGAAACTTTTAAGGTTATTGGTTATGAACTAGGACTCAGAGGTTCAGAAGATATGACTTTTATTTGTGAAATGCAAGATGGAAGAACATTTAAAGCTTCTCCTATAGGGAGTAGAGAAATTAAAGCTGAATATATAGAAAACTTTGAAACAAAATATAAAAATAAATTAGGTGATTGCAAATATTTTGAATATTCAGATGATGGTATACCATGTCAACCACATTTTATATGTTTTAGATATGATTTAAATTCCGCTTCCAAATAATCTTACTTATATTTTGCAGGTGAATTTTTTATACATAAGATTGCATATATAAATATCAAATTAATTTTTTTAATTTAAATTATTATAAATATGCAAATCTTTAAAAAGAATTATTAGCCACAAGTTTCACAAAAATTTCAAATTGATTTTTCAGATTTTTCATTATCAGAAGTTAAAGTTCCAAAATATAACGAATATATAGGAACTATTTATTTATTTGTTAATAATATTAATGGAAAGGTTTATGTTGGACAAACAATAACTAAATTTTATTCTAGGTTTTGTTGTCATTTTGGGGATACCTTTAGAAAAGTAGATAATTTGCCATTTCATAATGCGTTACGCAAATATGGGTGGGAAAATTTCTCAAAATATATATTATGGCAAACAGATGGGGTTTATGATAAAACTCCTGAAAATAAAAAATTAGTAAAAAACGTTTTAGATTCTAAAGAAATAGAATATATTAGCAAATATGAAGCTAATAATCCTGAATATGGATACAATGCAACAATTGGAGGCAATTATGTTCCTGAATCTGCTCATTCTAAGGAAGCTATAGAAAAGAATAATAAAACTAGGGAAGAACATCACAATAATCACATGATAGGGAAAACCTATGATAAACATCATTTAGCGGTAAAGATTCTTCAATACTCCGTAGATAAAAAATTTATAAAAGAATGGAGTTGTATAAAATTAGCAGAAGATACCCTAGGTATCAATATAGTTCCTAGGAGTATTACTTGTGGTGGTTATTTTTGGATTTACAAAAATGACAATATTGAAAATCAATTAGAAAATAAATATCAACGATATTTAAAAGCTAAAGAAGAAAATCATATTACTAAATCTACTCCTGTTTACTGTTATGATTTATTTGGTGATTTAATTGAAAGTTATAATTCAAGAGGCGAGGCTGCTAGATGTTTAAAAATGAATTCAAGTGCTATATGTGCAGCAGCTAATTTAGCAGAAAAAGGTAATTTAGTACACGATTATATTTGGGTTTCTGAAGAAAATCTTTCTAAAAGATTTGAGATAATTAATACTCTTAGAGAGAAATCTAAAATATATAAGTACAAATATAAACCAATTTACCAAGTCTATTTAAATGGGGACATAATTAAGCTTTGGGATAATTTGGAATCAATTGTTAAGGAATACCCATCTGCTAAATGTTCTATTAATAAATGTTTAACAGGAAGATTAAATGTTTATAAGAATTGTTTTTGGATTTATGAAGAAGATTATTCAGATGATGAAATATTTAAAAGACTTGAAGAATTTAGAAAAACTAAAAAATCTTTAGTTAATAAAATAATAAATGGAGAAATACCATATACAGGAATAGAAGAAACTTCTTCTTTAGACACAACTAGTCGTAAACAATATTTAAAGGAACACCCAATTGTTTATCAGTTTACTAAAAATCTAAAGTTAGTCAAAAAATGGGATTCTTATACTGATATAGAAAAAGAAACTGAATATAAATTTGCCAATATTAGTAAAAATCTTAGAAATAAAATGAAATCCGCTTATGGGTATATATGGAAATTTGAAGATGAAGCTAAAGAATTAAATTTAATTTAATTATTGCGATACGGGATTATGAATAAACTAACTAATATGAAAATAAAACTGATAGGTAACGGTTATTATGAAGTGATTTACAAAGATAAATCCATAGGTATATTTGATAAGTATGATTTAGATAGACTAAACAATGCTCAAGTAGGAGCTGTTTTAACTTTAAACTTTCCGGGGTAATGAAATTCTATTTAATTAATGATTATATAGATAGGAGAAATCATCCTAAAATAGTTTTTTATGAGCTATTAGATGAAAAAGAATATCGTTTCTATATACAAACTAAACTAAAATTGCATGAATTAATTATTCCATTTGAGAATTTCTTTAATATTAATATTCTACAATTTGAGCCTAGAGAAATATCAGATATAGAATATTCTATATTAAATAAGTATGAACCAAAGGGTACATATTATCCTTCTTCTATGCTTTTAGAATATTTAATTATTCAGGCTAAAAGATTTGGTATTAAATTACCTGAATGGACTTCCGAGATAACTGATGAACAATTAATGGAAGTAGTTAATGCAATTGCCAAGTGAGTTTAAATGTGCTGGTTTTACTATTAAGGTAGAAATACACGATAAATTAAAGGATAATAATTACGGTGATTTTGATGATGCCAGAAATTTAATTAGAATTGCCAGAAAAGTTGAAGTAGACGGAGTTGAAGTTGAGCTAAGTGAAGAACAACGTGACAATACTTTCTATCACGAGCTTATACATTGCTTTCAGTTTTATTTTAATAATGACACGGATGAAGCAGAAGCTCAGACTTATGCCAACTTTATATGCGAATATTATAACTCTATAGTATTTACAGGTACTTGTAAATAATGCCAAGAAAGAAGATAGCAGTTCCACAAGTTGTTATTGAAAAGAAGCCAAAGGTTAAGTATGTTTCCAAATTAAAAGAATATACTATAAACTTTGACGCAACTATAAAAGTACACCAAGGAGGGTTTGAACCGACTCTTCCTTGGTGTATTAAAATAGATAAAAGTAAATATGCTAATTTAACTAAAGAACAGATAGAAGAAAAAGTTAAAGAAGCAATTAGATTAGCAATTTCAGATAAATGTCCTTGGGTATCTGAGATTATTTCATTAGATAATGTAAAGTTCTCTCAAGAATTAATTAATAATGAAGCTAATCAAAAGCAAGAAAGCAAATGAAAACTATCTAGCTAAAGTAGTTAATATTCAGATTTTTAAAAAGCATTCTGACCCAGAAGTTACTAAGTTGAAATGCTGTACGATTGATGGATTTAATATTATTACGTCAATAGATGCTGAACCTGGGCTTTATATTTATTTCCCTACAGCTTGTTGTATTAATCCTAATTTACTGTCATATAATAATTTATATAGACATAAGGAGTTAAACAACAATCCAGAAAAGACTGGTCTATTTGAAGATAATGGTAGAGTTAAAGCTGTAAAACTTAGAGGTGAACTATCAGAAGGATTCATAATGCCTGCTGTAGAATTTACTAATTGGGTTATAGCTGAAACTAATAAGGAGATAAAATTAATTGAAGGTACAGAATTTGATACAGTAGAACATGAAGGCAAGACATTCTGGGTTAATAAGAAATATGTCGTTAAAAGAACGCAAGGAACTCCTGGGGGAGGCTCAAAAGCAGCACACAAGGTTAAGAAAACGCTCGATAAGGTTATCCCTTCTCAGTTCAGATTCCATTATGACACAGTTATCCTCAAAAAGAATCCTTCAGTGATTCATCAAGATGATTTAATTCATATTTCAGAGAAGATACATGGTACTTCTCACATTTCTGCTTATGTATTATGTCACAAGAATCTAAGTTGGAAAGAAAAATTAGCTAAATGGTTGACTAAATACTCTTTTGACATCTATGATTACTTATATGCATCTAGAAGCGTAATTAAAAACAAGTATTATAATCCACAAGCCAGTCAAGGTTATTATAATTGTGATGTTTGGCAATATGCTGATAACTACTTACGTCCATATTTGCAGAAAGGTATGACTATCTATGCAGAAATTGTAGGATATTTACCTAATGGTAATTATATACAAAAGAACTATGATTACGGTTGTAAACAACCAAATGTAGCTCCAGATGTTTTAGTATATGAGCCTGAGAAGCATTTTAAAGTAAGACCATATAGAATTACATTAACTAATGCTGATGGAGAGGTACATGAGTTTAGTGCAAAGGAAGTTCAACAGTATTGTAATTCTGTAGGATTAACACCTGTGACCGAGTATTATTATGGATTTGCTAAAGATTTGTATCCTGACCTTGATATGAATGATAAAGAATGGTCTAATATGTTCCTTGAGAAGCTATCTAATGATAAACACTTTTATATGGAATGTAATTCACCTTCTTGTCATAATAAAGTTCCACACGAAGGATTAGTTATTAAGAAAGAAGATGGTCTTAGTCATGCTTTCAAGGTAAAGTGTTTTAAATTCCTCAATAAAGAGCAAGAACAACTTGATAAAGGAGAGTCTAACATAGAAGATGAAGCTTAAAAACTGGTTTAGGTTTAATATGCCTTTCACTAAGTTGTGGAATGAATATAACAATCCATTCTATACTTGGTGGAAGGTTCATAAATTGTTTAAACGTCCATATATTCATTTTCACTACGGAGAAATAATTTGGTTTTTCGGTATGCCTATAACTAAAGACAAATATAATAAAATAATTGACTTTAGAACAAGTGCACTAGGATGGAAATGGAAATATGAACACGTAGAACACGAATGGAATCCATATATAGCAATTACATTCTTTAGAAAATGGCAATTACTATGGGTGTTTAATTATGTAACTAAAGAAGATAAAGATTCTGGTACTAGAAATATAGCTACTTGGGAAGCTATACTAGATATACTATATAATAATCGTCTTCTTAAAGATGTAGTTAAATATCATAAATGGAGCCACAGTGTAGATGATAAGAATATAGTTATAGATATTGTTGACAATCTTACAGAAGAGGGAAAAGCTAAAATGTTATGAAAATATGTGCAATAAGTGATTTACACGGAACTCTACCAGAGATTAAAGAATGTGATTTATGTTTAATAGCTGGAGATATAGTACCTTTAGATATACAGAGAGACAGAACTCAATCTATTGTATGGTTATTTAAGACTTTTCTACCGTGGCTTAAAGAGCTTCCTTGTCAAGAAGTATTTATAGTTGCAGGAAATCATGATTTTGAAATGGAGAAGAACTATCCAATAATGAAAGCTCTTGAATATCTATCTAACTTTAAACTAACATATCTAAAAAATGATTGTGCTATTTTTAGAGCAAATGGTGAGCAAGATATTAAAGTTTATGGTTCTCCACAATGTCATAAATTTGGTAATTGGGCGTTTATGCATGAGGAGTCTTTCCTAGAAGGATTATATGATTGTGTTGATGATGATATAGATATTTGGTTAACACATGACACTCCTGCTTTAGGCGATTTAGACTTACTTCCTCCTAGTCAATGGAATCCAGAACCTATCCATGCTGGAGGTAAGAGTTTAGCAGCAGCTATAGAAAGAATAAAGCCTAGATACGTATTCTGTGGGCATTTACATACTTGTAAAGATAAGTATTTAAAAGTGAATAAAACTGAAATCTATAATGTTTCTATTCTTAATAATAGCTATGCTCATGTTTACGAGCCTACTTATGTTGAAATCTGTTGAGGATGAAGAAGAGGATATATTAGATACTTATGGCTCTAGATTCTATTTTAACTATAAATAAATTAACTAATGGATAACGAAACATTTGACAGACTTCTTACTGAATATAAGGAATTAAATGATAAAACTACAAAACTTAGAGATTTTCTAGTTAATAAAGTAGATAAAACTTCTATAGACAATCTTAATAAGGATTTATTAGTAGGACAACTCAAAGCAATGGAAACTTATCTTACTATTCTCAGTGTTAGAATTGGTCTTAATACTCCAACCCAAGAAGAAAAGAGCTTAGATGAAGCTAGAAAATTAGCTAAATCTACAATAGGTGAATAAACAGAGAATAATCTATACTGATAGGTCTAATACCCTATTACAAAGTTATTTTCGGGATATTAATAAGTATAAACCCTTAGAGATTACCGAACTTAACAATTTAATAGTTAAAGCACAAGAGGGTGATATGAAAGCCCGTGAAAAAGTAGTTAATTCAAATTTAAAGTTCGTAGTAACAATAGCTAAACAATTTCAAAATAGAGGAATACCTCTTATGGATTTAATAGGTAGTGGGACAGAAGGGCTTATTAAAGCTGTTGAAAAATTTGATCCATCAAGAAATGTTAAGTTTCTATCTTATGCTGTATGGTGGATTAAACAGGCTATATATACTTCTATTTATTGGTATAGTCGAGAGATTAGATTGCCAGTATCTCAACATTTAGCAGTTATTAAAATATTGGAAGCTACTAATAAGTTTATTAAGAAGAATGGTAGAGTTCCTACTACAAATGAACTTCACGAAATGACAGGATTGAGAGAGAAGACAATAGACTATCTAGCTCAATTCTCTCATAAATTAATGTCAGTAGACGATTATTTAGGAGGAGATGAAGAAAATAGTCAAGTAGGTGATATTATACCAAATGGAGATAAGCCAATAGAGGATGAAGTTAATAAGCAGTTTATTAATAAAGAACTCTGTAAATGTATGGAAATTCTTTCTATAAGAGAGCATGATATAATTATGCTTTATTTTGGACTAGGAGTTCCACAAATTCCTCAGGAGGAAATTGGTAATATGTTTGGTTTAGGTAAAGAGCGTATAAGACAGATTAAAGAAAAAGCTTTAGATAAAATGCGTAAACGTTGTAATTTGCAACTAAAAAGACTTATTTAATGACCAAAGAACAATTCCTTAAAGATGGTGATTGGTGGTTAGTTATTGCCAGATACCCTGTAGCTTGTGATGCTTCTATTCAAGAAGTAATAGAATCTGAGGATGACCCTTTAAAAGATTCTGATTATGCGAATGAACTAATTGAAGAGTGTGTTGATTCATATAGTTACTTAGATGAGTTTACATATGATCCAGAGCTAGAAAAAGAGGAAGAATATGGAGAAGAAGACCAATATGAAGATTGGTATGAGTCTCAAAGAGAAGGAGTTGAAATATACTCAATAAAAATAGATGAAGATGTAATAGATAAATATGGAATTGAATGGTTAAATAGTAGAGTAGCGTAATGAGTAGTGGTTATTATCCTGCAGGGGCTGAGACTGACCCAAATGCACCTTGGAACGAGCCTAATGATTTAGATTTGACTGTAGAGGTAAATGTAGAAGTGGGTACATTTGTAAATGTTAGAATTTCTCAGTATAGAGAAGGTAAACACCTCAACATCAATGAAGATGAATTAAGAGAAGCTGTAGAACAAGCTGTAAAAGACAAACTAAAAATTGATAATAAAGATATAGTACTAAATGGTGTATCTATTTGCGATTATCGATGATTTATTTAGTTAGTAATCAAAGACCACTGTTTGAAACTGATGAATATAAAATGCTTTCTCCCAAAGATGCTGTAGATATGGTATTCTCTTGGGAGAGAGTACAATTTGATACTGAAACTACTGGGCGTAATCCTCATATATGTAATTTATTATGTTCACAGTTCGGTAATAAAAAAGCAGACACTCAAATAGTTGTAGATAATAGTACAGTAGATTTTAATTTATTTAGACCTATTCTTGAAGAAAAACTTATTATTGGACATAATCTGAAGTTTGATTGTCAATTTAGTTATAAATATAAAGTAATTCCAAAGCATGTCTGGGATACTATGATAACTGAACAGTTTCTACATTTAGGTTATGACCCTAAAAACATTAGATATAGTCTGCAGGCTGTAGAAGAACGCAGATTAAATAAATTTCTTGATAAATCTACTAGAGGAGAAATTATTTGGAGAGGTTTAGATACTAAAGTCATCAAATACGCAGCTGGAGATGTTGTAGACCTTGAAGATATAATGGAACTTCAAATACAGGATTGCATAAATAATCATTGTTTACAAGGAGCTAAACTAGAAAATGCTTTTGTTCCTGTAATAGCTTATTTAGAGTGGTGTGGTATTAAGCTGGACGTAGAAAAATGGAAAGCTATAATGACTAAGAATGAAAAACAGAAAGAAGAAGCATTATCTGAACTAACTAAATGGTTGTGGAATTATACACAAGAAAATGTTACTCCGGGATATGTATATGAGAATGTGGATTATATGCAACCATTTGCTGATAAGAAAATAAAAAAGTTGCAAAAACAACATTTTGCTCAGTACAAGCATGAGAAAACTTTAGAATCTGATATTTATTCATTTAGAAAATGGGTTAAAAATCCTTATTTCGAGAAACAGCTTCAAGGTGACTTATTTTTAGGTTATAGTGAAGAACCTATTTGCACAATGAATTGGAATAGTCAAGATATGGTTATTCCTTTACTTCAAAAAATGGGTTTTAAAACAAAAACTGAGGATAAGAAAACTGGAGAATCTAAAGAAAGTATGGTTGAGAAACTTATCAAAAAGCAAAAAGGTATAAATGATGAATTTATAGATTTGTTTTATGATAAGTATCAGAAATCTGTAAAAGTATGCAGTACTTATGGACAACAATATATTGATGCTATTAATCCTATAACTGGTAGGATTCACACTACTTTTAAACAACTTGGTGCATCATCTGGTAGAATGTCTTGTGGTAACTCACAAGATTTTGACGCTGATTTAGCTAAATATAAAGGTATTCCTGCTTCTAGATGTAAGTTTGTTCAATTACAAAATCTACCAAGTGATGAGGATACAAGAGCTTCTTTTATTCCTGCTGAAGGTAACCTAATGTGTTCCTGTGATTATTCAGCATTAGAGAGCAGATTAGGTGCTGATATATATAATGAACCTTCCATGATTAAGGAATATCTTGAGGGATCGGGTGATATCCACTCTTTAACAGCTAAACACTGTTTTCCAAAAGAGTTAGAAGGTATTGAAGTTAAAGATATTGAAGATAAAAGACCTGACCTTAGAAAGAAAGCTAAACCAGTAGAGTTTTCACAACAGTTTGGAGGTTCTGCTAAAGCCATTCAAAACTCGCTTGGCTGTACAATGGAAGAAGCTAAAGAAATAGCTGAGAATTATAATCAAGGTTTTTCAGGAATAGCTAAATTTAAAGAAAAAGGTTCTGCTTTTGTTAAAGAACATGGTTATATTGTTATATGTAAAAAGACAGGACATAAAATTTATTGGGAAGATTGGGAAAAGTGGAAAGAAATAGAGGATGTTCCATATGAAATTAGAATTAGAGAGTATTCTAAAGAAGAATTACGTGAACATAGTATGGCTGGTAGTAAATGGGGAAGAATGGTATTAAATAGTCCTACTCAAGGTACAGGTATTATAATCTTGAAGTTTGCTATGTGTAAATTTTTTAAATGGATTGTAGAAAATAATCTATTTGAAATAGTTCGTATATGCGATCTTGTCCATGATGAAGCTGTAATTGAATTTCCTAAGGAAATGAAAGATACAGTACCAGCTAAATTGCAAGAATGTATGGAGTTTGCTAGTTCTATTTTCTGCGATAAACTACCTATTCCAGCAGTACCAGAAACAGGAGACCATTGGATACATTAATATATATGGAAAGATTATTAATTATAGGAATATTACATTTAATACCTTTCATTATTTGTACATATTTAGTAGTACTTAGAAATGAAGTAGGATGGTGTGGATTAATGCTAGTAATATTTATTAGTTTAACATTAACTTTAAATTTTGAATTAGATAGAAACGACTAAATATGACATTTATAATTTACCATCCAGATGGTAGGAGAGAACAATACTCTAACCATTATAATGAAGATATTGAATCCGAAAGAGATGCTGCATTTGATGATGCTTATATGACATTTCCAGGTTGTTATATAGAAGCTTTTTAAGTATGGAATTATCAGGTTACATTGATATTAGTGATTCTAGTTACAACGAAGCGCTAATGTTAGGATTTTCAGATTATATTACAAATTCTGATATAAATAGAAATAAAGACGCAATTACAGAATGTCTAAAAGAAAGATTAGCTGATGAATGTTCAGACTTTTATTTAGATAAAAAGGGAGAAATTCAAGTTCTCTCTGATTTAAAAGAGATAATTACTCAACTTATATCTATTATTTAATGTTATTTAAATACGAAAACAGATTATTAATTTTTTTTGGTGTAATTATGGGAGTCATCTCATTTCTAATAGTTGCATCTTTACTAAGTTTTATTTAATATGAATAAATTAATTATAACTAGAGGACTTCCTGCAAGTGGAAAAAGCACTTGGGCTAAGCAATGGGTTCTTGAAGACCCTGAACATAGAGTTAGAATAAATCAAGATGATATTCGACTTATGTTAGGTAAGTACTGGGTTCCTAGTAGGGAGAAGCTAGTACAAAATATACAAGATGAAGCTATTCTTGCATCATTAGACAGAAACTATGATATTGTTATAGATAATACTAACTTGAATGCCAAGGTATTAACCAACTATGACAATTTAATTAGACCTTATAAGCATTACAGTATTGAGTACAAGGATTTCTTTGATACTCCTTTGTCTACTTGTATAGAGCGTGATAAAAATAGAGAGCTTCAAGTTACTGAAAAAGTAATTAGAGGTTTTTATGATAGGTATAAAGATATGTATCCTTTAAATGGTAATTAATTATGTATTTAGCTAGAGTATCATTTTATGGACTTAATTATGGAAAAGAGGATAGAATTTATATAATTCCCTGTCAAAATGCCGAAGAAGCTATAGGTAGACTAACTAATGAGATTGAATATGAATATGAAAGCAATGAATTTATGATTGATTCTATGCAATATTTATCAAATGCAGAAATATTATGATATTTACAATAGATTATAACATAACTCTTAAGTCTGGAACCATCTTCGGTAAACAGATTAGAGTTAAGAATAAGGAGAATGAACTAATAGCTAAATGTTCTTTAGAAGATTACTTACGTAAAAAGTATGGTAAGGACTTCCTTGAATTAGTTATAACTAATTGTAGAAATACAACATTAGGAGGCTTTGATGCATTCTCTGATTTGTTTGGAGGTATATTTAAATGATTGAATATAGAAGAGAAATAGCTATTTATTTAAGTATATTAGTTATTTTATTTCTACTAGGAAGTCAGGCTCTGATAGATATATTTAAAAAGCATTTTAATGGTTGATAATTTTGATATTTTATCCTCTTGGTTTGATAATCTCACAGACCAAGGGGATTTTTTCTTTGTACAAGTAATACAGAGAAAGAAAGAATGTAATATTGGAAGTAACAATAATGTAATTAAAGACTATCATTTCTTTGATGAAGAAACATTCTTAGAAAAGAAGGAGGAAATAATTACATTGTGTAAAACTTTCAATGCACGAGCTTATTTTTGGGTGAATCCTAGAAATTGTAAGCAAGTACAATTTGAGATAATTAGAGAAGCTACAGAAGCTATTGAGTGTAATTCTAGAAAACTATTTAAGTGTGTATCTAAAGCTATAGGTCAAAGAAGAAACTCTAATTATAAATCTAAATGGATTCTTGACTTTGACACTAAAGACACAGAGTTAATTAATAAATATTTAGGTATAGCTATGGAATGTAGACATTCTGGAAGTGGATTAGTTTTCAATCTTATTCCAACTGTGAATGGATTTCACGCTATAACTAAAGGATTTGATTTAGAACAATTTAAACAGAAATTAGCTATGGTACAATTAGATAACTTAGATATTCATAAAGATAATCCAACCGTGTTATATTATGCAGGATAAACTTGGAGTATCTTTAGTTAAGTATCTTTGTCCCGTATGTGGTAAAGAAGCTGAAGAAGGTATTATTATGAACTCTTTACTTACGGAGCAAAATGCCAAAGCTGTTGAAGAAATGAATGGTAAAGCTATAGGATTTGCTGATCATGCTTGTAAAGAGTGTGCAGAGTATAAGGACAAAGTTGTATACTTTATAGGAATAGATTCAAGTAAATCAGATTCTAATAATCCATATAGAACAGGACAAATAGTTGGAGTCAGTAAAGATGCTGCATTGGTTGAACAATGTAAGAAATATACAACTACACTTAAAGATGATTCACAATTATGTTATATAGATGAAAAATTAGGAGAACAGATAGGACTATGGTCAAATCAATGAATCCAGACTTATTAAATCCTACACAGGTTTATATAGGTCGATTAAAGAGTAAAATTAATACTCTCGAAAATACTATAGCTGAATTTAAGAAGTATGACAAGAAAAGAAAGGACTACTATAAGGATTTAGCTATACGTGTTGGTGAACTAGAGTCGGAATTAGCAGAATACAAAGATTTAGAAGACCCTACAGGAAAGCTTCAAAATAAAATAAAAATGCAACGTAATACTATCAGAAGTTTACAAGCTATTCTTAATATTAGGAATGAAGAATTTCCAGAGGATATGGATTTAATATCTGCTAAAAATGAAATAAAGTCTTTAAAAGAAAAAGTTGAAACCTTAACTAAGACTAATAGTCATCTTAGAAATTCGGTTTCGGAATTATGTTATAAATTAAATAAAAAATGAAACTAATTAAACAATCTTTTGAATTTATTAATCAAACGGACTTCTCATTAGTGGGAATTAAGAAACAAATTGAAAGATGTGCAAGAGTATCTTACAAAAGCGAAGATAGAATTACCGAAGATTCCTATGAGAAATTTGTAAATATGCTCATAAATAGAGGACATGATAGACCCCTCGAGTTTGGTACTGTCCATCTTAGAATGGACTATGGGGAACTATTAGACTTGCTAGATACTTTAACTGGTATAGGTATCTATAACGACTACTGGTTAAAATGGAATGAGGAAATTATAGACAGTGATGATAATATATTTGTAACTACTAATTACAGATATTTTTTAGAAATTATTAAACAGCATCCTTGGATAGAAGAACTATTAGATGAATCTGATTCTGAGTATTATCCTAAAAGATACACTGTTCATATGGTACTTAGTAGAGGAATTATGGATGAGTTTAGAACTCATGTAGGATTGTCTCATTTGGCTGAAAGTACAAGATATTGTTCCTATAATAAGGATAAATTTGGTAATGAAGTAACATTTATTGAGCCGTGTTGGGAAATAAGAGGAACTAATTACATTGACTATTTACAAGAAGCTGAAAAAGGATATTTTCATTTATTAGATATGGGATGGAAGCCTCAACAAGCTCGCTCTGTACTTCCTTTAGGAGTTAAATCTGAGTTAATTAGCTGTGGATTTGAGGATGCTTGGTCTAATTTCTTCTATCGTAGAGATGCTAAAGACGCTCATCCTATGGCTCAGGAAATAGCCAGACCAATGCATAAGGAATTTATTAAATTGGGATACTGTAAATGATTATAGTTGGATTATGTATTTATATATTCTCCGTTTTAGGAGCAACTTTATATATTAGGTACGATGATGAATTTGAAGCTGATGAAGCAATATTAGTAATTGTTTTCTGCCCTCCTCTAAACACTATAATATCTGTATATGAAGTAGTTAAACTACTAATATATATAGATACCAGATTTATGTTTAAGATTAATAAAAATTTTCTAAAGTTAATTAAATACAATAGAAAAAAATGAACTTTTTAGATAAGAAAATAGAAGAGATTATTGCTAAACATCCAGGAGGTGAAGATTTCTTTAATCATGTAGATGAAATGATTAGAAATCACAAAAGTCTCATTGATACTGCTTATGATAAGTTAATTCAGTATTGTTATGACACCCATCTATGGCAAGTAAGAGGATTTCCAACTTTTGCTTATAACGGAATAGTACTTACAGGTGCTTTTGGACAAGCTGTTACTAACTATATGCATAAAGAACTAACTAATACTTTTGGGCAAGTACTATTAGTTAATGGTGGATTGCGTCAAGAAGGAACTAAAGCACAAATATTGACTAATTCTATTGATATTGATGAGTTTATATTATTTGATGATTCTTTTTATTCTGGAACTACTAGAGATAAAATAGAAGAGGCACTTAAAGAAATTCGTCAAGGGTGTAAGATTATTCATACTGTCTGTATATATGACGGTGGCAAAGATAACAATGTAACTTCTTTATATAAGTATTATAAAAATGACAAATAAAATTGGACAATGGGAACCTACTTGGAGTTATAAAGTTCCAGACGGTCCTCATGCAGGTAAAACGTTATGGAGTGGCAGATATTGTGCGGTAAGCTGTGTAATATTAGCTAAGGAAATAGTAGATAATGAAGAGAAATGGTTTATATTAATTAATAAACGAGGAAAGGGAACTCCTGATGACCAAGGTAAATGGAATATGCCTTGTGGTTACTTAAATAATGGGGAGTCTGCTACACAAGCTTGTGCTAGAGAAGTTGCTGAAGAGTGCGGTGTTAAAATTCCTTCAGTAGCTTTTAAATTAATTAACGTTGAAACTGCTCCAGAAAAGTGTAATAATGGTAATGTAACATTTAGGCATTTATGTATTTTAACTAAAAGAAAACCCATTGGTTTATTACAAGCTGGCGGAGAACAAGATGAAGTAGAAGGAATTAAATGGCTTCCTGTAGAGGAGATTCCTAATTACAATTGGGCATTTCGCCATAAGTACACACTACTTAATGATATAATTCCTAACCTCGAATTGCTTTATCATAAATACGTAACAAATACACTCGTAGTTACCTATGAGTAAAATTATAAACATTAGATTAGTATAATTTTAGATGATTAGTTAATTATTTATTTTATTTTAATATGAATTTTGATTCTTTAAAAAGCACTTTTGGTATTTCATTTGATTCTAAGTTAGCAAACATTAAGTCTTCTTTCCAAACTGCACATGATAATGCTATTAAACTTATAGCTAAAATGAATGATAAGATTTCTAAGAAGGAAGAAGAAGTTAAGAAGATTCAGAATGAGATTAAGGATATTGAGAATATTAAGAATCAGGCAGATAAGTTTGTAACTAATCTCAAAAGTATTTTAGCTTAATGTATAAAGTAAAAGAAACACTCGAATACTTAGTAGAAAACGCATCCGAGTTTACATCAGTAAGTGATATTTTAGATATTTGTAATTCTCTCCCAGGATGTATTTGGGAAAATACATATTACCCTTTACCAATACAATCTGAAGATACTACGAATCCTTGGGGTAATAGTAAATTACATTTTGAGAAACAAAGAGATGGAATAACTGACAAAACCTGACTTAGAGAGTATTTGAATGATTGATTTTGCTAATAAAAGAGTACTGTTCATTGATTTGGACGGTACTCTAATTAAAACTATCTCTGGTAAGAAATTTCCAGAAGACATTACAGATTTCAGAATACAATTACCAGTATTAAACAAAATTGTAGGAAAATTACCAAATTTAGAGCTAGTAAGGATTATAACTAACCAAGGCGGTATAGGAAAATTCTTTACTGAGGAAGATTTTGATACCAAAATATCCTCTATTAGTACTTTCTGTTACAATTATTTAGGAGTTAGGTCTAAAACTAGTATACTTGGATTTGGTTGGGACTACTGTGCTTCTATAAATACAACTAATCCGAAAAGAAAACCTAATGTAGGTATGTTAGAAGATTATTATAATCAGTGTACAATAAAAGATAAAACACAATACATTATGATAGGTGATGCTTCTGGTAAACCTGGAGACTTTTCAGATTCAGATAAAAAGTGTGCTGAAAATTTTGGTATAGATTATATTGATGTTAGAGATTTCTTAAATTTATAATTAAATATATGGATGAATATGGTTATGTAATTGATTTAGAACTAGCTAAAAACATATTAATTATGTATTTTGCTAACAAATATATTCTTGAACTAGATTTATGTGAGCAAATTAAAAATGAATTAATACACTATGACGAAGGCTATACATTTGATACTCCAAATGGTCCTCATTTTGGAGGTCCGGAAGGTTCAAGTGGTTATGTAATTCAGACTCTTGATGGCTGGTTAAAAGAACACCCTGAAAATTTATGCTTTTCTGCTAGTCAAACAGTTTGTTTAAATCAACATAATGGTATATTTTATAAAATAAAAGATAAGCTTACATATTTTGTATTAGGTGAATTAGATTAATGCTAGGAATTAAAGAAAACAATAAACCTATAGATATTGAGTATTTAGCTATTATAATGAAAGATTGTTTAGATAAATATCCAGATAGGGAAGAGTATTATAAAACTATAATGCCAGAGGTTTATAAAGAAATGATTAAAAATGAACAAAAAAGTAATTGAATTTGTAAGAAATTACGCTGAAGAGCACTTGGACAAGAGTGACCCTAAGCAAGTGTTTGATGTGTTTGTGGTATGGCAGTGCTACATTTTGGGTAATGCCAAGTGGCTGTTATCAACGACACTTCCTGATGGTATGTACTATGAGGTTACCTACAACAAGGATAAGGATGAGTTCTATCTTGATGCCTACAAGAAATTTGAGAATAAATGCATTAAAAATCAATAATTATGGGAAATGCAGTTGATGTAGGACAACATTGGTATAATATTGGGTTTACTTTAGGAGACCCTTGGGCAGATGGTCATGGAGGATATGAAACGTATCATATGAAAAGTAATTATGCTCCTGATGTAATCAAAGCAGCATACATTAAGGCTTCTAAATTACTAGGGTTTGACTTTATTAAAGAATGTTGTGCTGAATGCGACGCCTATTATATAGAGCCTGGATATGCTAAAATTCTAGCAGATAAAGGTATTATAAATAAAAAGTATTTAAATAAAAACCCTGAATGGATTCCAGTTGGGGCATATTCCCTATGTGAAGGAGAGAAGGCTACTGATGAGTTTGTAGATGTTTTTATAGATATAATTAAACTAGTAAAGCCAGACTTTATATTAGAGAAACGAAACTTACAAGAAGAGGATTTAGATATTTTAAATGGTGCTGGTTATGGCATAACTGATAAACATTAACTTTTTAAATATGACATTAACATTCAGTCTAAAAAGAAGTAATACTAAAAGCACAAGAACTCATAAAAAGTTCCCTAGACAAAAACTAAAGAATGATTATACTACAGCTAGAAACTTAAAAGAATGGGCTTATTGTAAGCATAATTGGAATGATGATGACTATACTTATATTGACGGAAGTCTTAAAAAATTCTTAATGTGTAATATAGGCAGACCAATTAATAAAGTGTATTCTAAATTTCTTTCAAGATGTAGTAATCTTGGTAAATTCAATCCTAAAGAGGAGTTTTATATTTATATAGAAGACAAAGAAAGTATAAACCCTAGATTTGGAGGATTTTATGTAACCAATGGAATTCTTAATTATAAGAAACCAATTAAAAATAATAAATCAGGTATATCTTATGTAGATATTAATAAAAAACAATTTGATAAACTTGATTTGCATACTAAGATAAAAACTTTAGTTGAGTTACATACCCCACAATGTTTGGGTGTATATTATTTAAAGTATGTTAGAAAAACTGTATACATAGATATTTCTCCTATTCTTGATGATTGGAGAGACCAGATAAGTGAGAAACATACGAGAATTGTGTGTTCTATTCCTGGAGTAGGTTATGGTATTAATTTAAACATTATAGAAACTCAAACTGGTAAAACTAAATATAATTACAGCATAGTTAATGATTGGTTTCAAAGTCATAATCCTACTATTTACTTTTATTACTTAGACAAATAATTAATTACAATAGTATAATAAATGGTTAATTACACATTAGAAGAAGCAAAACATATTTGGGTAACATCAGACACTCATTTTAATCATGCCAATATAATCAAGTATTGTAATCGTCCATTTTCTTCTGTAGAAGAAATGAATGAAACTCTTATAAATAATTGGAATAATGTGGTTTCTCACGATGATACAGTTTATCATTTGGGTGATTTTGCTATGGGTGATAAATCGCTTATCCCAGAAATCTTAGGGCGTCTAAATGGACATATACACTTTATTATGGGAAACCATGATAATTTGAATATTATGGAGAATTTAGCAATAAATTCGATACTAGAGACTCTTACTTGGGAGGAAGTAATTAGAGTAGAAAAGAAAACCATAATTATGAATCACTTTCCTTTTAGTTCTCTTTCAGATTCACTAAGTAATCGACCTATTATTCAACTTTATGGTCATGTACATAGTACGCCGAACATACCTTGGATAGGATTAGATAATCAATACGATGTAGGTGTGGATAACAATAATTTCACACCTATAAATTTATGTAAATTATTACAAAAAATTCATTATAAAATACATATTAAATAATGCAATTAATACCTCCTGATTATATAAATCTTAATCTTAATCTTTTTAAATATTTACAGAAGATTGGAATACTTCCAGATGATTCTAATGTTAGAGATAATAATGTAGGAGAAAGTAATTATTCTAAGTCAGTTATTCAACCTTGGTCAGTTTGGCAAGATTGGAAATTAAACCCTTGGGATGCAGATATAGTAAAGCGTATTTATAGAACTAAAGTATTGCAAGGTAAAACTGAGGATGAAGCTAGAATAGAAGATTATCAAAAAATTATTCATATATGTCAAGAGAGAATAAGACAACTACAAAATAATTAAATATTATACAATTTAAGGGCAGGTCAGTGGAGTAACATCCATTGGCTTGCCCTTATTTTTTTAATTTTGCTATTTAGATATATGATACTTATTACAATATTTACATTGATAGATAGTATAAGTAAGTAAATTCATTCTTCTAAGATATTTATTAGCTAAATCTATAGTATCAAATGTAAGTTTAGTTTTACCAAGTTTATTAAAATGGTATCTAGGATATTTATTATTTAAATTGTCTCTAGGTCTCATAAATTATTATTTAAAGGGAACTCATGGCTTAGGCTATGGGTTCCCTTAATTTTTTTAATTCTAATCTTTAGCCCATAGTTTATAAGTATCTTGAAAACTTCTAAATAATGCTTGAGAATTTATTACAGTCTCCCCTAAGGATTTATTTCCGGTAACTAAATTCCAAGTATCATTAATTATCTTTCCTGATAGTTTATATGTAGCTGGATTAGTAGAATTACCAACATAATCCAGAACAGCTAAAGGTCCATGAAAACCATCAAAAGCACTGTGACCACCTTTATATAGCAATTCAGTTACTGCATTGCCTAGAATATTTTGACCATTGGCATTCTTTTTGTGGTCTTTATACATAGGAGTAAATACTAACCCAAATAAACCTGCAACTATTAAACTGACTAATAAATCTGATAAAAGTTTTTTCAAATTAGCTCTCTAAGTTTCATTTGCCCATACATTTTCTTTAAATCCGTCAATTCCATTATAGTGTAGTTCTATTAGAGAATCTCTTAAACTATATATAATTCCCTAAACCATATCAGGTACGTATTTAACTACTGGGCAATCTTCATTACCTCCTTCACTAAGAGTTACTGCTTCTCCTTGATTATTCCAGTATAATGGTTGTCCATTTCTAGTCTCATACTCTACATGAACAGATGTATTAGAAATCTATCTAGATTTTCCGTAGTTATCAATGAGTCCATTCATCCATGTAGAGAATACTGCAAAGTTTCTACCAATAGCAATATTTTCATATTTGGCTTTAGAACTCTAATTATAAGCGCCGTAAATAGTATCTGCTAAATTCTTAAATGTAGTTATTTGCTATTGAGTATAGGCATCTGGTAAATTATCTCCTTCAACTAAGCTAGTACCTTGCTCCTAGTTTGTCATTCTAAGCATACTTAAATATAAAGACCTCTATCTCTGGTATTCTTTCTCATCACTTCTATCACCTTTAGCATATTTTTCAAATCTCTTATCCTTTCTCCAGTCATAGTTAAGCTCTCCGTCTTTTATAGAATAAGCATCAAACACACCATCATGTTTCATCTAAGCTACAAAGAGTACCATTCTATTTAAATAGTCAGGTCCATAGAGAGTGGAATATGCCCAATTTTCCCAATTAAGAATACCTCCTCTACAAGTTTTCTAGCCTTCAGAAATCTTAGCAATATCCATATTAGAGAGTCTATATTTTAGATTTAACTAATTAAGTTTACTAATAGTCATAATATTTTGAGGACCTTCTTCAATTACTTCTTTATAACCACTTAGCACTTCAGCAGGAGTTATATCGGTCTAATACTTATTAATACTTCTAGCCAGATTTTCAAACAAACCTTGAATGGTATCTCGTACAGTTCCAGCTACATTTCCTGCAATATAACATTTACTAACTGCGCGTCTAATAGGATCAATAAAAGATTCTAGAGCTTTTGTTTGAGGTTCCATTATGGACTAATTAAATACAGATACTGATAAGAAATCATTTATTGTTTTTACTGTATGTTCCACATTTTTAAAGTCATCTTCAGTATCTCCTTTTATATATAAATCAAGTAGAATACCTTTAGTTCTAGTGAGCATTTTCTAATACTCAACTGACTAAATATGTTTTTCTAAGAAGTCTATAAGTATATTCTCTACATTAGTTTCAAAGAAATCAATACCTTTTTCATTTAACCAATTAGCTCGCCTATTAGAGTCTTCTGAACGTTTAAATGGATTATATGACTACAAATTCTCTATATCTTGCTTTCTCTGTAACTTTTCTTCATCATTAAGAGTGTCATCTACAAATTCATTGTAAGCATCAATTGGGTGCATTATTCTTTTCATCCAACGTTGACCAAACTCTTTAAATCCTTGCTTTATATTAGTTCTCCTAGTAGCTATAGAGGCTCTTTCTAAAGGTACATCTAGGTAATTAGAACTACCTATTGAATCTATAAGATGTTGGTCATTAATTCCAGTAAATTCCCATTTCTAACCTCTCATTTCATATCTAATCTTATTAATTTCAAATAAGATATTTTTTAGAAATTCTCTTTCAGAATTATCTAAAGACTAGTCAGCATATGGATTTTTAAATCTTAGTTCACCATTTTCTTTACTTATAGGGTCAAACAAGTTTTTGAATATTCTCACCTCATCTCCTATAGTACTGTTTCTTACAGCTGAATAACCTTTGGCTTCAAAGAATTTATTCATTATTTTACGCATAGGAGCATACTCTTTAAGCATTCTATCTGCTACTTTATTTACCGCCTACTAAAACATAAATCCAGTAACTCGAACATTAGCATTAGGAATACTTTGTGGTTTAAAAATATATTCAGGTAGTTGACCAAACTCTTCATTATCGAGAGATAAATCCCCATTATACAAGTTTAAAGCTCTAAGAGCAGATGTGTATACCTTGGCTAAAGTGGATAAGGTTTTATCTGCAGAATATACCAAATCTTTAATTCTTCTTGGGTCTTTAGGTAATCTATCTAACGATTCTATTTTATCAATAATAGTCTATAATTTATTTATTTTGCCCTCTATAGTCTTAGTTGTTTCCAAGCCATCTACAATAGTTCCGTCTAGATTAGTTTTAGAAGTAATTTGGTCTTCAATTTCTTTTAATTCTGATACCTCTGGAGCACTATTCATAGCTTCCCTCCAAGTTTGTATCATCAACTCAGCAGGGTCTACAGTTTCTACACTATTATTTTTAAAATTGTTATCTATTTTATCCTAATTATTTTCATTAACTACGTCAAGAATAGTCTTAAACTATGGTAATAACATAGATATATCCATTTCACAACCCTTCTTAGTATGGTAACTAGATATTCCTACAACTTTAAGAGTACCTAACTTAGGTTTGAAAGGTAATTTAGATAAAATCTAATTAAGTACAGTAAGTGTTTTAATTGCTTCTATATTACCATAAGTAGCTTTCATTGTGAAATTTTTGCTATTTAAATCCATTAAATATGAACCTAGCAAATTAGCTCTTCCCTTATACTTCACCTAAGTATTTACATCAAAAGGGGTGATGGTAACTACATCAGTCTAATTGGTTCTTTTATTTCTAAACAATAGAATATTGGCATTGGTTAAAGTAGAATTATCAATTAATTCCCATTTATAATCAGGCTTTCCGTCCTAATCAGTATTATCAAATTCAAAATATTTGTTTAGCTAATTCTAAATAAAGGCACTATTTTTTAAAGAACAATAAAATGATGGTAATCCCTGTTTATAAGCTTGTTGAATATCAGATACAACACGATAAGTAGCTTTTTGTGCAGGCGCCGAATTAATTAGTTCTTCCTCTCTTGATATAACTAAATCAACCAAATCTTTATTGTCTGCACCTACTCTAGTATCATTTATATGTATAGGTTCAGTATCTCCGGGCATCATAATATCCCAACCCTTATCTTTAGATGGTTTAGATATAGTTTTCCAATTCTATTTAATCCAACCCTAAGCTGATTCTTTAATACCCTGTGCGGTAACTTCTACTGTCTAATTAGGAAATATTCTACTAAACTAAGAATTACAAGCTAATAAATCTTCATCATTTATATCTATTGCATCTATATTAGAATCAATAAAATTAGCTACAATATTATCATACTTTTGCATAGTGTAACTACCATTATTGTTCATATCATAACTAATAGCCTTAGCCGCTTCTATATCAGTTATGTTTTGAAACTGATTATCATACTTAACTCTGACAGGAATTAAATTCACTCTAATATCAGTAGCATTTATACCATTATTAGCTAATATTCTTTTTAAAAAAGCTAATTTATATTTATATTTTTCTTTCTTGACAGATGCCCAATCAGATTCATTATCTATAGATACGGCTAGATTATAAATGTCTAAAGTTCCATCTGGTTTTACACATAAATAGTCAATATGTCCTATAATATTCTCTAACTAATTACGTAATTTAGCAGACACATTAAGGTTCTTCAATAGATATGAGCTATTTCCTCTGTTCTTTTTTAGTACTTCTCTTTCTACATCTTTAACTACTTTTCCTAACTTATCAAATACTGGTTGTAGTGAAGTATTTAAAGTTGCTCCTGCATAGTGTCTATCATCATCCTAACTATTAGAAGATACTATAATTCTGTGAACATCTGCCGCATCTTTTGAAATAGTTTCCCAATTCTATTTACGTGTTTTAATAGTATCTTCTGCCTATTGTTCAGAATATCCTTCTTTAACTAACTACTCTTTCATTATTGGATAGTATTCAGTATCGAAATTAAGCCTAAACATAGGGGACTAACCATCTACAGTAAAATAGGTCGAATCAATAAATGTCTAAGTAGTAAAATCTTTACCTACATTTATATCAACATCATCAATAGGAGACTCTTTATTAGCTGAGAATTTGTATTCTTTTTTAAGTTTATCTAGTTTATCATATAATAGAGTCTATTTATCATGCTCTAAACTATATAATATAGCTAGAGCACTCTAAATATCTCCTTCACTCAATCCTTCAACCAAAGATTGATATGAATTATATACCTTACCATTAAATAAATATTTGCAACTCATTAACAACCGTATTCTTTAATTTTACCTAGTTCTATATTATTTTTAATTAAGTTAGATACTTTCATATTTCTTTTTATAGCTTCTGAGTTTTCAGATATTTCCTACTACATAAAAGTATCAAAGGCTAAACCTGATTCAGCTATAGGATTAGATATATTCTTAGGGAAGTTATCAAATATAAATTTGAAATCTTCTAAGAAATCCTATCCTTTAAATTCGTTAATCAAACTCTATTTCTAAAACATTTTATCTGCAATCATATCCGCTACACATTCTTCAAGCTTATCCTACATTGCAAAATTAGTATAAGCACTATTTATATAATTAAAGTTTGTTTTAAATTTAGGACTCTCTTGATATTTAGCTATAATTGCTTGATAACTATCAGGATATTTAGCTTTTAGAACTCCAAGGAATATATGAGACATCTCATGAAATACATCAGAAACATTAGCATTACTACTATTTATATATATATCTCCATTATATATAAAAGCCCTAGCATTTTTTATATTAATGTTATTCTGTTTACCAAAGTCATTTAGTTCTGTTTGAGACATGGTATTTATATTTATACCAAATTTCTCATTAAAATATTGAACAGCCTATTCCATAGAGGCAGTAGTAGGTTTAGTAGCAGCTTCATCGCCGAATTTACCAGTAATATCTATTTTATTACCATTGTTTTTCAAATATTTAAGAGTGGCTATATTGCCTCTCATTTCTTCTACTAGGTAACTCTTAGTTTCAGTCTTATTTATCTAATCTACTATTTGTTTACCTAATCCTTGGTTATCCTTAATTAACTAGTTAATATCAGTATTCTTATTATCAGGAGTTTTTAACCCTTTAGTGAATAAGTAAACAAATGCTGCAGCTTTTTCAGGAGTGTCTAAAGTCTCTATACCTTCAATATCTGGAAATACTCTTCTGAAATCAGATAAAGTACCATTCATGACCTATTTAAATATTTCAGGTAGTTTAGTTATATTAGGCAACTAAATATCTAAAGTAGTTACAATTTGTCCTTCTTTAACTCCTTTTAATTCTATTTTAGAAGTACGTGGGGTAGTTGGATGCATTTTTAATGAATATAATCCCGCTTCTCTAAGGGTCTATGTACTATTCCAATTATCTATCTTAGCTTTGGCTGCTTCCAAAGAACTAAATGTTTGAGAATAAGAATTTGGAGATATTATGCTTCTAGATATAGCATAATGTGTAACTTTTGTACTAGGATTATAATATTTATAAATATAAACTCCATGGTACATTCCATCAGTATCAACTCCTTCCTCTGTCTTTACAGGACTAAACATATATTTAGAATCATAACCAAAATTGTAAACCTCTCCCATCGAAGAATATGGAAAAGACAATATTAATTGCTTAGCCGATTCTTTCTACTAAATTTCTTCCTTAGTTTTATATTTAATTTCTATTTTTCCGTCCTAAATAGATATATCTGGATTTAAATTAGCTAATGCTGTTTTTAATAATCCGATAGCCTATTCTGGACTATTCTTAATAGTCTTTGTAAGAGATTCTAATTGGATTCCCTATTTAGCATACTATTCTTGAAGTTCCTTCCACTTCTTTTTAATTTCAGTCTGAGGAATCTTTTTATCTACTGGTTCTTTGATAGTTTCTTTAATTTCTCCTCCAGTAATTTTAGAAACTTTGGCTTTCATTAAATTAGGGTCAGATAAGAATATATTATGTAGAAAAGATTGCAAATCCTCCTAACTAAAACTATTAAATTCTTCAAACGATATTATATTATCTATATAATTAGAAAGGACTGAATATAAATTTTTCATAGTAAGTTTATATTCAAATCTATTAGGATGTTTAGCATCTTTTATACTTCTAATAGCTAATTCTAAATCAGATTTACCACTATCTGGATTATATTTGTCCTATATTTTATATAAAATATTATTAAGAGTTTTAGATGGAATTATATTAATACCATGTGAATCCTTAAAAGGCTTATATTTGGATTTATTATCTAAGTAATCTAATAGTAATTTTTCTCCTGTAAGGTTATATTTATCTATTATAGAATCTAACTCTCCTTGATACTCTTGTAAATCCTCTCTAAGTACATTAGTATCTATTGCTTTCTTTATTTTCTATCTTATATCAAGATAATTAAATAAATCTCTAGCTCCATAAAATCCATTTACAAAGAAAATATCAGAACCGCTTGGACTAATTACCCTACCAAAATATTTAGTCCCATTTAGCTATATCTAATTGCAAGCTACTATTGTATGATTTTCATTAATATCTAATTCAGGAAAAGCCTCTTTTAAATCTGGATATTTATCTTGTAACTCCCCTATAGTAGTATTACTAATAAAATCATGTTTCTTTATATCTGATTCTTTTAAAGCTTGTACTTTAGCTGCCCTAAACAGAGCAGCTAATTTAGTACGTTCAACTTTAGGCAATTGAGTTATTAACTCAACAGCTCTATTTATATCTATATCTTCATTAGTATTTTTTAATAATGTTTGTTCCTATGGCTATAATTTACCATCTACATAATTATTAACTAATACTTTTATATCACATCCCATTAATTAACAGTCTTTTATAAGTGAGGCTTTATTAGAAGTTATATACTAGGTTAATAAATTTCTAATACCATCTATAGTCTATTTCTATTCATCAGCATCTAAATCTTCGAATTTTCCATCAAAATCTACAATTTTAGTTAAAAATAGTATATTATGCATATTAGGCATTTCTAGTGGACTATTCTCACTAAAGTTTTGTAATCTATTCATTTTACTTTGATAGCCTTCATTTGCCACAGGAGGTGGAACTATATCATATTCCTAATACTAATTACTATTATCTAATTTTTTAAGTATGTATCCCTAAACTGGGTTATTTACTTTGACAAAAGGTTCCTAATGATAACTTTCTGCATAAGTACTAATTATAGGAGCAGCTGCAATCAGATAATCAGTATAGTTATATTCCTAATCTGTCTCAATATCCCAATCCTAATCTGATATAAACTTCAAATATTGATTTAAAATATTTTTAGGATTAGTACAAACTTTGAAAGCAGTAGTAAGACGTTCTCCTCCATACTAATTATTATTTACTGCTATATTATACATTTGTAGAATATCTGCAATAGTATAATCTCCCTAAAACTATTTAGTCTCAAAATCAGCCATTCCTCTTAATATATCATCGT
>ERZ808277.92-NODE-92-length-47175-cov-14.301019_pt1 | contig 47175 bp, 53 predicted proteins | sample MGYA00521240_ERZ808277 | MGnify/ENA primary metagenome ERZ808277 (study PRJEB31516, sample SAMN03275599) | gut metagenome | biome: mammalia-associated habitat; material: feces | host: Papio cynocephalus | place: Kenya | collected 2012-07-17 ... | reverse complement strand
TCTCGCCGATTAAATTCGTCACGATGAACGCTCTGGTTACACAGGTCGGTTTGCGCGTCAGACAGGAACGTTGCCACGGCATCATCACGGGCTTGATGGGCACGTTGAAGTCCTAATTACTAGGCGGGTGGCTTCGGCCACCCGCCCCCTCTTACCTAAGGAGTTACCAAGATGGAAAACATTTTTGAAGGACTGGTTGCAGTCCAATGCCCCATGGGCGTAAACAAAGTTTTGTTGGATGGTATCATCTACGACGCGGATGCGTACGGCGTGGTCCGCGTGGAAAAGGCCCTGGCCGACCGCCTGCTGAAAGACCGCGCGTATCGCCTGGCTGGCAAGCGCAATGGCATGGTCGACCCGACGGCGTCGCCTACCCAGGCCGGCCTGTCCAAGCAAGTGGCCGAGGATACGGCCAAGGCCGAGGCCAAGGTTGCGGAATTGCCCGCGGCCGTGAAAAGACAGTAATAAAGGAGGACGTAGATGCAGACGTTTTCAACACTCGTTGATGACATCGCTGACGTCACGTGCCAGAAAGGTGAGGAGCAACTGATTGCCTCCTTGGTTAACGGCGCGGTGCGTGAGCTTGAAAGTATGGGCCTGTACGAGCAGGACCTGGTAGAGGTTCGCATCAAGACAGAGGGTGCATCTACGCAACCGTTCATGTGGCGAGATGCTCCCAAGAACCTCCGAGCTATTTCGCATGTTCGGTACTCTAACGGAGTTGTTCCGGTTCCCGTCAAGGTAAGCCGGAAGTTGGAGGAACTGAAAGGCAACTACTATTACATTGCCGGTAGCTATATTGCATTTTCCGGTGCTCCGCTTGGCGGGGACATTGACGTTGCCTACTATCAGATACAGCCGCGTTTGAAGTACTACGCTGCAAAGGACGAGCAGCCTGCTATCCGGGCCGACCAAGAAAGCCCATGGCAGTACCGCTGGTTCAATCCCGATACCCAGAGATACGAATATGTTGACACGCTGGGCAGCGAGGATGCAGATTACGAGGCACGGGCCAAGGTTACGAATTGGCTCCTCGAGGACTACTACGAGGCTGTACGTGCAATCGCCGTCCGGGAAGTCTTTAATGCTTTCAATGACGTTGCCAACTCCTCAACGTGGACGGCGGTTGCCAACAACCACAAACAGATATTCAAGAACCTCACAGGAATTAAGGGGATTTACACATGATTGACCATAAGAAGCTCTCTGATGCCCTGCGGGGCTTGAAGCCCTTTGCCGGCGAATACTTCACGTATGACCAGGCCGGCAAGGTAATTGCTCGGACGCACAACTTCCTCACGTACGCAGGCGTGGATATCTTGACGAGTATCATTGCTCAACGCGTCACGCCGGCCGCATGGAAGATTGGTTGCCTGTCCGGAGCGTGCAGTAAGGACGATACTAACGAGTTGCACGCCTGGACTGAGCCGACGGAAGCACAAGGATATAGCCGGCAGGAATGTTCCATCCAGGATATCGTACGCACCACGGTTTCCTCCCAGACCGTTACGGCGTTGATATTCTCCACTGTCACGTTCTCGTGCGGGGCAGACGACGATAACTGGGATAAAGGGTATACGAACCTGTTCTGCGCGATGACAGATAGCCAGGACACACCGCATACCGAGATTATCTCAATCGGCTCCCAACTACCCTCGCCCGTCCGGCTGTTCAAGGGTGGCAGCTATACCAATGCATATCGCTTGTATTTCCGGGCATAAAAGAAAGGACTAGTCGCAAGGCTAGTCCTTTTATTTTTACATTGCATAAATTTTCTACTTCTGCTATTCTGATACTGTTCTAGAACAACAAGGAGGACAACATGAGTGCTATTGTAGCAATACAAACTAACACCGTCACGTTCGCCCCCGGTACCGTTGCGCGGCAAAGAGAGCTTGCCGTGTCCAGCATGGATAACTATATCCCGGTTGGTACGCATTTGCAGGCCGGCTACGGCACCGAAGTCCAGTTCGCACACAAGTTTCGACTGACTACGCCGCAGCTCATGCAGGCCACGGTACTGAATAGCATCATGATAGCAGACGGCCGGGTCTACCTGGAAACGGAACATGGCATGGAATACCTGTTCACCATTACCGGGTACAACTATGAAGACGACACGGTATGGAGTAGCACCTTCATGGAGGGTGATTACTGGCTGTGCTGTGCTGGCCATGCTGTGTGGCGAATTAACGGGACGCTGAGAAGCGTAGAGGACGTGACAACAAGACTTCCCTATACACCGTTACGAGTTGAGAGCGCCGGCATGCGTTTGATACTGGGCACGAACGACACGGTATCCTGGTCAAGTATCACGGACCCACTGGACTTTTCGAGTACGGGCAGCGGTGCGGGTAGCCAGGCCATTAACGTACTAGGAGCTTATGGTGAGCTGCAGGCCCTGGGCAAGAGCCCGGACGGCTTCGTCATCTATACAACACGCGGTATTCTGGTCGCGGCCAATACGAGCAATGCGAAAATCCCGTTTTCGTTTCAGACCTCGTTGTTGCCCGGGTATGTGCTTATGAGCCCGTACGGCCAGTGCTCCTCGGCCGGGTTTGAGCCTTTGGCCATCTTCAAGGGGCGTGGCTTGTGCAAGATTTCGATTGCATCGCAGCTTACCGCGACAGCACAGGTGCAGACCATTAACCCGTTCATCGGGCAGGCCGAAGAGGTTCGGACCAAGGTCAAAGCTTACAACTTCTTCGGGGGCTATATTGCATTTGAAACACCGACGAACATTTACTTCATGGAAGCTTCGTCGCAGATGTTCGGCATGATGACCAAGCAGAAATGGGTAGTGCTGATACCGGGAACGAGTATAGCAATTGATGCCTACGGCAACCAGTACAGGCTAAGCTTGGATACGAACCTGGTAATTAGCGGTAACGATGCTAAGATGGTCTACCCGGACAATATCCTGCACTGCGATGTAGGTAACGAAATCGATTGCCCTGTGCAAGAGTACAACGGTTATTTCGTGGGCGAGGCTCCAGCCGGGTACAGTGAAGGCGCTATGTACGATGTAGACTTTGAACTGATGAACCCGGACGGTGAGTTCGATTTGGAAGATGTTCCGACCGAGCCGGCCTGGGGTGACCAGTACCAGAAGTTCTGGGAAGAGCATGGCAACTTCTTGCCCTGCAAGCAGGACCAGCACACTGAGGTTCCGCAGGACTTGGCCATTGACTTGATGCCGGCCTGGGACTTGTACTATGACGCTGTCAACAACTGGGACGATATCGTGGACGTGCAGGACGGCTGGGCGGTCACGTATGGCAGTCAGTCAGCGATTACGTCTGAGTACCTTGTACCGGACGTACTATTCACTGGTATACGGGCTAACGAGAACGATGCTAATCAGAAGACCAGACTCACGAACCTGCTGGTTTACGAGTATGCCGGGTCGGATGACCGGGACATCGACTGCAACACTGGCGACGGTGACTATAACTGCAACGCCCTGCCCGACGAGGACTGGCTGCAGACTACGGCACAGCCTGTCGAGGTCAAAGTAAACGGTGAAAGCTTTAACTACCAGAAACAAAATCTTTTCACGGGCAATACCCGTGCAAACAACCACGAGGTTCGCGTGCGTGGCGCCACCAAGTTAAGCGAGCTTCGTGCAACACTCTTAGGAGGAGGAACGTTATGACGTTACGAATACACAATATTATGTACGACCACTCGCAAGAGTACCGTACATACCCGGCCGGGGTGCTAAGCGTTGATACGCTGACCCGGGCCATACACGTCCATGATGGTCTTACGCCTAACGGATGGGTACAACCCACTGTTAGTGACTTGAGCGACTATGCTCTGAAAGACCTCACGAACGTGACACAGGAAAGTATGAACAATGCATTAAATATTTTCGGCGCAATGAACATGAACAATGCGGACCAGCTATCGGAAACGCAAAGAGATAATGTCTGGACCAAGTTATTTGGACCGGCCATGAAAAGCGATGCTGAGCTGCCGGAAAAGAACTACTTGTACGTTGACCCCAAGGACCGCAAGATGAAAGCTAAGAATCTTGTAGATTCTTTGCCAGGTTTTGGCATCGATACAAGTAGTGCACAGGCCCGGGCAAATAATGTAGCTTATATGGCCACTAGAAACTGCTATGTTACAATTCGTGCTAGTTTAACAGCTGCTGGAAAGCATAGTCAGTTTATATATGAGGGCAAGATGAGTATAAATAATGTAGAAGTTGCTAATATGCATATCCAAGGAAACGTATTGGATTTTATACGCCTGGTTGTGCCTGTGGCAAAGGGGCAGCGTTATGTCTGCAGCAAGTGCAGCGAAATTTATGAATACGGCTTATTGCCGTTAAGTTGAGGAGACTAAACAATGGCTGATAACGAAATAAGAAATCCGGCAAAGGCTTACTTCAAGTGGAAGCTGCCGGTAATTGCAAAGTCCGAGGACGACTGGAACTTCTGGAATACAGAAGACAAATACAATCGCACGCTCTTCATCGGGTACAATGATACTACCACGCCGCATGTAGCCAGTTTGTTCTTGATTGAGGACGGCAAGGCCATCCAGGCGGTTGGCGATGACGTGTTGGCCCGCATAGCTCAGATGGAAGTAGACATCTCCACACAGATGGCTGAAGTCCAACAGCTAATTGAACGTGCCAACGAGCAACAGCAAAGTATTGATGACTTGAAAGTAGAGGTCCAGGCTGTCCTGCAGGACTGTGCCGCATACGCTGATGATGCTCAAACCTGGGCTGAAGGTAGTGACGAGGACGTAGCAAGTCTTGGCGGTGAGCACTCTGCTAAAGGTTGGGCTCAAGTAGCGAATGATATTGTCGCGTCTGGCTTGCCCAGCGAGGCAAGTTTTGAGAAACTGGAAGTAACAGGCAGCTTGCAGCCAGAAGATAATAGCTTTCGCGTCCCTAACACAGCCTGGGTCAAAAATGCAATCCAGCAGGGTGGCGGAGGAATTGACCCGGATAGTGAAATTACGTGCAAGAAAATCACTACGACTACTGATGGGGCCTCTTTAAATGCTACATACTCAGCGTCCCGTGCAGAAACTGCTAGTATCACAGTTGCACCTGCCACGCAGGGCAGTACAAGTAGCATATTGCTGGATATTCGTACATCTGAAAGTAGCTATCCCACGCAGCTACGCATGACAAGTGGGCGTATGTGGACTAGCGTTCCTGGCAGGATGGATTTTACAGTGGGCGATACAGACTCATCACCTGTCGACATCTTTGTTGGCTTGCAGGACTACGTTAAATTGCCATGGACGCATGGCTTGTACTGTGACTTGCCGGTGCACCTTAACAATGGCTTGTACGTTAAGAACAGAAGTACTGACGAGAGCGCGTTTATATACACGAACACTGTAGATGATGATGCAACCACTAATCCTACCTTGTATGTTCGCGGCTCATTAAACGTTTTCGGTACGTATACAAGTACAAGAGGCACTACGAGCTCCTTATCCGTACTTGCGCACAGAGCCAAATCTGACACGGATAGCTCTTACTTCCTGGTGACTGCCGAGAATACAGGTACGAACACGTCGTCTTATCTGGACGTTGGTGGGCACGAAGTGAAACTTGGCGCGCAGTTGTTCACATACTTCGATGGTGGCGAGCGCACTAATGGTACTATGGCTATCCGCCTTGGTTCGGCAGCTTCGCAGGCTTACACAACCACAAGGTACATTTACAGCGAGCTAATTGGTAAATTTGCAAACGGTTTGCAGATTGGCCTAGTTAACGATTATACGCCCGATGGCATACCGTTCAAAGTTTTGCGTTCTGATACTACTACAACTGGTAAATGGCTGGCCACATTTGGTGTTACTCCCACCGTGCCGGATATTATGGATGCTTCTGACTCATCCTCCAACGTCCCAAATACCAAGTGGGTTCAAGCTGCTGTTGCAGCAAACGTATCTTCTTCTATAGCCGGCTATCAGCCCAAGCTCACGGCAGGCAGCGGCATTACAATATCAGAGGACAACGTTATTTCTGCAACTGGTGGTGGTGGTTCTGGAGGGGATGCAGTTGATAGCGTCAATGGCAAGACCGGTGAGGTCATTCTGTCTGGCCAGGACATCAAGACAGACCCGAACGCCTCAAACACCTTATATCAAGACTACACTGCGTTATCTACGCAGCTTACTGGTAAGCAGGACGAGATTGGGCAGGACACCTCACTTAGCCTTAATACACTTACTTTGGCAGACTCCTCCACCGGCACTGTTGGTAAGCTTACTATGGCAAGTCAAGATGGCACGGTAGAATTTGCGCCTTCTGGCACCTTAGTTGGTAGCATTATAGGGCGAAATGGTGAGGGCCTACTTATCAATGCAAGTGATATTCATATTGGCTATCAGTTCTCTTCACCTACGGCTATTCGCTTGTCTAGAACTGATTTGAAAGCCACGCATAATTTTGCAACAGATTTTACCGGTGCAGTTTCTTGTTCCGCCAACATTGCTGCTGATGATGATAGCATACAGTTAGCTACCACACAGTGGGTTAATGCTGCCATAGCGGCAGCCGGCGGTGGTTCTGGGGGTGGAGCTGTATCTTCTGTCAATGGTAAAACCGGCGAGGTCGTTCTATCTGCATCTGACGTTGGCGCGGCTTCGACAAGTGACTTGGCCAGTTACGTCACCACGAACGCAATGAATACTGAGCTGACTAATTATGCCACGACTAGTGCTGTTGACACCAAACTGACGGAATACCAGCCCAAGCTCATTGCAGGTGAGGGTATCTCGATATCAGATAGCAATGTTATCTCGGCAACTGGCGGCGGTAGTTCGGGTGGAGCTGTGGAAAGCATTAATGGTAAAACCGGTGCGGTAGTATTGACTGGTGAGGATATTGCCATCAACACCGCAACTGGGGCCAATACAATTAACGACGTTGTCGCTAACCTTACCAGCATGGTAATCAATAAGCAGGACGCCATTACTGCCACCTCCGACCTTGTTGTCAACTCAGTGCAGGCGGCAGGTACCAGCTCTAGTGCCTACCTTAGTCCGTACGCGTTACGGTTTTCTACTGCCACTGTGGATATGCTTTACGCCAATTCCAGAGGTGTGTACTTGTCTAATTTAACCGGTGGCTATAATGCTAGCGATACTGGCCAGTTTGATTGGTACATGAATAATACCACAGACTACAATAAGTTCAACATCTACAGCAGGTACTATACAGATGATGCGGAAGACCCAGATATCAAGATACCTAATGATAACTTGATTATGTCTGCAGGCGGTGCCCCTGGTGGAGCTAGCACTTGGGTTGACTTCACTGCAAACTACCTGTCCTTTAAAGGTGCTGCCAACTTCGGTGAAGGCGGTGACGATACGCATACGATGAACTTTAATGGCCCGTCATTCTTTAACAATAATGTTTCTTTTGTTAAGCAGGAAACAAGTGGCACCAGTACTGCCTTGACATTTAATAAAGATACCGGCGGGTTTACTTTCATCACTGATGCCAGCTTCCAGGGCACGCTTATAGCTTCTGGCGAGTCTACTATGCACAAGCTAACAGTTGGTGACGGTGTAGAAGGCCAGGCATTTATCCTTGAGACAGAGGCCGAATTAAACGCAAGTGTCAAGCTGGGCTGGAATTCTGGCAGACTTTACTGTATGCGCGATGAATACAACTGGCTGTTTGATTTTAATAGAAGTGCCAATGTAGGCGAGCGCATCAAGTTTAACGATGATGTGCGAATTTTGTCCAGCATGCCAGAGGCTGCTGACGACTCTACTATCGTCCCTAACACAGCCTGGGTCCAGGATGCCATCGATGCTAAAAACGCACGCATAGAAATTTCGTCTTCTGCCACGGTTACCCAGTCTGTTAAAATTGAGCCGCTGTCTAATGGCACTCTTTATACAGTTACCTATAATGGCGTGGTGACTAGCGGTACGCCTATCGTTCTTCTGGCACCTTCTGGCGGTAGCTATGTTGGATGTGTCCGTCTAGCCAATACCATAGCAGCGAATAAACCCAACACCTCAGTGCAGGTCGGGTGTGCAGACGAAATTAATGGCAGCGGTGAGTTGACAGTTACCCCGACGCTTGGCATAGCCGAGGCTCAAGTTACCATCGTCGTCACTTTGTATAAAGCTGCTAGCTGACAAACTTACATTGACTAATTTCGTCACCTTTGCTATAATCTAAATGTAAACCAAGGGCCGGTCTTTCCGGGCCGGCCCTCTTGCACAAAGGAGAAATAACATGCAAGAAGTACTCGCATACATCCAGGCCCACTGGGACGACCTGTTTACCGTCATCGGTATCGCAGTCTCCCTGGCGACGGCCATCACGAAACTGACCCCGTCCACGAAAGACGATGCAATCGTGGCCAAAATCGCAGCCGTAATCGAAAAGCTGTCTGTCTTGAAAAAGCCGAAAGCCTAACCTTCCTGGCCGCGGCCGGCCCTAGTATCTCGTTCACGTCGCGTGATACGGCGACGCTGGCACACTGTGGACGGCGAGGCGATAAGCCGAGCCGGCAGGGAGGAGCGAGCGAAGCGAGCGGGAGTAGGGCCGGCGAAGCCGGCACGGAAAGAGAGTAAGGGACGGCCGAAAGGCCGGCCCTTCTGGACGGGCGGTGATGGAGCTCTCCGGTTATGGAGAAGAAATGGCACGGACAGTGAAACAGTGAGAACGGTGCAGAGGAGGCACAAATGGAAGACAATAAGGAAGAAAAAGCCGATATCAAACTTGATGATGCTGAGAGGCAACCATGTGAGATATGGACCAGATGCATGGGTTACTTCAGACCCGTGGACAATTTCAACATCGGAAAGAAGCAGGAATTTGCAGAACGTAAGTATTTTTCGCAATCTCTTGCTATGAACCGAATAGCAGAAGGACATCTGAAAGATGCAGTGGACGCTAAGTCTTGACGCAATCGTGTCTGTTGCAGGCTACATAATCACCTTCTGGTGCTTTATAGCCAAGATGGACCGACGGCTTGCGGTAGTCGAATACAAGCAGGACGCCTTGAGTGACCAGCTTAAAGACTACCAAGAAATACAAACCCGGTTGGCCAGGTGTGAGGAAAGCACACGCTCGGCCCACCACAGGCTTAACAATCTAGAAACAGGATACCATGCACATGAATCAGAGCACATGGAAAATCACGGAAGATGAATATATGGGCGGTCTGCCTTACCCGTCCGAGATGCACGAGCGCAATGCTCTTGACCTCTTGCAGCGCGTAAATCGGATACGCAACCTGTACATGAAACCGCTCATCGTAACGTCCGGTTTCCGCACACCGTTGCATAACGCCGATATCGGCGGGGCGTCTAATAGTGCACATTGCACTTGCCGGGCTATTGACCTACGGGATAGGAGCGGTGAGTTCTGTAACTGGCTCCTTAACAATCTCGTCTATCTTCCCCAGTTCGGCCTGTACATGGAAAATCCCATGTTCACGAAGGGCTGGGTTCACCTGGACATTGTTCCTCGCCGAGGGCATGTCTTTCTTCCGTAGAATCTGTTGAATTTACATTGAGGAGTTGGCACGAATATGTTATACCTAATAATAGCACAGATGTTATTGCAGTGCGCCATGTTTGGATACGTGATGCACCGCATAACTAAACCAAAAGAACAGCAAGAGGCGGAAGAGCCAAAGACAAAACGCAAACCGAGCGACCGGCCAGAGATTAGCTACCCAAAGAACAGTTTACTTTGGAAGCTTTCTCGAGCCTCTTTCGCCGACACGACTGAGGCATTCCGTACTCTTGCATCTGAAAAGTTGAAAGGACAACGACATGGCTAATCCTACACCAAATGAAGCCAAACAGAGCGCCGGCTGGCAGTATCTGTGGGGCCTGCTGGGTCAACCCAAAGATGAAGTTCCCTATGCTAAAGACTACAACTTTGGCAAAGAGGACTCGGAGGGCATGGGCTTTCTTGGCTCTTTAGGGACGTATAAAACCAAAGGTGAAAAGAAGGACGAGAAATCCAAGATGCCCGAGAAAAAGAAAAAGGAAGAAAAACAGGCAAAGGGTTCCAAATACAATGCCTCGCAGCTGCAGCTGTTCGCAGAAAACAAAGTCATTCCCGATGAAGATTACACGGTCAAGCGTCAAGAATACATTGCAGGGCAGCGGAAATTAGACGGAAAGAAGTCGGAAGAAGAACTTGGTAAGGAATTCGACAACACGTATAAGCGCGCTTCGGAATTTTACAAGGGCTTACAGACTGACCAAAGCGGCCTTGTTACCATGGCTAACTTGCAACAGATGGCGCAGCTGGCCGGCATCAAGCTTGATAAATCGCTAACCGACCAGGAAAATCTGTATCGCGTTAACGCAGCTATTTCAAAGATGAAAGCTTCCGGCATGGACCCGTTCAAAGAACGTGACTCTTGGGATGACCCGCGTGCCGTTAAGAAGTTTTTGGAAACGGCCGCGAACAGTATGGGCTCTTTCACAACGCCGGAACAGCTCGTCTTCTCCGGTAAAGGCAGTAACAAGACCTATTCACGTGCTACCCAAGCTCAGCTTCTTCCTACCTCTGGCATAGCCTCTAGCAAATAAGGAGAACGAACATGGCTAAATACACAATTACTGACCTGCTGGGTAGCCAGGCTAACGGCCTGCGTAGTGCAGCAAATCTCTACGCTGGTGGCGCGGCCGAGAACTACGCCAGGGAACAGGATGCTCTGCAGAAGCTCCTTGATGCCTATCAGCCCGAGGCCTATGCTTCGGCTGTTCGCGAGAACGCTACTCAGAAAGCTAACCAGGCTCAACAGCAGCTGCTTTCTGCTGCTTCCTCGAAAGCCGGCTCGGCCTTTAACACTGCGGCCCAAAGTGCAGCACAACAGGCTACAGCCTCGGCCGTGGCAGATATTAACGCGCAAGCTGAAAACCAGATTGCGAACTACAACACGACGCAACTTACTAACCTGCTGAACCAGTATGGTAATCAGACGGCGACGTACCAGAACCTGCTTGAACAGCTGCTTGGCCAGACGCAGGTTACCCAGAAAAAGAAAAAGAACTGGGGCTCGGCACTTGGTTCTATCGCTGGTGGCACTATCGGTTTCTTCGCTGGCGGCCCGAGCGCGGCTAGTGCAGGCATGCAAATGGGCGGAACAGTTGGCTCGCTGTTTGACAGCGATTAAGGGGGTACAAGATGGGATTATTTGATAGCTTCGTAAAAGAACCGCATGTGGCTCCGGACTTAGGTCTTCCTACAACCCCGGAAATTCAGCCCAACGATAGGTACTTTAACCCTATGCGGGAAAAGAACCCTGTTAACCCTCTAACGCAAAACGACTCAGTGCAAGAAGCGGTTGATTATTACGGCCGTGGCCAGGCTGCCATTAACACCAGCCAGGCAGAACAGCCAGAAGAACTATATAACACCGACACCGGCGAGGTTACTGACTTGGTAACCGCACCGCAGGCTGTTACGCCGCAGGGCGATAACGTTCCGATGACACCGGTAATCAATGATTCTCGGGCGCCCAGCCAGCCTGGCATGCTTGATGATACCTTTACCGGCACGGTAATTTCCGGCCAGTCTTCCGGGGCTTCTTCTGGTACTTCGGTACGCGATAAGATGTCTGGTGAAGAGGCACACGAGATTGAGGAGCCCAAGTTCCTTGAACGGTACCGCCAACAAGCTGAGGCACGCGTCCAGGCTGATATCGACCAGCGCGAAGCATATATCCGGTCTATCACGCCGGGCATGTTTCAACGTAGATTTGACCCTATGCGGGCCTATGCCGGAATGATTTACAACCAAGTATGCCATGACGGCAGCCCGGATACGCAAGCAGCACTGAGCCTGTACCAGACAGCGGTTACGCAATATGGCCACAGCATCGTCAAACTTCGCACGTCCTATGAACAAAGCACGGCTATCAAGGCCGCGGTCGATGCCGAAATCCAGTCTAACCTGGCACGGGCAAGTCAACAGTACTTCGGGGCCGGCCTGGGCAGTTGGCAAAATCATGCCGCAGATGAGGTTGTAGATACTTCCGAGCATACCCGACAGGGTATTGCTTTCCTCTCGGCCTCGGACAAAGACCGCGCTGCTATACTGCAGAAGAACATGGAAGTACAGCAGAAGAGCGTGGACGAAATGCTGAAGAAGCTGGAAAAGGCTCCGGACCGTATGAAGACACGCATTACCTCCGGCACGGCCCAGAACATTCATGGTGCAATCATGGCGGGCAGCATTGACTTGAACCAGGGTGTAGGTATGCTATCGGACATGGCTTTGAACGACAATCTATGGTCTGCTGCAGACCTGCACTACGCTAATGCTCTGGAGCAGCAGTATGGTATGAACCATGACGCTGCTCGACGCATGATGGTGGGGATGCGCATCCCGGCTGTACGGGAGCACATCACGAACCTCGTTAACTTTAACGAGGACCCGCAGCGTGACCCGATGAGCAAACGTAAAGCTATGGCGTTCTGCTCTGCCGTGTTTAACTCACGCGACCTGGCCGCGGCCTGGAGGCTGCTTGGTTCTCGTGATGCTGTCGAAAACAAGTACAAAGCTGAGTTACTCAGCGGTACAGCTATGGCGTTTAGTCGGCTACAAAATGATAATCTGCGCCAGAGTATCCTGGACGCGGACGCCAAGAATAGTCTGGTCGCGGCCGCTACTGCGTACACGGCTAATATGCAGGTAATCGACCCTGTAACGGGCCGGCCTGCTTTCTTCGATAACTCGGACATGCAGGCTAATGCGGCCGAAGTTCTTGGTGACACCGTAGAACGTTTGCAGAAAAGTTCCGCAGCTAGCGACCGTGTCATTGGCCAGTACTACCAAGCAGGCTTCGATAGTGTCAAGAACGTGGACGCAGTGCAGGTCCTGCAAGAGGGCGGCAACAGCTTGCCTCCTGGCATGTCTGCAATTATGCGCCCCATGGTGGAACGCCTGCAGTCTGAAGCGAACCGCGTCATGGCTGGTATCCAGGAAAGCTCGCCAGAGCTGATGAAGGAACTGCAGAAAGCCGTGACAGCTATTAGCAAGGGCGAGAAACTGGATGAACAAGTAGCACGACATCTTTCGGTGCAACTTGGCGTAAGCGATATTTCTACTATCGCCAATGCTATCCAGGGCTACAAACAGGCTAATGCTATTACGGACCGGGAGCTGTCTAAAAGTATGGTAACGGCGGCCATGGTCGATTACGTGGCACGTGACGCCAGTAAAGCTGTTCGTACCATAAAGGTAGATAATACTTTCTTGGCTGACCAGATGGCTAAAGGATACATCAAACAGATAGGACCTGGCGTGTACCAGCAGACGCGTTCAAAGAACGCTATTGGTTACGAGCTTGTGCGTTCGGAGGATGGCCGATACGGTGTAAAATTCAACGCCGTGCAGGCAGCCACAGCCGAGATTACGCGACGTTGTACAGAACTGGTCAACCAGTACATGGCAACGCCTAAGCTGGACGGCACGTACCCCTCGGCCTACGAACTGAACATGGACCAGCTTCGTAGCGAGGTAGCGGCCCAGTTGGCCACGTCACCTGCTAGTGTCGCAATGTTTAAATTGGCTCTTAACCAGGCAGGCGTGGAAAACATAATTACTAGCGGGCTAAACGCGGCCATAAATAATGCTAAACAAATTGTGGGAACAGCTGTTCCTGCGGGAGGTAACTAATGGAAGACGATATTTTCTCTGGTGGTTTCAGTACATCTGATGACACCATCAGCTACGATGACTCCTACGAGCTAGATAGTACAGATGCTGCCGGCGTGATACCCACGCCGGCTTCGGCCCAGATAGCCAACACGGTTATGGACGGCCAGGCCGGGCCAGATGACGAAGCTAACAGCAACGTCCTGGCCAACATCGCTAGTGCAGCCTGGCAGCTTGCCCAGAAACCTGGCGAGTTCGCTTTCAACATCACGCACAAACCGGTCGAAACGGCTAAAGCTGTCGGTAGTGCAGCAGTAGCGGTTGGGGCCGGCCTGGCTACGGCTGTTCCAAGCACGATTGACGATGTAGATAAAATCCGTGCTTCTATTTTCGGCGGGGACCGTTGGGTACGTGCCGAGGACGCGGCCTGGGACTTTGCCCGTAAACTGGCTCCTGGTGTTACCAACTTCTTGCAGCAACAAGCCAAGGACAACCCGGCCATCTACGAACTTTCGCAAATGTGGATGCCCGGTAGCGTGGCTGGCAAAATTGCTACAAAGACTACGGGGGCTATCGCCGCAAAGATTGCTGGCAAGTACGGTGCCAAGGCAGGTAAGGTCGGCGACTTCGTCAAAGGCCTCAACATGGATACGTCCCTGGCCACGGCCTCAACACGCGGTGCTATTAGCATCTCTGCCGGGGCTGGCATAGCTACACGTGGCGTTGCCGAGAGTGCTGTACAGGACGCTCTGCTGGTCGGCTGGTGGGGTACGAAAGAAGAGCCGGACGGAAGCACTCACTTTGACGTCCCGGCTATAGGCCAGAACTGGGTAGTAGGCGGAACAATGGGTGGTATTCTGCAAGGCTTCAAGTACGGAGCTGCTGCTAAAAAAGTGCGCATTGCCCTGCAGGAACGAAACACCCAAGGTGCACGCCAGGCGTTCCAGGAGCTCTGGGACCAAGGGTACTATGCCCAGTTCGGAGATGAAGCGCGGTTTGTGGCAGACGCAACAGAGTACTTGACGCTGCAGAAATTGCAGCACGAGTCCGCGCTGGCCGCTGAGGGCATAAAACTGGCCCAGTCCGGTGGCTCGTTTTCAAAGTTCAAGGAGGCTCTCCCTATAATTAAGGACCATTCCGATACTCTACTTGGCCAGGCCTACAAGAACTACAAAAGGAGCATGTGGAAAGAACTGAACCTAGATGAGAAATTGCTTGAAACACCGGAGGGCAACAAACTGTTCAACTACATTCATCAGACGTGTTTCGAGCGTGGCGGCAGTGAGTTCCGTACACCGTATGTGCGTGATGCTAAGGCCATTAAGAAGAGTCTCGAGAAGATGAAAAAGAGCCCCACGCAACGTGAACGGTTTTACAATAAAGAGGAAGAAGCCATCTATCTAAACAGACACACGGGCGAAACGTACGATGCACTCGATAAGTTCAATTATGACCCAACTAAGATTCCCGACGACGTTATCGAGATACGTTTCAAGAAACACGTTGACCCGGATACTTCAGCCTACCTTATTCGGGCCGGCCAGGAGCGCAGTGCAACACTCACTGCAGCTGCTAACGATAGCTTTGTCACGGCCCAGAAAGAGTACTTGCCCGAGCTGACCGGCACGGCTTCTGAGCTGACAGAAACGTTGGTGCAGAACTACGGCCGCACGGATACCAAAGCGGCCGGCCTGGCTACGGCTTTTGTACCCTGGTCGCATAAAGCTAAGGGCGACCCGATACGTGCCACGATTGGCAAAATTGGGTCTTTGGCTAGTCGTATGCGTGACGAGAATAAGCTGACGGTTATCAATAAACTGAAGCCGGTGCAGAAGTTACTTAAACGATTCGACAGTGATGAAGCTGTGCGTGCCGGCGTGGACGATTTCGGACGCATCGACGCGGCCCGGCGCAAGGGCTTTGACGTGTACGAGGGCAGCTTTACGTTCCGGCAGGATGCCGACGGTACGGTCTGGAATTCGATACGAGTTAAGGACACGAAACATAATCGTAAACTGTATCTTAACCTCGGTATCACTGACCCGAAAGCATTCGGATGGGCCCTGCCCGACTCTAAGAGCTATTTTAACGGAGCCGGCTCGGCTACTCCTCTGGAATGGAAAGCCGGAAGCATTGGTGATGACATCTACGAGGCCATTAATGGGGTGGAAAAAGAGCTTACCAATGCCAAGAAATATGCTGGCATGCTAGACTCCTCGCTTGATACTCAAGCATTACGCGAAAACTATTCACGTATGCTTGAAAACAACCCCGACCAGCTGGCCAGGGTAATCAAGAAAGGGGCACCCGGAACGGAACGCGAATACGCCACATTCCCTAATGAGGAAAGCGCGCGCAAGTTCTTGTTAAACCAGAAGAAAGCTGGCGACAATAGCTGGAGTGAGAACATCACCGTAGGTACACAGGAATTTGCTGACGCTCTGGGCAAAAATATGGCCGACCGGTACATCGATATGGAACGTACATCGGGTGGTGTGCGTGGACACTTCGGTGGTAATATGCACCAGAACAGCAAAGAGTGGCTGCAAGGCTACATGGAGCGCCAGGTGCATGCAACTGACAGCGCCACAGATGCAGTTATCGGGGCAGCTTTCCGGCCTGTCATGCGGCAACTCAATGCTGTCGTGCCCAAGGACGTGCGAGATGAGCTGAAGAACGTACTGACTGGACGCCTGCCCGATATTCCTATCTTCAAGGAATTGAATGCAGTCATGGATAAGGCTACGGCCTGGGCCCATGGGTGGGGTAAAACCATGCAAGACCCGAAGCCGCAGGATTTATTGTCCATGGTACCGAACTCCGCACCGAAACCGTTGCGTGTCTGGCTGCAAAAGTTCACTAACCATGTCAGCTTGGCACAGTACTCAGCCTTAAACCTGGGTGCTACCGTACAGAACTACCTGTCAATCTTGCAGAGTAACCCCACCACGATGCAGTGGTATCGGGCACTTAAAGGTGAAACGGCAGAGCAGTACGCCACACGCACTGGTATTGCGTTGACGGACGGTGCCAAGGCCGGCGTAGGCTATCTTGACCAGTTCCGCATCGGAACACGTGCTATGAAACGCTTCGTCAAACTGAGTGATGAAGACCGTGGCCTGTTGCAGTATGCAAAAGCATCGGGCGTCTTGGATACCGAAGTCGATGACGTAGTCAACTTCTACAACCCGTTCCACGAGCCGAGTCTGGCAACCAAGGCCTTGACTAAGTTATCGTGGGCAACAAGAAAGTCCGAGGCTCATTCGCGTGCCGTGGCCGTGATAATCGGTGACCAGTACGCTGGTGATGTCTTGAAACTGACTGGCAAAGCTAGAAAGGATTTTGCCTTGAACTTTGCCGAGGAAAGTATTGGACGGTTCGACCCGCTTCACCGTGTCGGCCTGGCTAACTACCCCGCGACGCAAAGCTTCACGATGTTTCAGACGTACGCTCACAACCAGATGCTCAAGAACCTGGACTTCATTTTGGCAGGCGACCAGAAAGCATACTGGGCTGCCAACCTTACCAACATGATGTTGTTCGGTGCGCAGGGCGGTCCATTCGCTTCACTGCTCGTCAGCCGGTACAGCTTGGACGATGAAGCTAAGCAGAACTTGATATTCGACGGCGGCATTGATGCAATAATAGGGCTCGGCGTCGGCAAGTTTATGCAGACGGACGAGGCCAGGGCTGTCACCAATCTCAAGTCACCTCCGCCGCTTAACTATATACGCGGTGCGTACCGGACGCTGAACGATATGATGGCGGGCTGGATGACCGACCCATCGCTCTGGCACACTGCTGAGGTCATTTCAACTGAGGCACCAATTACCATGGTGCGTCGCGTGGCCCAGACGTTGATGGGGTACTCCGTTACGGGCGAGCATGCTTTAATGTATGACACTCGTGATATGGAAGGTCTTGACTGGTGGGTTGGCAAGATGCGTCTTGCTTCGGGTATCCTGCCGTACAAGGAGCAGGCTATCAATGGCATGAACCGCATGCAACGTGCACAGGAAGCACAGCTGCAGGATAGCAAGAAGCGGGCATCTGAAATACTTGCTGCGGTATCTCGTCACGGTGGCGACTTTAATTCGCTGTCCGAGCAGATACTGCGCCTGTACGGGTATGATAGCCAGGCAGCTATGGCGGCCATGCTGAACGTGATACAGAACTCTTCAGCAGATGCACGTCAACGTTACCTCATGCAGATTATGCAAAGTCCGGAAAAGATTACGGACCTGCAAATGTTTGCTTTACGGCACCTGTTAGAAGACTAGTATACTAGCACGGCCGGTCAGAAAAAGGCACAAAAATAGGCGGTAGAGCGAAAGCCCTACCGCCTTATTTATTAGTTGGGAAGAAAGAGGTTAAATTTTTCGTTGGCCGCCTTGGTAATTTCCTGGACATTCCGTCGCAGCGATTGCTCGGTGTGGTCCGTAGTAATATGCAGGACATCATTCGGTAGCATGTGCTTCCATTGCCACTCAACGCTGGTTTCATCCGCAGTATTTTCTTCCTTGTCGCCCCCAATGTGAACCACGACGAATATGGCACCGTAAGACTGTAGCAAAACAAACTCATCCTGGAAACGGGTATCGTCTATAATAACAATGGGGCTTTCTACGGCGTGCCGAGCGAAGAAATTATTGATGCGATGTTGCATCAAGTTCGTCCAGACGCACTCGCCGAACGCTTCTCGCATGGCCGCCCCATAGTCCAGCATCAGCTTGCGGGCCGACATATTTTGGTCGCTAAAAACCCACGTTAATGGCCGGCAGATTGTCTCGCGGCGTATTCTATCTTCCGGCGTTTCCGGGTAGAACAGGTTGCGCGGAACGTCAAGCATGGCGATAAGGGAATCCTTAAGCGGCTCGGCGAAGCTCATAACTTGCGTGAGGTGCGGGCCGATAAAAAGGTCGTCCCGTATGGCCCAGTGCGTGGCCAGTGCCTTGGCCAGGGTAGTCTTGCCTGCACCGTTCCGGCCGCATAACGCAATGATTGGTTTCTTTCCGTAGTTACTGTTCATGTTTCTTTCTCCTTAATCGTATCTGTGCCTGCCGGCCCTTAGCGGCACGCTTCTTGGCTTTCTGTAAGAGCTCACGGTTTTCGGCCAGGAAAGCACCGAGCTCGTTCCAAAACCCCGTACGCATTACAAGTCGCATTACCATGTGCACGTTATTCTGCATGCCGTTATCCCGGCGGAACCGAGCTAATTTCTGGTCAATGTGAGTGCGGTGTGCACTACCACACACGGCAGCTATTTGTTTAATGTTGCCCTTGCTTTCCAGGTACAGGTAAACTACCTCGGCCTGGATAATGCTGCAAAAGTGGAAATCCATAATGTCAAAGTGCTCCTGCCAGTCATGATGCCATCCCATCATTTGCCTCCTTCCCCGGCCACGTCGCAGAACTTGGCCCAGATAATGTTGTTTTGCATGATAGCGTTAATCGTTTCCGGTGAGTCTTTACGCGTATCGAACAGGACCGGTTCGTAAACAGCACAGAAGTCAATCCTGGCCGGCCCGGTCGAACTGCTCTTGCATCCGTTCAGCATCAGCACCGCCACGATTGTAGCTATTACGAATTGCACGAGCCTGTTCGAGAGCATCAATCTGACTATTAAGAAAGCGTATCGTGCGCTCATATCGTTCCTCCTTTTTTGCACTGGTGATACAGATTTTAAGCGACATTATTATCAGTACGACTATCGTTGAAATCAGCAAGACTAATGTTTCCATTCTTTTTCCTCCAGTTCGGGTTGTATATTACATTGTAGTCGTTCGCACCTGCGTTCCATTCCTCGATGATTTTCTTCTGCACCATCATATCCGTGAGGAAAATCTCGAAGTCTTTGCTATACAGGAAGCTTGCGCACCGAGCGCGGTATACGCTCTTGCGCATAATCTCTTCCCGCTTCAGCAGTTCCAGGCACTTCTGTCGACCTGCCGAGATTTTGCTATTACCGAACTCACCCAGTGCATCGCCCAGATGTGCTTCTGCATCTGCCAACAAGGCATTAGCGTCCCGCACGTCCTCAGCTGAGATAACATTTCTGTTTTCATACAAGGCCAGGCAGGCCGCGACGCGGTGCAATTGGTTATGGCGCAGGCCGGCGTATGTGAGCAGGCGGGTGTCCTCTTCCAGGGCCGGCTGCTCATAAAATTCCTTGCCAGCTTCCAGGGCCCCGGCCGACATAGAGAGCGTCAGCGGGTTATCTCGGACAAAAGCCAGAGCTTGGGTAATAGCGATGAAGCTACGTTGGTCAATCTGGCCGGCGTACGGACAACGTTGCCGGGGCTTTTCCTCGAACACGACGATAAACGAGGCCAGAGCATTGAGGCCTACATACGTATCCGGGAATGAGTCCATCAAACCGAGCTGTGTCATGGACGTGAAGATGTTCATATACGGGTGGTCAAGCTTCAGCATGCCCTTTGGCGAGGACAGAGAGTAGCTACGTCCCTCCCACATTGCAGTCAGCAGGCCATAGAAATCAGCCTGGGCCCCAGAACAGAACGACACGAAGTCATTACTAATATATGCTTTGGCCTTGATATCGAGCGCGGAACTCGAACCGGAAAACGATTGCGAACCTGCCGGCGAGCTCTCACCGAAAAACGCGGCGCAGTCCCTGGCAGTTTTGCTTGCCTTGGTGTTGGCTAGGAACTCGACATTATTTACGTCATCCTCTTCTATTGCATCACTTGATTGCTTACGCAACATGGCAACGAGCAGGCCGGACGTTTTGCGCAGACCCAGATTGTCCGGCAAGAAATGCTCGTACTGGCTATCTTCAAGCATGTTGTGGCACAGCTTGATAGCCTGGTTGGCCTTGACGCCAGGACTGCCACACAGAACCGTGAACAAGTTAAGCGGAATGTCCTCGCTACCGATAATCAGCCGGGACTGGCCGGCCGCCAAAATGGACGTGGCCTGGATGAGCGCCCAGTACGTGAAACTTTTCGGGCACTCATAATGTTTGCAATAGGCATCGGCGTCTGCAAATAGTTTATTACTGTAAGTCATAACGAATAGTCCTCCTATAAATAGATATGAATAAGGGCCACCGAACCGTGATAGCTCGATGGCCCTCAAAGATTAGGGACCTGCCGGGTCGGTCGCCGAGCCAACCACCAAGTCCATCAACTGCGCAATACGCAATTTCTGGTCTACAGACAGTTTGGACAACAGCGGTTCTTTAACCGGAAAGTCTTCGCCGGCGATGACGTTTTTGCCGTTCACGACCTCGACGCCGATAGCGTTTTTCGCTTTCGTCAAACGGGCCGCGGCATTGTCACCGGAGGCGAACAGGTTGGAAATCCCCGGAACAACCGAGGTGATGACAGCTTCGTAATTAGCAGCCATGGTATTTCTCCTTGTTGGTAAATGTTGCAGACAGATTACCAAGCATGATTATAGTAGCACAGAATTGCCGTAATGTCAAGAACTTTTTTCTTCCGGCCAGAACAGCTCGGCTTCGGTAGCAACCGAGAACGTCCGTGTCTTGCCATAGATGTCCGTGACCGTTATCGGCTCTTCCATCATCTTGGCTATAGCCTTGACCTCGTCCTCGTTCCTGGCGAAGCCGTCCATAGCATCGTGTACCTGTGCGAAGATGTACGAGGAACTATCAAGCGGCTTGCGGAAGAACTTGCGTAAGAAAGCATTACTATTCGAGGACGTGCCGGCCTGGCCATACTGGGCAACGCTACCACTGTGTACCGAGAACCAGCCTGCAGGCGACAGGATTTGCCGCGTCCAGTTCCCTACGGTAATAGTACGTTCCGGGTTCGTCATCAGTTTCGTGAACACGTCCTTGTGCCATTGCGTGAGGCCCTCATACTGTTTGTAGAACAAGCTCTGCAGGTACGAGGCGAAGTCAATCTTCTCTGCCAGGTTATGTTTGTCAACATCAGCGTGCAGGGCGTCAATAGCTGCGCAGATGTTAGGGTCGCCCATGTGTGTATACATGGTATAGCCGCCCATCAAGTACTTACAACCGTGGCCGATACTCTTCGTGAGCTTACGAAGTAACGGGGCCTCGGACGTTTTATCTTTCTTGTGCTCCATGAGATAATCGTAGGGACGTTGGAAGATAAGCGAGGCATGCTTCATGTGCAGGTCCAGGTCGGTACGCACCACGTTTTCCATCATGGCCGGAACGCCAGAATAGAACGCAACGAAGTAGTCATCAGAGTGCGAGTAGTCAATGCTGTACCGGACGTGGCCGGCCGGCACCTTGATACATTCCCACAGGCCGGGCGGAAGATTGAGGTGATATGCACCCCAGTCCAGGTTGCTCTTGCCACCACCGTACCGGCACGTTACCGTCTTCGCAATACTCGGATTGTAGAGCAGGACGCCAACGTTCCTATCGGTAGTGCTATTGCACAGCAACGAGGTGCTCATCAGATAGTTGCTAATCACCTTGGTGTACCACCGATAATCAAGCAGGGCCTTGAGCTGCGGTTCGTAGTCTGGATTCTGGTCGATAAGGAAACGTATCGCTGTCTTGTCCGTCGGGTACAACGAGAAATCTTTGCGGGCCTCCGGACTTGTCAGGGAAAGCGATGCGGTATCGAACAGGTCCAGGTCATCCAGGTTTACAGCTTGCACTTTCATGGGCTTGACGGCCTCGGTTTTCTTCTTCCGTTCCGAGGGTTTTTTCAATCTGATGCCGCGCGGAAGCGGCAAGCCAAGCGTGCCATAGATGTAGTTTTGAACCTCGGACGTACTGCCAGGATTGAAGAGCTCGTCCTTGGCGTAGGTACGTAACGTGGAAAGCAACTCATCCTTGGTCTTGACTACCTGCTCGACCCAGGCGTTGAACTTAGTCTTGTCAATCGGCATGCCGGCCAGGCCCATGAAGATACCGACGCGGTACTGCAGGAAGTGCACTAGGCAGTAGTTCTTGACGGCCCATGGTTTCTCGTGGAAGAGCAACAACATTTCCAGGCAGATGCACGCGGTATAGTACGTATCCTTAGCGCAGTACTTGTAGTAGACCAGCCGGCCCTCCTGCGTGGCGGGCACGCCATGCTTGTCCTCGGCCTCGTTCTCGGTTTCCTCGTTGTTAAGGTTGTTTTCCTTACCGGTGATTTCCGATTTCCAGTACACATAATCTGGCAGATAGTACGAGGCACAGTGGTTCAAGCGTTTCGGTGCATCGCAGATTAACGAGTGCGCCATGAGCATCGTATCGTACAGCATGTTCGTGACTGGGATACGATAGCGTAACAAGACCGTACAGTCATATGCACCGTTATGCGCAATCTTCGGAGCGGGGTGCTGGCAAAGATAGCGCATCGCGTTCAAGTGCCACGAGTACGTGTGGACGCCCATCGAAATGCAGTACGATTTGAAGACCGGTTTCTCAAGCGTCCCGGACATAATCGTGAAGCCGAACGCCGAGATAAATTTCGGGAAGCCTGCCGTTTCGATATCGAACGAGATGCCGAAGATATTCGGAGTATCTTTTTCGATAGTCTGCCGGACTGCGTCCCATTCTTCCGGCTCGTTAATGAGCGTGTAGTAGAAGCCATAGTGGTGGTCAGTATCGAAATCACCACGGGCAAATCGCCAGGCCTTGAAGATATTAAAGGCGCAGAAATAGTAGCCTTTGATAACGGTCTTTTCCTGTGCATCATCCTTAGGACTCTGGATGAGCAGGCAGCGAATGAAGTTAAGTGATAAGCCGATGATGTACGTAATGCTGCCGCGCCGATAGACACTGCCATTATAGTCCGAAAACTTGCCGTTGCCAATAAGGCTCTTAGCAAACGTTGACGAGTAGACCAGGACGACACTCTCTTCCGGCAGGCCGTTCGTGGTCGTGACCGGCGTAATGTTCACGTACTCTTTCGTCAGTGCTTTCATGTACTGCGAGGTCATCACGTTCATCAAGGCTTTCATGAGTTGGGGCCGGCTCATCTCGTGCATATCATATAGCGCAAAGATGGGCCGGGGCGATAGGCGTTTAGATATAGCCATGTTTCCTCAAGCTTTCAAGATAATCGTTAACGAAAAACTGCAGGGTCTTCTCGCCGTCCGGGCTTTGCCAGTAGTTGTTAGCAAGCTCTAGTGCAGAGAAAATGCCGAGAGCAGACACCTGCATAAGCGGTGATAGCCAGGTAAGTTCAAGCTTGATAGCCTCGTCTACCCGGGCCGGCTTGGCGTCTTGGCGGAACGCTAGCCGGTCCGAATACTGTAAAGCCCGCACCAACGTGGCCTTGTCGAGCCATGAAACGTGCGGGCTTTGTAACACCGAGAGTATCAGCGCATGTGGTTTACGCAGGTACGTCTTCGCCATTGGCGTTAGCCGGTTTTTCTTCGTGATGGTACTTACCCTCGCCGTCCTGTTTCCAGACACGAGCGCGGTTCTTAGCCATCTTGTCGTCAATCAAATCAAGCAGCAGGTTTACCTGCGAAGTATTGGCGCCGGCCAGAACCATGGCCAGCATGTGCTGCCCGATGAAGCTGCTCCACCGACGCAGGCCGGCACAGACGATGACGACATCGGCCAGTTCCTTGTCCTTGTCGGCCTGCTCGGCCTCAGAGTATTCACGCAGCTCTTCCTCCAGTTTCATTAACTGGCCGGCCTGGCTAGCCGTCGGAAAAGTATCGGCGTTCCATGCCGCGATTTCTTCCAGCGTCCGTTCCAAGCGGTGACGGATAGCTTCGATAATCGTGGCCTGCGCCTCTTCACGGGGTGTGGGGGCCTGGGTGTTTTCGGTTTTATTTTCGTTTTCCATGTTATTTCATCCTCCTCATGAAGTAGTTACGAATGTTTTCCGGTGCCTCGTTTATAAGGCGCTGCTGATATGAGTACTCGCCATAGAGCCTTTCAATCTCCTCCTGGGCTTTATCATATTTTTCCTGCAAGATGCTGCGACCGTTTCGACTGCAGGTGATTTGCTTGTTTGCAACAGCTAACTGTTCTTTAATAGTCTGTATATCTTTCCAATAATCATCCCGCTGTTGCCGGATTTTTTCCCTGTCGTCACGTAATGTACGGTTCTCTTCTTCAAGTTCAGCGATGCGTTTAGCTTTCTTGTCGATGTCAAGTAGATGTTCACGCCATACGGAAAGTAGTGCGGCTGCCTTGAATTCATCAAGCTGTTCAGTTGCAGATTTATTTATTGGCATGAGCGTGGTTTCCTCTGTTACAATGTTTGCAACCGGGTAAGGCTACCAGTTCGTCCCAGGCTCTGTTCATGAAACGCTGAACATAACCGCTTATAACGTATAAGCGGAAGCCCTTGAGGAACAGAGAAACTTTACCCGTTTCGGTATCCTGTGTAAAGTATACCGGGTCGTTTGGCATGCCCGGTATCGTAGAAGTTACTTGCAGCCTGTCAATATGCGGTGTCAAATCGATATCGTGGTGCAGGCTAGCATTTTTAACATCTAGCAATGCTACGGTTGCCATTGCATGCTGTATCATCTTCACCAGAAAAATCTGGGTGCTTTCCAGCGCGGCTTGTTCAGTAGTTTTTTCGGGGTATTTGATTTCTTCCATTTCGTATTACTCCTTTAAGAAAGAAACGTAAAGATTGTTGATGCTTTCCTGCACGCTAGGCGTGACAGGTTCGATGTCGGTTTCGTTCACGGTCATGACGACACGCGGTCCGGTATTCCATTCCTGGTATTGGAACGTAGCCCGGTAGAGAGGTGGGACAGAGATGACGATAGCCGGTTTGCCTTTGTAGCAGGAGGGAATAAATTCCTTTGTGGCCAGCCCCCTGCCCAACCTGCAACACCGTGCCACCTCACCCTCCTGCATTTTCTCCATAATCCCGAGGAGCCGCTCCGCAGTAGCCTCTACCACCGCAAGCTTCGCTTGCTCCTCCGCTCGCTTCGCTCGCTCTTGCCTCTGCTCCGCCAGTGCCTTGTGTATCAGTGCCATCTTTCCTCCTTCGCCGGCTTCGCCGGCTCGTGCCTTAGTTTACCATCGCGCTTGCCGTGGACTGTGTCAGATAGTAGGCCGTAGCGAGCCGGTACATATCCGCGAAGTCGTCCTGGTAGTTTCGTACCAAGTCGCTTGGCGTCATCGCTGTTTCGTGGTCCATGCGGTACAGGCAGTTGCCTTTGCCATCCGCCAGCCGAGATACATACAGCGTCCCGGTAAGCGGGGACGTGATAGTAAACACGCGAACTGTGAGGCCATTGCCATTAGTGTCGTCCTGCATTTCGACGTGGTAGCCATGTTCCGTATAGCATCGCAGGCTAGCGTGCATGATACCGATGATACGGTCATCTTGTTCTTTGCTCATTTGACGTACTCCTCTAAACCAGAAACGTAACGCGGCATGCGGAACTTGTTTCCTTTGCCGCTCTGACAGTCGAACAGCTCCACGGTAATCATGGGCCTGGCCCTGGTAATTTGGCCGGCCCGGTCCCACAACGCTTTGCGTACAGTGTTATCGGCCGCGACCGTGACGTTGACTTCGGCATCGCCAATCAAGCAGACTAGCGTGCCGGCCAGGCACTTGCAGTTTCCCTGGCTATCATTCTGTGGCAAGATAGCGACAACCTGGGCCTTGGCCTCGGTCGATACCTTGAACTTGAAGCTGCCGTCCAGGCGTTTGCCCTCGACGTAGGTGCTGGCCTCCGGCTTGAGAACGTAGCCCTCCAACGGTAAAGCGTTCTGCTTAGCGAAAGCCGTAGCGTTCATCAACGAGGATGCATGGCTGGTGTGTTGCCAGCACGGAACGACATGGATACGCGGGTCTATGAAGTTGTCCTTGATGCTATCCAGGCATAACAGGCGGAACGCCAGGGACGAGAAGCAACAGGGCCGGCCCTGCCCGTCCAGTTGTAGCGTGTCAAAGACATACAATTCCAACTTGCCGGGTTCGAGCTCCTTACTCTTGGCGTGCAAGATACCAGTCGTGGCCGCGCAGTCCTTGTTGTAGACCAGCTCGCAATCGTATACCTGCTGCAGGAACTGGCTGCTGTCCTTGACATTGGTAAGCATGTCCTGCAGGGCCTCCTTGACGGCCGGGCTGATTTCCTGCCCGCTCCGAGAAAAGAATAACAGCGGGTCCCTCTTCTCACGTACCACGATAGCGAGGCGCACGCCGTCAATCTTAGGCTGTGCTGCTAGGCCGCGCAGCTTGTCTAGCTGGCCGGGCGTGACCTTGACGTTCCGGATTAGCATTGGCTTGAAGTTAAAAGGTTTCATCTACAGTACTCCATAGGTAAAAGAAAAGGCGGCAGGTTGCCCCGCCGCCTAGAGGTTCTTGATTAAGGTGACGGAAGCTGGCGAGCTATGCTCGCCAGCAAAGATTACGCTTGAGCAGGCGCAGCGTTGATGCGGCGCAGGCTGTTAGCATCGATGAAAGCATAGCCCTGTTTGTCTTCTTTGACGTAGCCGTCAAATTCTTTCCCGATGATTTCGGAGAACATGCTTTCCGTGTCGTTGTAGCAGGACAAGTTCATGCCTGCCGCTTCCAGGACACCACGGTTGTAGCCCAGGACGGCCGCAGCCGGTTCGCCTTTGCGGACGCCAACGCGCAGTCTGCAGTGCAAACCTTTGACGCTTTCTTCGGGCAGCGTGCCGGACGTTTCGCTGATGACTTCGCAGTCATATTCAATCTGCGGCATCGAGAACGGTTCGCCCGTTTTGCTGGACGTGCCCGTCGTGACGGAGTATTCACCTTTCTTCACAACGAAGTGATAGATGAAACCCGGCGTGATGCCCAACGATTTAGCAGCAACTTCTTCCTGGGTGGACAACGACATAACAACTTTTTCAGCCATAATTATAACTCCTATTTACGAATGTTAACGTTAACGTTTATGGTATTGACGGCAAGTTTATTGGCCTGGGCCGTCAGCTTGGCCATTTCATCGCCCATCTCGAAGACGAACGCTTCGCTAGGCGTGAAGACTGCGGGAGGTTTCCTCCCTAATTCAGATAATAGCATAGAAAACGTGTACTTGTCAAGAGATTTTTTCTCACGCTGTGCCTTGCCGGCGCCGGCGATAATCTCTATATTCCCGTTCACGAACCGGGCTACTACCGTGAAGCTTTTGGACAGACTCTGACCGTGCGCCCTTGTGACGCTCATCGGCGTAGTCAATCCGGTTTCCATGTACTCGTGGGCGAGCACTATCTTGCTCATAACGGGCAGGCTGTTGAGTGTAACGACTGCACCCTCAGCGTCCCGTACCATGTTACCCCACATGGGTTGGGTAATCTCGGCGGTCTGAGCGTTCATGCTATACGCGCCCTCGAACTTGGCCGCGGTAATTTGCTGGCTCAACATCGACCAGCTATCCATGACCAAGATGTCGTCCGGCCGGGCCTTGTTGACGTCCACCCTGCAATAAACGTGCGAGGGGTCGAACGTGGCCGCGGCCAGTTTCTTGTCCGTGCAGTCCCATACAAAAGGACGGCGCCGGCCACTCCGCAAGGCAAGCAGGAATGCGATAGCCGGTGATTGGTTGGCCTCGCCCTCCCACTTGAGGTTGATAACGTTGATGTTATCGCAGTTCTTCCACTTACTTGCGGGGTACAAGTTATTTTCCAAGTCCAGCACTGTAATCGCGTAGTTGCTATCGCAAGGTTGCAAAGCAAACGTGGTCTTGCCAGACTTGGGTGCACCGTACAGCAGGGCAAACAGATTGTCTAGCTGATGCGGTATTCCTGTAGGTTTCATATTGAAAGCCTCCCTCTAATATCGTAATCCGTCTTGCCCGTGTCGAGATACGCGTAGCGATATCCCGGGTCGGTTGTCAAGGCGGAGGTAATGGCCTGCTCAACGTGCGGTCTATCGCAGACGTTAGCGAAGAAGCAGGGCCGGTTGAACGCAGTGCAGCTTGAGTTCTGCTGGGGGAAATTTCGTGTCCTCAGCATCTCACGCAATGCGTTAGTGTAGACTTGCAGGTATCCTCGGGCCTCGTCAAGCAGGGCCGGCGTAACCCTTTTGCGTTCCGTCTGCACCTCGCCCAGGCCGTCATCCAGTTTGAGTATGATGTACTGGTACTCTATATCCGTGGGTTCAATACCCATGGCCGAGGCCAGAACGATAGCGTAGATGCAGGCCTGCAACGAGTGCGAGTACTGCAGGGCGGCCAGGCCGATGTCCTTGACCGTAGTCTTGTAATCGGTAATGACTGGCATGCCCGTGCTATCCACAAAGACGCTGTCGATACTGCCGCTATAGGCGATGCCTAACGGAGCATTGTCGTGGTCTACAAGTTCAAGCAGGAAGTCCAACTCGGAAGCTTTCCTGCCGTTGACCTCGGCCAGGCGGAAGCCATGCAAGTCTAACGCGTCCAGCGCTGTATCGATAACGGTAGCGCAGGACAGCAGGGAGCGAGAAGCCCGCTCCCTGTTCGTGGCAGTCAGCCACAGTTCATACGGGTACCGGCGAACGAGTGCTTTCGTAGCCTCGTGCCTGTCGCCCGTTTCTGTCGCGGCCTGCATCGCCTGGTGAACTGCCGTCCCGACCTCGGTCGCTAACGTGGGCCTGCGTTCGGGGCTGTGATAGTTCAAGATAAAGCGGCGCGGACAGGAGAGCAAAGAAGCAATGGTGCTAGATGATATTATCAGCATCTCTCAACCCTCCTAGTCAAACAGGTTGTCGAGGTTGTCGACTTTCATAGCGACCGCCACGGCTTTCTGCCGGTCCCGTTTCCCACTCTGTTTCTCACCACTCATAACGCGCTGCATGTAGACACGCTTCTGATTGTCCAGGGCCTGTGCTGCATACTCGACACACTGGTCGATAAAGACATCCGGCGGGTACGGTATATGCATCACAGCGTTCATCGTTTCGGCCAGAGATTGTGCAGATAACTCGACGTCGGCGTAGTCCTCCTCGCTCGCCATCTTACGCAGGTCCTCTTCAAGGAGCTTGGCGTAGGGCGGAAGAGCAGGCGGCAAAGCCGCCTGCGGTGGGGGTACGGGAACGGATAGCGTGGCCGGTTTCTTTTGCCGGGCCCGTAGTAGTTCGTCAATCGTCGGCATCTTGGGCCTCCGGCTGATACAGCAACTCGGCGTCGGCCAGGGGAACGTGCAGGATGATGCAGGATGTGATGTCGTCCACGATATCCGACGGGCTCCAGTCACAGCCGTCCAGGTTGGCCACGGAAATCATTTGCCTATCGTCGACCGGACTGCGTACCTTGCCGAAGTAGTAGGCCGGGGTACCATTCACGGTGCAGAGCACGACCCCGTACGTGAACGGGATACGCGGATATACAACTGGGCACGAGGAAACGTGGGGCGGAATGATAATGTTGTCAAATTCCATACTGCCCTGCACCTCGTCGCCACGGATAGCCGTGACCTTGATACTGCGCTTGCCAAAGTTAGGCGTGACGTTGAAGCAATCAGCTTCGAGATAAGTGCTCACGACTTGGGAACGCTGTTGTGCCGACAGCAAAGTAATGCACGGTGATTTAATCATCTTCTAAGTCCTCCTCAGTAATAATAATAGGTTGCTTGCGCATGCAAGGTTTCGTAGCGAGGGCGTGCCGGCGCGGTTCTGGTATCTTAACCTCTTCGCCGATGTCCTCTAACGTAAAAGCCGTAGGCTCACGAGGAGTCTGCGGCTGTTCCGGGAAGTAGCCACGAGGTTTGCCCTCGCCTACCTGCGTCCGGTAAATAGTGAAGCACCAGTACGGTATCTCTGCCGCCTGGAAGATAGTGGCGGCCGGCGCCATTTCGTTTGGTGTGTATTCTTTCCACATCTTATCCCGGCAGGCTTGGTACATAGCCGTACGGTTCGAGCCCGTGGCGTCGGCCAGTAGCCTGGTCTTGGCAACGTACATGCTACTGAAAAACGTCTTGGGACTTGCGTATTGGAACGGTAATGCGTACGTGGTGCGTTCGTATAGTGGCTGTTGTAGCGCCGCCATGGTAATCGCCTTGGGCATTGAGATATTGTACAACAGCGCTTTGAAGAAAGCCCGTTCGGGCAGGCCGCATATATTCAGTACACCGAGGTCGGTGATGAATTTCTGCTTCTGCTCCTTGGGCCCGTGCAACAGGACACTGCGTACCTTATCTGCGTGCGCGGCGATGTCTTCAATAGCTGTCGTCATCGTCGTCGTGCTTGTCTTCACGTTTGTTGTACGGGATGTCGCCGAGTGAAGCAATGCTTACATCCGAGTCGGCCAGGAACGAGGTGATAGCTTCGACGTGGTTACCCGAAATGAAGCGTGTATTGTAGACATCGTACTCGATAATCGTAACATCTTTGTTAGCCGAGTATCGTACGCAGCGTACACCGTCCATAACCAGGCTGACTTGTGCACTAGCAGTTACAGTCTGACCATAAACTTGCTTGGTGACGATGTTATTGTAAGTTAATATCTTCATAATTGTTTCCTCCATTATTCGTTAGGCAGCCAACGTGGCTACTCTTCATCGTCGCTATCTTCCTGTAATTTGTGACCAACCTTTGCCGGGGCGTCCAAAGTACACACCCATTTGTCGTGTTGCCGGTCCCAGTTCCTTTCCCATGCCGGGTCGCCCGTAAGATAATAGATTATACGTGCTACCTCGGCGGCATAAAAGTACATGTCCATTATAACAGCGAAGTCCTTGTACAAATCTTTTAATATTACTAGGACTTCATCTTGACCTGCTCTTTTTCTCATCATCATCATCTAGCTCCTCACTCGTTAGGTAACCAACGCGGTTGCTCTTCATCTTTGTTAGCCATGACCGTGCGAATGTACGTCTTGATTTTCTCGGCCGCCGACCGTCCCAAGATACGCGGGCTGTCGATGCACTGTTGGATGCTCGTATTCAACGAGGCTTTTTCCGCTGTCGTTTGCGTGATAGCATCCTCGCCGTGGTGTGTCAGCTTGCGCTTGCTAATGGTCGTACTGGTGAAAATCATAGCCGCTTCCTTGGCACGTGAGATAGCCGTGTAGAGCCACTCGCGGGAGTGCAACAGGGACTGGGACTTGTGGCAGATGATAATAGCCTTGCGACATTCGCTGCCCTGCATCTTGTGGCAGGTACAAGCGAAAGCAATCTGCAGGTTCGATATCTGGGAACTGCGGGAAAGCTTAACGCGAGTGCCATCGTTAAACAGGACAGTGATAATGTGGCTAGCCTGCCGGCCCGCGTCCTCTTCGCTCAACTGTTCCTTGCCGCTGACACCAAGCTCTTCGTTCTTCTTGTAATCGCAGATGTCATCCATATTCGACACGTCGTCCAGACTCAAGGCACGTCCGAAAGACAGGGACTCAAACTCGATGTCGGCATCAGCCTGCGGGTTGGGTTCAATCTTTTCTACCACGCCTTGCAGGCCATTAAAGATACCCAGTTCGTAGTCGTTTTCCGTGTACATTACCTTGGTGCCTACCGCGAACGTGCGGAACCGGCTTGCGTAGAAGACCTTGTGCATGGGGTTGCCAGGCCGGGTAAGGTAGGGAAGCAGGCGGTTATTAAGTTCCTCTTGCCCCAACGTATCCGTGTTGCCCGCCGTGATAATCTGGTCTTCCATTGGCTTGAACTGGCCGCGCTGATAGAGTGCGATAATTCTCTTGACGATTTCGTAACTAGCATCGACCGGGTCGTTCGGACACTGGCGTATAACCAGGCCGGGCATGGTATCGATGGGTTCGCCACGCAAGATTTTATGGCAGGCATTGAGCACGGGGCTGGCCTCGGCTTGACGGTGTATCTTTTCCAGGGCTGCATACGGGAACGTGATGAGGGCGTAGGCCAGGATAGGCCGGCCCGCTACGGGCGGCAACTGGTTGATGTCGCCGATGAAGCAGACCTTGCAGTCATCTGGCAGGGCGTCCCGCAACGTGTTCCACAGTTGCACCGAGCACATAGTAGCTTCATCGATGAAGACCCGCTTGCACTCGAGCTTGTTACCTTGGTGGTAGCGCGGGACGTATCGCATCTTGCCGTCCTCTTGTTTCTCGGGCACGACCGCAAGGGCTGAATGGATAGTCATGCAGGACGCGGCATATTCCTTGGGCAGGACGAGGCGCATCTGTGCTACGGCCTTGCCGGTCAGAGAAAGGAACAGCGTATCCGTTACCTCGCCGACACGCAGGTGGTTCCACCGGAACGTGGGCGGGTTCTTTCTGATGAAAGCGCGGAGCACTGTGGTCTTACCAGTACCGGCCGCGCCGGTCAGAGCAACCATCTTGTTAGCCGCGATGATTTCTAGAGCCTTGGCCTGGCTCTCGTCCAGGGTGATAGCATCGAGGTCCTGTACTTGCAGGATGCCTGCGCTATCAAGCTGGCCCTCGGCCGCGGTCTTACGTGCTATGGCATCTGCCTTGGCCGTGGCCTTGGTGATGCTAGCCACGCCGTAGTTCGTAACTGGCGTGGTCTTTTCTTGTTTGGTTTCTGCCTGGGCCTTAGCGGCGCGGGCTTTAGCTAAAAGTTCTGCAATAGAAGGCATAATAAATTACTCCATAGTTCGAGGGGAGCAGGCGAAAGTGCCTCTCCAATAGAGCGTACGCAATGGCGGTGAAGAAAGGAGGTAAAGACCGTAGCATTACGTGCACCCTATTGCAGGGGCCTTTGCTGAGGCGGAGCTTCCGCTATGAGCGACGCCGGAACGGAGCGAAGCGGCGTGGAGGCTAGCGTGGGCGGGAGCGTAGCCGGTAGAGCCGAGCGGAGCGAGGCGGGAGAAAAGGAAGAACCGGGACGGGCAAGCGCAGGGAGCGGGAGCGGGAGCGACCAGGCGACCGGAGCGCAGCCAGGCACGGACAGGGAAGCTACTCCGTTTAAGGAGAAAAGGGAGGCGAAGCCGCACCGTCGGTGATTGGCGAAGCGAGCGGGAGCGAGCGGAGCCACAGAAAGAACAGGGAGGCGAGCACAAGCCCGCCTCCCCACAGGATTAGAACAGGTCGTCCATAGCGTCCAACGAAACGGTAGAAGCTTCCGCCTTGATGTTGCGGTTGTTGAACCATTTGTCGACCACCATCGTGGACTTGCCACGCGCCTTGAACTCGCGCTGAATAGCTTCGTAAAATTTGGTGACCAGCTTGATAACGATAGCATCGTCCGAGCCATTGAACACCTGCATGGCGTAGACTTGGGACTTGATGCATTCGATAAGTTTGTTCGCCGATTCAAAGTAAATCGGACGGTTCTTGCCGTCGGCCGCGTTGCGTTCTTTGGTAGCAGCGTTGTTGTCGCGCAGCCATTCTGTGATAATTTTCTTGGTTTCTTCTGTGGTGATTTCCACGCCGCCACGAGTAGCCGTCACGGTATCCAAGAACATTTCAAAGTTGGCGCAGACGCAATCCGCTTTAGCCAAGCGCACCGCTTCTTTCTGCATGAATTTGTCAACCAGCGAAGTAATCTTCGCGGCGACGTTCATACGCGCGGCTTTTTCTTCTTCCGTTTCGCCATCCACGGGGACGAACGGGTCTAACGTGAACTGCGGGACGGGGATTTCTTTCAAGCCCACAACCGTTTTGCCCTGCAATAACAGCATAACTTTCTTGGGCAATTTGGTTTCGCACGGAACCAGTTCGGCTTCGTCCGTGCCGGCGTAGGCTTTTTCCACACAGTTATTGATAGCGTCATCGACGGTATCGAACAAGATGGAACGGATAGCAGTTTTCTTTTCAGTTTCAGCCATGATATTAACTCCTTATTAGCAGGCTGTTATCGGGAGGGCGCACCGCGCGTCCTCCTCTTGGGATGTAATGATAGTAGCACAGGCAGGACGAGATGTCAAGAATTATTTTTCTTGCGTGCGTCTGCCAACAGGGCGCCCAGAGCCATCATCTGGTCTAGACGTGAGCTGGCGGGAGCGGTGCCTCCGCCAGAAGAGGAAGCGTTTAGCGACGACAGTAAAGTCTGCTGCTCTTTCGCTTTCTCTAGTAACGGATGCGTATAGTGGAAGTCGAGCTTCTCTAATGCCGCATCCGTAACGTATAACTTGGTCTTTGCCTTGAGCACGCGCCGCACCGTTTCCGTGGGCGTTTCTTTGACGCCCCACAGAGCCGTTAACGTGGGCACGTAGCGGTGGTCGTCCTGCCAGTACGAGGACAGAGTCTTGTTCACCGCCGATAGTGTACAGCAGCGTGCCTGGGCGATGACGTCCTGCTCAAGCTTTTCGATATCGTCGATAGTGATGAAGTATCTCCTATCGGATATGCGAAACCTAGCTAGGACTGTGGGCGCGGGACGCATACAGTGCTCGGACGTGATAACGGGAACGAGAACCAGGTGTTCCAGCATGGAAACGATACGCTTGTCGTCGATGATATCTTGCTCATACATATCGACAATGCTATCGCTAACCTGCCCCATAGCCTTGACATAGGCGTAGGTTTCACGTTGGCAGTTCGGAATGACGATAAACTTGTGCAGTAAGTAGCACAGGAAGACGTGCGGGCAGTAGTCCGCAAGCTTTCCCCAGTCATTTTTGAACGCCATTAGCGCGGGGTGCTTCTGCTGTGATGCTATCGTGGCTAGCATCTTGCCGGACGGGTCGCACTCATTGATGTAGGCAATGGTATTGTCGTCTAGCTCGAATAGGCGCAAGCCCGTACTGCAACAGTAGCAGAATATCCGCTCGTTGTTTTCTTCTTGCATAATAAAGGGTACCTCCCTATTTAATGTTGACGAGGACGAGGATACCGATTAGCACAAACCAGTATAGCACAAAGAGCGTGCAAAATACTGTTATGCCGTCGCGGAATTCCTTGTCTGTCATTTGTACCTGCCATCTTCAAACATCTGATGGTAGAAAATGCACTGCACGTCATACGTGGTATGTTTGCGTTCCGAGGGCGAGAAGCGGAACGTGTAGCCACTGACGTTGGCGTAGGACGGGTACTCGGTGAAGTCCACTAAATACCGCTCTAACGCGGCGTTGAACGCGGCTTGTGCCCCGCACGTTCTGGCTTTACGATAGGCAAAGCCGTAGAACGTATCGAACGTGATGTCCTGTAGGCAGACGTACAGGTTAAACGGCTTGTTGCCGTAGGCGATAGCGAATACTTCGCCTTGGTGCATTATGATAGACTTAGCCGTTTTGAGCATTTCTGGCTCGCAGGGTTTGACGGTTCTGATAACAGAGTATGACATAGCTTACATCCTTTCAGCGTAGGCGCGGAAATTGTTTTTGCCCTCAAGCGCAATGGCGATATGGATAACGTAGCTTGCCGTTACCGCTACGCCATCGGGAATAGGTGCGTGCCGCGGGTTGCCCGTCCAGCACGTCGTGCCACGGGACGTGAACGCGATACTTACCGCGGTTTCGATGCGGAACTGGGTATCTTTGAGGTCCTTGCAAATGTTCTTTAGCACGGTATCGAATTTGACCGTGCGCTTAGGCGTAAAAAAGAACCATTGGGAGCCCTCGAGGTCTGGGCGTATAGCGTACCACTTGCCTTTCTCGAACTTGACGTTTTCTACTAGCGTTCTCATAACATTCCTCCCTCTGCGATAGCTTGGTCGACAGCACGGCGTATCCCGCTATTAGCCACGATACGCAGGACGCGGGACAGGTTAGCGAAGCTGTCGATACTTGACGTGGAAAGCGGCGCCCACGAGTAGTTGAGGACGTACTTGCTTTCGGCAAGGTCAAGTTTGTTGTAGACTATAATCTGGCGGTTTTGCCTGTCCAGTATCACGGTCGTATTGTGGGCACGCCACGTAGCGGGCGGCTCGAACGTGAAATCTTGGACGGGCTTGCCGTGGTTAGCACGGTAGGCGCGGAACATTGCCCAGAACGCGGAAAGCAACCCGTACTGTTGCAGTTCCGCATAGCATTTGCGTACGCGGCTGTTTTCCTGGTCGGGGCTGGTGAGCAAGTTGTTGGACTTGCACGCTTCCATAAACTCGATAGCTGTAGCGAAGCCATTCGAGAGTATAATTTCCTCGGTACTTTTACGGGAAAGCATAGCGGAACGGAACGTGCCGCGGATAGTGCTGTTAGCTAGCCGGACGGGCTGAACGTGCCGCGTATCCTTGACAGCGGCGTTAGCACGTGCATCGCGGTGGTTGAAGTCTTTCTTAGCCATTGTCATATTCCTCCCCGTGTGCGTCCATTTCTGCCAAAATGCTATTAGTAGCAAATTGCAGGCTGTTTGTCCACGTGTCAAGATAATCTGCTATGCGTTCGTGAACTATCGTATCGATATCCGTAGCGTCCTTAGCCTTGCAATTTTTGCACGGAATCTTTGCGGCAAATTTAAGCAGGTTACGATAGTACGTCGTATAAAAGTACAGATAGATGCGCACATCCGCCACGTTCATATCGAGGTGGTAGGCGATAATACGAAAAAGTGCCTCTGCCTTGCCGCGCGGCGTGGGCTTGTCGCACTCAATGTAGTAGTTTTTCTTTATTTCCTGCGGGCGGCATTCGTATTCGAGGGCGAAACGGCGGGCTATATTACGTAGCGTAGCCGCGTCCCGCAGGTGGTCGAAGAAATCGCTATCCTCATTGCACGGGTTGCAAATCGGACGCAGGTAGGAAATAGTCTGTTTCTTGTTCCCCACGTCTTCGGCAGGGATTTTCGGTTTCGTTTTCATAATTGTTCTCCTATTATTACGGGCGTAGCCCGTGTTGTTAGAACGTGGCGAGCTTGCCACTATTTTCGGCGCGTAGCGCCTTTCTTTGTTGGCGCAATGCCTTGCGACGGGCACGTTCACCCTCGATAGCCGCCTTGAACAGGAGCATCTCCCATTCTGAGGCGTGCAGGATATTGTGCTCGAGCGTAGCGGTAGCCTGTTCTTCCTGTTCGAGCCTTTTCTCAGTCTTGGCTAGGAACTCGGTATCGCTTTCCAAGCACTGCGCCATAGTGCGTTTCTGGACGGGCGGCATAGCAAGGTCTTTACGCTGTGCAGGGGTAAGGGAGGCAAGGAACTCCTCGTGCTTGCGGATGTTCTTGCGAATACCGCGGTTACGTGTAGCGATGTCTTCTGGGACGGGCAGGGCAGGCTGCTTAGCAAGACCCTTGCGTACCAGACGTTCCGAGCGATAGGCAGGTATACCTGCCTTTTCGAGTGCCAACATAAGCAATTCATCAACGTTCTTCATCGCATTATCCTCCGTGTTTCTCTGCCTTTCCCACACTACGCATCACGTATAGCGCAACACGCATTGCGTAAAGGCAAACTTTGCCCTTTGTTCGCCTTGTCCAACGAACGAAACCAGCTTATCAAACCGCCAAAGGCTTGTCAAGCAAATTTTTCAAAATCTTTTTGCTTGACATTTAAGTTCCCGAAGGGAACTTATTTTTGGAACTTTTTGCAAGGTTCCCGTTTTGTTTCCATTTTGTTCTGGGCAGGAAATCCTACAACCTTAGGTTGTTTCGGCTTGTTTTGAGCGGCTCTGCCTGTCGGGCAGGCGCGGGTACGAGGAAAAGGCGGGCGGGGCGCCCTACGGGTGGGAAAGAAAGACAGAGGCAAAGCCGGTATGCACGCAGACGGGGAAAGAAACTTGCTTGCCGCGCCTTCGGCGGATACTGGCGGATACTGGTGGATACTGGCGCAAGCGGGACGGGACGAGAACGTGCTAGCCGGGACGCTCTAGCCGGCCCTTCGGGCGGAGTTATTCTGGACGGGCAAGAGGACGGCAAAGCCCGAGAAGATAGCACGAGCCCGAGAGGATAGCACGAATTTACACGAATTTTTGAATAGCGATGTCAATGTAAATTTGAAGAAAAATGCAAAAATATAGCCAAAAATGCCCACTTTTCTCTATGAAATAACTCCACCTACCGAAACGAAAATGTAAATTGTAAATTTACATATTACAATATCGTTTGGAGAGTTTTATAATTAGTTTTTTGTCAATTTACCCCTATTTTCACACCCAAAAATGGCATTTTCGAGCATAGCAGGGGCGAAATCGGGTATTTGAGAGCGAAGAAAGCGGGACGGGCAAGAGCGCTAGCTGAAGCGGGACGGGCGGAGAGCACGGGCGGAGAACAGGAACGATAGAGCAAGCCGATAGCGCAAGCGTTCCGAGAGCCAAGAGCACGGGTAGCAGAGCCAAGAGCACGGGTAGCCCGCGCACATAGGGCGATAGTATCTGGGGCGTGCCGAACGGAACGAAAAAGGCGATAGCGCAAGCGGAAAGGTTGCAAGCAAGAAAACGAAACACGCAAAACGGGAAGGGCGGAAGCCGATAGCGGAAAACGATAGCGGGAAAGAACAGGCGGAAAGAAAAGATACGATATAACGAAACGTTGAAAGAAAATGCATTTATTGCCGAATTATCACAAAAAGTTTCTTGCAAACCGAAATGAATAGGCTATAATGGTTGCTATCAGATGACGAGGTTGTCTGATAGCGTGATACTAAATAGAGTACATACGCTTATGATTAACCAACGGCGGTAGGCAATCCTACCGCTATAAAGAAAGAAAGAAAGAAAGGAAAATACTATGACAACTATAGCCGAACAAATCGAAGCGAAAAAAGCGGCGAAAGCCGAAGCCCGCAAGAACGCCGTTGATACGGCGGAATTTGCGGACAGCGTTAAATCGCCGCTTATGCTTAATGCGGATGAAGCTTTAGCTATCGTTTCGCCCGAAACGGCGAAAGTCGCCTATTACGCCGCTTTTGCGGAATGTGGATTCCGCTATAATATAAAGCCCCAAAAAGACGTGTCCGCAATGATTGCGGATTTTGGTATGTTATTACTTGGTCTTAAGGAAACGGCGCAAGGTCAACCTATCAAAGTCAAAGACGGGGAAGCAAAGTTCGCCGAGTTCAAACAACGTTTCGTCTTTTGGGCGGAACTTTTAGCACGTCTGACGGAATCGGGCGAATATCAACCGCCCGAAACTGAAGAAGACAAGCTTATAGCCCTCTTACGGGCAGACCTGCCGCACGCAATCGAAAAAGGTAAGGAAGCGGGATATAGCCTTACGGCTATCACGAACGCATTGCAACGTATTGCAATGGGCGGGTAATATCAACAAGGGAAACAGGCGGAAGCCTGTTTCCCGCTAAAAGAAAGGAAAGGAAAAGAAGATGTCATACAACCGCAAATACACATACACGACTAAAGACGGCAAATCTTGCCGTCTGACTGAAAAGCAAGTAGGATTATTGCTGTCCCGCTTGCACTCGGCAATTTTGACGGGAAAGGTCGAGATAACCACGTTTCCAGAGTACCCCGATAGCAACGCGCCCTTAATGACTATCCTAATGAGAGGACGGGACGAGGACGGCAAGCCTGCCGTTTTCCGCTATTACGCCGATTGCGACGACAACGGCAACTTTATACGGTCAACGCCTGTCCGCTTGCCCGATAGCCTTTTCCTCTACCATATCGTCAATACCGATACGGTCAACCCGTTTTCGGCATTTTCGGTTATGATAGCAAGGGCGAAAGACGGCGTGCCCTTGAAGTGCTTCAGTGTTCAACGGGGGGTATAGTCCCCCCGTACAGATTTAGGCGGGCGCTCTTACATATTACCCTCCCCGTATTTTTCCCAAAAAATTTTCCCAAAATTTTCCCAAAAATTTTCATATTGACACTGTGAAGAAAATATGTTATGCTGGGAGCAGACGAAAACGAAAGCGAAAGCGAATACAAAGGAGTTACGAGATGCAAGAACAGAACGAAGGCGCGCCGCGCCGGAACGAGAACGGAAACGATAACGCGCCGCCGCCAGGCGAGAGGGGCCTCGAGCAGTACCGGCCAGTCCTCAAGAAAGCGGCCCGGCTGAAAGCCAACGGCATCAGCGACAAGAGTATCTGCACGGTCTGCCAGATACGGCCGGAGGACTGGGTCTACGTGCAGGCCCTGCCCGAGTACGCAGGCTTTTACGAGGTGGCCCTGGCCGCCGTCGAGACCAAGCCGGTCGAAATCAATACCGGCATTGCCGGCCTGGAAGAGGCCGCCCTCAAGCAAACTATCTACAACGTCCAGCAAGGATATGCTGACCCGGCCTTCGTCCTGGACGCCCTCAAGTACGCAACCAAGGTGCGGCTCGAGGAAAAGAAACTGGAACAAGAGAAACAGGCCAGCTTCAACGCCAACACGCAAATCGTTATCAATATGAACACGCTACTGCAGAATGCCCTGCAGGAAGGACGCGAGGCTGGCACGGTCGTTTTCTCAGACGGGAGCAAGGCCGTGGTCAACGGCCTGGACACGGACACGCTACTGGACCGCGCCATGGGACGCGAAGCGGCTACGCCCGCCCTCGAGGCGCCACGCCAGCCCACGACCAAGACTGTATCCTCGTTGCGCGTCGAGGACCTGGATGATATCCTGTTCGTGAACGGGAAGGAGGAAGAAGATGATTGACGAAAAGTGCCCGCCCCTCTTGTCCTCGGAAAGCACCGCGAAAGCGGAGAATCTCGCCGAGACGAAGATGAACATTGCCGAGACGCCCGAAACGGTCCTGCAGGGTACCGTGGCCGAGGCCCGGGAACTGCTCGACAGGCACCCGAAATTCTTCCTGGCCAAGTGCTACCCAGACCTTACCCTCGATATCCCAGACTTTCACGGTGAGCTCCTCGAGGCCATGGCCGACCCGAAGATACCGTACCTGGTCTGCGTCTGCCCGCGCGGCTTTTCCAAGACCATGATTGCGCGTGCGACCGCGGCCAAGGCCCTCATGACGGGCCAGAGCCCGTTCGTTGTGGTCATCAACAGGAACATCAAGGACGCCACGAACAGTACGCGTGAAATATGGAGCATCATGAATACGCCGTTCTTCCAGCAGGTCTACGGACGTATCGAGCCCGTTATCGAGCGTGACGGCCTAGGCGAGTACGAGTTCCGCCAGAACGGCCAGTACAAGGTCCTGCTGGCACGTGGCCGGGACAGTGCCCTGCAAGGTATGAACGTCCACAACATGCGTCCCAATCTCATCATCTGTGACGATATCGAGCAGGCAAAAGACAAGAATGAAGACCTCAAGTACGAAGATACCAAGGCCTGGTTCTTCGAAACCATGCTGTTTTTGATGGATGAGCAGAACAAGCGCTGCATCTACATCGGGAACATGAACAAGAAACAGAGCCTCATTGCAGAGCTGCCCACCCTGTCAGACTGGCACAGTATCGTCCTGTCCGCCATCAAGAAAGACGGCACGGCCCTGTGGGAGGCCCGGTTTCCGCTTAGCAAGCTCCTGGCCGAGTTCCGCCAATACTGCGAGATTGGCATGAAAAAGGAGTGGCTGGCCCAGAAGATGTCCAGGGTGGACGACGAAACGGGCGGCATAATTGGCGCGGACGAGATAGAGTTCCATTCCGGCCTGTACCCGGACGATATAGAGTATGGCTGCATCACCATCGACCCGGCCATCAGCGATAGTAGCCGGGCCGACGAGAGCGTTATCTGCGTACATGGCTGGGCAAACCGGGCCTGGAATCTGGTGGCCTGCCGGCACGGCGTGGGCATGGACCCAATCAAGCTCCTGTCCACGGCCATTTCGATGGCCCTCCAGTTCCGCATCCGCCTGGTCTGCATCGAGGCCGTGGCCTATCAGAAAGCTCTCATCCCGTTAATGGACCGGGAGCTGGCCACGCGCGGCCTGACCGGGGACATCATCGTCAAGCCCATAGCGTCCCGGTCCAGCAAGGCTAGCCGCATCGACGCCTGGGTATCGATGCTGAGGAACCACACGTACCGGCTGGCCCGGACGGACTGGGCCATTCTCGACCAGCTCAACACGTACGTGGTAAATAGCAAGAACTGCCATGACGACCGCATCGACTGCTGCGCAATGATTACCATGGCCGCCCAGTCGTACCGGCACTTGATGCGTAAATCGGTCGGGGACCCCCGCCTAGCCATGATAGAGGAAAGCACACTTAACCGGGACGGCTTCACCAGCCTAGAGGCCCTGCGGGCCGAGAACGGTACTGGTTCCTCACTTGACAGCCTCAGCTACGATTATGGCCGGGCCTGGAAGCGGGCCTAGCCACGTCAAGTACGCACCGCGGCCAAGTGCCAAGTGCCACGTGCCAAGGGCGGGCTGTCGCCCGGCCGGGTATCGAGGGTCTTTCCGCGTTCCCTTGCCGATAGGTGGCACGGAAGCGGACGCAGACGAGCGGAGCGAGTCGAGGGAGCGTGGGAAGGAGGCGGAGCGAAGCGACGCCGGGCAGGAGGGTGCCGAAGGCACCCGAAGGAAAGAGGCCGGCGAAGCCGGCCGGGAGGAGGCACGGGCGGTGCAGGGTCTGGCAGGGCCGGCAGGTTTACTCCCGTTATGGAGAAAAAGGCGGCGAAGCCGCCGTGGCACGGGCAGAGAGGCAACCTCGGCTGGTGCAGAACTGGCAGAGGCAGTGAGGCAATCTCGGAAGTGATAGCGGCAAGCATTTTCTTCTTGACATTACTTGCTTTCTGTGCTATTATACCTGCATGACAAACTCTCACAGAGGAGATTACCATGGTTGTCAAATTTGAAAAGAAGATACCTAAGGCGAAAGCAGCTCCGGAAACCACTGCCTCCGCTCTGGGTTTTAATCTCCGCTCGCCCGAGAACATCCTGTCCCGCCTTACCACGGCTCAGTACTCGAAGCTGCAATGCTTCCTGCAGGACCTCATCCTTACTGGTCGTGTTATCCCGGACGGGGACGAACGGAAGAGCTTGGAGGGCCTCATCAAGGAGTACAACGGCAAGGTGCAATACTCTGCCACTGACAAGCTCCTGGATGACGAATACAAGGAGGGCTACCCGACAGCTCCTCCTCCCACTAACCTTACCACGGCCAAGGCGCACATTGAGTCTGCCGTGGCTTACTTGGGTTCCACCATTACCGTCGAGGATGGTATCTGGTCTGCTAACTCAGACCCCACCAAGGCCGACCTGGCCAATGCACTTGCCGACCGCTTGAAGCTGGATGCACAGACATATTCTCATTCCGCAGCTCTTACAGCGGCTTTCCGGCACGGCTTGGTCTGTAACCTTGGCGGCGTGTTCGTGGACTGGGCCGAGGACGCTGTGCAGGAAATACAGGACTCTCCCAACGGCGTGGAGGTTTCTTCCTCACTGCGTTCTGGTAACAAGCTTATCGCAACTGATATCTTCAACCTCATCCTTGACCAGCGCGTTACTCCGGACAGGGTTTACCGGGACGGAGAATATGCCGGCTATGTCACGATGATGACGAAGAACGCCGTTTTCGATAAGCTACGTCTTGGCACGTGGGCCTTGCCGGAAGGCGAGGACTACGACCCGTATGACTACCCGGTCACGTCCGGCGATAGTTCGGACTATTACACTCCGCCGTCTTGTGTCGATACTACGGTCCAGGGTGACAGCGTGATTACCCTGTACGTTCGCATCTATCCTAAGCTCTTTGGCCTGTCCGAAAGTACAGAGCCCTCCGTATGGAAATTTACCATTCTGCGCTCTTGTCACTGGATAGTCGGTGCGGAAGACACGCAGAGCTCGTACCTGCCCGTCTGCCTCTTTCAGTTCGACCCGGAAACGAACTATAACACGGACGGTTCGCTGGCCTCACAGCTTATCTCGTGTCAGCGTTTCATTTCGTTCGTGTTCTCGGCCTATCAGCGTTCTTTGCTGAAGAACATTGCAGGCGGTGTGGTTGGGGTTTCTTCCGACGTTTTCGACATCCAGAAGATGAGCAAGGCCGCCGCACTTGGCGGCGTGGTACCTGCTACCCGGCAGATGCCGGACCGGCCCCTTTCCCAGGACGTCGTTCCGCTTTCGGTTCCGGTTAACCTGCAGAATATTCCGCAGGACATTAACTTGGCCCTGGATATGATGCAGCGCATCTTTCCGACAGACATGCTGAAACAGATTGCTTCGTTGGAACGTGCTACGCAATATCAAGCCGCTGCTACCGTCCAGGCCGGCAATAAACGTAACGTTCTGGTCGCTGCCAGTATCGATACGCAGATGATGGCGCCGCTTCGTCAACTGATGGTTGATAACTTGCTCCGTCACGTTTCCTCGTTCGAGGTCGTGGATAGCAAGGATGGCAAACGTTACGATGCAGATGTATCTAACTTTACCAACTTGGACCTGCGTTACGTTATCGCAGATGGCATGTCCGGTATCGATAAGCTTGGCGTGGCAGAGACCTTGCAGCAGGCTATCTCGAATATGTTGCAGATGCCGCAGGTGTTGCAGAACTTTGACGTTTACGGTGCTATCAACTACGTCTTGCGTTTACGCGGTAGTAACGTGGACTTCAACCAGTTCAAGGTAAACCAGGATGCTCCGGCCGTGGCACCTACTCCGGAACAGGCTGGCGCTCCGATGGGCGATGATGCTCTTCTTTCTGCCCCCGGTATGGCCTCGCCTATGGCTTCCCCGGAGGAAATTCTTCTTAACCAACTCGGGCCTGGCCCGCAATAACGATACGGAACGGGCCGTGCAGCCCGTTCCTCTTAACATCAATAACAAGGAGTTACAAACATGACTATTACTACAGGCGTTGACTTTGCTGCTGAAGCTGACAAGTATACATCTACCACCGTTCCGGCCGACCCGAACACTGCAGACAATCTGGGCCTCGATGCAAAGGGACAGGACGAACTTACAAACGAAAAAAATGTTGACCCTTCAGCAAATTCTGGTCAAATTAACATTGACAATTCGTTCGATTTATCAGATAATGATGACGATGACAGCGAGGACGACTCGTTCGACGTGGTATCTGCCGAACCCAATGCTGAAGAGCAGCAGAAATTTGAGGCTGGTATTCACGACTACGCTTTGACCCAGGTCAAGAACGCGATGAAATCAGTCGATTTGCAGAAAGCTCTCGCGGATGGTAAGCCGGATTCCTTCATCTCTGCACTGGAAAATATCTTGACAGAGATGCACATTCAAGCCATTCGCTCCAACATGGTGCTGGCCAAGCATTACGCTGACGGCGCTGTGAAGAGTTTTAACACTTCGGCACGTGAGCGTGCTAAAGCAGCGAAAGCTGACGCTGCTCTGGCTAAACAGTTGGAGCAGTATCCGAACGCTCAAAGTGCCAAGTATCGCAAGATTGTTCGCGAGAAATACGGCCAGGCTTTGCAGAAACTGAAACCGAACGATGCGGCGAAAGCTGTCGTACAGTATCTCAAAAAGAATTTCCCCGACGCGCTGATACAGCCCCAAGCAACGCAGACAGATGGCGCTTCTATCAATGACGACTGGTGGAACAAGATGGGATAAACCTTCCAAACCATTAACAAGGAGACACCACAATGGCTCAACAATTCGGTATTAAAGGGTTGTTTACCACGGGTATGGCCGCCGGCAATTTCTTCGTGAACGATGCTGCGCGGGAAATTCTGACCTCGTACCCCGGTGACAACGGCAACTTGTTCGCTTTAACGTCGGCCCTGCCCTCGCAGTCCACGTCTAGCCGCATCTTTGAATGGAACGACGAAACGTACGATTTCCCCATTTTCAAATGCGAAGCGCAGTCCTCGACGACGGCCACGTCCTTGACCATCTCGGGCGCTCAGAACACCAACTTCAAGATGTGCGTCATCTCGAACACCTCTACGGGTGAAGACATGTACGTCACGGAACAGTCCGGCAACACCTTGACGGTTGTCCGTGGCTTCGCGGGAACGACTGCGGCTGCCGTTACGGCTGAACACGAATTCGTGCTGTTGGCCCAGGCCACGCCCGAAGCTTCGTATCTGCCGCCGCCCAAGTTCTTCCACACCACGTTCCAGAAAAACTTCATTCAGAAAATCGTCAGCACGACGGAAATCGATGAAGACGCTCTGAAAGAAAAGACTGCTGAAGGCTACAAGCCGGGACAGTACATTCGTGAACGTACGCTGGACGACCACGCGATGCAGGTTGAACGCGCGCTGATGTTCGGTAAAGCTTCCGAAAACATCGTCCGCGACCAGGACGGCCAGGACAAGAAATTGTACACGACCGACGGCTTGATGGCTCAGATTAAAACGAACCGTATCAACATTGCTTCCGGAGAAGTTTCGCTGTCAGCGATTAACGCGGCTCTGGCCACCATCCAGGAACGCACGGTTAAAGGTCACAGTAATAACGGACACATCGCGTTCGTTTCCCATGCGTTCTTGCACCGCTTGAACGACATGGTTTCGGACAAAGCCCACTACAACATTTCCTATGGCGAAGCCCAGTACGGCATCAAGATTACCCGTCTGGAAACTGGCTCGGGCACGATTAACTTCGTGGGCTATCGCTTGTTCGATGAACTGGCTGCGTACAAAGGCACGGCCGTTGTCTTCAACCCGACGTTGATTAACACGGTCTACTTTGAAAAGACCAACGTCCGCAAGTTCTCGCCGATTAAATTCGTCACGATGAACGCTCTGGTTACACAGGTCGGTCTGCGCGTCAGACAGGAACGCTGCCACGGCATCATCACGGGCTTGATGGGCACGTTGAAATCCTAACTACCTGGCGGGTGGCTTTGGCCACCCGCCCTCTTACCTAAGGAGTTACCAAGATGGAAAACATTTTTGAAGGGCTGGTTGCAGTCCAATGCCCCATGGGCGTAAACAAAGTTTTGTTGGACGGTATCATCTACGACGCGGACGCGTACGGTGTGGTCCGTGTGGAAAAGGCCCTGGCCGACCGCCTGCTGAAAGACCGCTCGTACCGCCTGGCTGGCAAGCGCAATGGCATGGTCGACCCGACGGCGTCGCCTACCCAGG
>ERZ808277.90-NODE-90-length-48452-cov-4.898382_pt1 | contig 48452 bp, 41 predicted proteins | sample MGYA00521240_ERZ808277 | MGnify/ENA primary metagenome ERZ808277 (study PRJEB31516, sample SAMN03275599) | gut metagenome | biome: mammalia-associated habitat; material: feces | host: Papio cynocephalus | place: Kenya | collected 2012-07-17 ... | reverse complement strand
TACGCTCGGTCTTCTCCAACTGCGAGCGATTGTTTTTAGGAATATATTCACTCACTGCCTGAAGCGCATCTTCGAGGGAAACTCCGAAATGGAGACCGACTGCTATGGCTGTGGCGATGTTGTTGGCGTTGTAGGCACCGGCGAGGTAGGTTTCCAGACAAAGAAGGTTTTCGGTACAGTCATGATTGGTTATCGGTCCTTCGACAGGCTCAGGGACCGAGGTGTTTCCGGTCGCTTCGACAGGCTCAGCGACCGGGACGGTGACGGAATCCGGGATGGCCATGCGGACAAACGGATGATCGGCGTCGGACGGCAGAACAATCGCCCCCCAATAATTCACACCATACTCAATGGCCTTCAGCCCCTTACGCTCAGCGGCCATCCCAACCAGAATCGGATCATCAGCATTCAGGAATATGCCCTTTCCGTGCTCAAGAATATAGTCGTAAAGCTTCCCCTTCGCCTTCTTGACCCCATCAAAACTACCGAATCCGAGCAGGTGGCCCTTGCCGACATTTGTGATGATTCCATAGTCAGGTTCAGAAATTTTGACCAGCGTCTCAATGTCGTCCGGATGGCTGGCCCCCATCTCGATAACAGCGACCTGTGTCTTGGAATTGATGCCGAGGACAGACAGTGGAACTCCGATGTCATTGTTCAAGTTGCCTTGCGTGGAAGTGACGTTGTACTTGACCGACAGCACTCTCGTTATCAATTCCTTGGTCGTGGTCTTGCCGTTGGTTCCGGTCAATCCTAAGACTGTCAGCCGTTTGCCATCGACAAACGTGTTCTCTCTGTGATGACGTGCAAGCGCCTGCAAAGCCTCAAGAGTGTCATGGACAACAATAACACGAGAATCTCTTGAGGCGGCTGCCGCAGAGTCTTCGTCCACCACTGCATAACGGGCTCCGGCCTCAAGAGCCTTGAGAGCATATTCATTACCATCAAAATTCTCTCCCTTCAGCCCGAAGAACATCTCTCCCCCGCGGATGGCCCTGCTGTCCGTCGTCACACGGCCGCATTCCAAAAATGCCGAATATAATCTCAGTATGTCCATATTCGAAAACGATTCCAAAAATTTTTCTCAAGTATATTAGTCAAAATGCAAAACTGCAAACTCGGAGCGTAGCGACGCAAGGGGTTTGGGGAAAACGGTCCCCAATGCCCCACCGGGGCTGTCCCGTAAGGGACTGGGGGTAAAGAAGAAATAGCGTTAGCTCACTTCTTCCCTGTGCTGCCCCAACCGCCAGCGCCACGTTCCGTCTCAGACAAAACCTCAACATCCTCCCACTCGACACGCTCATGACGGGCTACAACCATCTGGGCAATCCGCTCACCGGGAACAATCTCGAAAGGCTCGTTGGAAAGATTCACCAGTGAAGTCTTCAACTCTCCACGGTAATCAGCGTCAACCGTTCCGGGACTGTTTATCACAGTGATGCCGTGCTTTGTGGCCAACCCGCTGCGCGGACGGACCTGCGCCTCATAGCCGACCGGAAGTTCAATGAATATGCCTGTAGGCACCAACACCCTTTCCAAAGGCTTCAGCATGATCGGCTCCGTGATGTCAGCCCTCAGATCCATTCCCGCAGACGCCTCGGTGGCATAAGCGGGATCCGGCCATTGGCTCTTGTTTACTATCTTGACTTTCAATGCTTTCATACTCTACGCATATTAATATAATAAAAGTGTATGACCAAAGATCATGTCCTGGTCATACACTGTCATATTCATTAGGAATTGGCCTCTTCCTTCTTGTCCGGAATGATAAGGTTCAAGATGACGCCGACAACCGAGGCGAGGCCGATACCGGCGAGAGAGAATTTGCCGAAGCTGATGACCGCGCCACCAATTCCGATGGTGAGGATCAGCGAGGCGATGATCAAGTTGCGGGTCTTGTTCATGTCGATCTGAGCCTTGACAAGATTATTGATTCCGACAGATGCGATGCTGCCGAAAAGAAGAAGCATGATACCGCCCAGAACTGCTGTAGGGATGGTCTGAATGGCAGCTCCGACCTTGCCTACGAGGGAAATCAGGATAGCGGATAGCGCAGCGATTCTCATACAAGCCGGGTCAGTCACCTTGGTAAGCGACACAGCGCCGGTCACTTCCGAATATGTCGTCACAGGAGCGCCACCGAGGAATGCCGCCAGCGTGCAGGCAAGACCGTCACCCAGCATCGTGCGGTGCAGACCCGGATCCTTCACGAAATCCTTGCCGGCGATCTCGCTGATAGCATAGACATCACCCACGTGCTCGATGATGGGAGCGATAGCCACTGGAGCCATGAACACGATGGCCTGCCATGAAAGGCTCATCTTCGAGAAATGAGGAAGCTGGAACCAAGGAGCGTTGGCGACTCCGCTGAAATCCATCGAGTTTCTGTAGAATATCACGGCCACTATGTAGCCGGCGAGTGCGCCGAACACAACCGGGATGAGCTTGATCATCCCCTTGCCCCAACACGAGCATATTATCGCCACGAAGAGTGACACGAGAGCCAGGATCCAGTTCTTGCTGGCCATATCGACTCCGGTTCCGGCCAGAGAAAGACCGATGAGAATGATGACCGGACCGATCACGATCGGCGGGAAGAGTTTCTTGATAAAACTGACACCGAATAACTTGACAAGAAAACTCATCAGGATGTACACCAAACCCACGGCGACGAGTCCGCAGAACATTCCGGACAGTCCATAGAGTTCTGTCGCCTTGATGATCGGAGCGATGAAAGCGAAACTGCTGCCGAGGTAGATCGGAACCTTTCCTCCGGTTACCGCATGGAAAAGAAGCGTGCCGAGACCGGCCGCGAGAAGAGCGATGGCAGGATCAAATCCGACCAGAAGAGGGACGAGAACCGTGGAGCCAAAGGCCACGAACATGAACTGAACTCCGACGATGGATCGTTTCAGTGGGGATAAGGTGTGTTGTGACATAAATATTAAGTTATTTAGAAGCCCGGTTATACAAGACAGCGGCGATCACGCCGAAAATCACGTTAGGAAGCCACAGAGCGACCACTGGCGGCAACGCTCCGGAATAGACGAACATCTGGCTGAATCTCATGAACAGGATGTAGGTGAAACTAAGGGCGATACCTATTCCTATGTTCAGACCTATGCCTCCCCTGCGTTTTCTTGAGGAAAGGCTTACCCCCATAAGGGTCAGGATGAAAGCCGAGAACGGAAGCGCGAAACGGTTGTGTTTTTCGATGAGCGCATACATCACATTGGCATCTCCTCTCATCTTCTGCGTGGCTATCAACTCATTAAGTTGCCCGGCCGGCAACGTCTCGACTGTTTTCTTGTTGCGGTAGAAATCCGTGACAGTCAGGTTAAGCACCGTGTCAAGTTCAGTTCCTGTGGTCACACGGTCCTGAAGGCCATCAGAATATTCCCTTATGAAGTAATTCTTCAGCTTCCAACCGTTGAAAGTGCTGTCCCAGACGGCTTTCTCGGCGGAAATCTTCTTTATGAGTTTGTTGTTCTCTATGTCCTCAAGAGTAAAATCGTATGCAGTGTTGTTCCAAGAGCTGAAAGACTCTACAGAAACAAATTTTCCAGGGTTGATCTGGTAATGCACATTATTGGAAGACAATGAGTTTCGGTGCTTTACATACTTCATCTCGAAATTGATCCGCTTGACGTTGGACCTCGGAATTATCCAAAGGTTGAGCGAAAGTGAAAGCGTGGCTATCAGAAGCGCCGAGACCATATACGGCACCATCATCCTCCTGTAGCTCACGCCACAGGACAGAATAGCGATGATCTCGCTGTTGGCGGCCATTCTGGAAGTGAAGAATATCACCGTTATGAACACGAACAGCGGACTGAACATATTCACGAAGTACGGGACGAAATTCACATAGTAGTCAAAGACAATGGCGTGCAGCGGAGCCTTGTTCTCGACAAAATGGTTGATCTTCTCACTGATGTCGAAGATTATGACAATTCCGATGATGAGAAGAAGAGCTATAAAGAAGGTCATGATGAACTTCTTTATGATGTACCAGTCTATCTTCTTCAGTCCCACGCTCATATTCCTAAAGTCTTGAACTTATTCTTTTTACGGTCATGTCTTTCCAAGAGGCGAAATCCCCCGCCTCGATGTGTCTGCGTGCCTCGCGGACCAGGTCGAGGTAGAACGCCAGATTGTGCTCGCTTGCGATCATCGCGGCGAACATCTCCTTCGCGATGAACAGATGATGCAGGTAGGCTCTTGAATATGTCCGGTCGACGAACGACGCTCCACCCGGATCTATCGGCGAGAAATCCTCAGCCCATTTGGAATTGCGCATATTCATTATGCCGTTCCATGTGAAGAGCATTCCGTTGCGGCCATTGCGGGTAGGCATCACGCAATCGAACATATCAACTCCCCTAGCGATTCCCTCAAGGATGTTGGCTGGCGTGCCGACTCCCATCAGGTACCTCGGTTTATTTTCAGGAAGAATCGGGCAGACAAGCTCAAGCATTTCGTACATCTTGTCTGTAGGCTCCCCCACCGCAAGCCCACCGATTGCGAATCCTCCAACGGCCGGACTATCCCCTATAAGGCTCACAGCATGGTCAACGGCTCTCTTTCGGAGTTCCGGATAGACGCAGCCCTGGATGATCGGAAACATCACCTGATTGTACCCGTACAGAGGCTCGGTCTCGCAGAAATGCTTGAAATAGCGTTCCAGCCAGCCTTGGGTCAGTTTCAAAGACTTGGCGGCATACCTCTCGTCAGCGTCTCCCGGGCAGCACTCATCGAGTGCCATCATGATGTCGGCGCCGATGATTCTCTGCGTGTCAACATTGTTCTCCGGAGTGAAAGTGTGCCTGGATCCGTCAATGTGAGACTGAAAACGGCAGCCTTCTTCGGTGATCTTTCTGATTTTCGTCAAGGAGAACACCTGAAATCCGCCGCTGTCAGTAAGGATAGGCCTGTCCCAATTCTCAAACTTGTGCAGCCCTCCCACTTTACGCAGGATGTCAAGTCCCGGACGAAGGTAGAGATGATAGGTGTTGCCAAGGATGATCTCGGCCTTGATGTCCTCCTTCAAGTCCCTGTGATAGACCCCTTTGACAGAGCCGACAGTCCCAACGGGCATAAATATCGGAGTCCTCACCTCACCGTGATCGGTGGTGAACACTCCTGTCCTCGCCCTTGATCCAGGGTCTCTCGCTATCTCTCTGAAAACCATTCTTCCAAAATTTAACCCTCAAAGATAGTGATTTTTAGCCGAAAACTCGTACATTTGTTTGTTTTGACCATACGCATAATAACAAAAAAACACAATAACGTTATGAGCAACAAGCACATCAGCCTCAGGCTGATCATCATGAACTTCCTCCAGTACGCCATCTGGGGAGCGTACCTGACCTCAATGGGAAGTTTTCTCGGCAAAGCCGGGCTCACCTCCCAGATCTGGCTTTTCTTCGCCACCCAGGGCTTCGTCTCCATATTTATGCCTGCCCTGATAGGCATCGTGGCCGACAGGTGGATTCCGGCTCAGAAGACCCTCTCTCTCTGCCAACTCATCGCCGGGGCAGCCATGCTCGGAACCGGGCTGTTTGCCATGGGCCACGTCAACATGACCGACGGAGCCTACGTAGTCGGCCCGAACTTCAACTTCAGCGTCTTCTACATCCTTTACACGATCAGCGTGGCCTTCTACATGCCGACCATCGCTCTGACCAACTCCGTGGCCTACGCCGGTCTTGAGGGAGCGGGCAAGGACACCGTCAAGGCGTTCCCTCCGATCCGTGTGTTCGGAACCGTCGGCTTCATCTGCACGATGCTGTTCGTGAACTTCATGAAGGATCCGTCCGGAATCCAGTACCAGCACAGCTACTTCCAGTTCTTCACCTCGGGAGTTCTCAGTCTTGTCCTTGGATTCTATGCCCTGAGTCTCCCGAACGTCCCAGTCAAGAAAGCCAGCGGCTGCGGCTTCATGGAAGCCAGCGGGCTCAAGGCGTTCACCCTGTTCAAGGACAGGCAGATGGCAGTGTTCTTCATCTTCTCGATGCTTCTCGGCGCATCGCTCCAGATCACCAACGGCTATGCCAACTTATTCATCTCTTCCTTCACAGGAAGTCCTGAATATGCCAACGCCTGGGGCGCCCGCAACGCCAATGCCCTGATCTCACTCAGCCAGATGTCCGAGACCCTGTGCATCCTCCTCATCCCGTTCTTCATGAAGAGATTCGGAATCAAGAAAGTGATGCTCATAGCGATGTTCGCCTGGGTGCTCAGGTTCGGATTCTTCGGCATCGGCAATCCTGGATCGGGAGTTTGGCTGTTCATCCTCTCCTGCCTTGTGTACGGCGTGGCGTTCGACTTCTTCAACATCTCAGGCTCACTCTATGTCAACCGCCAGACTTCCAAGGACATCCGTTCCAGCGCCCAGGGACTGTTCATGCTGATGACCAACGGCCTCGGCGCCTCGATCGGAACCTGGGCCGCCGGGAAGGTCGTGAACCATTACGTCAACACCGCACAGCCGGACTGGGCCACGGCCTGGTACATCTTCGCCGGCTACGCCCTGATCGTCGGCATCCTGTTCGTATTCCTGTTCAAGGACCCGGGCAAGGACGAGGAGTGCGCCGAACAGGCCTAACGCTTCTTTGCCGGAGGACTGACCTCCACCCTCGCCAGTCCGAACATACGGCTTTCCGAGAGATTATATTTCAGATCGAAGCAGCGATATTCATGATGATTCCTGACCTTGTGGTAGGATGTGACACAGTCAAACCTGTAGCCCATCTGAACAAGGTCAGGAATATTCATTGAAGTGACACCTTTCTCCAGCAGGGATGACAGAATCTCGTGGTTTCTGTCCAATGCTCCGATGGTTTTAAGCCGAAGGCCTTTAAGATGGCCTCCGTTGACATAGTGGTACCTGCTTTTGCAGCTGACGCAGCAGAACTTCATGTCACTGCGTCCATAAGGAAGAACATCCCCACACTCCAGACATCTCCCCCTCGATTCGTCTTCCAAGTTCTTCATCGCTTATCTTTTATTATTCGTCTGTCCGCCCCGTCGCCACCGACAGAGTCCGACATCCTTAGGATGTACAGTCGCGCACCTCAGGACTTCGGCAAATATGCCTTTCTTAAACGAGATTTGAAAGGGAGGAAAAAAATATTCATAAATATTTTTCTGTTTCTTATCAATCGCGACACAGTTCAGGATTTACCCGCGGCATAAAACTATTTCTTTGCATGACAAAATAATAATTTATGAATATAAAAAAAGCATACAGCCGATAAGATTATATCTCTCATCACGCGATTCTCAATAAGAAAAAGCGAGGTTTGTATAAAATTCAGAAAAATCTCGGCCAAGATTTTTTCACGCCGGTATCCGGCATGATATACCATTGTAAATTTGCCTCAGACACAATTTCAAAACAACTTGAATTATGGAACAGTTGAACAGACTTGAAATCCGAGGGAATGTCGGCATGGTCAACATTCTCAAGGTCGGAGAGACGCGGGTGGCGCATTTCTCCGTTGCGACGAACTTCGCCTACAAAGGAAGGAACGGTGAACCGGTCATAGAGACCACTTGGCACAACGTTACCGCTTGGGAAGGTGTCAAGGGCATTCCGTCTCTTGATGTCATCCAGAAGGGGTTCCCCGTCTATGTGACAGGCAGACTTCGGTCTCAGAAATACACATCCAGTGACGGTATCGAAAGAACAAGCATGGAAGTGATCGCCAACTCGGTAGAGACCATTGACGAGAACATATCAGCCCAATACATGAAGTAGCATCTAAACCGAGGTTATTTCCCGATGGCTTGATGTGGGGATGGAACGCAGGGAGGAACAGTCATCGGGATTTTTGCTTACTTGAAACAGTACTTCAAGTGAACATTGCACATGCGATTTATCTATTAAATAAAGACTTATTGGCTGTCAAATGAATTATTTTTTCAATAAATTGCAGAAAAATATTTGGAGATAACAAAATAATGATTACCTTTGCGTACACTTTCTGTCTAGCAGGCAAAGGCTGATTGGACGCCAAAGCGGAACTCCTTGGATTCAAGGCCGTGAGGCAGCAGGAATGCCAGGTGCGGAAGCGCATCTCCATCAGAACACCTTACCGCAAGCGGAAAGTTTATTTTTTCCCCGAGTATACCGGCATTAGCAATACATTGTGGCAGAAAATTAGAATCAGGAATTTTGGTAACGTGCAAAATTCCTGATTCTAATTTTCTGCCACTGTTCCCCGGCAGTTTATATTGTGTAAAAGTCACTTAGGCAAACTCAGTGACCGATCGTCTTATCTATGATTGTACATATCATCATAGTACCTGAGGTACTCCCCGCTTGTGACATTGTCCAGCCATTGTCCGTTGTCAAGATACCAACGCACCGTCTTCTCAATGCCTTCGGCAAACTGAAGGCTAGGCTCCCAGCCAAGTTCGTTCTTGAGTTTTGACGAATCAATGGCATAACGCATATCATGTCCCTTACGGTCGGTCACATAAGTGATGAGATCTTCATCCGAACCTTCAGGCCGTCCGAGCAAACGATCCACAGTCTTTATAAGAACCTTGATAAGATCTATGTTTTTCCATTCGTTGAAGCCACCGATGTTGTAAGTCTCAGCGATTTTCCCCTTGTGGAAAATCAAATCTATCGCCCTGGCGTGATCTTCCACATACAGCCAATCACGGACGTTCTCCCCTTTACCATATACCGGTAGCGGACGGCGCTGACGGATATTGTTGATAAACAAAGGAATCAATTTCTCCGGAAACTGGTAGGGACCATAGTTGTTCGAACAGTTCGTAACAATTGTCGGCATCCCGTAAGTGTCGTGATAAGCCCGGACAAAATGATCACTGGAAGCCTTGGCTGCCGAATATGGACTATGCGGCTGGTACTTACTCTCCTCGGTGAAAAATGTGTCTCCGAAAGGCCCTCCGCCACATTCATTGCCATCTGGATCACCCTCCGGCCTTGTCAATTCCAAAGCACCATAGACCTCATCAGTGGAGATATGGTAAAAACGCTTTCCTTCCCACCCTTGCGGTTCCCAAAATTCACGGGCAGCCTGAAGAAGGGTCAATGTGCCCAGCACATTTGTCTTTGCGAATATGAACGGATCCTTTATGGAGCGGTCAACGTGGCTCTCGGCGGCAAGGTGGATCACACCGTCAACAGCATTTTCAGAGATTACCTTGCGGACGGTTTCAAGGTCGCAGATGTCGGCCTTGACGAAAACGTAGTTCGGGCGATCCTCTATGTCTTTGAGATTGGCAAGATTGCCGGCATAAGTCAGTTTGTCAAGGTTGATGACCTGATAATCAGGATACTTGTTGACAAACAGTCTCACAACGTGGCTGCCGATAAAGCCGGCGCCACCGGTTATCAGTATCGATCGTTTGTGGTTCATACTCATTATTTCTGCATCTTTCCTTCGTAGAGGTCATCGTATGCGGCTCTTTTACGGAAAATGTCTATCGCCGTGTAGATTGACGACATCATGGACTGAGGATCCGCCTCGTCACGCCCGGCCATCTCATAGGCAGTGCCATGGTCCGGAGAAGTCCTGACAATCGGAAGTCCGGCAGTGAAGTTCACGCCGTCCTCGAACGCCAACGCCTTGAACGGAGCCAGTCCCTGATCATGGTACATGGCAAGGGTGGCGTCGAATTTAGCGTAATGCCCAAGTCCGAAGAAACCATCAGGAGAATACGGCCCGAACGCCATAAGACCCTCGGCGTTGGCAGCCTTCACTGCCGGCAGGATAATCTTCTCTTCCTCGTCGCCGAGCAGGCCTCCATCACCGCAGTGCGGGTTCAGCCCCAACACAGCGATCTTAGGCTCAACAATACCGAAATCCCTCTTCAGGGACGCGGTCATCAACCTGATTTTGTTCACAATCTTCTCCTGAGTGATCGAAGCAGGCACATCCTTTAAAGGAATATGACCGGTCACGACGCTGATTCTGAGTTGGTCGGAGACCATGAACATCAACACGTCATCCACTCCGAACTCCTTCTGGAGATATTCAGTGTGACCAGTGTTGCCGAAGCCCTCGGCCACCATGGCCTTCTTGTTGATCGGCGCAGTCACCAGCACGTCGATGTCTCCGTTCTTGATGTCCTCCACAGCGCACTCAAGTGACCTGATGGCCGATTTAGCCGATTCAGGAGTGGACTGTCCCGGCTCCACGAACACGTTGTCAGGCAGACAATTGACAATGTTGATCTTCTTAGGTTTGGCATCCTTGGCGCTTTGGATGACATAAGTGTCCATCTGGTCAAGGTTATGGATCAACTTGCGGTAGAATCCGAAAATCTTTGACGAGCCGTAGATCACCGGAGTGAACGAATCCAAAATCCTTGCGTCAGCCAATGACTTGATAATCACCTCATAACCGATACCGTTGCCGTCACCCTGAGTGATACCGACAATCGGCCGTTTGTTATTCTTTTCCATGCTGTTCTAAAATATTAAGTGGTCACAGCCGGTCGGAGACCGCCGTGAACATATTCATTCATAAATTTAATCAAAACCAGCGAGATTTCCTTCCGTGGCCGAGTCAAGCTCAAAGCCCTCATCCACCGGAAGAATTTTCCCGGCGGCGACAGCCCCGGCTCCGGCGGCGACGGCAAGCCTGTCGCAGCGTTCATTCTCAGGATGCCCGTTATGCCCTTTTAGCCAATGGAAAACCACCCTGTGCATCCGGCAGACATTCAGAAAGCGCATCCAAAGATCCGGATTCTTCACCTTTTTCCACCCTTTACGCTCCCAATTCAGAAGCCAACCTTCATTCACCGCCTTCACCACATAAGACGAGTCACTGTAAACCTCAACTTCAGCATTTTTCCACTTGATTGCCTCCAACCCCTTGATCACAGCCAGAAGTTCCATCCTATTGTTGGTCGTGCGGGCAAATCCCCCGCTCATCTCTTTCTCATGCCCGGCACACTTGAGCACAACGCCGTAGCCTCCCGGTCCCGGATTGCCGCTTGAAGCCCCGTCCGTGTAAAGAAATATCTTCGGTCTCGCTGAATTAGTCTCCATAAAGTACAAACTTACATAAAAATCCGCATTATTTACACCCGCTTGGGCAAGAATCGTTATTTTTTAAGGATTATTGAGTGCACAATGCAAGAAAGCAAGGATGATTTTGATAACGGAATATTTCTGATTAAATTTGTCAGTGGCGACACCACGATGGCTGGCAGAGCCGAATGGAGGAATATACCATGAATATACTTGTGACAGGAGCCAACGGCCAGCTGGGAACCGAACTCCGCAACGTGACGGCAGGAAGCCGGCACAACTACATATTCTCAGACGTGACCTCACTGCCGGGAGTCGAGACGCTCAATCTTGACATCACGGACTTTGACGCGCTCAGGATTGTCTGCGACTCGGAGAATGTCAATGCCATCGTGAACTGTGCGGCCTACACGAATGTGGACAAGGCCGAGGACGAGCCTTCTATGGCTATGCTGCTGAACTGCACCGCGGCCGGAAATCTGGCCAAAGTCGCAAGGGAAAGAGACGCGGCGTTGATCCACATTTCCACGGACTACGTCTTCCACGGGGATATTCCCAGGCCTTGCAAGGAGGATTGGCCCACCGACCCGCTTGGGGTCTATGGTTCCACCAAATTGGCTGGGGAGAAAGAGATCGAGAAATCCGGCTGCAAGAGCATAATCATCAGAACCGCCTGGTTATATTCACCTTACGGCAGAAATTTCGTAAAGACAATGCTTCGCCTGACAGAGGAGCGCGACTCACTCAAAGTCGTTTTTGACCAGTTCGGAACTCCCACATACGCCCATGACCTTGCCACACTGATCGCGGCAATAATCGATAACGACAGGCTTGGCGACACCGGAATATACCATTTCTCCAACGAGGGGGCCATCTCTTGGTACGATTTCGCCAAGGCGGTCAGCGAGACAGGCGGGACAATCTGCGACATACAGCCTTGTCACACCGAAGAATATCCTTCCAAAGCACAAAGGCCACGGTTTTCGGTGCTCGACAAAACAAAAGTAAAGGAGACTTTCGGAATCACAATCCCATACTGGAGGGATTCTCTTGTGGACTGCATCAAAAGAATCAATAAACACTGAATATAACCATGAAAGGAATTGTACTCGCCGGCGGAAGCGGCACACGTCTATACCCTATCACGAAGGGCGTCAGCAAGCAGATGCTGCCAGTCTATGACAAACCGATGGTCTATTACCCGATATCGGTTCTTATGACTGCCGGAATCAGGGATATTCTAGTCATCTCAACACCGTCTGACTTGCCTGGATTCCAAAGGCTTCTAGGCGACGGAAGTGATTTCGGAGTGAACTTTGAATATGCCGAACAACCTTCTCCTGACGGGCTTGCGCAGGCTTTCATAATAGGAAAGGAATTCATAGGAGACGACTGTGTCTGCCTGGTGCTGGGTGACAACATATTCCAAGGCACTGGTTTCGGCAATCAGTTGAGAGAGGCGGTCCGCACGGCAGAGGAGGAAGGCAAGGCCACCGTATTCGGCTACCAAGTCAGTGATCCTCAACGCTATGGAGTGGCCGAATTCGACAAGGACGGCAATTGTCTCAGCATCGAGGAGAAGCCGGCAGAGCCTAAGAGTGACTATGCGGTGACAGGACTGTACTTCTACCCGAATGATGTGGTGGAGATCGCCCATAGGATCAAGCCGTCGGCTAGAGGCGAGCTGGAGATAACGACTGTGAACCAAGAGTTTCTGGCGGCAGGAAAACTGAAGGTCCAGAAACTGGGACGTGGTTTCGCATGGTTGGACACGGGCACTCACGAATCCCTCGCCGAAGCCTCGACCTACATCGAGGTCATCGAAAAACGTCAGGGGCTCAAGGTCGCCTGTCTTGAGGAAATCGCCTACAGAAAGGGTTGGATCACAGCCGGAAGGCTCCGCGAGCTGGCCAAGCCAATGCTCAAGAACCAGTACGGCCAGTATTTGATCAAGATAGCGGAGGAATAAGGGCAACGGGACTCCGATGAATATAACTACGGAACTGACACCATGGACATCATCACAACCGAAATAGAAGGCGTCCTGATCATCGAGCCAAGGATATTCCTGGACAGCAGAGGGTATTTCTTCGAATCATTCAACCAAAGGGTGTTCGAGGAGAAGGTCGGGGCGTTGACATTCGTTCAGGACAATGAGAGCAAATCCTGCTACGGGGTCGTCAGAGGGTTGCACTTCCAGAAAGGCGAGCACGCCCAAAGCAAGCTGGTCAGGGTCGTGAAAGGCAAAGTGCTGGATGTGGCCGTGGATCTGAGGCCTGGCTCAAAGACTTTCGGCAAGCATGTGTCGGCCGAACTGTCAGAGGACAATCACAGGCAGTTTTTCATCCCGAGGGGATTCGCCCACGGATTCAGTGTCCTGAGCGACGAGGTGATCTTCCAGTACAAATGCGACAATTTCTATTGTCCAGAATCCGAGGGAGCGATCGCATGGGATGATCCGGATCTGGGGATTGACTGGAAGGTTCCTGTAGACAGAATCATCTTATCTGAAAAAGACAGAAAACATCCTAAACTGAGAGATTGCCGACCGGAAGACTTTCTGTAAGAGCCCGATGGTTTCTCCAACGGCTGCTTAATGTCAACTACGAGATTTTGCTGTAATCCTTGATATTGTACTTGTCCTTGCGGAGTTCCCGGGCAAGCAGTTCGTTCACAGGTAGTTCCAGTGTCTGGTCATGGGCAAGCACGTGCTCGGCATAACTTCTCGCGTCCGCAAGCAAAGCCCCGTCATGAGCCAAAGACGCGATGTTAAGTTCTATCGGAAGGCCGCTCTGCTGCGTTCCCTCCAGATCCCCCGGGCCACGCATCTTCATGTCCTCCTCGGCCAGATCAAAGCCGTTTTCCGTGGCGCACATCAGCTCCAGCCTTTTGCGAGACTCCTTGCTGACCTTGTTGCCGTGCATCAGGACGCAGTAGGACTTTTCGCACCCGCGTCCGACACGTCCTCGAAGCTGATGCAGTTGAGCAAGGCCGAACCGCTCGGCGCTCTCGATCACCATCACGGATGCATTAGGGACATCAACACCGACCTCGATCACGGTAGTGGACACAAGTATATTCGCTCTCCCCGCCGCGAAAGCGTCCATATTGAACTGCTTCACCTCGCTGGTCTGCTGGCCATGCACGATGGCAACTTTGTACGGCGGGAATGGGAATCTGGAGACAATGTCCTCATAGCCAGCCTCAAGATTCTGATAGTCAACCTTTTCGCTCTCGAATATCAAAGGATAGACAACAAACACCTGACGTCCTGCCGCAATCTCTTTCTTCATGAAATTGTAAAGCTGCGGGCGCTTGCCTTCGCCGATAAGCATGGTCTGGATAGGTTTTCTGCCTGGAGGCATCTCATCGATGACGGAGACATCCAAGTCCCCGTAGAATGTCATCGCCAATGTCCTAGGAATCGGAGTCGCAGTCATGACTAGCACATGAGGCGGCACACCGGAAGCCCCTTTGGCCCAAAGCCGAGACCTCTGATCGACCCCGAATCTGTGCTGCTCGTCAATGATGGCCAGCCCTAAATTCCTGAACACCACCGTGTCCTCAATCAACGCATGAGTACCGATGATGATTCCTACCGCTCCGTCAGCCAGACCCTCCAGAATCGGTCTTCTGGCCGCCTTTCCGGTCGAGCCGATCAGCAGTTCGCAACGGACTCCGGTCGGAGCCAGATATTTGGATATGTTGGTGTAGTGCTGCTGGGCAAGAACTTCGGTCGGAGCCATGATGCAGGCTTGGAACCCATTGCCGACAGCGATCAGGGCTGACAAGACGGCGACCATGGTCTTGCCTGAGCCGACATCTCCTTGAAGAAGGCGGTTCATCTGGTGACCGCTCATCATGTCCGAGCGGATTTCCTTTATCACACGCTTCTGCGCGCCGGTAAGCTCATAAGGCAAAGAATTATAGCAAGCGTTGAACGCTGCGCCGACCTTCGGCATTGGAATCCCGACCGCGGAACGGCTACGGACATATTTCTGCTTCAGCAAAGACAGCTGCAACAGGAAGAGTTCCTCCCATTTAAGGCGGTATCTGGCCTTCTCAAGAGCGTTCTGGTCTGACGGGAAATGGACATTCCTGATGGCGAACCTCAACGGAACAAGCCCTTTTTCTCTAAGAATATATTCGGGCAATGTCTCCTCCAAATCCCCGATCGCAAAGTCAATCGCCTCCGCAATCAGCCGGTTCATCACCTTTCCGGTCACTCCCCCGCCTCGGAGTTTGTCGGTCGAGTTATAGACCCCTGTCAAGACTCCGGAAAAGCCGCCTGTCCCCTGCGAAGGAGGATTGTCTATCTCCGGATGCACAATGTTGAACCGCCCGTTGAACTGGTTGGGTTTGCCGAAAAACAAGAAGACGGAGCCGGGTTTAAGCCGTTCCGATGTGTATTTGACTCCACGGAAGAAGACCAGTTCCATCATTCCGCTCTGATCCTTCACCATGACGCTCAATTTCTTGCCGGTCATCTGGACGCTGACCACCTGGGCAAGGATCTGGACATAGGCGCTTGTGGACTGGATGTCCGCTATCCTTTGGATTGAACTGCGGTCAATGTAGCGGAACGGGAATGTGTGCAGGAGGTCACCGACAGTCGCGACATTCAGTTCGCTGCGTAGAAGCGAAGCTCTCTTGGGACCCACTCCCGGCAGGTACTGCACATCTGTGTCCAACTTGTTCCTGATCATGACGCAAAATAGGCAAGAGTATCACTTTCTCTTCAGTGTCGCATTGAGCGAGACGACGTAGGAGCCTCCGAAATACCCGCTTGAGATCTCGGTGCGTATCGGATTCACACGTTCGGACCTTGGCTCAAACTCTCCGCCGTTCGCCTGACCGTCAATGTCATCGAAAGACATATAGAAGGAACTGACGCGAGGAGTGGTCAGAAACTTGGAATATTGCCCGTCCCGGTCCGTGTAGAGGGTGTCTGCACGATAAACGACATCGGTGCTGTAGTCAGCGATGACCCTTATCCCGGCGATGGGATCACCTTCAACATCGGTCACCTTGCCGATGACCCGATAGTTGGCTGCCGGCTCGTTGGATGATGTATTGAATTTGTTTTCAGGATTCTCATTCTCAACCATGCACGAGGATAAGAGCGGAACCGCCAGAAGAGGCAGCGCCAACGCCTTTACTAACATATTCATACCAACTTTCTTCATTTCAACCGCAAATCTACATACTAAATCCCGAAAATCAATTACCTTGCTTTGAGTAATGACGGTTTTCAGGTGCAAAAGATATGAAAAATTTCAAAACTACCGGCCAAATCAGAATCAAATCGCTTTTTGTTGCTATATTTGATGTGCCGAAAAGAAGCACATCGCAATGGTTTCAGAATTGATCGGGAAATATATCTGGCTCATCCAGACCCTCACCGGCTGCGGTGAGGGCGGTCTGACATTCAAGGAACTCGGCGAAAAATATTACCGACGGTTCGGCCTGGCATATTCAAGAAGGACATTCAACAACCACAGGCTCGCGGTGTCCGACCTTTTCGGAATAGACATTGACTGCGACAGGCGGACAAACTGTTATTTCATTCCGTACTGGGGCGATGTTATGAACAACGAGGAGAGCATCGGCTGGCTTGTCAACACATTCACGGTCAACAGTCTGCTTTCTCTTGGCAAGGAGCGCCTCTCTGGAAGGGTTAGTGTGGAGGAGATTCCTTCCGGCCAAAAGTACCTCACGGCGATAATGCAGGCGATGGAGGACGGAAAGGAGTTGGAGATCGTCTACGGGAAATACAGTTCCGATTCCCTTGAGACCCTTCATATTCAGCCGCTCGCAGTCAAAGAGCATGAGAAGAGGTGGTATCTGGTGGCGTTCTGCCATGAAAGGGCGGCCTCAGGAGGCTCCGAGGTCGGCAATGATGACATGAACGCATGGAGAGTCTATGGTCTCGACCGTATCTCTTCACTTCAAGTGACCGGCACTAGTTTCAAAATGCCAAGGAATTTCGATGTGGACGGGATATTCAGCCAAAGCTATGGAATATATTTTCCGAAAGCCGGGCAGAAGCCGGTGACTATCCGTTTCAAGGTGACAGACGAGGAGGCGCGATACCTTCGCGACCTGCCGATCCACCGTTCTCAAGAGGAGGAAGGCAAGGCGGTAGGAGGCGGAAGGATATTCAGAATCCGTGTAATTCCGAACAGAAACCTGACAATGGAGTTCTGCCGCCACGCCGGAAAATTGGAAGTCCTTGAGCCGGAAGCGGTAAGGCAGGAAGTCATGGAAGAACTTGAGAAAGCGTATAAACTATACTTATAATATTTATGATAAACAAAGGAAAGGCCGCCCTCGTGGCGGCGGCACTGATTGCAATGATGAGTTGTGCACAGAAAAACGGAACGGAGGCCGACAAAGGTTACATCGGCCCGTCCGACATCAAGGTCGAGGACGGAAGGATGACTCCCGAGGTCCTGTTGTCCCTGGGACGTCTGTCGGATCCTCAGCTGTCACCTGACGGGCGCTGGGTTCTCTATGGAGTAAGTTACACGTCAATCGAAGAGAACCGTTCGTGCAGGAATCTGTTTCTCGGTGAGGTGACCAGAAACGAAGACGGTTCGCTCTCCTTCGGGGACAAGATCCAATTGACGGCCGACGGCAAGAGCATAAGCAACGCCCGCTGGAGTCTGGACGGAAAGTCCATCTACTACCTCCAAGGCGGCCAGCTTTACAATGCGGCGGTCACGATCGCAGACGGTAAAGCCTCTCTCTCGGCAAGAAAACAGATCAGCAAGGTGGAAGCCGGAATCGGAGAGTTCACCCTCAGCCCTGACCAGTCGCAGGTTCTCTACACCAGCACGATTCCCGGAGCCGTGAAGACCCCTAAGGATTTCGACAAGAAGCTGGACAAGGCGCAGGCATACGTCACGGAAGACCTTATGTACCGTCACTGGGACCACTGGACGACCGAAAGGCCGCAGACCTATGTGGCTCCGCTCAGCGGAGAAATCACCGAAGGCAATTCAATGAATATCCTCGCCGAGGACGCCGGCAAATACGAACTGCCTCTTGAGCCGCTGAGCGGCATCGAGCAGCTTTGCTGGAGCCCTGACGGACGCCATGTGGCATATTCATGCAAAAAGGCAGGCACCGGCCGTGAATATGCTTTCTCTACGGACACGGAGATCTATATCTACAGCATCCTGACAGGCGAGACCGTCCGGATTCCGATGGCCGGTGGCTACGACACTGATCCGGTATGGAGTCCCGACGGGAAACAGATTGCATGGCTCAGCATGGAGCGCGACGGGTACGAGGCCGACAAGGTCAGACTCATGGTTGCCGACCTCGCAGACACCGAGGCTTCATCCGAAGGCCAGTCCGCGATTCCTCAGATAAATGGAATCCGTAACCTCACCGCCGACTTCAAGTACAACGCAGGTGGTATTGTCTGGGCGGACGACTCCAAGAGCATCTACTTCAACTCCCTGATCGAAGGGCTTCAGGCAATCTGCAACGTGACCGTGGCCGATGCCAGGATCAAGAGAATCACCCCTGACGACGCCTGGTACGATTTCAACTCTCCGTTCGCCATCGTTGACAGCACCCTGCTCGCCAGCTATTGCTCGATGGAATTCCCTACGGAACTTGTGGCGGTCAACGAGACCGACGGTTCGTTCAGCAGGATCACAGACGAGAACGGCGGGATCATCGGCCAACTGACAGCCTACGAGACACGCGAACGCTGGATCAAGACCACGGACGGAAAGAAGATGCTCACATGGGTTCTCTACCCTCCACAGTTCGACTCAACCAAGGTTTACCCAGCCATCGAAATATTCCTTGGCGGTCCTCAAGGCACTCTGAGTCAGGGTTGGAGCTACCGTTGGAACTACCGCCTGATGGCCAACCAGGGCTACATAGTAATCCTTCCTAACCGCAGAGGCACTACAGCATTCGGACAGGAATGGTGCGAGCAGATCAGCGGCGACTACGTCGGCCAGAACATGCAGGACTACCTCAGCGCCGCCAAGGAGCTCAAGGCTGAGCCTTATGTTGGCAAGCTCGCTGGCTGCGGAGCGTCCTACGGCGGATTCAGCGTCTATTACATGGCCGGAATCCATGGCAATGTCTATGACTGCTTCATCGCCCACGCCGGCATATTCGATGAAAAGTACATGTACTACGAGACCGAGGAGATGTGGTTCCCGAACTTCGACAACGGCGGGCTTTCTGAATATTCCTACACCGCCGGCGAGATGGGTCCGCGCGGCGACGGCAAGACTTTCGGCGGCATCCAGCAGGCTGGGTCTCCGTGGAGTTCCGCCGCCAAGGCCAAGCGCCACTATTCCAATTCTCCGGACGTGAATGTCACGAAATGGCACACTCCGATCCTCTGCATCCACGGAATGATGGACTACCGCATCCCTTACGACCAGGGCATGGCCGCGTTCAACGCCGCCCAGATGATGGGAGTGCCGTCCAAACTGATCGTGTTCCCGCAGGAGAACCACTGGATCCTCCAGCCGCAGAACGCCCTCTTCTGGCACCGCAGTTACTTCGACTGGCTTGATAAATGGTGTAAGCAGTAGTTATTCGATAATAATATTCACCTACTTAATATGGCAAAAACAATCACAATCATCGGAGCCGGCATGATGGGCTCCGCACTCGCTTTCCCGGCAAGAGAGAACGGGAACACTGTAAGGCTTGTCGGAACGCCTTTGGACAAGGACATCATCGATGCCTGCAAAGCAACAGGCAAACATACTAAATTCAATGTACCGTTCCCTGCCGGCGTTGAATATTTCCAATTCGAGGAATGGAAAGAGGCCGTCAAGGGATGCGACTTCATCATCGGAGGGGTCAGTTCATTCGGAGTTGACTGGTTCCTTGAGAACGTCCTTGCGGAACTCGATCCTTCGGTTCCGGTGCTGTCGGTCACCAAGGGTCTGATCAATCTTGAGGATGGGACACTGATCTCATACCCGGAGTACTGGAAACGCAGCCTTGCGAAAAAGGGAATCGACAGGCATATCTGCGCCATCGGCGGCCCGTGCACCAGTTATGAGCTTGTGGCACACGACCAGACCGAAGTCGCGTTCTGCGGCAAACAGCCGGAGGTTCTCAGAATGATGAAGGAAGCGATGAAGACTGATTACTATCATATCTCTCTTACCGATGATGTTGAAGGCCTTGAAAGCGCCGTGGCCCTCAAGAACGGCTACGCTCTTGCCGTGGCTATGACGATCGGACTGGTGAACAGAACCATGAACGACGGACTTCACTATAACAGTCAGGCCGGAGCCTTCTACCAGGCCGTCAAGGAGATGCGTTATCTGCTTGAGCTCCAAGGGGCGAGCCGCGACTGCGAGAACATCGGAATCGGAGACCTCTATGTGACCGTCTATGGCGGAAGGACCAGAAAGATCGGCATCCTGCTGGGTGAAGGCAAGACCTACGAGGAAGCCCTGAATATCCTTTCCGGTGTCACCCTCGAAAGCCTCGTGGTGTCACGCCGTGTCTTTGCGGCCATCTCCAAGCGTGCGGAAAAAGGTGAGGTCGATCTGACCAGATTCCCGATGCTATGCCACGTCGCCGATGTGCTTGACCGCGGCAAGGACGCCCAACTCCCATGGGAAAGTTTCACATTTGACAATCTCTAATCTGACAGAATTGTCATTTCAACCAAATCGCCGCCATCACGACTGTCAATGTGATGGCGGCGATTTTTTATATTGCATAGTGACTTAGAATGAAACGCTCAGTCCGGCAATCACAAGGCCTTGCATTCCTGCGCCGGCCTCGACAAAGCCGCGGAAGCGTTCCCCGCCGAACTGGACTCCTGCGAGCGTCACCTGAGCGCCGAAGAACGGATCGAACGAATGAGAATCCGTCTCCTCATCGTAATCATCGAGGAGCGTAACTCCGGCGGCGAGTTTCGAAAACATCGCCACATGCGGCTTCCTGAACCAGAAGGCCTTGGCCGCAGGCATGACCGCAAATCCGCTGTAGTCAGCGTTGCCGATCTTCTCGTTCTCCTTGTTCAGCTCATCGGCGGTTCCCCCGAACCAAGAGACTGCCGCCCCCACGGAAAAAGTCTTGTTAAGAACCCGGTAATATTCAAGATTGACAGACCCGTAAGACTGGAAGTTGTCAAACCTAGCGTAACCGGCGGTGAACGCCGTGGCGAACACCCCGCCGACCACATGGGCGAAATCCACAACAGTTACCCTGCCGTAGCCAAACGTTATCTCATTACGGGACTCTGGTGTCTGAGCCGACACCACCGGTACACAAACAAAAATCGCAACTGCGAAAGAGAGTAGGATTCTTTTCATAAGACGGATAATTGATTCGCATCCAACAAGATACGAGAATTAATCTCCAATTGTACCCCCGTTGGGAATCGAACCCAAATCGTCGGAACCGGAATCCGAAATTCTATCCATTAGACTACAGGGGCATCATTCTTGCGGTTTCACGCAATCAGATTACAAAAATAACAAATAAATGGCAAAACAAGAATTTTTGGCAAATCTTTCGCAGAAAGATATTATTTGTGTTGAAAAATGCGATTCCAAGGCTCATAAAAGAGCCTTTTATATTCGGATAATCCAATAATAAATCTTATTTTTGCGTATTATGAAAAAGGCATACGTATTTCCCGGTCAGGGTTCCCAGTTCCCGGGTATGGCCAAAGCGCTGTACGACGGAAACGCCAAAGGCAAGGAATTGCTCGAGAAGGCGAATGACATACTCGGATTCAGAATCACTGACATAATGTTTGAGGGCACGCCGGATGACCTCAAGGCTACACGCGTGACACAACCGGCAATATTCCTGCACTCCGTCGTTCTGGCGAAGTGCTATGAAGGATTCAGGCCTGATATGGTCGCAGGGCATTCTCTTGGTGAATTTTCCGCACTCGCCGCCGCGGAAGCCATCAGTTTCGAGGATGCCCTTCGTCTTGTCTATATCCGCGCCACCCAGATGCAGCGCTGCTGCGAGAAGGCACCGGGGGCAATGGCGGCCATCGTCGGGCTTCCGGACGAGAAAGTTGAGGAGATCTGCGCCTCATGCGAAGGCCTTGTCATTCCTGCCAACTACAACTGCGGTGGACAAGTCGTGATCTCAGGCGAGAAGGCGGCTATCGAACAGGCTTGCGAAAAGGCAAAGGCTGAGGGTGCCAGAAGGGCGCTTCCTCTTGCTGTCAGCGGAGCCTTCCACTCCCCTCTCATGGAGCCGGCGCGCGTCGAGCTCGGAAAGGCCATCGAGGAGACAAAGATCGTGACACCAATATGCCCGATCTACCAGAACGTCTCCGCCCAGGCCGTCACCGACCCGGAGACAATCAAAAAGAATCTGCTCGCCCAACTCACATCTCCTGTGAGATGGACCCAGTCTGTCAGGAATATGCTCGCGGACGGAGCGGACTACTTCATGGAGATCGGTCCGGGCACAGTCCTGCAGGGACTTGTGAAAAGGATTTCCGCCGGGACAGAGGGAATCACGATCGAAGGATTGACAACTATTTAAAACATATTAACATAACGTTAACGATATGGCTAAAGAAAAGAAATTCATCACTTGTGATGGTAACACTGCCGTGGCGAACGTCGCTTATCTTTTCAGCGAGAACGCCTGCATCTACCCTATCACACCATCCTCTCCGATGGCAGAGAACATTGACGAATGGGCTGCCCACGGAAAAAAGAACCTCTGGGGCGAGACAGTAAGCGTCACAGAGTTGGAAAGTGAGGCTGGTGCCTCCGGAGCAGTGCACGGCTCCCTCCAGGCCGGTGTCCTTACCACGACCTACACAGCATCTCAGGGACTTCTTCTTATGATCCCTAACATGTACAAGATCGCCGGTGAAATGCTTCCGGCTGTCTTCCACGTCTCAGCCCGCGCGCTCGCCTCACACGCCCTCTCCATCTTCGGAGACCACCAGGACGTGATGGCTTGCCGTCAGACAGGCTTCGCCCTCCTCGCTTCCGGATCAGTGCAGGAAGCCCAGGATCTGGCCGCCGTGGCTCACCTCTCGGCTATCAAGTCAAGCATTCCTTTCCTCCACTTCTTCGACGGATTCCGCACATCACACGAGATCCAGAAGATCGAGGCTCTTGACGAGGAAGAGCTCAAGAAGATGGTCAGCGAGAAGTCTCTCAGGGCTTTCCGCGAGAGGGCTCTCAACCCAGACGCTCCTGTTACACGCGGTACAGCCCAGAACGGAGACGTTTACTTCCAGGCGGTCGAGTCAAGGAACAACTTCTACAACGCCGTTCCAGACATCGTCGCCCGCTACATGGGTGAGATCAGCGAACTGACAGGACGCGAGTACCGTCCGTTCACATACTACGGAGCCGCTGACGCCGAGAACATCATCGTCGCCATGGGTTCCGTGACCGAGACCATCAAGGAGACCATCGACTACCTCGCCAAGAAGGGCAGAAAGTACGGTCTGATCACCGTTCACCTCTACAGACCTTTCGCAGAGAAATATTTCCTCAAGGTCCTTCCTAAGACCGTCAAGAGGATCGCTGTCCTCGACAGGACCAAGGAGCCGGGAGCTCTCGGAGAGCCTCTCTACCTCGATGTCAAGGCTTTGTTCCAGGGCCAGCAGAACTCTCCGCTGATCATCGGCGGACGCTACGGCCTCTCCTCTAAGGACACCACCCCTGCCCAGATCGTCGCTGTTTACGACAACCTTGAGCAGAACGAGCCTAAGAACGACTTCACCATCGGCATCGTGGACGATGTCACCTTCAAGTCCCTCTCCATCAAGAGCGAGGTTTCCATCGTGAAGCCAGGCACCACAGAGTGCAAGTTCTACGGACTCGGATCTGACGGTACCGTCGGCGCCAACAAGAACACAATCAAGATCATCGGCAACCACACGCAGAAATACTGCCAGGCCTACTTCGACTATGATTCGAAGAAATCCGGCGGCTACACCTGCTCCCACCTCCGTTTCGGAGACAGCCCTATCAAGGCTCCTTACCTTGTCAGCACCCCTGACTTTGTGGCATGCCATGTTCCTTCATACCTCAGCAAGTACGATGTGCTGAAGGGCATCAAGGAGAACGGAACTCTCCTCCTCAACTCTCTCTGGGACGAGGAAGAGACCGTCAAGAGAATCCCTGACAACGTGAAGGCTGTCATCGGCAAGAAGAAGATCAAACTCTACATCATCAACGCCACCAAGATCGCCGCTGAGATCGGACTCGGCAACAGGACCAACACGATTCTCCAGTCAGCTTTCTTCAAGATCACCGGCATCATCCCTTACGAGGACGCCGTCAAGTACATGAAGGACGCCATCGTCAAGAGCTACGGCAAGAAGGGTGAGAATGTTGTGAATATGAACTACGCCGCCGTCGACAGAGGTGGTGAATATACCGAAGTCACCGTTCCAGCCGAGTGGGCGAAGATCTCAGCCAAGTTCGAGACCCCTAACAAGGACCGTCTCGCTCCTGCATTCGTGAAGGACATCGCTGACGTTGTGAACTCCCAGAACGGAGACTCACTCCCTGTAAGCGCATTCCTGCCTTACGCCGATGGTACAATGCCGGCCGGCACATCAGCCTACGAGAAGCGCGGTGTAGCCGTCACAGTTCCAAGCTGGGATGCGGAGAAGTGTATTCAGTGCAACTCCTGCGCGTTCGTCTGCCCTCACGCCGCCATCCGTCCGTTCCTCCTCACGGCTGAAGAGGCCGAGAAGGCACCTGCCGGACTCAAGAAGGCTCAGGGCAAGGCTGTTCTGAAGGAATATTCATTCGCCCTTTCAATTTCTGTGGATGACTGTACAGGTTGCGGCAACTGCGTGGATGTCTGCCCTGCGAAGGAGAAAGCTCTCACAATGGTATCCGCCCTCGACCAGCAGGCCGAGCAGGACAACTTCAACTGGCTCGCCACCAAGGTCGGCTACAAGGACAAGGTTGTCAACAAGGCCGCCAATGTCAAGAACTCCCAGTTCGCACAGCCTCTGTTCGAGTTCAGCGGTGCATGCGCTGGCTGCGGTGAGACACCTTACATCAAGAACATCACCCAGCTCTTCGGTGATAGGATGATGATCGCCAACGCGACTGGCTGCTCTTCCATCTACGGAGCGTCATTCCCTGCATCTCCATACTGCACCAACGCCCAGGGTCACGGCCCGGCTTGGCAGAACTCCCTCTTCGAGGACAACGCTGAGTTCGGTCTTGGAATGAAAATCGGCTCAGACCGCGCCCGCGAGACAGTCGCCAACCTTATGACCGCCGCTCTCGAATGCGACAAGTGCCCTGAGGAAGTAAAGGCGCTGTTCAGGCAGTGGCTTGAGAACAAGGAGAACGGTGAGGTCACACGTGAGGTGGCCGACAAGGTTGTTCCTCTAATGGAGAACACCGACTGCCCTCACTGCAAGAAACTCCTTGACTACAAGCACTTCATCCCGGCCCGCAGCCAGTGGATCTTCGGTGGTGACGGTTGGGCTTACGACATCGGTTACGGCGGACTCGACCACGTGCTCGCCTCTGGCAAGAACGTGAACGTGCTCGTTCTCGACACCGAGGTTTATTCCAACACCGGTGGACAGAGTTCCAAGGCAACCCCTGCCGGCGCGATCGCCAAGTTCGCCGCATCAGGCAAGAAGATCCGCAAGAAGGATCTCGGCATGATGGCCATCAGCTACGGCTACGTCTATGTCGCACAGGTTGCCATGGGTGCAAGCCCTGCACAGTACCTGAACGCCATCAAGGAGGCTGAGGCCTACGATGGACCGTCACTCATCATCGCCTACGCACCGTGCATCAACCACGGTCTGAAGGCAGGTATGGGTCTGAGCCAGAAGGAAGAGAAGCTCGCCGTTGATTGCGGTTACTGGCACCTCTACAGGTACAACCCTGCCCTCGAGTCTGAAGGCAAGAATCCGTTCACTCTCGACTCCAAGGAGCCTGATTGGACCAAGTTCCAGGACTTCCTCAAGGGAGAGGTTCGTTTCGCCTCACTCTACAAACTGTTCCCTGACAGAGCCCAGGAGCTCCTGAGCCTCACCGAGGAATTCGCCAAAGTACGTTACGGCACCTACGCCCGCCTCGCCGGCAAGTAGTGTTCCGCTAAAATATAAGAAGGGTGGCTAACAGAAATTAGCCACCCTTCTTATATTTTAGTAATTCATCCCCAGTCTCTTCGTGACAGCCCCAGTGGGGCACGGGGAAAGTATTCCCCGAAACCCCTTCGGTCGCTTCGCTCCGATCACCGAGGCTTTTCTCGATTTCATTATTGAAAAACTATATTCTTTAGTTGTCATAGAAATATCGCGGACAATAGTATAATATTTCTAAAAAGCATTATATTTGCATTGTTTTAGAAATATATCGTTATGGTAAGTTATTTAGAGTTTAGGGAAAAGTTGCTGCCTGAAGGATGTTTTTCCATTCATCAGGCAAGAGCGTATTTCCCTTCTTTTGACAGGAACAACCTTACGAGATGGTCACATAAGGGCTTGCTGATAAAGCTACGACAGGAATGGTATGCTTTTCCGGAACTGCTGCAACGGTCCGATTTTTCGCGATATGTGGCCTGCCGCATCTATAGTCCGTCATATATCAGCCTCCACACAGCGCTGAGCATATATGGAATGATTCCAGAGGCGGTCACGAGCATCACGTCAGTCACCACATTGAAAACAGCCAGATTTGAGAACAAGTTCGGACAATATTCCTATCAGAATGTCAAACCGCAATTATTCTTTGGGTACAAGCCAGTGCCGCTTCCGACCAACACGTCGATAATCAACGCTCCCAAGCAGACTTGGTGGTTGGCACATCCGGAAAAGGCTCTGTTGGATCTGCTTTACCTCTATCCTTTTTACGATAATGACACAGAGTTGGAGCAACTTCGCTTGGATGAAGCCTTTATGACTGAAGAATTGGATATTGATAGACTCAAAGATTATCAGCAGAGAATCAGCAGCAAGGCTCTGGACAGCAGAATCAAGAAACTATTAAGAATATACGATTTATGATAGACCTGAATTACATAAACAGCTATTTCCCGTCTCAGGTAGCATCAAACGCCGCCTTTCAGAAGCATATTCTTAAGGAATATATACAACTGATGGTACTTGACCATCTTGCCACAACGCCCTACATCAGCAAACTGGCATTCATTGGTGGCACAAACCTTCGTCTTATCAAGGGAATTGACAGGTTCTCGGAAGATCTTGACTTCGACTGCAAGGATCTCTCTGAGCAGGATTTTGTTGAAATGACAGACAAAGTGATCGCATTTTTGAAGAACAGCGGTCTGACAGTAGAGACACGTGACAAAGCCAATGACAAGTTGACCGCTTTCAGAAGGAACATATTCTTTCCGGAATTTCTCTTTGAACTTGGATTGACAGGCCATAGAGAGGAACGATTTCTTCTGAAGATTGAGGCTCAGAACCAAGGTGTTTCTTACCAGATAGAAATGCGGCACGTACAACGATGTGGATTTTTCTTTTCATTGCCGGTTCCGCCAGATTCTGTATTGCTCAGTATGAAACTCTCCGCCTTGCTTGCAAGGGTGAAAGGGCGCGATTTCTATGATTGTATGTTTTTGATGCAACAAACTAAACCTTCATACGAGTTTCTGAAAAAAAGATCCGGAATATCAAACACCGAGGATTTGAAAAAAGCCATCACAGACAAATTGGCCACGATTGACCTGAATGTGAAAAAGCGTGATTTCGAACACCTGCTGTTTGACACACATTCCGCTGACAGAATACTCATTTTCCCCGAGTTCGTAGAGGATAATTTGTGAATAATATGTCACGATTCCCCAAGAAACACGACCGTCATATCATCCACATCCAGCACACCTCGCTCACTCAGCGCCTTGACGTGTGCCCTGAAGGTAGATTCTTTCTCGGCGGCCTTCATCAACGGCTCCAGGACATCGGTCTGAAAATCGAACCTGATCGCCTCTGCCGCCCGCAGAAGAGCCGAATTGCCGGAACGCATCAACGACTCCTCGGCCAGTTCCTCGCCGAACTTTTCACAGTTCGCAAGCTCGTACATCATAAGCACATAGTGCGACAACGCGTCACTCGCGGCGAACACCACAGAATCCTCATCCAGATGAAACGCCCCGCAACGGAAGCCTTCCTCCACCAACGGATCCTTGCAGCTGACAAGCATCGGCGGCCTGCTGAAATCAGCCAACCTTGTGAAACTATGCTCAAGCGATCCGCTTCTCCTGTTATAATGGAAAACCACGCTGTCACCGTATGCCATCCAACGGCACTCGCTGTCTGGCACCTTCCAAACCGCGGCGACAGCCGCACACGAGCCCTCATTGTAGAACTTGTTCAGGAATATTCCATCCCCCTCTTTAGCCACAGCTTCATATTCATTGAAGAAAGCCTCCCAAATGCCGTCAACCCACTTGTCAAACTCAGCGAAACAAGTGATAACCCGCTTTTTAGGAATATGCCGGATCAGGTATTTCGACCACTGCCTCGCGAACAGGCCGCACCCGCCCGCACCGTCCGACACAGCGATCATACTGTCCGACTTGCAGAACGAATCCTCATTCGGAATATCATCGTTCAATTTCGGGATGCTGACACCGTAACTCATAACTGATTGGCAAGTGTGCTTGACAACGTCCCGATCTTCATCATCTTCACCAGACGCTCCATCCCGGCGTTGACTCCCATAGCCCTGTAACGGATGTCCGTCTGGCGGTCTCCGAATATTCCCCTGATCTGCTCGTTGTAGTTCAGCGGCAGAAGGCTGGACATATTGAACAACTTCTCACCATACCCGTTGCCGTTCAACTCGCCGACAGTGGCCGGGAAAACAACCGATTCCGAATGCCCGGGGACAATGTGAATATTGAAGAACAGCACATTGCCATCGTTGGTGAACATCGATTTCAGTTGGTTGGCAAGCTGAAGCATCTCATCATCAGTCACGCCGTTATATTCACCGTCCGTGATGTTGATGATGGTCGGAGGGTAGCAGTCCTTGTCGTGGTGCTCCTTCATCCAATTGTCAAGCAGCCCCTCGGCGCGCCTCAACGCCTTGTCCATCCTCGTCCAGTTCCCATCGTGCCTGGCTGTCATCCATTGCTTCCTTTCCACCTCTTTGACTGTAAGTCCCTTCCTGGTCCTGACCTCTTCCTTGATCATCTTCTTTTGGAACGGATTGTCGCGGATTTCCTCCGGACTGACGAAATCCCGTCCCTCCAGATTTCCGTTCCAAACCCAATCCGTCTCCTTCAGGTTTCTAGATGGTACTCCCCTTTTCACTACAATCCTTCCACGAATCAAAGCAGTTAGATATCAAATTCAACAAAGTCTAACCCCCAATCCTCCGGACGTAATTTTTCGTGCCTGGCATCTTTATTACAGAATAAGACGTGCCCATCTGTCGAGTCTAATACAAATCCGCAATCGCACTTTAAATACGACAATTGTCCAACGCAAGATCTTCTCATCTGATTATAACAATCTAATGCTTGACAATGAATCATAGAGAATAACGATGTAGCACAATCATTTACGGTATTTACAAAGTCTTGCATTTCCTGTCTTATTACATCTCTATCCGGACGACTTCTTCTACTGAAATTGTAATCCTTTTCCATTTGCTGAATTATGTCTGTAGAATTGATGTTTACATCAGGTACTCCATTGAATTTATAGGTAAATGTATTTGTAAACTCAATCTTTGGGCATTTGACGTATTTTACATAATCACGAAGCCTTTGAGGATAATAGTAGACTTTGTTGAGTTTTTGAATATACGCCCTTAGCATATTCTCTCTTATAACACGGCCAACCCTCTCTACACTATCAGCGTCGTATGGGCTTATGTTTATGACTCTTCCACATTTTTTGCTATTCCCCAAGGAAAGCACATACAGATTACGATTATTGTAGAAGTCTAATTCCTCATCTGAATCATTTGCCACTATAACGAAAGTTATCATAGCCCCACCAATATTGAGCAACAGGCTTTGATCATCATTCTCCCTAAGAGTAATTTCACAAAACCGATCATGCTTGGCAGTCCAACCACAATAAGTTCCAGACAGGTTGTACCCATATACGTCTTGTATAATATATGTGAGTAATGCCTTGGCATAATTCCTTACACCACCAATAACCTCCTGTTCGTATTTACCACGCTCATCATCGGATTGTTCGTTTGACACATTATTGAGTTCTCTCCACATCTCTCTCACATATCTGTAGTGCTTATGATTGGCCATCACATTTGTTGGATTTATCTCTTTTTCAGTCAACAGCGACTGCACCATACGTTTATTAACTTCATTGTAAACCCGCGTGCCTTGCAATGCCTTTAATCGTTTTTGCATTTGCCGCAAACGATCCTGTGTCTTGTTAATTATATCATTTCTGCCATTCTCGGTGTGATAATTATGATCTTCATACACATCTCCTATCAAAGCAAGGTTTCGGTCAGTTTTTTTATACCAACCACGTGCATCATCCCTGTCTGCTAAAATACGTTCATATTCCACTATAAAATCCGATATATCGTGAACTTCTTTTATTCTGCTACTCAAATATAGAAGACAACGTTCAATAAATGCAACTGTAGCCTGATTTTCATAAACGTCAAAGAGAAGGTCCAGTTCTTCATTAAGAATTCTCCTCGGCTTGAAATTGACAATACTCTTATGAAGCCAATCCTCAGTATGCGATGCAAGATTCTGGTAACTCTTTGCTGGAATTCTCTTTGCCCTAGACACATTCACCTTTTCTATCGTGCGCTGAAGCAAATAATGAGGCTGTAGGAAAATCTCCTCAAGATGTAACAATTTATTTTCGAGCATCACCTCAAAATCATTAAGAAAAAGTTTATCCTTAACGCTTTGGATCAATGGCGGAATCTTGAATTCGTTTTCTTCAGCAGAATTTACAGCATGATAAAACTGACAAAATACCCCCTGCAGGCTCTTATTGTCATTTTCCAAAAGCCTTTGACGAATGATTTTATCCGTGCCGACATTGATGATGCGGTTGGTGATATCCTCTTTAGTCTTGAGGACATAGTAGCGGCCCAGATCAATTTGCGATGGCAGATCATTAGAATCGACCGTACGACCTTGATATCTGTCGAACAGTTGCATTATTTCTTATCTATTTCATTACTGAGCAAATCATCCGCATATTTCGGCATCTGTGAGAATGCTTTGTTAAAGTATTCATCAAACAATTCCTTGAAGGACTGAAGATTGCTTTTTTCAATATCATAACGATTTCTCAAGGTTCTAAGGAGTCTGGTAGTAATCAGATGGTCTGAGGCAACAGCAAGGCTCTGATCCTTATGTCTTGGATCGCCTGCTTCAATGAACGCACATATAAATCTCTCTGCCTGATCCTCGAAACGATTACCTATACCTATACCCTTCTCCATTAATAGCATCTTAACATCGTCACTGTTTATAAAGTTTTTGAACTTCTCATAGGAGTCACAATGCATTTGTTTTGATTTAATGAACTGCTGAGAAAGCCATTTATATCCAATATTGTACGAAACACTAGTCGGCACAATATTACGCTCTTGATTTTTTGGCATCTCCATAAGATTGGATCTGTCATAGGTTTTCGGAGCGAATTCAAGTGTTGTCTCGTCATGATTTGCGGTACCGATAAAACGCACATTCGCCGGAACTCTGAGTTTGCCATGAACAATCTCCTTAGGGAGGACTTCATCAGGCGCATTGATAGTGATATAGCGCTCGTCCTCGCTCTGTTCCAAAAGAGACAAGAAGTCGGCAAAATAGTGTTCAGGACGCGACAAGTTCATTTCATCAAGAATAATGAAGAACAAAGTATCTCTATATTTGGGAAGATTTGCAAGATATAGGGCCTTGAAAAATTCGGTCTCTTTATACTTATGCTCAAAGGAATTGTAATAGCCCATAAGGTCCATGTTATCACGCCATCCGGACTGGACGGCGCAGATGCGATATGGTGCATTCGGAGAGTTTTCAGCGCTGTTTCCCTGATAAGATATAGCATCGGAAATTATCGATTTTGCGAACTCTCTCGGAAGACTGGTTTTTCCTGTTCCGCTTATGCCTTGAAGAATGGAAATGTTAGACATATTGAGACCGGCAATGAATATCTTTATTGTATCAATATCGTAATAGAAAGGTTTTTCTGAAGATGCCATCTTCCGCTGCATGTAGTTCGCAAATTCAAATAAAGAGATCGGTGTATTATCTCTGAATCCTTTATTCTGCAAATCTGTTTCTGCATCATATTTTCTTGCATATTGGAAAGCCTCTTCATCTTTTTGATGCTCACCCTTCAGCTGCTCCACTGTACCCTTGAGGTCTTCTATTGTTCGACGCAAAGAGTCTTCTCTATTCTTGCTGGATTCTAAGCGATCTTTGTAGCCTTGTATCTCAATCACATAACTATCGGAATTCTGAATAAATGTCCTTAACTCAGTAATTTCCTTTTCATTGACAAGACTCTTCAAGCGATTAACCTCTGCCAACAGATCAGCATTCTCCTTACGTTGCGTCTCAATATCATCTTCAGTAGGTCGCTGGTATAATAGTTCCTTTAACGATGCAACCTCTTCCTTGATTTTGGTGAAAGAAGCCAGTATCTCTTCCGGCTCCCGTTCCCCAAAGGTGGCGAACAATACAGTGCGTATTTTTTCGAGACGTTCGACTTTTTGCTCAAGGCCCTCATTCCTTGCCTGAAGTCGTTCGGAGCGAGCCTTTTCGTCAGCATACTTTTGAGAATACTCTTTCTCGAGATCTGCCAGAGTCTCCTCCTTGAAGATCTCCATGTCGGCATCAATATTACGCTCTTTACGGGCAACACGTTTTTTCTCTTTTTCCAACTGAAGTTTCTCTTCCTCGAAATTAATCTCAGTCTCGCTGAGAGCCTTCTCACGCTGCAGCAGATCTTTCAACTTGAAAGATAGGTCTTCGATGACTTTCTGCGTCTCGTCGGCAATTTCTTTCTCAGATTTGCTCAAAGTGGCAAGCAAACTGCGGATTGTGCCAGTGTACTCACCGTTATCTATCTGTAATTCACGCTCGTGGATATCCTTCTCACGAGCATTGAGAGCCTTTTCCTTTTCACTAAAGGAAGCCTTGGCATCTTCGATAACTTTTTTTTCCTCTTTAGCAGAACTGAGAATCTTCTCTGCAGCTTCGTGTTTCCGATCGGCTTCTGACTTCAGCGTGTAAAGCATACGATGAATCTCACGCAAATCTTTGAGATAGCCTCGCACATCATTGCTTTTCTCGGCTTCATCAGCACGTTGAGCAGAAGTATCATCAAGTTCCTGAACGTTGATGCCACCAACCACGATTTTTTGTTCTGCAGACTCTTTAAGCTCGTCAATTTCTTTAGCAACATCTGCAGTCACCTGTTTAGAGACGGCCAACACTGATTGCTTTTGCGAGGATGGCTTATAGCCACCTTTATTTTTATTTTTCTTGCTCATAATGCAACTGTCATATATTCGTTAACAAAATCGCGGAGAAGCCCATAGTATTTCTCTGCCTGTTCTTGGGTTATCACTTGAATCCTTCCTTCTGCCTGAGTCCGTCCGTGTCCCTTCTTATTGCGACAATCAGCAAGCTCAAACATGTCGTCCAAAAGATTGGCAATAAGGCCAAACAGTGGTGAAGAATCATCAATCGTGTATGTCAAAATCAAACTGTAAATATAGTGCTTAAGAGAATGAGCCAAACGAGGGTTAACACTCTTCGCTAAATCAAACAGTCTTTTGGATTCAACCATATGAATATGATTCTCACGGAGGAAACGCCCTATGACATCCTGTCGATCCTTATAGTATGGCCTCGGATCAGCACGGGGAGGAATGTCATTTTCTGTATACATGTCCTCATAAATATCAGGTCGATGCTCCTTGTCTGTAAGAAAAATATTCTCAAGCGCTTTTTGAGCACTTATTACAAAAGACTCAGAAGAATCGGCATCCCGATAACCATACTGCCTGAATAGGAAGATATTCTTTATAGCGGAGCTCAAATATTGCTGAAGATTCCTGTCAAGGCCATGGAACTCCATTCCAAAATCTTCTTGGCGCAGCTTCTCCACCTCCTTCTCTATGTAATCCGAATAATCACCAAAACTCTTCTTCGCCATTGTATCAACATTGGCAAAGTGAAGTTGGATCTCATTCTTGAGCCGTGGCTCATTGAATGATTCCAGATAGAACTTCAAGTTAGCATTGGGTTTACCAGTGAAAGGATCTTGAATCTGCCATTCCGGTTCGTAGTACTCTTCACCTTCACATTTCGGCAGGTAAATATAAGTGCAAATAAGAACCGGAATGGGGTCTGGCGTATCATGCAGAGGGCAGAGAGACAGATCTCTTTTCAACTGATGAATGGACAGTGTATTGTCGTTATTGAACCATCTGGTCGAGCGAGAGATCAAATCGAAGACAACTTCTTCACGTGGGAAAGGAAGAACCCGTTTCTTATCAGTAACAAAGGATAACTCCACCGGGCGTCTAGTCTTGTCTTCTCCTTCTCCCTTTGTGCCCACAATAATTTCGTTGTTTGAAGTGAGGTTAGGAGCTTGGCCCAAATCTTTGACATAGTAAGGGAGGTAACCTTCTCGGTCTACATACTGGAAGACATATCCCAACTCTTCATGGCTGGAATCTACAACCAGTGAGTCGAGTTCCTTCAGCTTAACCTCTCCATTGGTCGTGAGCATACCATTGATGTCAACCAGTTTGTTATGACGAAGTCCCCCTTCGATGCTGTCTACCAAGTCCAACTCAAGTCCAAGAAAAGCAGCAATTTGAGAATTCGTCACCCCAGGTTTCGCCTTAAACTTCAGTACACAACGCTGGAAAAAGTCCAATCCGTACGCAAATTTCTTGGTCTGCATACGATACATATACATCGGGAAGGATACCAGAAACGCTTTTGCGCTTGGCATCCGTGTGATGTTATATATTATCCTACTGTATTCTGTTGCCATATTCACCATTTGTTAATTCAGTACAGAATGTGTAGAGACCATTCACATATGAGGCCGCAAACTCATCCTCAAACATATCTTTATCTCCTACCAAGATTATCATCTTTTGCGCTCTAGAGAAGGCCACGTTGAGGCGGTTCTCCAGAGTAAGAAAGCCAAACACCTTGAATTCATTCCCTTCTACCCGAGCGATCTCATTGGAACGTACAGTGCTCAGGATGACAACGTCAAACTCCTTACCCTGAAAAGAGTCAACAGATCCAATACGAAGCTTTTCCCGGCCGTCCTGTGTACGGCCATACTTGATAGCTGTATGATAAGAGCCGTCAGCCTGTTTTTCGGTGTAACCGTTCTTCTCAGCAAGTTCATTGATGAGATCAACCTGACCAGAATAGAACGTGATTACACCAATGCTCAGGTTGTCAAACGCAGGGTCAGTTTGCAGTTCGTCAAGCAAACGGATGATTCGCTGCGCCTCTTGTCGGCGAGTTTTGCTTGTATCCTTACGAGACTCAGTGCCTGCAGCCTTGGGCACATGGCATAAGACAGCCACCTTATCCTTGGCCCAAGGAAGAGATAGGTTGTGCTTCTTGGATTCAACTTTCACAAGATCCGATTTCACCTCACCGTTATAGTACACTTTGCTGATGAAGTCACCTATAACAGGATGCATACGGAACTGGTTTGTCAATGTTATTCTCCTCAAGGGTTTAGCCTCAGCGAGACTGTTGAACAAGATTCCAAAAAGGGACTCCTTGTATTTCTCCTTCTTATCGATGTCTCCGTTGACAATTTCATCAACAATCTTCGGTTCCAAAAGATGAGGCAACTGTCGCTGGTCTCCCACCATTATAATGCGCTCTGAAGCTTTTACCATAGGTATCAACAGATCCAAAGGATTGGAACGAGCGGCCTCCTCGAGAATAACATTCTGGTATAACTCATTCCCAATCTCAGAACTACCAGCAAATTGGTTTGTTGCGGCAACACTACTACTATATTGCTTGATGGCATCGCGGATATGTTCCGCATTACCGTAGATTTCCTCGCGGATATCCTCAAGCGTGGCCGCTATAAAAGTGTCCGTGTCCTCGTATGATTTCGCTTCTTTCTCCTTAAAGTACTCAATGGCATTCTGCAACCACAGAAGAAGCGGAAGGTTGTCTCCGCCCTCTATATATGTGGTGGATTTGTTAATCATCGTAAGGTACTTGTCCTGGAGTGCCTTCAGCTGAACGAAGAATTCAGCAGGGATTTCTTCATCTTCATCAGGTGCATCATCCAAGAATTCTCGCTCTTCAGTAGTCAAGCCTATTCCAGTTCTGATGAGGCGCCGAATCTTCATTGGACCATCATCACTGTATGAGGCAGATTCGGTCTGAAGACCACGGAGGGCTGCAATCATCTTGGCCGCAGCGTCGGCATCGGCGTTGACTTCGCGAACCAATTCCTGCCAGCGGGTAAACAAATCATCACTTACCGGATTCTCGCTGATAAGTAGGGATATCGCCTTTTTGACTTCCGCATCATTGCCTTCCTTTTCAAGTTGAGCTTTCAGAGCTTCCAGTTTCTTGGACACCCTGTTATTTCTCACTTCGGGAGAAAGACTATTCAACGCATTGTCAATAGACCTTGTTAGATCCTTGATAAAGACTTCTTCAGATCGTACACCCTGCTCCTCTTTGCCCAATTTTATAGTCGGGAGACCCATGGTGTATATCTTGGAGGCAATATGTTCTACAGTATCGTGCTGGAATGCTGAGACGAGGAAAAGCTTGTCAAGGGTGTCCTTCTTCTCTGCGATTTCCATAAGACGCTGGGTGATTACAGATACAACTGTAGATTTACCCGTTCCAGGAGGACCTTGTATGACAGCGATATCAGGAGTGTTGATGGCAATATCTACAGCTTTTTCCTGATCAGGAGTAAGCTGTTCTATGCCAAATTTCTCCTTCATGAATTTGCGAGTCTTGGTCGTAATAGGTTTCTCTTTCCGAGAGCGGTTAAACATTTTATCTGCATCACCCTCGAGAGCCAAACGCAAGTTAGCTATTACGATAGACGGCGGATTCCGGAATTTACTAAGAGCCATCCTGCGGCGCTTGTCAGCAGTATTATTGCCCCGTAAATCAACCTCCAGAAATCCTGAGACGCCTTGCTTGATTGGATAGTTATCGTCGAGTACTACCGCGACATGAGAGAACCGATCATAAGAGTCGAACTCAATCATCCCATCAAAGTCCTGGCTACTGAAAGAAGCGTTAAAAAAATCATGACCACGCTCCTTGAGCAATGCTTCTTGGTCTTCTGTCAAATCGAGTTTGATCTGTGTGATACCATTTCCTCTCTGGTCTGCTCCGAAATACCTCAACTGGCCAATCTTATCTTTCAGTTCCAGTGCCCGTTGCTGCTCCATTTTGTTGTAGTCTTCCCACAAGTTAAGGAGTGTGTTCCCAGAGTTTCGGTCACGCAGACTTATTGTCTCTAATGCCTCTCGGGCCATTGTCTTTTCCACATAATTGATTGTGTAGTAGAATGCAACCCTTAATGCAATATAATCATCGAACCTCTTAGGAAATGGCTTCTTCGTCAAGCGAGTGATAATCCATTTCCCATCCTCTATACTGACATCACCAGCCCAGGCCAGACCATGAATTCGGAAATTCCTGTCATTATTCGGAAATGTTTCGATGAAGAGATACTGCCCTAGATTGTCCCCAAACGCAAGACGGCTGGACAATGTCGAAGGAATATTCGCGACCTTGTCTCGGACCATCATCTGATACATGACCTCATCACCGAAAGCAATATCTATTTCGTTTTTACGTTCGGTACGTCCGCGGCGAAGATAGGACATCGTGACGGTCCTTTTAGAGGCCTCGAAATCGTTTTTTGCTACCCAGAAGAAGTAATCAATCCCAACCGAGGCTTCTTCCGCCTGGAGATAAGGTAGATTAATTTCACCGTCAACCTTAATACGGCATGCCCCAATACCACTCTTGAAAAGCAGATCGTTTCCATCCACTTTTATCAGGTCCAAGACCAGTAGGTCGGACTTGAATTTAAGGTTTCCGCTGAACAAGCGTCCCTGAACCTTGTTCAACTTTGTCTCTTCATCGAACAGTTTGAATATTTCTTCGATAAGTGCCATATCATCAAATTACAAGAACACGTTGAGCTGTTTTGAAGTTCTTTATGCCCATCATCATAGTGTTATGTCTCTTGGGATTGAAACGGAATATCTTCCGTTCAGAGAAAACACCTTCCATATCAATCTCATCAATCCGGAAGAATAGCGTAATATCATTGATAGGCTCCACTATCAGACGAATATTTTCGCCAAGATCTTCCAGTGATATTTTCGCTATTGGAGTATCGTAATCATCGTAAATCGAAAGAAAATGATTTGCCTTTACATAACGCGAAGTAACCTCATCGATGTACATCTCATCAACAATAGACGGCTGTAATGCAAATCGAGTATTCACATCGTTTTCAATAGCATCATAATACTCAGAATCTTCCCAACGCTGAATCTTGACTCTTATGGGGACATGAGGCTGACGACTACAGAAAGGGCAAGCATTCAAATTACGAAAAGGATAGTGAGTATGACAATCTGGGCATAATAGCAATTCATTGATTCCATCATTCAAGGCATCAACCCACTCACCAATGGAAGGGCGCATCATAGGATCGTTGAGACCTTCCTCAAAAGTTCTATGGAAAAGTTTTTGCAATGAGTGAGTGATAAACGCTTCTGAAGGGATGCCAGTTTCTCTGCTATTTGAATCGTCTTTAAAGTCCTCCACCCATGGCAGCTCACCTCTGAGGGCCTGTTCCTCCAGTTCTGGTTCGCCGTCATTAACCATATCACCTTTTAGGGGATGATTCATGGCAAGCAGTTCATAGGCAATGACTGCAAAGGAGTAGCAATCGGACATAGGTGTATTGGGGGCTAAATTCTTGACGATTTCCGCAGCACCATAGTTGGGAGTATAAATATTATGGATGATGCTAGTCCTGTAACGAAGATTGTCCAGATCAATCAGGAACACATTGTGCTTGTTGGGATTTGTCGAGATAAAGACATTATTCGGAGACAAATCACAATAAACAAGGCCTTTCGCATGGAGTGTGCGGATACATATGGCCAACTTGATAAGTACACCATAACGCTTGAATAAACCACCGGTACTTTCATACCATGATGACAGATCTGTTATCCCATGATTCCACAGAAGGGATGAAAGAGGCAACATTTCAGAAGCGAACTCAGAGATATAACCTATTCTAGGAGCCATTATTTCTTTCAAAGGGCTCGCAAAATACTTGCGATCCAATTGAAGATTAATCATAAAGTTAATCTTGGACTTAAGTTCGGTGTTATTGCTTGCGTTCTTGAAAAGCTTTGCAATGTAATGTCCACCTTCCAGAATGAAAGTCTCACCCTGGGAACCCTCACCAATCTTCTTCTCAAGATTGTAGCTTACTCCAAATACATCTATTACGTTCATTGGCGTGTCCATCCAAATACTATTGATTTATCATCGTTATTCTTGTCTTGCATAGAGGATATCAAGTCCTGTTTCAGCAGTTTATCTCTCTTATCTGCACTTATTCCGGAATACCTCTCAATAAAATAATTAAACAAGGCTTCCACTTTATCAATGATTATTTCATCACCGAAGCCATCAGAGCAGAGCAAAAAATCGAACTTATCCGAAAACGGTATCTCCCTGATCTCAAACAACGGTTTCTTACTAGTCCCAATACAAGATGTTTCGTTCAGAAAGTCTTTATCAGCAAGCGTTGAAACAACTTTCCCACAATTTACACGGTAAAAAATCGGCGAATCACCTATGATACCAATCTTGGCTATGTTATGTTCCAAATCAACCAATATGAAGGAACATGTAGTCAGGCAATCCTTTGTAGGAATATCCAACTTGTCGAAATACGCATACCAATTCTCAATGGCTTTTCCAACCTCTTCCTTGATGTCATAAAGATAGCCTGCGACACTGTTGAAGCGTTCTGCCAAAAAGGAGCAAATCATATTTGCCCCACGAGCTGACGATTTCGATGAGCCGAGGCCATCAGCAACAATCGCGAAGGAATAAGAGTGATACTCCTGAACTGACACATAGTCCTGATAAGGAAAGCCATCCTTCTTTCCTTTGCATGATGCTCGTATGATATAGCTCTTTGACATTAGAATACAACCTCGTCATCTGGAAAGGTTACTTGAGGTAGAGTATCCGGTGTATGGCTGTGCATTCGCGAAGTAACAGACATGGTGACGAAACGGAAGAATTTCTTAATATCCCTTGCACCATCTCCAGAGATAAGTAGTTCCGGACTACTCACAAACTCGCCGAGCATATTCCGATCCGCATCATCGCCAATAGCCATAGCAATGCGGAAAGCCTTTGAGGAACGTCCCTCTTGAATCAAAGCATTCATAGGCATAAGATAATCGTCTGTAGGAATTCCATCCGTGAGAAGAACGATGGTTGGTTTATAAGAGCGAGAAGGAATCTTGTCCTTATCCTCAATAATGGATTTGATCTGAGTGAATGCGTCGCCCATCGGAGTCTTGCCCGAAGCTGTATAATTGAAAATACTTACATCAACATCGTCCACAGGGATAAGAGGTAAATCACAGACAGCCTCGTTCCCGCCAAAACTGAACAAAGCGATCTGTATCTCAACTGCACTGTCTTCGTTCTTGATCGAATTGACAAAATCACGGAGCGCTAGGTTGAGCGCATCAATTTTACCGTCTTTAGACATACTTCCACTCTTGTCTATAGCAACTATCACAGGAAGCGGTCGAGGTTTCTGCATTACAAAATCATTGAGACTTGTCATTTTACTTCGATTTTATTTTAATACTATGTTATCAGTTTCAGTCATATTCAATAGTTTTTCCAACTATCCTCAATAACTAACACGCTAAGATAATAACATTTCAGCGTAAAATACACTGTCTATTGCATATTTCTCATTTACTCAATGGTACCACTTAATATGTATTATGACCATACAGTGTTTCTCTTATGCGCAATCCAACAAACAAAAATCATTGTGCCACAAAGAATTAAAGCGGATAACTTTCCTTACAACAGTGACCCCATATCTGGAATTTTTAGCACAATATTTGCGAAGATACAGCTCGCAAGGGACTGATACCTTTGCTCGTAGAATAGAACCTGAAGAGTTATGCCATCTAACAAGAACGCTGTGATCAGGTATATGTACCTGGATGATATGTTGTCTGACAGACATCATTACTTTACCCGTACAGATTTGTACGAAAAGTGCAACGAGCGTCTTCGGTACGATGGGTATCCGGAGGTAAGCAAAAGGACAATCGAGATTGACCTCGTGGATCTGGAGCGCCCGCCATTCAATATGGAGATTGACCAAAGCACGGTCGTGGACGGCAGGCACATCATCAGGTACAAAGACCAGACGCAGTCCATCTTCTCGAAGCAGATTTCCGATGACGAGAAACGTCTCCTCGCGGAAGTGCTGAATACCCTTGGACAGTTCTCCGGCCTGAACAACTTTGATTGGCTGGAAGATCTACAGGCCAAACTTTCCGACCACGCTTCATTCGGTGGCGGCAATGGCATTGCGGAGATGAAACAAAAGAAGGTCATATCCTTCAGCAGCAATCCATACCTGCGCAACCAGAATCTTCTGGGCGGTCTATTCTCGGCGATATCCAATAAGGTTGTGGTTTCTGTGGTCTATAAAAAATTTGACGCGGACGCTCCAACATCTTTCGTGGTTTATCCCTATCTTCTAAAGCAATACAACGACAGATGGTATCTCGTCTGCAATTCGGTGGGAGACAAACGGTTCCCCTATCGGGAAGACTTTGTGATGAATCTTCCGCTCGACAGAATCGAATCTTTTGCACCTGTTTATGATGTCAAGTACAAGGACTGCCCGATCGACCTTGACGAGCGATTCGAGGACATTGTTGGAGTCACCTACTACGAAAACAAGCCCGTTGAGCGGATTCTTTTCGCAGTGTCCTGGCAATCTGTGAATTACATCCGGACAAAGCCGCTTCATTCATCTCAGGCAGAACTCACGGCAGACGAACAGGAGAAAATGCGCGCCGAATATCCCGGGATGGCAGACCGGATATTCTTCACTCTTGATTGCATCCCGAATTATGAGCTTCATTCGCTTCTTTACAGTTTCGGTAAAAGGCTTGTCGTACTTTCCCCGGAATGGCTGAGGGAGGATATTCGCAAAGAAGCCCAGCAACAATTGGAAAACTACAGCATATAGGTTGAATATTCCATTGAATCGGAAATATGAGGCTTATTGAAAGAATAATCGTATTTTTGTTCAAAGATACTTTGTTTCAAGATACGATACAGATGAAAGCGGAACGGGTGCAATACTACTACGACGAACTGAAAAGATACTACCTCAAGACTGACAGTGACTGGGCAGACAAGGCCAAGTCATACAGAACCATCGCGCATAGATTCTACAATGAGTACACCGGTCTGGACGGCAGACTCTGCGATGCGATGAGGGAATTCTACAAATGGAACACACAGAAGGAGGTAAGCGGTCTTGCCTTCAAACTGAAGGATGAACTCAACAATATTGTCCACAACAACGTTGAGATTGACAAGAAGCGTCTGACTTTGTTTTACGATGCTCTGGTAAGGCTTATCTACGTCGCCACCAAAGTTATGCCGGACGACGCGACGCTTGATTTCATCGGTTACAAGCCTGCCGGAGCGCTGGCAGATCTGAACGACCAGCAGAAAGATGCGGTCCTCTGTCCGGACAGGGTGATTTATGTCAGCGCCGGCCCGGGCACAGGCAAGACACACCTTCTGATAAACAAACTGCTGTGGTACATCAATGTCTCAAACGTCAAGGAAAGGATTGTGGCGCTTTCTTTCACAAACACTGCGGCGAACGAACTGGGAGACAAGTTCCGTAAAAAGGCTTTCGAGACTCAACTCAGCAAGGAGTACGACTTCTATAACGGTACGATTCACGCGTTCTGCTTCAAGATGATGAAGTCTTACTATGCAGTCAATGGACGTGAGTTCAACTACATCATCATTGACGACTCCGACATCAATGACCTTGCGGACGAGATCCGTGTCCAATTGGTAAACGCTTACACTGCGGATGAGATCGCCGAGTGCTTGAGGTCATACCTCAAGACAAAGAATCCCGCTCTTCGGGCAGCCGTGTCGGACATCAAGAAACGCTACAACATCATCTCTATCGAAGATATTCTTAACAGATTTCTGGAATATTTGAATGAGGATGGCGCTTTCCGCTTATGGATCAGCTCGCAAATCACGACCCTTGTCATTGATGAAGCCCAGGACCTGAATGAGATGAACTACACCATCTTCTCCCGCCTGATGGAGGTCATTCCGAACATGAAGCTGTTTCTTGTCGGGGATCCGAAGCAGAACATATTCGGATTCAACGGTGGATCTTACGAGAACCTCAACAATTTCCTGAGCGGAGTGGGTGAATATTCAGAAAAAACGCTCACGAATACATACCGGTGTCCTCAGGTTGTCGCGGATTACGTCAACACATTCCAATTTACGGACTGTCCAAACCCTCCGCTTGTGTCACTCAGCGATGTCTCTGGTTCAGTGAACCTCAAGGTGTTGCACAGTCCTGAAAGCGAGGCGTCTTTCGTTCTGAACAAAATCCGCTCACAAGGCAATCTGCGTAAGTCAGCGGTCCTCTGCCGAAACCTCAAGTATCTCGGGATATTCATAAACCTTCTGAACTTCAACCACATCCCGTATAAGGTGTTCGGAGGCAGGAAAGTAGTGAAACCACACGTAAAGATATTCAATCACTTTATGCGCATAATTGAGAGTGACAACCGATACAGCATTAAGCGCATAGGACAAATTTTCAGGGTTGGCGTCACCGAAGAATCATTCTACAAGTCCGACCTTGGAGAGCGCGTCAAGGAGATAAAGTTTCGGGCGAATAATCCTGATATGAGCTTCGCTGACATCGCTGCCGCCGTGGTGGATCTTATCGACTACCAAGGCGGTGATGAAGTCACAGACGACTATGCCAAACTGCTCGAAATATCAAAACAGTACAGCAGCATCGAGGATTATCTTCTCGCCTTTGCCACAGACAAAGACACCTTCGGTGATTTCTATCAGAAGGACTATGTCGAATGCGTGACACCCGTATCCGGTGACTTCCTGACGGTGACCACAATACATTCAGCGAAAGGGTTGGAATGGGACATTGTTTTCATTATGGGGATGTCGGACGAGAATTTCCCGAATCCGTACTTCGCCCGTGATCTTGACAAGCAAGGGAAGAGAAAATATTTCAACGACTCCCTGAAATTGATGTATGTCGCCGCGACGAGGACAAAGGAGCATCTGTTTCTGACATATTCAGAGGATAATTCCTATGGATATTCACAAACACCTTCCAGATTCCTGCGGGCACTGAAAATGTAGCCTTTTGATGATATCCAGGGATTCTTTCCTACTGATTCGTCGCCATACGAAGATAGACTTCGCGACAACTTCCTTTCTTTGCACAGAAAAAAAAATTTAATGAATATGAGAAAGAGTTCCAAGGCAATCATCGGAGTCAGCGCACTGACAGCAACCATAGCGGTAGCGGCATCGCTGATAATTTTCGGTCGCTCAAAAAGCACCGATTCAGGCTCGGCTGCTAATACAAGTCCACCTAAAGTGTCAACCATTCTTAAGAAAGGTCATTGACAAGGAATAGATAATATCATACACCTTTTGTATGTCATTGCCATTGGCTGAATCTTAAGAATTTATTCAGCACTGCCTCACAACAGCATTCCATTTAGGGAATTTTCCTATTACAACAATGATTTACTAAAAGTACGAATAATTCCACATTTTGGGAATTATTCGTATATTTGCATTAGTTTCTTAAGCGCAACTTATGAGAGATGATAGTTAACATATCAGACAAGGATTTTGATCAGTTGATCAAGACGGGACAAAACGGGAAGTATAAGAAGTACTCCAGGGATAAGAGGTTTATGGAGGGGCTGGCGAGGATGTACAAGATTATGCAGACTGTCGCCAGCGCCGAAGGACTGAAAGTGTATAGTTTCTTACATTATGAAAAGCTTTCCAACAATCTCTCACTCAGTTCGGTGCGTCCTGTGAACGGACGTGTTTAGAGAGTTTTGTTCAAGGAGTTTGATGGTGGAATTGAAATTACGATAGTTGAACTAAATAGCGATCACTATGGCAACAAGAAATGAGGCTCCCGTCCTGATGGCAATCCATCCAGGAAGCATACTGAAAGAGGAGCTTATGGAACGTGGCATTTCTCAGAAAGATTTTGCTAAAAGAATCGAGATGCAGCCGTCGCATCTTAGCGAAATAATCAAGGGGAAACGGTCAATTACAAAGCAGGTGGCGGACAAGTTGGAAGAGGCTCTTGGCATACCGTCAATAGACTGGGTGAATCTACAGATCCGGTTTGATTACGACACACAAGAAAATGAGGAAAGGCAAATAGCGGAAAAGAAGGCTTATGAAGAGTATCAGGAGTATAATGCAATCTTTGACATCAAGACCCTAGCAAGCAGGGCGAACTTTACATCGACTTTATATTCAGAGATCGTAGCATTCCTCAAGAGTGAATTTATGCTTCCGGAACCAGCAAAACTATCTATTCAGACGACGGGGCTATTCAAAAAATCCGCCAAGGTCGGCAAGGACCCTCGTATGATTATGACTTGGATGCTACTTGCAAGAAAATTCGCATATTCAAGCCCTCAACAGAATGAATATGACAGCAGCAGGATTGATGAACTGGTTCCGCAGATCAGTTCAATTCTTCACAAGAATGAGAACACTATCGACAATCTCACAAAAAAATTTGCCGAGTTCGGGATTGTCTTTGGAGTGGTGGGCAAAGTTGCAGGGGCATCAATTGACGGATATTCATTTGATTACAATGACCATCCGTGCATCATCGTGACAATGAGGTACGATAGGATTGACAATCTGGCTTTTGCAGTCATGCACGAACTTGGACATATCAAGAATCACGACACCGAGGATTGCAGGGTCAATCTGGAAGACTACGACAATGAAAGTTCTGAGGAGAAAGAGGCCAATTCTTTTGCGGCCAATGCTCTGATTCCTGACTCAAAATGGAAAGGAATCCCCAAGGTTCAGCTGCACCCATTGAAAATTCAGCGTTTGTACGCAAATTGGGCAGAGCAAAACGGTTACAATAAATGGATAGCCTTAGGTAGAGTCAGTCACGAGACAGGAATGTTCAAGTTCAGGAACGACTCGTCAAGACGGGTTTTATAATTGCTTATCGCATAATGTGATCATTTCTGATTATTTATCTATCTTGAATCTTCGAACAAAGCATTCTGGTCATATTCAGATGTCACGGAAGAAACGATCTCCAACGAAGATCTGATTGAGAAGACATTCATTCATTTGGATATGGATGACATCAATCTGCTCTTTGAGCTTTTTCCATTAAGATTTGTCCGTAAAGTTTGGGAAGACAGAATGGCCGGTCAGGGTGCTAATTTATATTCATTGAATATGATGATCGCTCAGTACTATTTCAACATCCGCAATCCGAAGCCGTCCTTCGCAGAAAGGAACTAGAACAAGTGAAAAAATGAAGGAAGTGGGAATATAGGAAGATGAGCATGAAAGACGAGATCTTGAGAAACTATCGGGATTGTCTATATTATAGCCCATCCTAATAAAGATTATGCTGCCTAAACAGGCCGTGACGGCACGGCGGTGCACAAGAAAGGTCGTTACACACAGACCTAAAAACCGAGAGGGATTAGTACTCAGCGCCGCTGAGGTGATACAATATGCCAGCCACGCTGTTGCCGAAAAGGCCGTCACGGGTGATCGAGCCGCAGTACAGCAACCGGAACAGGCGAAGAAGAGCATCGTAGTCTTCCGGATGTTCCTGAATATGACGGAGCATCGTGTTGGCGCAGATGTTCCGGATCTTGAAATAATAGGCATTAGGGATGACCGAATCGTTTGAACAGCCAAACCACCCGAACTGAACTTTGGCGCGCCAATTCTCCCAGACCTCAAGAAGGTAACGGGAATATTCCTTTGACTCGATGACCGCTCCGAGGATGTCCACACAATCAATCATCAGAACGTGCGAAAGTTCTATCGCATATATACACTTAGTGTCGAAATCCATACGATCATCCAACCTTGCCACGATCTCACCGACAGGGTCTTTAATCTGAACCGCGGTGCTGTCACGATAGGCCCTCGCATCACGGAAACGCTTTATGTCCGGAACAAACGCCGACTTGTCATAATAGGTGTCCTCATTCGCGAACGCATTGCCTATCTTGGCTGTGTCAATAGGCATCTTTGAAGCAAAAGCCGTTGATTTATAAGTGCCGACCAATTTTTCCAAGCGATTGCTCACATCCGTAAAATCAGGATTCTTGTACAACACATTCAAGATGGCCGACGCAGCGTTCCTTATACGCCTGTCAGGAAACACTTTCCGCAACACATCCATCGATGGCCTCATCTCGGTCGACAACATTGTCGTGCCGGACGTATCCACATCAGTGGAATCTAAAGTGTGGGTGTTACGATCATAACGCGAGCGGATTTCATAAATGGAGCCACAATAATAAAGGAACGCCGTCCTGTCGAACCAGTCTTTGACCGAAAGTGAGAAGTCATCCTTCCGAATATCCTCATCAAGTTCAAGGAATATCTCATCGGCGAATTTGCACTCCAGAACCGCCAAATCAATGTTGGCTCCACAGCCATTCAGCGAATCAGCAGGATGGCTGCATATTTCATCGAGTTTTCCCAAATACTCACTTCCTGTGACAGTGGCTTTGCCGAAATACTTTTGAATGGTGCTGTCAGCAAGGACAGTGTCTGTTTTTTCATCCTCAGCACGTGAGCCGCCTTTTGATTTCTTTACTTGGCAGCCCACGGTCAGGATGGCGATTGTCAGCACTATGGCCGACACTTGAATAGTTTTGTTCATATAATGGTGTATCTTTCTTGTTTTCATTGACATATTCATTGATTTCAACGATGCAAAGTTCAGGAATAATTAAGCATATTCAAAATCAGTTTTATGAAACAACAATATTGATGTACGAAATGAGGGTAACCATCATTTCATACAATATTCATAGATTTTCATACAAAATCCGTGTCCTCGATGCCAGAGATTATCCCTTTCGTTCCTAAGCAAGTCAACTATGCACCAACGAGGATCTCATAAAAAAGGTCTGGGGACCTCCCAGACCTTAAACACGACCAAATGACCACCTCACAATATCATCCAACTTCATAAAAAGTTTAGCACCGATACGATAAGACTCTTCTATATAACACCTTTTTAAGACATTGCTACAGAGAGTCTTGTATTTAACTT
>ERZ808277.89-NODE-89-length-48768-cov-5.394700_pt1 | contig 48768 bp, 30 predicted proteins | sample MGYA00521240_ERZ808277 | MGnify/ENA primary metagenome ERZ808277 (study PRJEB31516, sample SAMN03275599) | gut metagenome | biome: mammalia-associated habitat; material: feces | host: Papio cynocephalus | place: Kenya | collected 2012-07-17 ... | reverse complement strand
AACCACATTTTGTAATCGATCTTCTTGGCGTCAAGCACCATGATTCCATCCTGGATCTTTACCTGACCAGGAGTGGAGTTCACCTGCTGGCCGTACTGGTTCAACTCTACCTCAGAATCTTTCGCTGTTTGGGCAAACAACGAGACAGAAAGAAATGTGGTCAGAGTAGCAATAAAAACTCTTTTCATACTTTACAACATTAAATGATTATTAATTGGTTATATAGTCTTAATGAATTCGGTCAGGTTCTGGCTGCGGCTAAGGCCAAGTTTAGCGCGGAGCCTGTGCCGGCCTATCTCAACGCTAGTGGGAGCAATGCTCATCAACGCTGCGATGTATTTGGTGGAGAAGCCGAGCCGAAGCAGCATTGTCAATCGCCTCTCTTGCTTCGTCAGTTGAGGGTATTTTTCTGTCATTCGGATCGTAAAGTCTTTGTGCAGGTTTTCTACCTGTGCATAGAAGCTGTCTATCTCATTGGAGAAATTCTTTCTGAGGTTGAGATCGGTGCGCAACTCGTGGAGAAGCGCATCCTTCTTGTCCACATCCGTCTCGGTCTGTGCTTGTTTGACCTTCTCGTAAAGCCCGTCAATGAACTCTTTCTGCTCTCCAAGATTCATCGCAACATTGACGAGTTCCTTTCGTTTGAGATCCAGCAGGTTGTGCAGATTCTCATTCTCTGCCTGCATCGTCTTGATCTCCATCTCGTTGATCGCGCGACGGTTCTCGTTGAGCTCGTCGTCCATCTCCCTTAAAGTCCTGCCGGAGGACTTGGAATTACGCAGATAAAGGACTGACATAATAAGAAGACCTGCCGTGACCAGAGTGAGGAGCATGACGAGAAGCCCGACCTGAGCGTTCATTAGTGAAAACAGGTTCGGATGCAACGCACCGGAGATCAAACAGGCGAGAATCATCGCCAGAAGCGGGGTCAAAAGCGCATCTGTTCCTATCTTGGAGGCAAGAGCCATCCAATTGATCTCTTTGCCCTGAGCCAGTTCGCAGCCGGCGAGCCCCGCAAGCATCAAAAGTCCCGGAGCCAAAGGAGTGGCTTTCAAATGAATATTCCCGAGCCCAAGATTAAAAGAGAATATAATTGTGACAAGCGCGGTGGCAAGCGTCATCGCCAAGGCGGCCTCCGCATTGACATCAAACCACCTTTCCATCAGCCTGTGGGTGTTGGAGCCGGTCTCGCCCTTTACCAACAAGCCTACGACAATGGCAACAGCGGCGAAGACCAGCAGCTGGAATTCCATAGTGGAGACCGACGGGACAAGCCCGCCAAGATTGAACCCGATGGCGACCAACAGCAACGATGCTGCAAGCGTTATCGCCAGGCCCATCCTGTTCATCTTCGTAAGCAAGTGACAATCAGACCTTGACGAAATGGACGAAAGCACCTTGCAAAGAATGGTGGCGACAAGGATTGTGAGCATGACAGCGGCCAGCCACGAAAGCGGGACCGACCACCGGACAGCCGAGGAACCGTTCTGGAGCATCCGCGTCCCGGCTATTGCTCCGGCAAGAGAGAACACGATGGATGCGTCCTTTATGAATATCCTGACGGCGATGACCGCCAAGGTAGCCGCAAAGATAACCACAAGGTAATCCTTGTCCGGAACAAGCTGAGGGGCTTCTAAACGGGAAAGACCGATTCCGACAAACAGCAGAAGCATTATTCCCGGGACACGGAACCGTCGTGCCACAGTGTGGCAGGTTCCGGCAGGAGCCAAAGCCACGGGCAGATCCGTCACCGAGAACCATCCAGTCAGGATGATGACAAAGAGTATGAACACCGTTATTGTCATCAGATGCTCCTTTTTATTGACATTACGGACAACTGGTCAGCCACTTTCTCGGCCTCCATAGAGATCTCCTCGATGTGAAGGGCAAAGTAACGAAGGTGGAATTTCTGACTGAGCTTTAACTCGTCCATCGTCTGGAACACTTTCCTTTTGAGTGACTTGGCCTGTTTGTCAGCCTCTTTCTCGTAGAAATAGACCCGGTGCACTTTCTCCGTGATGCTGTCCGAAGTCCTGAAGTAGGCTTTTGCGGCAGGTATCGCCGTCTCCACAGCCTGGGTTGACAGCTCGGTGAGTTTCAAGAAGTCAGCATTCAGTTCCACCGGAATGAACGGCCTCTCGATCTCGAACTGGAACAGATTGTCGTTAAGCGTGTCGATGATGTGATCCAAGGCCTCCAGAAGACGCATTATGTCTCCTCTAAGCCTCACAAGACTTGACTGTCTGTAAAGTCCGGCCTCGATCTCCCTGCGAAGAAGCTCAGCTTCGTTCTCCAGCCTGGTCATCGTCTGAAGATTCCCGTTGAAAGCCTCGACATTCGTATAAAGATAGTTCTTCACCCCCTCGCCGAAAATCAGCAAAGCCTGGTCGATCGTGTCGAAGAACTTGTCGATGTCACCTATGATTTTATTTATTCTTTTCTGATATAACATATTCAGTAGTTATTGTGTCGCTTTAGTGTTCCGGCTTATCGCGATGCCGGCATTGCCGGTCATCAGCACTGTCAAATTTAGACCAGAATCACGACGAATCAAAATGAGTAAATTGCCCAAACATTGTGTTGTAAAGTTTTCAATAATGACCAAACGGCTGAAAAACAATAATGTTCTTCAACCATCTGTAAAGTTAACAATAAAAACCAAACTCTACCTTTATGGTGTTTTGTAAAGTTAAGTTTTATAAATTACCCACTCATGAGTGCGATTCTGAATGCGTTGAAAGCGGCGGCACTCGCAGCCCTTTTAAACACCCGTGGCATTCAACGTGCTTAACACAGAGTCATACCGACCGCAGGTTTCCGTCTCATTCCAGATTGCGCACGGCCTCCTCAAAATCCGATCTCGACCCACGAGCCCGGTTTTTGATTTTCGCCCGGTAATTGTAAATCGTGTTGGCAGAATAATGCAGGAGCGAGGCAATCCGGCTTGACTCGATAATCCCGAGTTTTATCAAGGCAAAAATCCTCAGTTCAGGCGTCAGGATGTCATCGCCTTTCGGTACAATCTCAGAGCCCTCTGCCAAAAGAGCATTGAACTTTTCCACGAAGTCGGGATAGAGATTTATGAAAGTCTGGTCAAACATCCTGTAAAATTCGAGGATGTCTTCATCCACCGGTGCCTGATTCTCGATTTCGTCAGTCAGAGCCTTGGCGTTTCCCTGCCTTATGCTCTTGAGCACATGGTTCCGGTACTGCCTGGATGCATTGATGTTGTCCGAAACCATCCCCAGATAAAGCGTGATGTACTCCTGCTTCACCTTGTCCGACTCCTGCATCTTCGCGTTACGGATCATCAAGCGGTTGTTCAAATCCACAAGTTCTTGATTGCGGCTGTCAATTTCCAGATTGGATTGCTGAAGTTTCGCTCGCATCGAATCCAAAGTCCGCTGTCTTCTGTAGAGAAAAACCAAAAGGAAAAGCAAGATTACAAGCAAGACTGATATGCACATCAGAAGAACCAGCGTGAACCGGCTTTGACGGGCGTGCTTCTGCTGATAGGCTTCCTCAATTTCGGGGAAGAACGTCAGAATCTGCCACGGGCGCAGCTTGCCGTTGTAGTGGAGGGCATCCACCATACAATGGTCGGCGGCATAGCGGAATGCCCTGTCAATGTCTCCCTTGTCAAACATTATTCTCGAAAGCTCGTTAAGCGAGGCATAGTCCTTCGTCGAGCACATCACATCCGCGATCGCCGAGCGTATAAACCATTCCTCTGCTTCGTCCGGATCATTGAGGTTGTGGGCATAGTAATATGCCGCCTCGGCATATTCCCGTGAATTTTCAGGGCAGCATCCAAGCATTTCTGAAGAGAACAGCCTGGCGGCCTCGGCATTCCGCACCTCCTCCGCTTCCTCCCTGTTGAGATTGTACCATTCCCAAGTTCCCTCCTCAGTCATTGACAACAAGAGTTTGCGGAAAGCATCTCGCCTCGAGAGCCTGTCATCACAAGACTCCGATGTGGCGGCATACGCCATAGTCTCACCCCAGTAGACGTGTTCGGCACAATAGTAGTCCCTGAATACCCCATCCGGAATCTCCTTGCCGCGATAACGATCCAGAATGTCGCCCGACTCGACCTCATAACCAGACTTGACATACAGCACCGCCATCTTGAAATCCGCCTCGGCCGCTTTCTCCGTGTCATTCATACTCTCCGCCAAACTCCTGCCTCTTTTGAGAAACAAGACAGCGGAATCGAGGCTGACTGCCCGGTAGGAGTCCGCAAGCCTCATATTCAACCCGTAGATCTGTTCCGGATCGGACTGACTTGCGAGCACGTCCTTGAGAACCTTCACCCCGTCCAGAAAATACCCATCATAGACAACCTTGTCTTCGAGAACCTCGTCCAGTCTCTCGAGAAGTTCCTCATTCTTCGGCGACGAGCATGAGAAAAAGAGAACCGAAAGGAAAATAAGGAATACTGTGTTACGTGCGTTCATTGGCTGTGCAGTGTTTGGGAAGACAAATATATGCAAAAAAATTCGGGGATATATTCCATCATCACGGAATTATACCCCCGAAGAGAATGACACTGACAGCGAGAATTTCGTCACTGACAGCGGAAAATCAGCCTACAACTTGCGGAAGTCTATGGTCACATCGAACTTACCATCTTTTACAGCCGAGCAGTTTGTTACAGTCATTCTGTAGGTCGCGCCGAGTTCGAGCGGCTTAAAGACCTTCTTTTCCTCTCCATCCACAACTTCTTTATGATCCACAATCAGTTCCACATTACCATCAACCGCAAGATACTTCTTCGCCTCGTCAGTGAGCGAGACTGTACCCCACTCAACACCCCAGCCAGCCTGACCGAAGAACTTGATGGAGAAGTCAGTGTTGTAGCACCAGCAATTGCCGACAATCGTCTCATCGCCCTTTTCGCAGGCGACTCCTGTGAACTGATAAACTCCGTCCTCAATCTGTGCAAGGGTGGTCAGGAGTCCGCTATCCCAACCGAGCTGGCTAGCCATTGTCGGGTAGCCAACACCCCAACCCATGAAGGTTATCGCCTTTTCGTTAGCGTAGGTCGCGGCCTTTCCGTCAGACTTCACGTGGCGGACAATCACATATTTGTCCTTCACATTCAGCTCGAATGAATACCAGCCACTTATGGCATTGAACTTCAAGCCTTCAGCCGTGATTGCAAAATGATCTTTGTCAACCGTCCACTCCTGAGGATTGTCGATGCCTGTGAATGATATGGCGCCGCCCTTCTCAACCTTCACTGCCGTGACCTTATAGACATCGGCGGACATCTTGAGAGCCTTCTCCCCGTTCACGGTGATGTTAAGCCCTCCGGCAGCGACCTCGACCTCCTTGTAGGAAACCTTCGCCGCCTTCACGCCTCCGGTCAGATCAAGGACTATCCTGTAGCCCCTCCCGGCCTGAACATCAACAGTCTGAATATTTCCGCCATCGGTCATCTTGAATGCAGGGTCAAGATTAACTTCAGCAAAGTCTGCTTTGGTGAACTCACCACCCCATCCTTTCTGATGGAAGAACTTGAACTCACTACCGGAAATCGCCAATTGTCCCGGCACCGCGAGAGTGAACTCATAGACTTTGTCAGAAACCTGAGCCGCAGGATAGGCTCCGTCCTCAGTGTTCCACCCCGGTCCAATCTCAGGCTTGCCGAAATTGGCACCTATGACCCAAACGGCACCAGATCCGTCCTCTGAAAGGGTGAGCACATTGTTCTCATCCTTCATAGGCTCCACTTTCACAAACAAGTTCTCAGTGTCATAAGCCATCCTGTACAACCCGTCAACAGCACGGAAAGTCACCGCCTTGGTGTCCTTGTCAACTTCGAAGAAATCTGGATCAAGTGTCCACGACTCAACGTTAACGACTTTACCGAAGTCCATCGTTTGTTCCTGACTGTACTGTGCGCACTGCACCACGGCAGCACTTCCGGTCGGTGACACGATCAAATCCAGGACGTTGGCCTTCAAGGTGTATTTTCCGGCGATGCTGGCGCCGAAAGGAATCAGTTCGCTGCCGTCAGCCGCAGTAAGGGCTGAACCGTCCCAACCAAGAGTGATTACTTCCTCAGCCGCTTCCGTTCCAACGCTTGTCTCAGACCTGAATGCAGGAGTTACAAGGTTGGCGTTGACATAGGCAGGGAAATCACCAGTGAGCTCGTAGTTGTAGTCGGCAGTCCTCTTCATTTCATATTTATTGCCTGTTTCGTCTACAATGGTGAGCGCCTCGAAGTTTGGTCTCTTGAGCCTTACATCGAGCGTGTCCTCAGTGATGCCGAGTCCCACATTCTGAGCCTTGAGCACAAGGCTTGCCGTCCCGTCCGGGACTTCCTTGAGAATCGGAGCCTGAATCTTAAGTACATAAGAACCCTCCTCTTTTGTCCTCAAGGTTTCAGAAGCGACTTCCGTCTCCCCGTAATAGAGGAAGGCCTTGACAGTCGAAAGCGCGAAATCCTTGTCGGTCAGATTTAGGTTCACCGTGATGTCCGCTCCCATATAAGTGGACACTGTTTGTGAGACTACCTCCATATCCGGACCCTTTTCCGCCTTTGTGAAGGTAGGGGTCTTCTCGCAGGAAAAAGCCACAAGGGCGATGGCACAGAAGACCGCTGTCATTTTTATATTCAGTTTCATTTTGTCATTAATTATTTACACATCATTTGTCTTTCCACAACGCGGACACAATGCTCTTTGCCGGAACATTGAGGTTCACGGTGTAACTGTCCGCGCCGAACACGACCTTCCGGTCTTCTGATGACTTGTTGCAGACAAGCGCTCCGATTGTCCCGTCAGGGTTGGCGAACATCTGCACTTCGGTTCCGGACGGTGGCTCATAGCCGCTGATTTTCATCATCCCGGCTCCGGGCTTCACCACCGCGCTCGCATGAGCGACATTGTACCAATGGGTGTTGCGCTTTATGGTGCGGTAGTCGGAAGAACTTATGGTCACGCCTCCGTAACAAGTCTTGCAGGAGCCGTTGTGAGGGCTGTAGGGACCGTTCTTGTCATCCAACATCAGGTTCCACAGGGTCACGCCCTTTCCTCCGCGCTTGAGAGTGCCAAGGAAAATCGAGGAGAAATCGTTAAGCAGACAAAAGTCGAATTTGTAATTCCATTCACCTATAGAAGCCTCAGTGAAATATATGTCCTTCTCCGGATAGGCGGCCGCAATGTTGTCTAATTCGGAAACATCTCCTCCGTAACTGTGCCATGCCGAGCCGTCCGCCCATTCATAGGCTTCCTTGTCGGCATAGATGTGCAGCGGATAGTTGATCTGGTCGGACTTGTCATCGTAATTGTAGTTGTGGTCAAACAAAAGAACCTTCACGTCCGAGAGTCCCGCTTTTTCGAGAGCCGGCCCGAGAACCTTGATGAACTCCTTCTGATCGCGCCAAGGCATATACATTGACATGGAATTTCCGTGGTTCAGAGGCTCGTTCTGCATTGTTACCGCATGGATCTTGAAGCCTTGAGCCTTCATTGTCTTGATCCATTCCACAAAATACGAAGCGTAAGCCCCATAGCACGATGGCTTCAGACGCCCACTTGTCCAGTTAGGGAAATCCTTCTCAAGGGTGGCCTGATCATAACCCTCGTACCCATAGTAGCCACCTTTCATCCAAAGCGGGCAGGACCACGGAGAGCCTATTATCTTCACGTCCGGATTGATTGAATATATCTCCTTCAGAATCGGGAAAAGATAGTCTCTGTCCTCCGCCGCGACGGCGAAATTCTCCATACCCTTCTCGTCACACCAGGTGTATTCATCCTTCAGACAGAAGTCGGACGCACCGATGCTCACCCTGATGAGACTCGAGCCGAGCCCCTCCGTAGGGGAGAAAAGTTCAGTGAGAAAAGCCTTGCGGTCTTCCTTGGTCATCTTAAGAAGGTTGTAGGCGGAAGCTGTGGTGACGGCAAGGCCGAAACCTTCGATCTTTTTCGCTGAAGCGTCAGCCTCATACCTTACCTGGTTCGGACTCATACTGCCTGGTTTAGCGAAGTCGAAGCCGCTCCTGATGAAAAGCTGACGGCCATCGGCGGTCGTGGTGTAGGCAACAACATCAGAAACAGCGGGCTGCGGCGTTTCAGGTTGTCCCGTCCCACCGGTCTCTCCGCCATCTTCTCCGGATTGGCCGCTGTGGCAAGCAACAGGAAGGGCACAGACAAGTGCCGCAAGTAGTAATCTGATTCTAAATTTCATAAAATCTCCGACTATCTTTTTACCATCAATATCCAGCATTCGGGTTAAGGCTCGGATTATTGTCCAGAGCCGTCTGAGGAACAGGCATCAGAACCGTCTCAGGAGTAAGCGGAAGTCTCGGCTGCCAGTAGCTGTCCTTCTGAGGCATCGCATCGTGCACCGCCTTCACCCTCTCGAAACCATGGCGGAGAAGATCAAAGAAGCGGAATCCCTCGAATGCCAGTTCAAGACGGCGCTCGTGAAGAATGGCATCAATGGCCTCTTCCTCCGTAGACGGCACAGGAATAGCGGCTATGCCTGCCCGCTTGCGGATGTCGTTCACATAACCGATCGCGCCCTTGATGTCTCCCGTCTTCGCAAGAGCCTCGGCATGAAGCAGATATATCTCCCCAAGACGCATCAGGATGATGCTTGAGGCATTGGTCGGAACTTTGTGCATAAACTTGTACTTATTGGCAGGATAGTAGTTGGACCAGGTTGCCTCGTCCTCGCAGATGCAGGCGTTCTTTCTTTCCGTGTCTCCCTCTTTCTCGTATGCGGCGACAAGGTCACGGGAAGGAGTGATCCACTTTATCCAACTGTAACTGTCACTCGGATTGTAGGCGTTGCGATGGAACATCATCCACACCCAGTTGCCGCTGCCGCGGGTGTAGGTGACCTCAAAGATGGACTCGGAGGTGTTTCGCACCGCATCTGTCTCGTCGTATGCCCACATCTGACCATAGTCATCCACGAGTTTATACCCCATTCCCTCGACAGCCTTGCAGTGCTCCTCGACCTTCGCCCAGTCGCGGCAAGTCTCCTCCGCAAAGATTCTCGCGAGCATTCCGTGAGCGAAGCCCTTGGTAAACAGGAACTTGTTGGAAGGGTCAACGTCCGGTGCGTTCTCCGCCGCGAACTCAAGCTCTTCTATAATCCGCTTATAGACATCCTCACGAGAGGTCCGAGCCGGATAGTATTCCTTATAGACCTCCTCTATGTTCTCGGCGGTGATCGCCGGAGGAATCGAGTTCACTAAAGGAATATCGCCCCAGATCTGAGACATCTGGAAGAGATTCCATGCCCTCCAGCAATAGGCCTCAGACTTCCATTCGCGCCACTCTTTGTCTGTCATCGTCGCATCAGCCTCCTTGATGCGGTCGATGTTCAGGATAATGTTGTTGCAGTTGCTGACCTGACCGAGGTACCAGTCCCAGTCCCTCTGCACGTTCTTGTTCTCCCCGTCCTGGCGGTTGGCCTCAATTGCCATCAGTTCTCCCGTGCCAGGGTTTCCGCCATAGGCATTGTCAGCGCGACAATCCGCATAGACAAGCCAGTCGAGGTAACCTTTTTCCTGAATATCCTTGACCCAATCCTGATAAATCGCATTCCTCAGTCCCTCCATGTCAGCCCGGGTCTTATACTGCGACTCGCCACCGTCATCCGTGACCTCGACATTGCCCTCGTTGTAGCTTGTCTCCGGGAAGAGGTCAAGGTCGCAGGAGGAAAAAGCAAGCACTGAAAGCATTGCCGTAAGAATATATTTCTTCTTCATATTTCCAAATCTTTTAGAATTCAACGTTAACTCCAAACAGGACGGTCTTCACGCAAGGGTAGGTTCCCCAATCTATACCCATACTCGTGGCTGACGTGTACTGGCTCATCTCTGGATCGTAGCCCGAATACTTCGTGAGCGTGATCATGTTGTCAAGCGTGATGTACGGACGTATCCTCGAAATGTTCGCCTTTTTCAGAGCCGGGTGGACGATGTCATAAGAAAGTGTTATATTCTTGACTTTCAAGTAAGAGCCATCCTCAATCCATCTTGTGGAAGCCTTGAGGTTGTCAAGTTCGCCGGCCTTCGGTATGTCGGTCTCCTGTCCCGGAACCCTCCAACGCCTGACCACGTCCTTGATCTGATTGGCACCAGAGTACATTCCCACCATCTCTATCTTAGAGGCGTTGTAGATGTCGTTGCCGACGGAAGATGTCAGGAGGAAGCTGAGACTCAAGCCTTTCCAACTTATGGTGTTTGTCATTCCGGCCGTGAACAGAGGATTGGCGTCACCGATGTAGTGTTTGTCGGAGACGTTGATCTTGCCGTCGCCGTTGCGGTCCTCATAAATAACCATTCCCGTCTCTGGATCAACACCTTGTGCGGTATATCCCCAGAACTTGGAAAGTGGCTGCCCCGGAGTCATCCTGACGACATACTCGCTAAGAGCCTCTGAGGTCTGGGTGTAGTAATAGACCTGTTGGAGAGAAAGTTTCTCAAGACGGTTGCGGTTCATCGAGATGTTGAAGTCGGTTGTCCACCTCCAGTCATTCCGGTCGATGTTCACGGAACTGAGCGCAAGCTCGAGTCCCCAGTTCGACATCTCGCCCTCGTTCCTGTAAATCGAAGGGTTCGGAGCCGGAAGTGGCACATTCATAAGAAGGTTCTTCGTGTACTTGTAGTAACCGTCAAGGGTAAGGGTAAGACGGCCGTTAAACATTGACCAGTCGATTCCGACATTGGTCTGCGTGGTGGTCTCCCAAGTCAAGTCCTTGTTCCCGATGTTGGTCTTGGCGCCGAGTGTGGGAACCGCATCGGCATTAGCCGCCTCTGTCCAATCGGAATAGTTCATGCCGTACATCTGTACCCAAGCATAGTCATCCAAACCGGCCTGATTTCCCTGCTGCCCCCAGCCCGCGCGGATCTTCAGGTCATCAATCCAACTGATGTCCTTCATGAAGTTCTCACCTGAGATTCTCCAGGCCGCCGAAACGGAAGGGAAGAGTCCCCAACGGTGTCCTGGCGCGAGCTTTGAGGACCCGTCCGCACGGAAATTGGCGGTGAGGTAGTAGCGATTGTCGTAATTGTAGGAAACCCGCGCGAGGTAGGACATTATAGCCCATTCTGAGTAACCCTGGGACTGCCCCCTGAGACCACCCTTGTTTCCGCCGTTGATTCCGAAAATGACGTTGTTGTAGTCAGGCGAGAAATGGCTGCGTGAGCCGCTGAGGTTCTCCCATCTGGAGGTCGTCGCCGATGTTCCGGCCATGGCCTCGAAGTTGTGCTTCGCATTCCAGGTGTTGTTGTAAGTGAAAATGTTGTCATAGACCATCCTTATATCGTCGCTTCTTTTGGATTCGGCCTCTCCGTGCTGAGTGCGGCCGTGGGATGTCTTGATCGGGTCGAGGAAGGTGTAATCGTGCACCCACCTGCGGTCCATAGTCACGGTGGATTTGAACTGGAAGTTCGGATGGAACTTGATGATGGCGTGCCCTGTGAGCAGAAGACGATCAGTCTGGCTGTAGTTGTTCTCCGTGCGGGCCAAGTTCTCCGAAGGAGTTGTGAGGTTGGCACCATAGAACTCTGTCCAGTACCAGTTCGGGTTGGTCTCGCTCCAAGGCTTGGCGTAGGTCGGAGTGTTGATTACGGAAAGCACGACGCCGGCGCGGTTTGATCCCGTTCCGGAGATGATGCCGTTGTTCCTGTAGTGCGAATACGCCACGTCGGCACCAACATTTATCCACTTGTACAGGTCTGAATCCATACTCGCCTTGACATTCACCCTCTTGTTGTAGGCGACAGGGAGGATTCCCTCCTCGTCGGTGTAGCCGCCGCTGACATAATAGCGCATATTGTCTGTCGCATTGGACACAGAAAGCTGGTAATTCTGGTTGATTCCTGTCTTGTAGGTCTCCTTGAACCAGTCGGTTTCATCCTTGAGTCCGTCAGGCAGGGAAACGGCGCCAAGTTCATCCATCAGTTCTTTGTATTCCTGAACATTAAGCACATCGTAGGTCTTTGCGACATTGGCGAGCCCGACGGAAGCGTTGAACGAAATCTGCGGTCCTTTGCTCTTCTTTCCTTGTTTCGTGGTTATGAGAATCACACCGTTAGCGGCTCTCGAACCATAAATCGCGGCGGAAGACGCATCTTTAAGAATCTGCATCGTCTCGATGTCCTGAGGGGAGAGATATGCAATCGCATAGTTTCCCGTGCCTACCGGAACTCCGTCAACCACATAGAGAGGATCGTTTGTAGACGCGATTGACGAGGCTCCACGCACGCGGACTGTCATTCCGCTGCCCGGAAGTCCGCTTGTCTGTTGCACAGTCACTCCGGCGACCTTTCCTTGAATGAAACCCGAAGCCTCGGAGACCGGACGCATCTGCATATCCTCGTTCGAAACTGTAGATACGGCAGTGGTGAGGTCTCTCTTACGAACTGTGCCATAACCTATGGCCACAACCGCATCGAGGGCAATCGCCTCTTCCTGCACAGTGACATTGATGACACTCCTGCCCGCTACTTGTTCAGTGACAGGTTTGTAGCCAAGAGCGTTAAACTCAACTGTTCCCCCGCCAGTGGTGAGAGTCAGAAGATAGTTACCATCGGCGTCTGTAGTGGTACCATTCTGTGTACCTTTCTCCATCACGGTCATCCCTATCACAGGATTCCCTTGAGAGTCAACTACAGTGCCTTTTACAGAATGCTGCTGCGCAAGCGCGGTGTATCCGGCCACCAGCAGCACGAGCATAGTAAGATACTTTCTCATGTATGATTGATTATTAGTTGTGTAAACAAATTCCCTTGGACATTCCTCGGGATATTACAAAGTTAGAGTTTTTTGCTTTTCCGATGTTCACCGCAAACATGCATAAGTGGACGATGTGGAAGCATAATACAGTCATTCAACTAACAATCAGAGCATTGAATATAAAAAGAAAAGCAAATAAGTGGATATTTATTGACATATTTCTATCACCATAGACCTTATGTTTCGCCCCGACAGCCATGTTTTCGTGGCAAACCGCACATTATTCAATACCATCAGAACTGGAAGTAGATGAACGACTGGAGGTCGGCGGTGATGAACTGGCAGATGAAGAAGACGGCGAGGACGCAGGAGAGAATCAGATTGAATGAGAAAACAGTCAACACTATCGCCACTATAAAGTAGATATTTAAAAGTCATTCCACCCGCCGCCGAGAACTTTGTAGAGGTTCACCACGGAGAGGTTCTCTTTTGTTCTGGCCTCGCTCAGCTCAAGCTGAGAGGCAAGATACTTTCTTTGGGCGTCAAGAACGTCCATATAACTGATCACGCCGTTTATGTACTGGCTGTTGGCCAGCACGACATACTTCTTGGACGCACGCTCCATCTCCTCCTTCACATCGGTGTTGGAACGGGCGGAACGGAAAGTCACCGTCGCGTCATACACTTCTCTGAAAGCCTGCATCACATCCTTTTCATACTTCAGTCTGGACTGCTCGTAGGAAGCCACAGCGGCCTTGAAGGCAGACCGACGCTTGCCGAACTCGAAGACTGGGGACGCCAGTGTGGCTCCAGTGAACCAGAACGGAGATTTCAGGAAATCCTTGAGGGCATCGTTCTCTCCGCCCGCTCCAAGGTTGATGACAAAAGACGGGAACCTTTCAGCCATAGCCACCCCGACACGGGCCTCGGCAGCGCGAAGATCATTCTCGGATTTCATCAGATCCGGTCTGCGTTTGAGAATGTCGGACAGCACACCGGATGGAACAGCGGTCTTTGGCATCTCCAATGACCCGGCCACACGCTCGACCTCTTTAGGATACGATCCGGTGATGAAGCACAATTCACTCTCTTTCAACGCTATCTGCCTTTGTAGATCAGGGACCATAGCCTCTGCGGAAGCCAATTCCACAAGAGCCTGCTGATAAGGGATTTCCGATGTCAGTCCGCCTTCCGCACGAAGTTTGGCCTGGTTCACGGACTTCTGTCTCGTGACCAACGTGTTGGTGACAATCTCAAGTTTCTTGTCCAACCCCACCAGTTCGTAGTAGGCTGAGGCCACGCTGGCGATAATACTCATCCTCACAGCCTTCTGAGCCTCGACAGTACCCAGATAATCAGCCAGTTTCTCTCTCTTGGACCACTTCAGCCGTCCCCAGAAATCAACCTCCCACTGAAGCGAAGCCTTGACTCCGAACTCGGGGTCATCCGGTTCGGAATCGGTTCCCCCATAATTACTATGATCGTTCTGCGCGTAGCCTTTCATCGAAACAGAAGGCAGTTGGGCGGCTCTCTGCACACGGTACTTATATTCCATTTCCTTCAAACGCTCCGCTGCGATGAGTACGTCCTTGTTATAATTCAAAGCCGCGTCTATGAGTTTCTGCAATTCAGGGGATTCATACACTTTTCTCCAGTCCAGGTCAGCGAAACTCCTACCGCTTGAATCCTCGAAATACGCCTTCGGCATATCTCCAAGATCCGGTTTCTCACAGTACTTTGACGTGGAGCAGGAACCAAGGGTCAATGACGACACAGCCAGAACGACTACTGCCGGCAAAGCCTTTCCGGCCTTACGGAATCTTGGCCTCAACTTCGAGAGTTTTGACTTCAACTTGTAAATCAGCACGAAGAAGAACGGAACGAAGACGATTCCGACGGTTATGCCGGTGATCATCCCAAAGAACACTCCGGTACCGATGTTCCTGCGGCTCTCGGATCCAGGACCGCTGGCGAACACAAGAGGAAGCATGCCAAGGATGAAGGCCAATGATGTCATCACGATAGGCCTGAACCTCAGTTTTGCGGCGGTGACGGCAGCCTCCTCCAGATCCTTTCCAGACTCGACCTCATCCTTCGCGAACTCCACGATAAGGATAGCATTCTTGGCCACAAGGCCGACAAGCATCACGAGGCCTATCTGGAAATAGATGTTGCTCTCCATTCCAAGGACGGCCACACCAAGATACGCTCCGGCTATCGCGATCGGAAGCGAAAGGATGACAGCCACAGGAATGGACCAACTCTCGTACTGGGCCGCAAGGAATAGGAACACAAACAGCAACGCCAGCGCAAGGACAAGGCCGGTCTGCCCGCTCTCCTTTTTCTCCTGATAGGACATACCACTCCACTCGACTCCAATGTTTTCCGGCAGATGCTCCTCGGCGATCTCCTCCAGTATCGAAAGAGCCTCGCCCGAACTGGTGCCGTTGGCGGCCTCTCCGCTGATAGTGGACGAATTGTACATATTGAACCTCTTGATCGTGCCGGGACCAGTCGTGAAATGCGTGGTGCCAAGGGCATTGACAGGAATCATCGTGCCTCCGGAACTTTTCATGAAGAACAGGTTCAAGTTGTCGGTGTGGGCGCGATACGGAGCGTCGGCCTGGATGTAGACACGGTATATTCGGTTGTACATGTTGAAATCATTGACATAGATCGCACCTGTGAAAGCCTTCAAAGTCGCGAAGACATCGGCCAATGACAGGCCCAGAAGTTGAATCTTATCCCTGTCGGCATCGAAGTACAGCTGAGGAATGTCCTTCTGCATCCCCGATGACAAGCCTGTTAGCTCCTTTCTCTTCATCGCATAATGCAGCAATGTGTCAGAAGCGTTCTGGAGGTCCTCATAGGTCGCGTCCCCTCTGGCCTCAAGCACCATCGAAAATCCTCCCGAGGTGCCAAGTCCTGGGATGACGGCAGGAGTGCTTATGTACACCTTGCTTTCCGGGTACATAGACAAAGAGTCCCTCACCATCGCGATCGTCTTGGACATATTCGTAACATCGCGTTCGTTCCACGGCTTCAGAATCACCGTCAAGGTGCTGTTGGACTGCGCCGTGCCTATTCGTGGACTGGAACCGGTGACATTGAGGACATATTCAACATCGTGCTGCCGAAGCAGGAAATCCATCGCCCTGTCCGTAACTTCTCTGGTCCGCTCAAGCGTGGCCCCCGTAGGAAGCTCCAATTCCACCGTGAAATACCCTTGGTCCTCCTTAGGGATGAAGCTCTGCGGGACGAGGCGGCCAAGTATGAATATTCCCACGATCGCAACGCCGAAGACGGCGAACATCCGTTTCGAATTGTGCACCGCGAAGCGGACCATCTTGGCATAGAAGGATGTACCCTGCTCAAGCCATTGGTTTATCTTTCTAAACACCACATTCTTAGGTTTGTCGCTGTCGTGTGGCTTCAGGAATTTGGAGCACATAACCGGGCTTAAAGTCAGAGCCACGATGGTGGAGATTATCACGGAAACGGCGATCGTTACCGTGAACTGACGGAACAATTGGCCTGTGATTCCGGAAAGGAAACTTACCGGAACGAAAACGGCGCAGAGCACAAGCGACATCGCCACAAGGGCGCTTCCGATCTCACCCATAGCCTTTTTCGTCGCCTCGTACGGCGACAGATGTTCGGTTGACATTATCCTGTCCACATTCTCCACGACCACGATGGCGTCATCCACGACGATTCCAATCGCCAGGATAAGGCCAAGCAACGTCATCATGTTCAGAGAGAAACCGAAGATCAGCATCACGCCGAACGTGCCGATAAGGGAGATCGGCACCGCTATGGCAGGAACCAGTGTGGCACGGACATTCTGGAGAGACAGGAACACCACCAGAATGACGAGTATCAAGGCTTCGAACAAGGTCCTGTAGACGTGGTGGATGGACTCCGAGATGTAGGTGGTCATGTCGAACGGTATGTCATAGGACATTCCGTCCGGGAATCCTTTGCTGATTTCCGCCATCTCAGCCTTGACATTGTCAGCGACCTCCACGGCGTTGGCTCCCGGAAGCATGAATACGTTCATCACGGCGGCATTGCGGGCGTTGATGCCACTCTCGGTGTTGTACGACTGGGCCTCAAGCGAGATCCTGGCGACATCCCTGAGGCGTATGATGGAGCCGTCAGCACCCGTCCTAACCACAATGTTCTCGAACTGTTCGACCGAAGAGAGTCTGCCTGGAGCCGTGATCGGAATGGTCACATCCACATCCGTGATCGGCTGCTGTCCGAGCACTCCGGCAGCAGCCTCGCGATTCTGGTCCTTCAAGGCGTTCTGCAGGTCCTTGACCGTTATTCCGAGACTGGCCATCTTGTCCGGCTGCACCCAGATCTGCATCGCATAGTAGCGGCTTCCCACATTGGAAACAACTCCCACTCCCGGAACACGCCTCAAGCGGTCTTGAATATTCAAGGTGGTGTAGTTGCTGAGATAAACCTCATCGAATTTCGGGTCATCTGACATCACCGTGATCGTCATCAGCTTGCTGGAAGACTCCTTTTCCACCGAAATGCCGTTCTGCACGACTTCGGCCGGAAGTCTGGACTCCGCCAGCTTCACCCTGTTCTGAACCTCGACAGCGGCCAAATCCGGATCCGTGGATATGTCGAATGTCAATGTCGCTGAATATCCTCCGTTGTTGGAATTGCTTGACTCCATATAGAGCATCCCCGGCGTTCCGTTGAGCGACTGCTCGATAGGAGTCGCGACGGCCTGCGACACGGTCTGCGAGTTGGCGCCCGGATAGGATGTGGACACGCGCACTACCGGAGGAACAATCTTCGGGTACTGGTCAACCGGCAGCATCGTCAGTCCGATGAGCCCGACAAGTACAATTATAATGGATATGACAGTCGAGAATACGGGCCTGTCAATAAAGAAATCGGATTTCATAAGTTCGTGTTTATTAATATATTCCTTAAGAGCGAACCGCCTCGGCCTTCATCCCGTGGCTCAGTTTGTGCTCTCCTTCCACCACTATGACCTCACCCGGATTGAGGCCTCGCTCCACGACCGTGGTGTTCTCCACTTCCGGGCCGGTCTGGATGAAACGCTTCTCCACGATGCCGCTATTTTTCATCACGAATATGAACGAGCCGCTCTTTTCGATGATGATGGCCTTGGTAGGCACCGCCACAGCGTTCTCCCTCACGTCCAGCAGGACTTTCACATTGGTGAATTGTCCCGGCAGGAGTTCCCTGTCAGGGTTAGGCATCTCGGCGCGTACCGAGAACGTTCCGGATTTAGCGTCCACCAGCGGATCCGCGAAATCAACCAATCCCTTGTACTTGTAGACGGATTTGTCAGCCATCGTGATGGTCACATACGGTTCCCAGTGCCGGCTGGTGTCCTTCTGGCCGAGATTCACATTTCTGGCCTTGCTTTTTTGATAATCCAGATCCGTCATCTTGAACTCCACAAGCACGGTGTCGCTCTTGACCACATTCGCAAGAAGTGACTGCGATCCCGGACCGACAAGGGTGCCGATGTCCACGTGCCTCTCACTTATGTAGCCGCTTATCGGAGAGCGTACTGTTGTGTAGCTCAAGGCCAGACGGGCTTCCGTCAGATTGGCCTCGCTGACTTGCACGTCAGCCTTGGCGCTCTCATAGGCAGCGACAGCGTTGTCCAGATCAAGCTGGCTGGAGGCCTTCTGCTCGAACAAAGGTCTGATCCTCGCCAGATCCCGCTCCGCCTTCAAGGCCATAGCCTTGTTTTTTGTCACAAGAGCCTCAGCCCTGTCAACCTGAGCCTTATATTGCTTTGGATCAATAATGAAAAGTATCTGGTCTTTCTTCACGTAGGTTCCTTCCTCAAACATCATCTTCTCAAGATACCCTTCGACCCTCGCCCGTACCTCCACGAACTGCTGGGCGCGGATTCTTCCGGGAAACTCTCCGTAAATCTCCACATTCCGGGTCCTGACCGTGTCAACGCTGACCACAGGCAGATCCTCCACGTGATGTTTCGGTCTGAGAACGATGATGACAACAGCTGCGGCAACAACAGCCACAGCGACAACGCCAATGATGGCTTTTTTGTTAAGTTTGCTCATAGCGATCTGTTTTTTGCGAATCAGACAACCCTGATTCCGAATCATGAGGCATCGACATTTCAAAGACTGTTCCAAATTACTCTCAGGCTCCCAACACCCTATCTTTCAGAATAGTACAACACCGCAATTCTGAAACGCCACATAAGCACCTATTGTGCGATTCTGTTTATAAAATCGCACGAAATACCCTTTTTTAAGATTAGATTTCAATCGACAAACACAACATCACAACGGACGCATTTTTTCCATATATTGCCAACGTCATATGCGTCTTTGTCATCTACAGGAGCAAGATCGCCTGTTTCTCTTTTTCAATATCTTGAAAGCCAATGGCTGTGGTGCAATATTACTTACAAAACACTATCAGCCACATCGCCACTGTGACCCACTCTGGTGGCACATCGGCTGAAAAACTGGCGCTTTAGGCATTGACTTTTTCAGCCAAAGAGAGCCCTGATCCACTTCCGAGGCACTATAACATGAAGGCGTTTTGTAATCACCTAGACGGTACGGCATATAAGCAGCATATTCACAAACCCTATTGAATGGTCATCCCTAACTTGAACATAGGAAGGTACATAGCTATCAGCACGAAACCTACAATCATTCCTATAAGCAGAACCATAAATGGTTCCAAAGTGCTGTTCAACTGCTTGACCTGATAGTTCAGTTCATCAGAAGTGTCATCCGCAAGGGTTTTAAGCATCCGGTTTAAAGCCCCGGTTTCCTCTCCTACCCGAAGCATCACAAGAAACTTCTTGTCAAAAAGATCCGGACAACTTGAGAAGGCATCGCACAACATAGACCCAGATTCAAGTTCCATACAAGAATCCAAAACAGCCTTACGGTAAGGATACAGACGAAGAATCCCGCCTACAAGATTCAAGGATGACAATATCGGGACATCCGAGCCTATAAGAAGGCACATTATCCGACAGAAACGGGACAATTCCGCCTTCTTCAGAAGCCCTCCCAACAGAGGAATATGCAGGATAAACTCCGAAATCAACCTTTGATATTCATCTGTGTTTCCATAGACCCGTCTTATTACAAGAAACAACGCCACAAGAGCCACAAAGGCAAAAAACAGAGACGGCACATAAGAAGACACACCCATCAGAAAGCGAGTAAGAGCAGGAAGTTCCCCTCCCATCCTTGAATATACCTGCTCGAACATCGGCACGACAACCAGCAGCATAAAGCATAACACAATAGCCGCCACCGCAAGCGTGATGACGGGATAGCTCAAGGCACTCACAAGCGTACGCCTCTGTGTTTCCCTTTTGTCGTAATAGTCTGACAGAAAGGACAAAGCCTCCATCAGTTTTCCAGACTCCTCCCCGATCCTGATGACACCGCAATCAATCCTGTCAAAGCCTCCGACATATTCCATAGCCTCCCACAGACATCCTCCCGACACAACACGCCCGAGAATCTTTTCATAGATATTCCTGTCACTTCCCTTGGAACTTTCGATCAACAAAGAAAACGACGATGAAAAACTCAATCCCGAATGCAACAGAACATACAGTTGGGAATAGAAAGCCTTTTTCTTCTTGTCAGACAGACGTTTGCTCAGTTCCATTTCTCGCATATTCCTATAATTTCCCCGTTCTGAAAGAATCTGACACTGTCGCCAATGTCAATGCTGTCGCTACGCTCGGCAAGCATCTCATACCGTTCCAGCCGGCCCAAGTCCTCACCGAAGCCATTCAATGAATATCTGGACAAACTCATACGAAGCATATCCACGCCATCAAAAACCAACAGTAAAAGAATGCCACCCAGCAGCATAGCGACAAGCAGCTCCGGAAGAGTACTTCCTTTAAATTTCATCCTTCTCATCTACCAAATAACGATACTCTATTTTCTGCCCACCTTTCATCGTTGCGGTCACATTGATCTCAACAATTCCTTCCATCTCTGACGTATCCTTGCGAACCCAGCGCATAGTGCCCCAAGGATATTCACGCAAGCCATCAGACATCACCACTGATGAATCTCGGAACTCATTGAAACTTTGCTCCATCGCAGACCAGTCGGGATTACTGATCTTATGAATATGAACCAACGCCTCCATAGCCATTCCAAAAACCAGCAGGAATATCAAAGAGGCCACAATGGTCTCCAAAAGTGTCGTGGCTTTCAGTCTCATCTTACTTTGATCAAATGTGTTTCATTTCCGAACTGAACCTGAATATGTTCCGGCTCAATCTCAACGACACGAACCTTATCCAGAACCGCTCCTTTTGCAAGAGAAACAACCTCACCTTTGTTTTCGACAAGAGCCTTTACAGCACCATCCTTCCCTTTCACCATACCCTTGTACTTTAGCGGAGGCATCTGCACAGGATGTTCTGGAATAGCGGCAACCTTCTCCGACAAGACAACGGTCTTAGCATTTCTGGACTCCAGAAAAGGATCACGATAATCCAAACGAAGGGAATCCTTTGTGACAGAATTAGATTCTTTCTTCTTTTCCGTTTTGACGCTTTGCGCTATTTCCGGACGTGTCCAATTCCAGACGCGGAATCCGACAAGCCCCCATACCGCCAAAACGGCTACCACCAAAGCGACCAGCAACAATTTCTTTCTCATCTAACTAAAAAACTTTCTTTATCTCACGTCTCTGATAAGGTCCTGTTAACAGAATCGGGAACGGAATATCATCGGAACGCAGGATGGAAACATTATTCAAAACGCCGGGATACTTGTACCCGTCTTTCTCGTAAAAACAGTCTCCTATGTATGCCGCTCCATTGACACCCCCCTCAAGTTCACACGAGCCATCCACATACAGAAGCCCGTCAATCACACTTCCGGTTTTCTGTCTAAGGCAAGGATATTCCAGTCTCTGATCGACCTTCCCATCATTAAGAACTGCCACATAACCGCATACACGGCTTCCTCCTGCCAATGAGACGAAGGGATGATCAGAACCTGACACCAGCACGCCGGAGGGGCATTCAAGTTTCACGTTTCTTCCGACAGTCACGGTGTCAGTACAAAACAATTGCAAACTTCCTCGGAACCCATCCTCAATTAAGGCGGAGCGAGCGAAAACAAGGATGCCGTTCACTTCCGAATCCGCCCCCAAGGCAAGTTTGTCCGCATACAGAATCCGATTGCCGCCAAGGTGGAATGTCTTGTCCCCGTCACGGGCATACACAAGAGATGTCTGTTCTTGAAAGCTGCGATACCCTCCAGCATCGTTAAGATGATACCAAGCCTTTCCTCTCAAGCCACGCAAAGAATCAAGACGTTCAAGAGCCGAAGAATCCACCGAAGGAAGGATGGAGGTCGATACAAATAACCTTTCGGCAGGAATATGTTCACCAGAAAACGGAACACCGGCCAAATCCGTGTAATTGATGCCATTCAGAGACGCAAAGACATCCCCATCTATCCGTGTCCGTCCGGCAATGGACAAAGCACGTTTCCGGTCACCGACCCAAAGTGCCGCTTTTGCAGAGTTCTCCGAGGAACGCCCATAGATTACAGAACGACTGAACGGCAATGTCTTCACAGAGGCCGTCATAATCTCATAAAGTCCCCAACTAAGAACTTTTATGCCGACTTCCGACTCGACATCTCCGAAAAGGCTCACGCTTATGGAATCTGACTCCCCCGCCAAAAGACTGTCCACACAGTAAAGGGCAGACGCAGAATGCAAATTCAAAACACTCTGTTTCTTCCTATGATAACTCGCATAATACTGCCTGTCCAAATCAACAAGAGAAAAGGCAAACAGTATCAGCAAAGCCATCAACACAGAGATGACCAGCACAGTGGGAAGCGAGAAGCCACGAAGATATTGAATATTCCTACTCATCACTCACCAATTGAATCAGATCCAAGTCCAAGGTTACCAACGTCTCTTTTTCAGATTTGTGAGAGAAACAGATGTCGGCCAAAGAAATATCCTGTTGGTTTTCTAAAATATGCACAACCTCGAGCAACGGAATAAAGCGTCCTTTCAATTGAAGTCTGGCACGGACAATGGAAAGGCCACCGTCAGATTTCTCCACTGACGGAGCATATTCATTGATGACGACATCGCCGTCTCCAGACAGAATCTCCCGGATCAGACAATCTCCGGCAAGGCGGTTCTCGCCAGACACAGCAAACCTTTGCGAAGAGATGGAATCCGATGTCTCGGATTTGGAAAGATGTCTGTACTCTCCGTATAGCGACAATGTCTTCGAGAAAGCCGCAATCCAGAGAATGATCGGCAATCCTACAATCAAGGCCGTTAATTTCAGTGCCCCCGGACTCAGTCTCATCGCATCATCTTGAAATCAAATTGGTACAATGACGTTCCGGAAGGTCTGTCGATCGAGGCAATTTCCAACGAAGGAAATTTCCGATGGATTGAACTTGAATATTCCGTTATGTCAGACACATCCTCAGCAGTGCCTTTGATTCTGAATCCAGAAGAATTAACAGACAATAATGTCAGTTGGATGCCATCCGGCACCACTGAGGACAGAGCATCGATATCCACTGATGACTTCGGCAGAGACATAGCCTTATAGTCAGCCAACATCTGACGCTGTTTCCCGGTAACTTCCATTTCAGCCTTGGCCTCACGTTTGGATTCCTGTTGCGAAAGGCGCATCGCATTGACACGCCGATCCAGACTTGAGAACAAGAAGAAATTACAAAGGAGGGCGACCAACCAGAAACCCAAAACAGGAAGAAGCTCACAGCTGAATATGCGCCCCGTGACGGCATCGAGCATATCCGAATCCCCGACAATCCGCTTCCAATCAATGGCTGACAGCATATTCTTCGCCTGCTCTTCGGCCTCACAACGAGTCTCGCCGACTGCCACTCCTGCGACATAAGGACATTTCCGGTCACTCGGTGACGACTCTACAATCGATTTTCTGACATAGCAAATCTTGTCAGAATACCTTGTCCAATATAAGTCTTTACTCCGTTCTATACGTGACAGGACAGGATCCGAATCATCACAAGCACGAGAAGACACATCAGAGCCGAAGACAGACAAAATCACGATGTCTTCTTTTTCCGCAAGTCCATCCTGGATGACCGCAGATCCTCCATTCACCTCAACAGGAAGGATTCTTTTACTAATCAATCTCATAGCACAATGGTAGGTCTGATGAACACATTCAGTTTCTGCGTCTGCTTTGTTCTTGTGACATTTCCACAGAACAGCCGCAGGACAGGGACTCTTGCTACCCACGGAAGTCCTTTGCTGCTGTCCTCAGTAAGATTCTTTTCTATACCACCCAACAGGATCATCTCCCCATCCTTGACCTTGACAATGGAATTGAATCCACGCTTTGTCATTCCTGGAGGAGCAGTCAAATCGCCGTTGTCACGTTCGGTGAACTCGTCCTGATTCAGGTCAATCCTTATGGTTATCGTGCTGTCTGCGCTCACTATAGGGGTCATATCAAGGACAAAACTCGCCTCCACATTCTTCCAAAGATAAGACTCTGACTGGAGCGGATTCTGAGTACCGATGATATTCACCTGACTCTCTTTATAATACTTCACCTCACCGCTCTTCAACACCGCCTTATGGCCGTTCAAGGTAGAAAGTTTAGGAGTAGAACGGAGTGTGACCACGCCATCCTCTTCGAGCAATTTCAGATCCGCATAGAAATTAGGGCCGACCGGACCAAGATTGACAAGTCCCAGACCGTTGAACGCATTGATGAGTTTGTTGATCTTGTCGGCGCCCAGCGAGACATCCACACCGGGAGACAATGTCCCATAAGAAGCTCCTGATGCCTCTTTTCCCTTTCCGAAAGTGACACCCGTTGACCGGCTCTTGCGATCAAGCGCGTCCACAATGATGACATCAATGGAAATCAGAGGAACACTCTTGTCTATCTCCCGCAGGTACCGTTCCAAAGCCTCAACATCAGGTTGCCCTCCACTGAGCACAAAACTGTTCTGGTCCGGAAACACTTTGATCTCAATGTCTTTCTTCAACTGGGTGGGAATAATCTCGACCACGTCATCGATAGTCCGGTACCGCATCTGGAACAACCTGACACAAAATGACGGAGCCGGTGTGTCATCAACAGGGAAAAACGAGCCTTTGTCACGACCACGCTCACCTATCATCCAAGTTCCGGACTCGTTTCTCGCACACCTCAGACCATTTGATGCCGAGATGTTCTCCATCATCTGATCCACACTCATTCCGACACCAAAACCGGAGACTTTCCGTTCCGCCAACAATGGTGCGAACACGATGTTGTCGCCAGTCTCGGCCACCAGCCTGCGTGTCAAGGCATCCAGTGTGCATCCTGAGAAATCCATACTGAAAAGTCCGGAAGAGTCACGTGCGATTGTTATCTGCGGCAACCGCTCGGACGGCTGCCACGGAGCGACCGTGACGATCCCCGATTCCACAGTCAAGTCCAGACCACAATCCTTACAGCAAAGCAACAACACATCTTTGACAGGAACCCGCTCAAGATTACAGGTGATCTGACCGCGAATCCTGTCCAAGGAAAGGTTCACGTTAAGGCTGTTCTCTATCGCAATGGTTTTCAACAAATCCGCTACAGAGAAATTCGTCACGGAAAGGTCAATCGGTTCATTATAGCGGGTGTCGGCGGCTGCCAGACTGTCCAGACTCTCCCGGATTCTCTCTAAACGGTCACCACTTTGAGCGACCGCCACACGGCAGACAAGCAAAGCTGACAGAAGGAATATTATTTGTCTTATTCTCATTGAATATCAATCAATTCATAAACGGCAAGATATCATCAAGCGAAGTCTGGCCATCAGCGTACAACTCTATGGCCGAATCACGAAGAGTCTTGAGTCCACGAGACCTCAGAAGCTCGTCAACGTCTCCTCTCACCTCTTTCACCGCCTGCCCGAGTTCTCCGTCAATCGGAATCACCTCATAAACAGCCTTGCGTCCACTGTAACCAGTGTAATAGCAATGCTCACACCCAGAAGCCTCATAAGTTTTTGTGTCCAAAGACATCCCAAGCCGGTTCAGCATAACCGGATCAGAGACAGCCTCCTTTTTGCAATGAGGGCACAATGTGCGGACAAGACGTTGCGCCACACAGGCAACCAAAGTTTCAGAAAGAAGGTAAGGATGAATCCCCATATCCACAAGACGAGTAACGCACCCCCAGGCACTGTTCGTGTGAAGTGTCGAGAGCAGCAGATGTCCTGTGAGCGAACTGCGTACAGCCATCTCTGCTGTTGCCTCGTCACGTATCTCACCAAGCATAATGATGTCCGGGTCCTGACGCAGAAAAGTTCTGAGGGCCATCGGGAAGTCAAGCCCAATTTCCTCCTTCAGTTGCACCTGATTCACGCCCTCTAAGGTGTACTCGACAGGATCCTCAATCGTGACGATGTTGTTGTCCCCACGGTTAAGCATTTCCAGTGTCGCATAGAGTGTGGTACTCTTGCCGGATCCGGTAGGTCCGCTAATCAGGATCATCCCGTGCGGATGAGACACAGCCGCCAGATAATCCTTGTACTGACGCTCATCAAGTCCCAGTTCGGAAAGGGATAGATGTCTGTCGTTCATCGTTAGGAGACGCAGCACTATCTTTTCTCCGTATATCGTTGGAAGTATGGATGTTCGGATGTCGAAACGCACACCGCTTCCTTCGTATATTATGCGGCCATCTTGCGGAAGTCGTTTTTCGGAGATGTCCAGATTGGACATAATCTTGATACGATTGACCAGTGACGTGTAGGACGACTTGCGGATGACGTGCCGCTCCAGAAGTTTTCCATCAACCCGGAAACGAACCCTGCAACGATGCTCGGATGGTTCCATATGGATGTCGCTCGCCCGCATCCGGTACGCCTCCTCGATCAATGACGGAACATCCTCTATGACATCAGACACGGCGCTCTTGGACCGCACTCCTGACTGTCTGTAATGAATCGCCAACAAACGGGACAAATCCTCAACCGGAATGCACCTGACAGTTATCTTCTTTCCAAACAAAATGTCCAAGTCACGAACGGCATCGGCATAGTCTCTACCATTCTCGCCCAAACAGAACAAACACCCGTCGGCATCCACATCATACGGAAGCAACCTGTAATAAGCCGCCTCCTCCGAAGTCAACACCTGCAAGGCCTCGGTGCGCACAGTAACGCTGTTCAAATCAAACCCTCTACCCTCCATAAATCGCTCTGAAAAGTATGAATATGACAAAACAAACTCCGAAAACCGTAACAAGGGGAATCCCCGTCAAACCAGACTGCACTTTTCTGAACAATGGCCAGGACAGCAAGGCGACAATGGCGGACACTATCAAGAACCGTAGATACGCCTCTACCCCGAAAGCCGACGTCAGCGCAGCAAGGAATATGACATCCCCTGCACCAAGCATCTCCATCAACGGCCGTTTCCTCATTTTTGAATATGCCAGCAAAGACACTCCCATCACCAAAAGGACAACAAGGTTGCACACAATGTTGATCAACGTCTCTCGCCATCCTTCCTCAATCAATCCAGCCACAACAAGACCCAGTCCGAAAGTCGACAGCCACCAAGAGGAAACCGTGCGGCTTCTCGCATCCGAGACCATCATAACCGTAAGCGGGAATATGGAAAGCAGCCTCAACATCGCATCAATCCTTCACGGTCTCCTTCAGATTCTTGTCCTGGTCAATCTCCCAAACGTTAAAGACTCCGTCCTTGTCAAAATCGACTACGGAAACCGCCTGAGCCTTGAAGCCGTTCTCCCCAGCCTCCACAACCTCAATGCGGTAATTGGCGTTTCCGCCGTCCGTCACAAGGGCCGCCTGCTCAAATCCAAGTTCCTCCAGATCATCGGAATATCGCGAATAGGTGTAGAAGTAACTCTTCTCCAGCGAATGCAGGAATGTAAGCTGCTGCTGGGCCTCGGTCGCCTTCGCCCTTGAGATCAGCGGCATCAGGTTCGGCATCGCCACCAGCACCAGAATCCCGATGATCACAAGGACAACCAGCAACTCCGTCAACGAAAAAGCCCTCAAGGCCTTTCCTCTAAAGGTGTTCCGATTCAGAACATTCATAATTCACACATTTTATTCATAAACATTCTAACGCTTTATGACTATTTCATACGGTGGAAACATATGAATGTCCTTCATTGCCGGTGTCGGGGGATAATAAAGTGTGTCATTTAATAATCTCAAATCATTCAATCTTAGATCATAACGAACCAGATAACCATTATGTTCACTAAGATATTCCCAACCGAAATTATCCACATCTTCCTGCTTAAACAAATAAACAGACAACACACCGCAATGTGTAACAGACAAAATGGATTCCCAATTTCCTCTTCGACCAAAAATCCAACCTGATTTCTGAATTCTATCTGCAATGCAGAATGGATTTGGATTAACTGGAAGCAATGTGTCTGGATAACTAAACCCAGAATTAATCTCATCTGCCACAAAACAAGTCAATTCATAGCCAGACTTGTTATTCAAAAACAGACCTATATCACCCGGTTCATAACATGACGAACCAAATATCACTATGCAAATAAAGAATGCAACTTTTCTTTTCATTCTTCTCGATAATTTAATAATGGGTTGGATAATATGCCTCATAATCGGCAGACCGATATTTGGTCTTCCAAGATACGCCATAATATCTACCGAAGTATCTCTTCGCTTTCCTATTTGCCCGCATCTCATATGGCATATAATCGTGCGTATCCGCAAATTTCCCGGGAATAGGAGAAGCATCCGCAGCACTAATTATACTTGGAATTCCAATAGCAAATAAATATGACAATCCCCAAAGCCTTCCATCAATAGTATGACCATATTCATGCATGTATAATGGATCTTGAATAGCATAATTATAAAATTCACTAGAATTGATTGTATCCGTAATATCTATATTGCAATAATTGCCCAATGTAATACCTTGCCTTTTTCCCGAATTTTCATTCGTTGCGAAAGTAGCCCCTCCCAGATAATCCACTCTGTCTATTGATGAACCAAATGCATTTCGGAATTGAGTGTAATCGTAGCCTAATCCAGTCTGCAGGGTTTCCCAAGTATGGCGTGAAACACCTTGCCAAATACTTTTAAAGAATGACGCATTCTCATCCAAATAGAAATTACCTAAAAGTACTTTCATCGAGTTTATAAAACCTTTCCCACCTTTATTAATTGCTCCCCCTATGGCACCTGTAATAGTGGAAGCCACATGCACCCCTTCCACACCAATAACTCCATACTTCGCTATTTTTCCAACCGTTCCAATAAAGCCTGCCATCTTTGACATACCTGCAATTCCACACCATCCAGTATATGCAGCCGCTCCGACCAAAAAACCTGCAACAGCGCCCGAAAAGAAATATTTTACACCGTCGTTAAAACTAATATTATCCCGTATCATGTGCGCACCGACATTTCCAAAGCCAAACACGGCCGCAGTAATTGCAGCTACAGTTAACATAGTAGTCAAAGCAAATTCACCAGTGTCATCGGTATATTTCAGTGGATTATTCAATGCATAGGAGTAACGGTTGAAATTCTGCGTGAAATCCGGTGCCTGGACGTAAGGATCCGGGCTGAGGAAACGGCCAAGGAGTGGGTCGTAGAGGCGGGCGTTCATATTGATCAATCCGAACCACGTCAGATGTTCGTGACCTGTGAAGCCACGGCCAAGGAACAGTTCCGGTTCCTCTCCGGCAGCATAAATCTCGAAAGTCTCCGGATCACGAAGCCGTCCCCACGGGTCGTAGCTGTACTCAGCCACAAGAGTTCCGTTCAGTGTCGCGATGTGGGTTATGTTGCCGAGGTAATCACGGCCTATGTTGTAAGCCACCCAGTCTCCTCCATCCTCACGCTGAAGCACCATCGGGGCCGAATAGGCGTCACCCCCAAGATAGAGCCGCTCTTTAGTGCCTTCCGGAGATTGGTCGAACTCGTAACGGCCTCCAACATAATACCGTGTCAGTAATTGCGTGGAGCCATCAGCCACATACATCTTCACACGGTTTCCATCACCGTCATAGGTGAAGGCGGCACTCTTTCCTCCCTCTGTCAGAATCGAAGGACGACTGTAGCAGGTATAGGACACATTCTGGACACGGGAAGGAACCAGACCATCCGACTCTGGATGTAAGGCCGTGATCTGATAAGGCCGTGATGATGCGCCATAATCCATGGTTCCGACACCTCCGATCGAAGTGATGTTGCCGTTGTCCGCATAAGCGATCACCATGTTCCCGATTGATGTCAGGCGGTTCAGACTGTCGTAGCCGAATTGCTCCGTCTGGTTGTTCAAACCGTCAGTACGGCTTAACAGATTACCTGTCAAAGGGTCAAACTGATAGGTGAAATCCTGCAGATTCCCGTCATCTATTTTCCTGTAAGTCGGAAGGCCAAAGGCTGTGAATCCATACTCCCTTCCAATCACTCCGGTAATGATTCCAGTAGCCAAGCCAAGGTCGTCTTCAGACATGAGGCAACGCACTATGGTTTCATCCGGAAGCGTGATTATTGTATTATAACCATTGTCATAGGCAAAGTTCTCAGTCGTAATCACTCCACTCTGCGACTCATATTGCACACTCAGCAGCACCCCTTGGGCGCCATAGCAATAATTCTTCCTAAGCCACTTTCCGTCCGGTACGGTCTCACAAGATGACAACACACGATCAAAAGCGTCATAGGTATATTCCACGCCTGTGCCATTGGTCGATTGCTCGGAACTCAAGCGTCCATAAGTATCGTAAACATAAGTCGTGTTGTACTCACCGGGACGCTCAATGGATGTGGTTCTTCCATACTTGTCCTTGTAGGTAATAATCGTTCCGTTCGGATTCGTATGGGTCTGCACTGAAGATCCATCACTATTCCACACACAAGAATCGATCTGGATTCCGGCACTCGGATCTTCTATCTTAGTGCGACGGCCATAACCGTCGTAAGAAAAAGATGTCACCACGTTACCGGGAGCCGTGACCAATGACGGTTGACCATCATTGCGCAATGTGTAAGTTATGGTTCCTCCTGCGTCAGAGACACTGATCACATTACCACTCGCATCAGTGGTTCGTGTCGAAGTGATTCCATCTTTTACGGTGGTCACGCTAACACCATTGTATGTCCAGGAAGATTTTTTTCCGGAAGCTTCGACCAAACTGAGTGGGCGCCCATATTCATCATAAGAATATGTGTTCCAATAAGCGGCCTGAACATCACGGAATGGAAGCGAGATCCGGCTCACTCGCCCATTGGAATCATATTCTTTGTCCACATACTGCCATTGACCGTCAAAGCGTTTGATTCCGCCACGCAGATCCCTGCCAAGAGCATCGTAATACGTGACACATTCAGGCTTATTTGTCTCTGCCTTGGTAACAGCATACAAGCCGCGGCCTCCCCAAGCAACATTTATCTGTGCCTCCGAGCCATCCGGGTTCGTTGTTTTGACCAAATTCCCGAGACCGTCATAAGTGAACGATGTGACCCGACCGCGACAGTCCGTCTCCGTTCCAGGATTACCGAATTTATCATACTCGCCATAAGTGGTGGTATGACCCAAGGCATCTGTCTTTGACAGAATATAACGCCCGTTCCCGTCATAGACATAGGTGTCTCCCAAGAATTCATCCGCACCATAAGGAGCGGTTTTCTCCGAGGTTACGTTACCGTGGCTATCGTACTGCCAATGCGTCTCTGACACAAGATTAGTCGCATCATAATGTTTGAAAGCGAATGGAATTATTGAGTCCCTTGGTATAACAGGACCAAGATCCCCCTGTGAAAAGCCAAATTCTCCCACATACTTCTTGTTTGTCAATGGTCTGAAAAGGTCATCATAAGTAGTAACTGAACGCTCTTTCCAAGCCAACGAAGTTTTCCCCTCATCTCTCTTGGCCACACTTTCCTCCGTCACAATTCCAAGAATATATTTGGATGAGACCACATTATGCTGGTAGGTACGAGAAACCGTCTCCGTTTGAAAATCTCCCGAGCCTATCCTGCGTCTGGTCTGCACTGATTTCGGATAGTCATAACCATCATAAGTATAGTTGACCGTTGTCTCAGTTCCTGTCAAGACATCTGTCGAAACGCTCTTTGTCAAACGTGGATTCAGTTTACCATAGGTTGTGCTATTGTCATCGTAAGTATTTATTATTGCTGAATATGGAGCGTTCCACACTGATCCGTGGCGAGCCTCTACCTTTGTGGCCACTCCACGTTTTTCCGGATCAAGTACCTGATCAACAATATCAACGACACTGCCTGTATAGTCATAGGATCTTATCTTGGAGAAGCCACAGAAGCCAAGTCCTTTATTATGAACCACTCCATTATAATAACTGTAGTATTTATTGAGATAGCGGGTTGATGGATTGTCGTCAGACTGACACGCTTCCTCACGGGAAAGAACATATATAGGCAACGTCCGTTGCGCATAGCCGTCCGAATTAGAAACCGAAACAGAATTATCCGTCCAATACAGGCTGTTCTCCGGAAGGTAGGTGTATGTGTTGTATAGTGTCTTTCCAAAACTGTCCACGGATTTTGTCAGATGACGTTCCTTTGGTGAAAGTGACGTGTATGAATATTCATACGCATAAAACCCGTCCACCTTGATAAAACTGCTCATTCCCGTATAATCCACGACATTCGCAGGGATAATCCCTTTGGTGTTTTCTATTGACGACGGAGACCGCTGACCACTTCCAAATGTACTCTCGTGCAAGTTCATATAGGTATCTATCGTTGTCCCGCTGATCTTGACAAGATCCGCCCATCCGTCTTGGTTGACATCGATGAACATAAGGACATCATCGGTGGCTCTCGGCGCAATGCTCAAATAAGAGATATTGAATCCTACACCAGTAAAAGAATAACAATGCCACATCTCGTATTCACCAACAAATGGAGCCCACAGAATATCAACATAGCCATCTCCATTGATGTCAGTAATATAATGTGGGCAAACCGGGGATGACAGAATGGAAGAATTAACTTCACTATATGTATTCTCCTTACTGAAATAGTTTGTTGCCTGAAGACGATAGACATCCAGACCTGAATCAGTCGCATAACACAATTCCGTTCTCGTGTCGTTGTCAATGTCGCAAGTGATAAGGCATCCCGCCTTGTCTATCGGGAAAGTGAACAATTCCTCTTCGGACAACTTGCATTTTCGTGAGATGTCAATCAATGCCGCATAAGACACTTGATCGTAGGTTCTCGTACTGTTGTAGTTCCTATCAAATGCGACTGTAAGAAGTTGGATTTTTCCTTCTCCAGAAAAATCGCCCCAATAATAAGACCTCCTGGCCGGGCTTGTGAAATACTTGTTAGAATGCACTCCATTGACCAGCACTGTGAACGAATAGTCCACAACCGGGGTTCCGGAACTATTGCATCTATAGACTGTTATCAGCAGTCTCGTGCTTGTGTTGACCGTGCCGTCAAAATTGACCTTGACTATCTCATCAATCCCATCACCATTCACATCAACGGCCTCGATTGTCTGAAATCCTTCGCCTGTGATTATGCTATCATCAACATCATTAATGTCAGAGAGACTTGGAGCGAACAGGATCTTCTGATCCTTGGGATACAGACTGCCGAACTCATAATAGTTATGTCCGAACAAAGGCTGACGATGATCCGTGACTTCGTATTCGGGAAAACTCGGATAAATCAGCAGACCGTCATTGAAACTGTTTGCGACAAACTTTCCCCTCCTGTAATAAAGATCCACATCTTCTTGCGTGAATGCGCTTGACAGGAACAGAGGGTCGTCCTTTTTGTACAGAAAATCGCCTCCTCCTGAATCAACTTCCTCATCACCATAAGTGAACTCCAAAGGACGCAAGGAATCTGTCCCGGATGTATATTCAACTTTTGTGAGAAGGAACACATTATCTTTCTCTTCGTAGGAAAGAGAATAATTCCCAATCTGGTTGCCTTCATTTTTTGAGATAACCTTGGTTAGTCGATAAGGCTTACGTACCAATTTTCCTGCATAGTACGAAACAAAACTGTTTCCAAAATCATAACTAAATGATATTTCACCTCTATACCGTCCAGAATCATCGAAGCCATAGCGTATAGAAGTGATTCTATGATTGCCATTAACCAAGTCCAAATAATAGCCAAATTCAATCTTGTTTCCTTCAAGATCACGGGACTCGACGACAGGATAGGATGGCAAATTGAAAGCCTTGTCGGATTCCACGCCATACACAACCGTAAGGCCATTAGGGTACAACGCAGTAAACCTCGTCACATACCCTTGCGAATTCTTCTCCGGAGCCACCAGAATATGCCCGGATGCCGTCTCTAATGGGTAAGCGGCCGATGTGACGGAATTAGAGTTCCGGACAAGCGGTACTCCATCAAGAGCAAACGCCGCATCTTTATCCTCTACACTTGCCCCTTTCGCCGCACCGTGATAATAAACATTCTTATTGATCAAGCTTATGGTTGACAATCCTTGAATATTCCATCCGTAACCAGCCCAACCTTCTCCAGCCTGGCTGTTGTATCCAAGGGATATGGACGGAGTCAATTTGAATCCAGTGGCTGTCACAACTGGAATCTGGTAAGTTCTCGCTCCTGTTGGCGAGACACCCGCTTCCATCGGAATCTCTCCGACAGCATACTCAGAATAATCCGCCTGAACCGGGACTCGTCTCGGGGACTTTCTCACCGAGGCAAGCGACTCTTGAGAAGCCCGGAACGTGTCGAAACGCTGATTCTTCTCCTCTTCAGAAAGGACAAGGGAACGTCTCTGTGACGGATCAGGATGATGCAGCGTCCCAAAATCAAACGGCTTGACACTGTACTTGACGACAACATCTCCGTTGCCAAGATCAACAACAGTACTGTCAATTCGGGTTTTAACGGACTGTTCCGCTCCAGCCGCCTCAACCGCACCCCAAAGGAACAGAACTGAACAAGCCCCGATTATCGCTTTATAAAAGTGCCTCATTCCACATCCAATTACGTTTGTAGAAATCAATCCAAGAAAGACTCATCCAGCCATATTTCCCTATGTTGTGAGTATCTTCATTCTTTGGACGCTTGTTCTCAAGAAAATCAAAGCGCCACATAAGTGACGTATTTTCCGCTTTTTCCTCAACCTTACCGGACGCAAGAGAAGCGACATTACCAAGAACTTTAGAGACTGGCAAAGAGCATTTTAACTGGTCACTGGCATCAATGGACATACCAGATGACACTGATGCGACATTTGTCGCTTCCACAGTAGTTCTTGAGGTTCGGTTTCCTGCCGAATCGTAAGAATATACTATGGCTGTCTGACCGTTAGCTGACAGGCACATAAAGGATAGCAACAAAAAGGCTGCAACTATAATTCTTCTATACATAAAAACACGTATCTATTATTTTGATCTCCACAGCATTAATTCGATGGCGCAACCTTAATTATTGGAACCAAGTCACCAGAAATGGAATCGATTACCGAGAAGGTCGGCTCTGATGACTCCGAAGATGTCTCCACTTTGATGACATACGACCTTCCTTGCTCAACATCAAATGTGATCGCGTAATGAATATATGGACTGTTGGCCGCCGCTGCCGCACCCGCAATCGCTCCGCCGATAGCGCCGAACATCGCGCCGGCAACCACCAGACCCGTGGAATTGTCCTTCCACTGCTGGTGATGCTCCACCTCAATCGTCCTGCGTCCCGGAAGCACCTTGCACTTCGACGGGAACCCCTTGAAGTTGTTTCCCACTACCTTGTCATCAACCTTGCAGAGGTACGCTATCTCCCAACTACTCTTCTTGCCGACCGTCACGTTGTGTTTCTGCGAACTGATCTCCGCCACATTCTTCTCCGATCGACCATAATAGCCTTTTGTGCTGGCACACGAGCCAATCAGCACAGTCAATAATGACAATACAATAATTCTTCTATCCATTTTCAGCATACGATTACACCTATTTCTCGACATAATAACTCTTTCTACTATGCGATTCTTTACTCTTACTATAGTTTGCGCTATTATACTTCCAGTTCAAGTCAAATTGTTCTCCTTCTCTATAAGACAAAGGTATCGGAACGCTCCAGTGGTATTTAATTTCCACTGGAATAGGCGAATAATAAACCTGTACTACTATTACCGTATCTGATTCGCTCACACAGAACAAGCTGAAATCTATCATCCTAATATGGCAATCGCCATAACTCTTCTTTTGCACGTTATTCTCGCATCGTGACTGTATTTCCAAAATATCATCTATAATTGATTCTATTGGAAATATCTCGTTATTGGCTATTAAATCAAACACATCTTCATCCATTCGAGAAAGATCACCTTTTACACACGATTCTATATTATAGCCTTTAATAAACATTATATTATCAGGAAACCTGTTACAACAAATCTCCTTAGCAAATGACATCAATGACTGGATTGCCAGTCTACAATTTTCAGACAATTGATTCCGTTCCATATTCAAGGTTTATAATAAACGAATTTGCTTACTATGCCAGATTTTACTTTTGTTGAAAATTCATACTCAAAATATGATGTGCCCTTGATATATTCGGGGGAGCTTATATACATTCCCTTTTTTAAAGTAAGATCAGAATTATACATCATTTTTTCAATAGTTTCTTTAGGCAATGTAACTTTTACAACCTCACCATTAGTAGAATATGACGCTGCATATGAAACATCATCTGTCATAAATAGAGGACCTTCCGAATTTTCAGATCCTGTAATCCCTCTATATAGAGTGCAATTCCCTCCGTCAGGATTAGGTGTTAAATCATACTCAAGGCCAGATATATCTTTGGGTTTAGGCAATTCGCCAGATTCTATCTTAGGCCCATCATCCTTCAGAGGTGGTCTGATAGCTTCTGACGGAGCAGGAACCTTCGGTGAGCCAGTCCAGAAAGTCTGCTTGTTCTTTAACGCAACGCATCCATTGGCGACACCGCCAACCAGAGCACCCGTTGCCGCACCAGATAAAGCACCAATGCCAGCACTCTTCAGCATAGCCTCACCATCACCTCCGGCAATTGCAGTCATACCAGCACCCGACATAGCCCCTCCGACTGCGCCTCCGGCAGCTCCAGCAATCGCACCTCCCCAAAATCCCCCTAAAGTGCCAAGCGCTCCAGCGACCGCTCCGCCTGTATATATCGATGCCGCACAAGATATCGCACCTACCGCACATCCAGCAGCAACTCTCAAAACCATATCCCAACCTTTGTACCCTCCTTTATCAGCAATTGTATAAGCTTTATACCCTCCATACGCAGCACTTGCCAATATAGCACCTGCTATTAAAATAGTAGTGGTTGTTATAACAAACTCTCCATTCGGATCCCCATACTTCAGAGGATTGTTAAGAGCGTAAGAGTAACGATTATAGTTCTGGGTGAAATCCGGCGCCTGAACGTATGGGTCGGGACTGAGGAAGCGGCCTGTAAACGGGTCATAGAGACGGGCGTTCATATTGATCAGTCCGAAATAAGGAAGATGTTCGTGGCCAGTGAAACCTCTTCCGAGGAAAAGTTCCGGTTCTTCACCACTTGCGTACAATTCAAGAGTCTCCGGATTTCTTAACCTTCCCCACGGATCATAACTGTACTCAGCCACTAGTGCCCCATCAACCGATGCGATGCAGGTCACACTCCCAAGATAGTCACGGCCAATGTTGTAAAGCAACCACGGACTGGAGCCGTCTTTGACATACACCATCGGTGCGGAATAGGCATCTCCTCCAAGGTACAACCTTTGGACTGTTCCATCAGCCTTCGCATCAATTTCATACTGTCCCTCAATATAATATCTTGAGAGAATAGGTGTCGCCCCGTTTGCTATCAGCATCTTTGCCCTGTTTCCATCGCCGTCATAAGTAAAAGAGCAACTTACACCATTCTCGCTGATCCGTGAAGGACGGCTGTAGCAAGTATATGAGATTGACTGCGGTACCCGTGGGACATCCACGCCGCTCTCAAGGTCAATTTTAGTCAGTTGATAAGGTCTTGCATTGTTTTCATAAGAGAAAACTCCTATACCCTCCTTCTCAGAAATATTGCCGTTGGGTCTGTAAGACACTGAATATTGAGACAAATCACCGTAAGCATTCGGGACAACCGTATCCAATCTATTGAGATCGTCATATCCAAATACCTCCCCCGCACTATTAACAGCATCGAATCTCTCATTAAGGTTTCCTGTGACAGGATCAAAATCATAGGCGAATTCTTGGACTGTCCCAAGAGCTCGTCCAGTAGGAAGGCCGTGTGCATCAAATGAATAGAATCTGTCAACATTCCCTGTTAATGCACGGGTAGGTTGGCCAAAGTTATTCTCTTCAACAAGCCGCCAAATCACCGTTCCCGCAGCAATAGCGATCTGGACATTGTAGCCATTGGAATATGAATAAACCTCGGTTGCAATCTCACCATCCTGACTTGAATACTTTACAGCGTTCACAACACTGCCACCACCGTAAGTATATTCCTTCAATAGCCATTTGCCGTCAGGCACTGTGGTCTTCACACTTGACACTCGATCTAATTTGTCATAGGCATAGACAGTCGATGTTCCATTGGTAGAGACCTCACTCATAAGAAGGTTATCGTCAGAGTAAGTGTAAACAGTGTTATATTCCCCTGGCCTTTCAACCTTTGTCTTACGACCATACGCATCCCGGTAGGTGACCACAGAACCATTTGGATTTGTTTCCGTTACAACGGAGGATCCATCATTATTATTCACATAAGAAATAGATCTGACACCTGCGCTTGGGTCTATGATCTTTATCCTTCTTCCGTATGAGTCATACTCAAAACTTGTCAAGACACTTTCCGGAGCCACAACCTGCTCAAGTTGACCATCTGGACGATAACTGTAGGTTATCTCTCCTCCAGGATCCTGTATGCTACACACACGTCCTGACTGATCTGAAGTCTTAGTAGATGGGATGCCTTCTCCTGTTGTTGTCATCGACAACCCTGAATAAGCCCACGTAGAGACTTTCCCTGAAGCCTCCTCTATTTTGATTGTACGTTTATAGGCATCATACTCATACATAGTCCATCCAGATGCCGAATCTCCTTTGAATGGCAATGAGACCTTGTCCACCAAACCGTCAGCACGATATTCTGTGTCAGTGACAAGCCAAGTCCCATCAAAACGCTGAACCTCAGACCTTACCTCTCTTCCGGCGGCATTATAATGGATTTTCGAGACAGGTTGTTGGGTAACAGATTTCGTCACAGTATAAAGGCCCTCACCGCCCCATTCGGTTTCCACTGTTTCTTCAGACAAGTCAGGATATCGTTTTCTTGTCACATTTCCGAAACAGTCATAACTAAAGTAAGTGGAACGACCTTTTGCATCATTGACAATCATAGGTGACCCATAAAAATTGTACAGCGAATAACTGGTTGTTCGTCCTAACGCATCAGTCTTGGATTTTATAAATCGGCCATAGTCATCATAGACATAAGAATCACCAACAAAAGCTGTACTTGAATATGGTGCCGACTTTTCAGACAAGACATTGCCATAACCATCATACGTCCACCTTGTCTCTCCGGTCTTCCTGCCGCCATCCACACCAGTAAATGTTACGACAGAAGATGGTCTCAAAACAGACTCATCATACGATGTGACACTCCGGTCAATCCACGTAGATTGGTTGGCAGATTTTCTTGTAACCTTACGAGTGGCCTCCAAGCCGAGAACATACTGTGAAGGATTCCGTTTATGCGAATATGTGATTTCGACCGTCTCCGAACTCGAACCATCCCCAACACCTGTGACAATCTTTATGGGATAATCAAAAGCATCATAAGAATAAGTTGTCGCGATCTTTTTCCCTGTCAAATTGTCTACCGACAATGATGAATACAAGCGCGGATGATACTTCGTATAAGTACCATATACCTTATTCCAAGTATATGAAATAGCTTCAAATGGCGAGGTGGAAGATGTCACATTACCAAGATATCTATTCGTTTCCACAACCACACCCGAGTTTTCAGGATCCCGTTTCTCCATTGTTGTGATCCATTCACTGGATCGCTGTGACAGCATATCAAGAGCGGAAACTTTCCCGAAGCCACAAAAACCAAGTCCACGACCGTTGACAACAGCATCGTAGTAAATGTAACTATTATGCGCCAACCTTGTTGAGGATAAATCCGTAGTTGTGGATTCACGGAGAAGATTCAACGGAAATATCCTCCGCACAAAACCATTCACCAACGAATACGACCGGGATTTATCTACTGAGTAAACCTCTGAGTACGGCGTGCCGGAAAGGCTCAATACCTCCTGACTCGACATATCGACATACCTGTCCTCGATCACAGTCCCGTAACTATCAACAACAGAAGTCAATAGTCTATTACTTGAAGTGTTTGCGCTGAATCCATAGCTTTTGACCTCATATCCATTTATTGAAATCAAACTGCTTGTTCCAGAATAATTTGAGATATTGCATGGAATAATATTGGCTGCCAACACCGAGGAGGATAGACAATGATCTATTTGGATATCTCCGTTTATATTTCTGTATATTGATATATTAGAACTTCGACTAGAACGACTAGTATTCCGAATATAACGCCCTCGCTCCACCAAATCTGGATATCCATCCCTATCAACATCCCAAAACAGGTAATCGGAACGGCTATAAACAGGCAATGAAAAGTTAGAACGCACAAAACACAAACCTGAAAATTTGAATACATTCCATAAACTTTCAACCGTAGCCGCACGTGTTGAACCTCCTTCAGCTATATATCTCGGAATAGATCGATTTATAGCTCCATCCAATACAGCTGGAGCTATGACGATATCAAGGTATCCATCGGCATTTAAATCGGTAAAAAACATTGATTTTTCTGTCGCTATATCAGCGGAAGTAATACCCAAATATGTCTTTGTGAGATTAAATTGACCATTGGAAAATCTGTAAGATTCGACTCCAGATGATGTCAAATGGCACAATTCAGTCTGACCATCATTATCGAGATCAACAGAAAATATTGCTCCGCTTGCATAATCATCTCGTGAAAAATCGAAAAGAGTCAAATCACTTAAAACGGTTCCACCCATAATGTTGACAACCGCAAATCTGGAACTGCGACTATTTCCTTTAATGTCCTTGTCAAGGGTCATTGTGAGCAATTCTATTTTGCCATCACCATTATAGTCTCCAAATTGATATACACGCTCAAGTGGACTTGTGTACCTTTTAACTGTGATTGTCCCTTCCAATGACACCGTCTTGGATGACAGCACCGAAGGCGTTCGCCCATTGGTGTACTGATAAACCGTAAGGGTCAATGTTGTCTTGTCGTCTTTGACTTCCCCAAAGTTTATTTTCACCAATTCCTCTATCCCATCTCCATTGACATCCACCGCTTCCATAGTCTGAAAACCAGCTCCTGTCGTAAGCGTGCGATCAACATCAAACACGCCATCCTCTACCCGAGGTGCGACCAAGATAACTTGATCTTCGGGATACCCACTGCCATATTTGTAGGAACGTTTTGTCTCATACCACTTCTTATCCCAATAGACCACCTTGTATGGTGAGAAATAAGGATGGATGATCAACCCATCATCATAACTATTTGGAACAAGTTTTCCCCTGTTCTTTACGGTAGTTATGCTGTCATTGAAGTAAGACATTAGATAGCCATCACCAGTCTGTCTAAACGATCCATCCTCAATATGAACCACAGTCTGCACTGTTCCTTCCCTGCCATAATGAAAACGCAAAGGATTGATAGCTTGATCTGCGACCTTGCATTCCACGCTACTTAAAAGATTAACGCCATCTGATAGACTGTGATTCAAATTGTACTCATGACGAATGTCTGGACAGCTCACCTTCGTAAGCAGCCTTTTGCAACTTACAAGCTCTCCGGCATAGTACATTCCTACGTAGTCTGTCCTGTCCTCATAAAAAAAGTAGATAGACGCTCTCGATGTTGTGGCGGTACCAGAGACCCTTCTATGTCCATAATCTATTTCAGAGATAACATAGACATTGCCAGTATATGACAGCGACTCATATTTGAATGTGATCAAATTTCCAGTCACATCCTCAATTTCTGTGACCGGATAACATCTTTTGGCAGAGGTATTTGTCTCCCAGCCATACTTAACCTTACGCCCGTCTGGATAAATAGCAGTGAAGTAAGAAACGACACCGTTGGAAGCAAGGTGCTTCATTACCTTGATGTTTCCCGAAACTGTCTCAAACTGATAGGCAGATGTATATGAGTCAGTATTCTTTACAAGACGAACTCCATCAAGGCTCCATACCGCATCTGAAGAAGATGGATCCGGAGCCGCCCAACCTCCGTCATAGTACGGAGATTTTCCAGACACGGTGATAGAGGACAGTCCACCTATACTCCATCCATAACCAGCGATTCCATTAGATCCCTGGCTGTTATACTGAAGAGAGATCTGAGGGACCAATCCATAACCAGGAGCGGTTGCTATCGGGATGCTGTAAGTTCTTGCTCCAGTTGGGGAAAAGCCGGACACAATCGGAATCCCAGCCACCGGAAGGCTTGTGTCAATCGCTTCAGCGGCAGACCTCTGAAATGCAGCCTTTTTCAAGCCATTCACTTTCTGCATCCTTAATATCTGTCTGGCAGAAAGGGCAATGCGCTCAGAATTTTCAGCAGTCACCGATGCCGGCTCCACAAAAGCTTGCGGCATCAACGTGAACGAAGAATCCCCCTTTTCGTTCACCTCATACCTTTCATTATATCGTTCATCAAAGCTTTGGTTTAGTTGTCCACTAGCCCCAATCGGCATTAATAATGCAATTAAAGCTAAAACCGTGACTGAACTTACTCTTTTACCCATAAATCTTTTCTCTATCCATCTTCTGAAATAGTTGATATTGTATCAATTATATTTCAAAAAAATTGGCTCTGCTGATACTTAATGACAACAAAAACAATCCGTATCTTTCAATTTACAAATCAAATTCACCATAGAAATTCACGCCATCGGAAAGAGTTACCGAAATGCGATAGTAACCACTTCCGGAAAGAGGCAAAAGAAGTGTCGCTGTGGAGATCTGATCATAATACGAAGCATAATCTCCAGTTGTAAGATTCTCAATCTCGACTTCAACAGAAACAACTTTATTGGCAGAAAGAAAAATCGTGTTGGCATTACCTACCAAATAACAAGATAATTCGAAAGGATCTCGTTTCGGTACTTTATGGTTCAAAGAAGAATCTTCGTTTGTCTTATGCATAGTGACTGGTGTAATTACTTCTACACAAGTAGTGGATAACATCTTCGCATAAACGGGAAATGATGCGGCTATACACATCATAAATAAAACCAGAAGGTAAACTTTTCGCATACTCGCTTGTATTATTTTGTTTGTGCAAATGTATACCTATAATCCTCTAAAAACTCAAAAAGGGGCATTTTTGGCGTTACAGATTTCCGCAATTTGGTAGCATCGAGAACTAGATTTTCAACGTTTTACAAATAGATAAAAACTATCGTTAAAGATAACACATCCATAAGTTACTGATTATCAATACCCCCCCCCTAAAACAATTCAAGTTGTAACGAATTTATGCGAACAATCGGTACAGAGTCTCGTTAGGGCCGGAGTAACCGTTCAATTTTTCACGGAGGCGATGCTTCTTCACTCTGACATTCTCCTTGGAAATGTCCATCAAGAATGAAATTGTCGAGGTGTCAAAGCCTACTATCAGGTAACAGATAAAGCGAATGTCCTCATCTTTCAACTTAGGGAAGTCTGATCTGATCTTGGAGACGATGTCATCAAGGTCAGCGTTTATCCTTGCCTCAAACTTTTTCTGGCCTTCCGATCCACTGGCGATTTCCTCGAACAAGGCTTGAGTTGAGGAGATGACATCGTTGTAGGCTTTCTCCTTTATCGACTCCAGACGATGAGACGATGCGGCATCATAGTACTTTCCGATTTCGCAGAACCGCTTTTGATAAAGGGTAACGTACATATCACGCAATTCTTTGATCTTGTCCCGTTCACGTTCATTGATTGATTTCAGATCAAAAATATCCTTGTCCCTTTCTTCTTTCTCCTCCTTAGCCCTGTTCCTTACCGTTTCCAAAAGCCTCTCGGATTCTTCCACAGCTTGAGTCAACCTATCTTTTTCACGAATCAAAGCGATTTTCCTTTTCATAAAGACAATGTAGAGCAAACCTACCATCATTAGACCCACTACGAGAATTATGACGCTTCTCTGATTGGCTATGGTTGATTTTTGTTCAGAGACCTCAGCGTTCAGACGATAGTAGTCACTTTGTGCCTTGAACACAGACTGAGCCAACTGTTTCTTTACAACGTCATTCTGGTAGGACAATATACTTTTCAGCAAAGTCAAGGCTTCCTCATCGTTTTCTTCATATTCCGCTATCCGATATCTGATTTCCATAGTCTCCACACATTCTTCACTCTCGGATAACTGCGATAGAATATTCTCTGCTGTAACTTTTTCACCAATCAGAAGGAGAAGATACGCATATTCATAATATGAAGTCAATGTAAGATTGCCGCGATGTTCCGCAACATATTCAAGCAATCTCAGGTCTCTCTTAACATCCGGTTTCTCTTGTTGCAGATCATTGCTGACCTGATCCTCCATAGCATAGAATGCGAGCTTGGATGTTGAGTCTAATCCTGAATAAACGGAGGAATATAGACTATCCGCCAAATCGAACTGTTCGTTATTATGATAGGCTTGCGCAATTTTATAGCGAGACAAGGCAAGATTCTTGTCCCCCATTTTTTCGAAACAATCGTGCGCAAAAATAGCGTTCCTCAATTCTTCCTCAGTATTGAAAGATGCGCTGTACGCATTTGCGAGTGCTTCATACGCCAATCCCTTATGGTAATAATCATCTTCACTCGATTCCTGCAAAGCTCGTGAATAGAATATAACCGCATTCGGGTAATCCTTTCTGTTAGCGTAGATTCGTCCCAAATAATAATAGGACAGCATCTTATCCTGCGGAGAACCTGATCGCTCGTAATATGCAACTGTCGGTTCCAGAATAGACAAGGCCGTCGTGTCGATGTAGTTCTTGTCCAACGCCATTGCAAACAGTACAGAATAGCGGGCACGGAGTGACTTTGTGTTCAATGTCAACGAATCAACTTTCCTAAGTACCCGCAGAGCACTGTCCGGCCTCTCTTGAATGTAGGATTCCACGTCCTGAAGCAAGGCCTTGGTCTGTCTGTTGCCGCAGGAGGCAAAGAAAAAGGAAATCAATAGGAGTATGGTAATGAGTCTGTTCATTTGTCAGTCGTTACAAATTGCGATTTTTGGGGTGGTCAATTTGTCATCGTAAATATATAAAGGTTATCGCAATAATCAAAATACACAAGTTATCGCTTATCGCAATGACTCACTGATGACCACTGAAAAAGTCGAGCAACGAAGACCGAGATATTCGATATGCAGTGGCGTAGTCAATACCACGTTCCTGCTCACCACGGTAATACATAGCCACCGTGACAGGAGTTCCTTCCGCATTTGCAAATTTTCTCTTAAGGATAGAATCCGAAATATCTTTCCAATCGTGATTACGCACAAAAAAAAGGCTCTGCATAGTCAACTATAAATTGTCTTATCTTGAATCTTTACATCCTATTTTCACAAGCCACGCACCATCATTTTTTCTGCCTTTATGTTCCAAAATACCCATATCTTTCAGTCCTTTCACTATTTTATAAACAGAAGTGCGACCAATACCCAGCTCCATTCCTATCTGTTCCATTGTCAAAGACGGATTATTCTTAACAATCTGAATAAGACTCGCCTGAACTTCCGTTAGTTGAGTTTTCCCCTGCTTAAATGGACGTCGGAAAGTTACAGTAAACATCCCGTCTGTATCATAGGCCGGTTCTGGAAGTCCAGCATCAAGCATATCCTTTCGCATTCGTGGTATTCCCGAACCTATATGTTCGACAAGGTGCATTCGGGTGAAAAGACCAAAAATGAGAGGATTGCGAGACAGACTCTTGCGACCGAAATTCTTGGCGACAACAGGCAAGAGAGAACCAGGGTTGGTAATCTCAACTCTGTCATCAAACATTTCTATCGTGATACCAGCCCCTTGTTCATCATAGTCACGATGAGCCAGGGCATTAATGATAGCTTCCTTAAAAACTTCCAAAGGTATTTCCCACACTTCTTTTCTCGGACCAATACCCTCAATTTCATATGCAACCTGCAATTTACCCTTCAACCATTCAATAGCCTTGTTGTATTGTTGCAGAAGAGGGCCACCGAAGGTTTTATCATCAAGAATATACACCTTGTCTGTTCCTTTAAATAATACACAACGGACTACCGCATAGAAGAATACTTGCTCCGGATTCTTCGCAAAAAAAAGCACTCCACCACTCTTAACTGCATTATTGTCATCAAAAATCTTCAAACTGTCAAGAACCTGAAAATCATCAATGTTTGATACAATATGCGCATCCCGTTTAAACTCACAAAAATTTTCTTCATCCAACTGTTCCATAATATTAACTTTTGGCAAAGGTATGGCATCAAAGTAAATGCGTTCATAACGCTGGAACACATCTCGGATCTCCTCAACATTCGTCAATTTTTGACAATTAGCACCTTCTCGCAGATATGTGCAACCAGAAAAGAAATATGGTTTATTTCTGCCTGAAGGAACCTCAATAACCCACACTTTCTTTTCGTCAACGTTTACATCATACATACTATAATGACACATTGGAGAAATTTCGCCAATAGAACCTTGGATAGCGGAACGCTTGCCATTATCAATGTCGGCCCCCACAATCTCATTGTTGTCGTTAACTCCAATAAGGAGGTAACCACCAGCCGCATTCAAAAAACCGCAGACTTCCTCCGTAAGTTCACGAACTTTCGAAGGTACATTACGCTTAAAATCCACATTGTAACCCTCGCCTCCATTAACCAAATCCTTTATTTCTTCCGCATTTAACATATTGATTCTATTTGTATTATTTATATTATAACACAAATATAAGATTTATATCTGAAAGTTCACCGAAAGTTCACCGAAAGTTCACATTTTAGTGTGATCTTTAACTCTACATTTACAGATCACACCATTAAAAATGAACACTATTAAGATTTCTTTGTTCCCCCGCATATAGGGAATTTTGTCAATTAAGTCCCCAAATATAACATCAAAACTGGAAGTAGATGAACGACTGGAGGTCAGCGGTGATGAACTGGCAGATGATAAAGACGGCGAGGACGCAGGCGAGAACCATCAGCGGGAGGGGCATCGAGGCGAACCAGATGCGGTAGCAACGCTTGAAATTCTCGGGAAGCCAATGGATGATCATTCCGATGACGAAGACGAGGATCACACCGAGATGCTGCTGAACCATCTGCGGGATAAGGGACAGATCCCAGTCGCCGCCGATGCGCTCGACCATATTCTTTGCCGTGCTCCACGCCTTCTCATTCGCATCCGCAGGGTTCAGATTGGAGCCGCTTCGGAAGAAAAGGCGGGTGAAAGTGATGAATATGAACGTCATAGCGACCGCCCAGCCTGTCTCAAGCCACGAGAAGGCGGCCTTGAAGCGGCATAGATGATAGATCATCCGCACAGCGGCGCCGATGAATATAATCAGCGTCCACACAAAGAACATATTGAACACCGAAGCCGGGACAACGGTTTTAAGAATATAGAAGACCAGACAGACGAGTCCTATGATGAGCGTCCGGACATAGACATTGCAACTTTTCCAGAACCTGTAAATCAGCATTCCGAGACCGTTCAGACCGCCCCAGATCATAAAGTTCCAGCTGGCGCCGTGCCACAGGCCGCCAAGGAGCATCGTGTCCATCCTGTTGATGTCTGAGATGAGTTCCTTGCGGTATTTCTGACAGAAAGTGATCAGGATCGCAAGAACTGCGGCGATGACGAGCACCACCCCGAACACCCACCAGTTCTTGGCCAGAGCCGAAGCCAGGAAAGCGATTCCGAGGATGATGGCATACGAGCCGAAAGTGCCGTTGCGGTTGCCACCAAGCGGGATGTAAAGATAGTCCTGAAGCCATTTGGAGAGGGAAATATGCCACCGCTTCCAGAATTCTCCGGCGTTGCGGGCCTTGTACGGGGAATTGAAATTCTTCGGCAGGTAGAAGCCCATCAGCATAGCGACACCGGTGGCGATGTCAGTGTACCCAGAAAAGTCGGCATAGACCTGAAGGGAGTAGCCGAACAGTGCCGTAAGGTTCTCAAAACCAGTGTAAAGCAACGGGTTCTCGAAGATCCTGTCGCAGAAATTCACGGCCAGATAGTCGCTGAGAATCAGCTTCTTGGCAAGTCCGTTCAGAATCCAGAAGATAGCGATCCCGAACTGTCTGCGGCCAAGGAAGAACGGCTTGTGGAGCTGAGGGAAAAACTCCTTGGCACGCACGATCGGGCCGGCCACCAGCTGAGGGAAGAAACTCAGATAGAATCCGAAATCCCAGAAGTTCTTGATCGGAACGATTGTCCTGCGCGAAACATCCACCACATAGCTTATCGCCTGGAAGATGAAGAACGAGATACCCACCGGCAGAAAGATTGAATCCACATTGAACGCCTGCAATCCCGCCAGTTGGTTGCCCACAGCCGCAAACCAGTCTTTCACAACGAATTCCGTTCCGAACAGGTTGTTTACTACATCAGTCAGGAAATAGGCGTACTTGTAGTAGCACAAAAGCGACAAGTTCACGACCGCGCTCACCACCACGATCGCCTTGCGCCAGAAAGACTTCCTCACTCCGCCCAGAACAAATCCCGCAAGATAGTTGTAAACTATCACAAAGCCGAACAGAATCAGGAACAGTCCGCTCGTCTTGTAATAGAAGAAAAGGCTGACGAAGAACAGGAAGGCGTTGCGAAGCAGCACCTTGTTCCTGAACACGCACAGAAAGGCCAGCACGATGGCGAAAAATGCCCAGAAGTAGAACTGGGT
>ERZ808277.88-NODE-88-length-48772-cov-13.912269_pt1 | contig 48772 bp, 79 predicted proteins | sample MGYA00521240_ERZ808277 | MGnify/ENA primary metagenome ERZ808277 (study PRJEB31516, sample SAMN03275599) | gut metagenome | biome: mammalia-associated habitat; material: feces | host: Papio cynocephalus | place: Kenya | collected 2012-07-17 ... | reverse complement strand
ATACTTGTGTAGAAATAACAGACCCGGTAATGAGTGTTAGATAATTAAGAGGAGGAAAATATATTATGATTTTATTATCTAAAAAAGACAACAAAACAAAAGTAGAGGTCATTAAGTATGACGATAAAAGTCTTACCTATCAGGTGCGGTTCCTTAATGGGGAAAAGCAGGGAAAGACGACCGTTTATTCTTCCGGCACTGTGAAGCGCTGGTGGAAGGAAATTGAAGATAAAGATGAGCCTGAACAGAAAAAATTAGTTTCTTCCCCGGTGGATGAAGTTCCAGAAAAAGAATCATCCACTAAAAAGAAAAAAATAGACAGAACAAAAGAGTTGGAAAAAATTGATACTTATATTGGAAATTTTGAAAATTCTTGGTATGAATCTGTTCGATGTTATAAGATTAAGAAAGCAGGAAAAACAATTGCAGAGGTTTACCCAAGAAGAAAAAATATAGAGGTACGTGTGAAAGAAATAAAAGAAATTTCGGAAGATGTCCAATATAAAGACGGGTATAAATATTATCTTCCTGTTCATTATTTTGTCTCCTATTCACAGGATTATATAAAGATTATAGAAGAAATTTTAGCCTAGTATAAAATGTCTGTGATATCGGACATATACGGTCAATAAAATAGAAAGTGAGGAAACCACAATGAAAAAACCGAGAGCTCCATCTTGAATATTTATTTTTTAATATTAAAGAGTGGAGGAAAAATATGTTAAAAGAAGATTATATGAATTTAGGAGTGGCGGAAGCTACTGTGACAATGGTTCAGAATATTGGGGGTCCTTTTGGGGCAGTTATTGTGAAAGATAATGAGATTATTTCTGTTGCGAGCAATACAGTCTTAAAGGATAATGACCCGACTGCTCATGCAGAAATGAATGCTATACGGCAGGCTTGTAAGAAGCTGGGAACATATGATTTGACAGGATGTGAATTATATGCTACTGGTTATCCATGCCCTATGTGTTTGTCGGCAATTATTTGGGCAAATATTAAAAAGGTATATTTCTGTAATGATGTGGATCAAGCGGAGAAAATTGGATTCCGGGACGATTTTATTTATAATTATATAAAAAATGGGGATCCAGGGATTTTGGATTTAGAATCTTGTGCAACTTCTCGTGGATTAGCCTTGTACGAGGTTTATAAGAATCTTGGTAAGACTATTTATTAAGGAGGAAAATATATGAAAGCATTAGTATTAAATTCTGGTGGGATAGATTCTACAACATGCGTAGCGATTGCTGTGGATAAGTATGGGAAAAAGAATGTCATCACTGCTTCCTTATATTATGGTCAGAAGCATGATAAAGAATTACAATGTGCTAAAAAGATCGCTGAATATTATGGAGTAAGACATATCGAGGAAGATATTTCAAATGTTATGAAATATGCAGGTGAAGTTTGTTCTCTTGTTAAAGGGTCCAAAGAAGAAATTTTGGATATGAGCTATGTGGACCAGATCAAGAAGAATGGGGAAGGGCGTGTAGGAACGTATGTCCCATTTCGGAATGGATTATTATTATCCATCGCGACAGCTTTCGCAGATAGTCTTTTCTCTGGTGAAGAGGTGGAAATCTTCTATGGGGCGCATGCAGATGACGCGGCAGGTGAGGCATATGCGGATTGTTCCCCGAAGTTTGCCGATGCCATGGATAAAGCTATAAATATTGGGACTTATGGCAAGATTCATATCAATAGACCACTTATCCATATAACTAAAGCAGGAGTCGTCAAGACCGGACTATCTCTAAAAGTCCCATATGAATTGACTTGGAGTTGTTATCACGGCCGTGAAAAAGCATGTGGTGTTTGTGGTACGTGCATTGACAGAAGAAAAGCTTTCGAACTTAATGGAAGAGAGGATCCGATTGAGTATGAAGAATAAATACTACTACACTTATTCGATAATTTTGTTTTCGGCGATTGTTTTGTCTTTGGTTATTTATAAAGGAGGATTTTAGAATGTATTTTGTATCAAAAAGAATGGAGATTGCAGGAGCTCACGAATTAGAACTTCCTTATGAAAGTGGATGTTCGCATCTCCATGGACACAATTGGATCGTAACTGTGCATTGTTGTGCAGAACATTTGACAAATTATGGTATGATTGTGGATTTCAAGAAATTGAAAGAGGCTATCCATGGAAAGCTTGATCATAAGTATATCAACAATGTTGTGGATTTCAATCCAACTGCAGAGAATTTGGCAAAATGGATTTGTGATACTGTGACTGAAATCTGTGAAACCGGGAAGTGTTATAAGGTTGAGGTTCAGGAGAGCGAAGGAAATGTAGCTATCTATGAGGTGGAAAAATGAAAGTTGTAGAAATATTCAAAAGTATTGAAGGTGAAGGAAAGAGAGCTGGGTTGCCGGCGGTTTTCATAAGATTATATGGATGCAACCTTAATTGTAGTTATTGTGATACTCAGTATAGTTGTGTTGGACAGAAATACAAAGAAATGTCTATTCAGGAAATATTGGAGGAAGTGAGAATATTCAAGATTCCACACATCACGATCACTGGCGGGGAACCTCTCATACATGAAAGAATTGGTGATCTTTTGAAAGCTTTGCTCACCACAGGATACTGCATAAATGTTGAGACGAATGGTTCTACTTCAATTCCAACTTTTGCAGACATCGGATTCCATTATGGGTCTTCTTTATTTTTCACGGTCGACTATAAATGTCCATCAAGTGGCATGGAAAAGTTCATGTGCTTGGATAATTATAAAGATGGTATTTTAAGGGAATGCGATGTCATGAAATTCGTTGTTGGTTGTTCAGAAGATTTAGAGGTGGCGAAGCATATCTTGGATACTTTCCATCCGATGTGTGTTGTCTACTTCAGTCCGGTTTTTGGAAAGATTGAGCCAAGAGAGATTGTTGATTTTTTATTAAAAAATGAATTGAACTCCTGTCGAGTTCAAGTTCAACTCCATAAGATTATCTGGGATCCAGAGAAAAGAGGTGTTTAAAGATGATTGATAAAGAAAGAATAGAAGAGGCGGTAAAAGAAATCTTGATCGCTCTTGGGGATAATCCTTATCGTGAAGGGCTGAAAGATACCCCTAAAAGAGTGGCTAAAATGTACGAGGAAGTCTTTGAGGGGATGAACTATACGAATGAAGAAATCGCTCAGAAATTCTGTAAGTGCTTCAAAACAGATAATGACGATTTGGTTGTGCTTCAGGATATTCCAATTTTTAGCTACTGTGAGCATCATTTGGCACTCATGTACAATATGAGTGTATCTATAGCTTATATCCCAAAGGGGAAAGTTTTGGGTTTGAGCAAGTTTGCCCGGATTGCGGATATGGTTGCAAAGAGGTTACAACTACAAGAAAGAATTGGCTCCGATATTGCAGAGATTATTCAAATAGCAACAGGTTCAACCGATGTCCTTGTCGTTGTCGAAGGTGAACATAGCTGTATGACTGCAAGAGGTATTAAGAGTCGTGGTTCCAAAACAAGGACGGCAACGATCCGTGGTGCCTTTGAGTCCAATGTCGAGTTAAGAAAAGAAGCTTATTCCTTGATGAGCTTGGAATAAAGGAGGATTAAAATGAAAGTAGCTACAAGTAGAATCAAAGAAGCAGTAAACAAAGCAGTTAAAGGAGCAGGATTCAATAATCTGATCCCTATTACTTCCATGATCGGAATTAAATTATCCGATGGAAAGTTGAGATTGCTAACAACCGACATGACAAACACACTTTGCATTATTATTGATAAAGTATCAGGTGATGATATAGACATTACTGTTGACGCCGACAAATTTGGAAAGCTGATCGCAAAAACAACATCAGAGGATATTGATTTGTCTATAAAGGATGATGTTCTTTTTGTTAAATCTAACGGAACCTATAAGATTCCACTTATATCAGATGAAGAAGGACTTATATCTTTCCCGGATATCAAGAGTGACTTGTCATTTGTTAGAAAGTGGGGGGATGTAAAGCTTTCCAGCATAATGCAAGCATATAACATCAATAGACCTGCGTTGGCGAAAACTTTGGAAAATCCTGCTCTTACTGGTTATTACTGCGGAGATATGGTTATTAGTACGGACGCGAATGTGATTACATTTAATAATTTCAAAATGTTTGCAGGAGATTTTCCTCCGATGCTTATTTCCGCACAACAGATGGCTTTGCTGTCTTTGTTTGGAGAAGAAGATATTAAAGTAACCACAGATCCTACAACCATCATATTTGCAACGGACACACAGATTATAGAAGGAAGTCTGATGGAAGGAATTGAAGATTTTCCTGCCGAAGAGGTTAATGCTTATCTTGATGAAGCATTTACATCTTCTTGCAAGGTGCCAAAAGATCTGCTTTTATCTGTGCTTGATCGTCTTGCATTGTTTATTGAACCATATGATAAAAATGGAGCTTATTTTACCTTCGGAAGAAAAGGCATAAATATTCACAGTAAAAAAGATGCTTCAACAGAGGTTATCAACTATGTAGAAAGCAAGAATTTTGAGCAATTTATTTGCTGTGTGGATATTCCGATGCTGAAAGAACAGTTGCAGGCTAATCCGGATGATACAGTGAAAATCTGTTATGGAAATGAAAATGCTTTGAAGATCGAAAGCGGAAAGGTAACGCAGGTAATTGCATTACTTGAAGATGAAGATTTAGATAGCGCAGAATAATTATAAGTATGAGCGCAGCACCCTCTATCAATTTAGAGGGTGTTTTTTACATAAAATTTTAAAAAACCTATTGACAATCCTTGTTTTATGTGTTACAATATAAACATAATAAAGAAATACATAAAACAAGGAGGATACATATTATGAACAATACATCAATTATATTAGGGTATATGCAATTAAATAATTTAGACCCGAATAAAGTTATTTTACACACCTATGCAACTTGGAAGAAATTAGGCTACCAGGTTAAAAAAGGAGAAAAATCAGTACACAAGATTCCAGTTTGGAGAAGATCTACAAAGAAATTAGAGAATAAGGATGGTGAGAAGGAAGAAGTTGACAATGGGAGATACTTCTTGAAGGAATCTGCATTCTTCACACAAGAACAGGTAGAGGTGATTGAATGAAAGACATATTCAAGCAGATCAAAAGATTTTCAGAAATAGATTTCCAAGAGGGTAAGCCGTTTGAGTTTACCCTCAACAAAAAAGAACATAATAGTGATTGGTTGTGTCCACCTGTTCAGAAGATGGAAGTGGGAAAGTCATATGAAATAGAAGTCAAGAAATATATGACAGAACCATCAACTGCTAATTTTGATTTTCAAGACAAATGGAATAATGGTGTTCCGATGCCACTTTGCATAATGCAGGGGGAAGTCATAAAAGAAACCAGAGGAATGTATTATATGAGTTTACAAGGAAAAGCAGAACCTACATCAAAATGCATTGTATGTGGAAAGAATCTTACAAATTCAGTTTCTAAATTGTACGGAGTAGGTCCAGAATGTTCTGATAAAATAGGACTAATAAGAATAGAAAGTGAGGAAGAAGCAAAAGAAAAACTGAAGCATATAATGGATCAGATTGATGATATAAGCTGGAGTGGTTGGGTAATAAAATCCGCAATAAAAGAATGGAAGGAGATTTAATTATGAAATTAGTGAGAGGTAAGAAATACAGAGTTTTAAGTGATTCCTTTGGATGTTTTAGACCGGGAGATATCGTTGTGGCACTTGAAGAAGATGGAGTATCTTTTTTCATTGAACAGGAAAGTTATGAAGATGGTATTTTTGATCCAGAACATTATCCTGCAAATACTTATCATCCTTTGATGGATAATGAGGTTGAGGAACTGGAAGATGAGACTTATGTCGATATCGAAAGAAAGAAATGTGAGGATATGATTTTTGAAAAATTGAAAGAAATAAATGATATTGTACATGATTATTTTCCTGGCAATGATTGGTTGACTGCAACTATATCAGGAGATATAATTTCTTTTACTAATGATTATTGGAACGATGGTAGAAAAAAATTGAGCAACACACTGACAGTGGAGGGAAAATAAATGAATACACGGCATTTTTCTGATATTCAAGAATCACATATTGCTAAAGTAACGCATGGCAAAGTGCAGAGCAATTCAGGTGGAACAAGATTCGGAGCTGGTGATGTTCATACTGATAAGTTCCTTATTGAAGCAAAGACACCTACAAAGTCTCAGACATCTTTTTCCATAAAAAAAGACTGGATAATTAAGATGCAGGAACAAGCATATGAACAAGGAAAGGAAGAATCTGTATTAGCTTTTAGATTTGATCCGGATATTGATGAGGATTTATATGTCTTGAATGAAAGACAGTTCCTTGAATATTTAGAATATAAGGAGATGAAAAGATAATGGAATGTCCTTATTGTTCAAATAGTAAGTCAAAAGTAATAGATTCCAGAAAAGTAGAAATGAACGTATTCCGCATAAGAGTTTGTGAGCAATGCAATTCAAAATTCTACACGGAAGAAGTTGTTATTTCAGATGAAGAAGCCAGGTTTTATATGGCCACAATAAAGAGAAAATATAGAGAAGAAAGGAAAAGATTATAATGGCAAAAGCAGCACTGGCGATTAAATATCGTCCACATACATTTGAGGACATGACAGAGCAGTCAGCAGTTAAAGATATTTTGGAAAATCAGATTAAAACAAATTCATTCCAACATGGGTATCTGTTTACTGGACCCGCCGGAACAGGCAAAACTACAAGTGCCAGGATTTTCGCTAATATGATAAATGATGGCAAAGGAAATCCGATTGAAGTGGATGCCGCAAGTAATAGTGGTGTGGATAATATACGACAGATTATAGAAGATGCTAAAAGAAAACCACTTGACGCTGAATATAAGATATTCATTGTAGATGAATGTCATTCCTTATCAAATGGTGCGTGGCAGGCATTATTAAAGACACTCGAAGAACCACCGAAATTTACAATTTTTATTTTCTGTACGACTGATCCACAAAAGATTCCTAATACGATTTTATCAAGAGTCCAGCGTTATAATTTCCAAAAAATCAGTAATGATGGCATTGTACAGAGGCTGGAAGATATTTGTGTTCGTGAGAACTCTCAGGATTATGAGGATCCGGATCTACGTGATATTGGGGATATAGTACATGAGAAAGAAGCATTAAAATATATTGCAAAAGTATGTAATGGTGGTATGCGTGATGCTATTACGTTGCTCGATAAGTGCTTATCCTTATCACATGATATCACCTTGGAGAATGTTCTTAAAACAATTGGAGCAGAAGATTATTCTACTTTTTTTGATTTTTTGGATCAACTGTGCAGAAAGGATAAAATGAGTATAGCAATAATCGACAAGGTCTATAACTCTGGAAAGGATGTTAAGCAGTTTTTGAAAGACTTCTCTAAATTTATTTTGGATGTTGAAAAGTACATGGTATATCAGTCTATTGATTATATCCAAATACCAACAACTCAGGAAAATCTTGGAAAGCTATTAGGATTTAAAGCAGTGACAAAAGAAGTCTATGATGTGATGGATTTTATTGTTTCACTGAACAGCCAAATAAAGTGGGACAGCGATCCAAGAACTTTGATAGAATTATCAATATTGATATACTGTGGAAGGAGTGACGTTGTATGATTGGTCAGAACAATAATATCCGTACACTGATATCATGGCGATGTAATAAGTCAGTACCACGATTTATAATTCTTGCAGGAGCTGAAGGAAGTGGACGATTGACATTGGCAAAAATTATTATGAAGATCGTAAATGCTACTGGTATTATATACGGAACTGGCATAGCAGACATCCGTGAAGCAATTGAAAATGCTTATACGATCACAGAACCAACGTGCTATATTTTTAGAAATGCGGATGATATGTCAATCGCGGCGAAAAATGCACTTCTTAAAGTAGTCGAGGAACCACCAAATAATGCCTACTTTATAATGACCGTTCAGAACATAGATAATATGCTTGGTACCATTAGAAGTCGCGGAACTGTACTTAAAATGGAACCTTATACGATTCAAGATTTACAAAAGGTAACAATGGACGAGACTTTATTAAGATACTGCACTAATATAGGCCTTCTTAATACGTCAAAGGAAAAGATCTTGCAGGCAGAGAAATGTGTGGATAATGTATTAGAGGCATTTAAGCTACAAAGTGGCACTAAACTGTTGAAAGCGACAACGCAGTTAAAGGCTAAAAAGACTGATGAAGATAAGGTGGATTGCTTGATTTTTATGCGGATATTTGAACAGAAATTATATGATTCTTATGGATTCTGTTCTCTCTCCCTTGTTATCATTAAGGATGTTTGTTCATGTAGGCAAGAACTACAAAGAAGTAGTATCAATAAAAAAGCTAGCATTGAATCAATGCTTATTAAGATTATGGAGGAATTAAAAAATGACATTTAAGGAGAAGGATGATGCAGAAATTCCCGAGAAGATGGAATAAATTGGATTGTGTTAATTTTCTACAGCGGAAAATTATCATAAATTCAATTGCTTATTATGAATTGGACAATCCAGTGCTTTCTGATAAACAATATGATGAATTATGTAGGCAGTTAGTATCAATGCAGGATGTTATTGACTTGAATTTGACGCAGTATGGGTACTGCATGGATGGATTTGATGGAAGCACCGGATTTGATTTGTACGAAAAACTAAACGATCACGATAAAGATTATTTGATGAAACTGGCTATGCTTGGACTCAGGAAAGTTAAAGTTAAAGAAGAAAAAGCAAAGAAGAAAAAGAGAAAAGGAGGACTATTCTAATGGAACTTGTAGATTTAATGAGAAGAATTGCAGAAAAAAACATTCCGCATTTTCTTATTCTCTATGGAGAAGAGCAGACTATTCTTGATATTTATGTACAAAATATTATTAAAAACGTAGGAGCGAAGAAATTCAACTTTGAATCTGTTTCCTCTGCGATCAAACATTCTGGAAAGAAAAGCCTTGGTAAGTCAACAAAACTGTATACGATTATTGATGATAATGCGTTTATAAAAGCGGAAGATAATTGGAAACAGGTAAAGGATTCAATGAATAAGAATTATCTTATTTTGAGATATAATTCTTTGGATAAACGTTCCGCATTTTTCAAAAGAAATAAAGAAAATATTGTTGAATTTTCTCATCTTACTGAGGATGTTCTATTGCAGTATATAAGCAGGGATTTGCCAGAATTGGATGAAGATCATGCGAAGAAATTGGTGGAATATTGTGATAGTGACTATGGAAGAATTTTGCTAGAAATTGATAAGATACGGAATTTCCATCATAAGCATAAAGATATAAATAAGGAGTTTGAAGAATTAGACAAACAGGGATTATTCCATAAGGAAATAGGGGATATCACATTTGAGTTGACAGATGCAGTCCTAGGTGGCTACACAGAATTAGCCATTAAGAAATTAGACGAAGCAAAGAGAAAAGGTGAACCAGCAATAATGATAGCTTCTATCTTATACAATGGTTTCCGAAATCTTTTGGCGTATCAAGGTTTAGGAACTAATAAGAAAGGCGCTGTAGAAAGAACAGGACTTTCTAAAGGTGATATATGGAGATGTAGTAAGAACTACGGTGGTTATAGACTGGATGAAGTGAGAAGAAATATGCTTATTTGTCAAAACATAGAATCCGGAATAAAGACCGGATCTGTAGACGAAGAGATTGCACTTGAATATTTGGTACTATCTTGTCTAAAATAAATTTTAAAAACCTATTGACAAATATATTTTTATGTGTTACAATATAATCAAAGTTAAGAAATACATAATAACAAGGAGGGTACATATTATGAGATTAGTAAACAGATTTGAGGATGAAGTAATATATTTGAATGGGGTGGATTCTTATTATATATCACCAAGATTCAAGGAAATCAGAATCCAGTTTAATAATGGTAATATGGCAATCTATAGTGCTGTGACATATGATATAAGTGAAGGAGATAAGTAAATGAGCCGAAGATTATTGAATTTAATAGACTCACATAAGCCGGAACTTCCGGCTAATAAGAAATTCCTTTCAGATGTTATGAGCTGTATTGAAAGGATGGAGCAAGAAGGGAGAAGAAAGGGAAGTAATTATTATAAACCATCTTCTCTTCATTGTATGAGAAATATGTATTTCACACGTACGAAAGCTCCACGAGATCCCGAAATCACCGAGTATAATTCAACTGGGATGGCAGATACAGGTACAGACAGGCATGAGAGAATACAGAATGTATTGTTGCATATGCAGGAGATGGGATATGATTGGAAATATCTGGATGTCGCTGAGTATGTGAAACAGAAACAGAAGTTCGGAAAGTGCCGGAATTTAATAATAAAAGGCACGCAAGGAGCAGAAACTCATCTAATTGATACGGTTTTAAATCTATCTTTTAGATGTGACGGAATTATTCGGAGATTATCTACAAATGAAGATTACCTATTTGAATTTAAGAATGTTGTTTCATTCAAATATAATCAATTAGATAACCATTGTTTGGAGCAACATCACAATCAGGTTATTTGTTATTGCACAGCACTTGATCTTGATAAGGCTTTTGTGACGTACGAGAACCGCGACATTTGCACATTGGAAGTTCCGGAAGTCTTCTATGTAACGAAGGATATGAAAGACTGGCTTGTTGGTTATATCAACGAGTGTGAGGGCTATGTTGAGAGAATGATTGCCCCACCAAAAACAGATAATTCTAAAAATTGCAGATGGTGTCCTTATAAGAATATATGCAGAAAGGTTGGTTAAAAATATGATCTATATAGGAATTGATCCTGGAAAAAATGGTGGTATCGCACTCATAAATGAGTTTGGACAAGTTTTTCATGTGTTACCATTTTCAGAAGATAAGCTTATTCGTTTAATTAAAAATTGCAGTTCTGACATGAAGTGTATTTTGGAGCACGTCCATGCGATGCCTAAGCAGGGAGTATCAAGCACATTTAATTTCGGTATGAATTTTGGCTTCATTCAAGGTGTACTAAAATCCTGTGGAATACCTTATGAACTTGTTAATCCACAGAAATGGAAGAAAGAGTTTTCTTGTACATCTGATAAAAATACATCTATCGAAGTATGCAAGAGACTATTTCCGAGTGTGAATTTGAAAGCAACAGAAAGATGTAAGAAAGACCATGACGGAATGGCAGAAGCATTATTGATAGCAGAATATGGAAGGAGGCATTATAATGGACAAGTTAAATGTTAGATGTGCGGATTGTGAAAAGAAATATGTTTGTAAGTATGTCGACAAAATGCATAAAATTGTAGATGAAATAAATATTGTCATAAGTTCAGTCAATAAGGATTTACCAGTCTCGATATCCAGAATAGACTGTGATTATTTTTCTATTAAAAAACCTACAACTAAAGGATGGTGATACTAAATGGCAAGTCGCAGAGAAGGAATAAAAGTAGATAAAATTGAAAATTGTTGTGAAAATTGTATTCATGCTAAAAATTATACTGGATATGATGATTTTGATTGTGTTCAATTGGACCACATGGTACGTGCGGAGAAGTTTGACTGCGATTATTTTAAACCTAAAAAAATGTCAAAAACAAACTGCGAAAATGATATGCGTCAGGCAAATACTGAATCTATAATGGCTAAAGTAGATTCTACAAGTGATACAATCAAAGAACTATCGAATAATCTGACACGTCATTATTGCAAGGATCTAAATATTTTGATGCTAAAAATACAAGGAGCGATAAAGACAAGTAATATTACAGATGAATTTTTAGAAACCGCTATCATGGATTTAGCAAATACCTTATATTTCACAGGTTCCGCACAGGAAGATTTAGGCATTAAAGAAGATACTTGCAAAGCTATAAGGCAAGAAGTATATGCAAAAGCTAGAGAGCAAGCAACTGGAAAAACAGTCGCAGACCGAACAGCACAAGCAGAACTTATAGCACAAGCAGAAACTTTGACGCTTGCAATTTATTCAAGGGCATATAAGAAAGTTAAGTTAAGAGTAGATGCAGGATATGAAATGCTCAATAGCTTAAAAAAAATCATGAATAAGCGAATAGCAGAAATGGAACTATCAAATAGCCGCCATATAAATAAAAGTGAGGTGAATTAGCATGACACAAGAAGATTATCAAAGAGCCGGAGTAATCATGCAGGATCTGAAAGCTTTAAATAGCTGTGGGATTCCTTCTTTTGCTTCTGAGGAATTGAAAAAAGAATTTAGTGACTGGATTAAGAAAAAGAAAGCATACTTACAAAATGAATTTGATAATTTATAGGAGGTATAAAATGAAATGATTCAATTAAATTATTATGTGATACACAACAGCATTGAGCATTATGGAAAAGATCTGCAGTCTACAGTTTGCATGGAAGAATGCGCGGAACTTATACAAGCAATTAGCAAGGAAATGCGTGGGAAGTCCGACAAAGACCATCTTGCAGAGGAAATGGCCGATGTGATAATCTGCCTTGAGATGTTGAAGCAGATGTATGATGTGTCGGATAGTAGCATCAATTCTTGGATTATAGATAAAGAAGAAAGATTAGTAGAAAGGATTAAAAAAGATGAGCAATCTTGATTTGATTATAAAAGACCTGAATAAAAAAATGAAAGTTGGTAATATTCAGCTTGGAGTTGATTTTCAGGAAGTGCAGAAAATTCCATTTTCATCATGTAGATTAAACTACATGACCTACGGTGGAATACCCATTGGAAGAATAGCAGAATTTTATGGAGCAGATGGAAGTGGAAAGACAACTACTGCTATTGATGTAGCTGGAAATGCACAAAAGATGTTTCCAGATAAAAAAGTGTTGTTTGTAGACATTGAGCATACCTTCGATTCTTGCTGGGCTACGAAGTTGGGTTTGAACTGTGATGATATCATATATCTTGACCCGGATAGCATGGGAGCAGAAGAAGTATTCAATATGATGATTGAGCTTATAGATAGTGGTGAAATAAGTTTGTGTATTCTTGATTCAATTGGAGCTATGGTATCTATGCAGGCAAACGAAAAGGAAATCGGTGAGAGAACATATGGTGGAATCAGTATGGCTTTGACTGAATTTACTAAGAAAATAACTCCAGTATTAGCTAGAACACAGGCGAGCTTTATTGGCATAAATCAGGCGAGAGATGATATGAATAGTCCTTATGGTGGAACAACTACAACAGGTGGAAAGTGCTGGAGGCATGGTTGCAGTACACGATTAGAATTTAGAAAAGGTGAGTATATTGACGAAAAAGGAAATAAACTTTCAAGGGCTTGTGAAAATCCATGTGGTAATGTGGTCAAAGTCGCCCTCGTGAAATCAAAGGTATGTAGACCAGACAGAAAAGTTGGATTTTACACATTGAAATATCTTGAGGGAATTGATTATATCTCAGATGCTGTGGATGTAGCAATAAAGGTTGGATTAGTGGCACAAGGCGGATCTTGGTTCTCTTTAGTGGATACAGAAACCGGTGAAATCATGAATAAATTTCAAGGAAAATCTAAATTGGTTGAATACTTGAAAGAGGAGAATAACTACGATGGATTTTATAAACATTTGGAGGAGATGATGAATGAAGAGTAACGCATATCTAAATGGACAGGATATATTGAATTGGTATAAAACACCATTTGAAATGGAGTTTACGGATAAAGGGTTCCCTATATTGGAACCCTTATTGTCGTTAGATATTCCCAGACGAGGGTTAAGAATATTGCCTTTTAATTATGCCTTATCAAATAAGGATAAGGATTATTTTGTGCATTTTTATATTCAAGATTATTTATTCAACCGAATATGGAACAATCCTCAAAGATACATTGATGTATTGAAGGAATATAAAGGAATTGTTATGTCGGATTTTAGTCTTTATACCGATATGCCGGAACCATTGCAAAGATTCAACCATTATAGAAACTTGTGGTTCGCCAGAATGTGCCAAATTCAAGGAATCACAGTTATACCATCGCCTAACTGGTCAACAGTAGATAGCTTGAGTTGGTGCTTTGACGGTATGCCAAAGAATAGTGTTATAATGCTATCTGCCGTAGGGAGTATAAAAAATCCGGAAGTATTTGATAATTTCTGCTATTGTGTACAGCGAATGGAAAAAGATTTGAGTCCGTCGCATATGCTATGTAGGTGTACTTCAAAAAGCTATAGAAGAGTACAATCTTTTATAAATAGCCCTTGTAATTTTGTTTCCTATGTTGTATAGTAAAAAAAAGAGGTGTGTTCAAACTATGTTATCCGATTTACAATTTTTTGGTGGTAGGGGGTCAGCTAGTGGAAAGACTTCTGGCTTAATTACTGGAAGTTCATCTAATTACGGTGCACCTGGAACTTATGAAGTTCATAGGTCTGGAGATTTATCCGCACCTAATGGTATGGTTTTTCTAAGTGCTTCTTTCGGAGAGGCTAGCAATTATGGAAGAAGTGAGAAGAAAAATATTGACACATACCATATAAAGTTAGCTAATCCTCTAGTTGTGGAAGGACCAACAGATGCCGCAATGCTGAAAAATGCTTGGGAGAAATTACATCCAGGGAAACAATATCCGAAAGGACCCATAAATTCTAAAAAATGGCAAGCTCGTGATAAACAAAATGCTTCCGCATTATCTAAGAGTGGGTACGATGCCATTATTTATAAAAAATCAAATGGCAATCATGAAGTACAGATAGCCAAGAAAGACTCCGGGAAGCTGATAAAAACAAAGTCTACAAAACACTCTGGAAAATTGTATGATTATAAAGGAGATTGGGTCTAAAATAATTAAAAAACCTATTGACAATCTTCTTTTTATGTGTTACAATATAATCAGAAATTAAGAAAATAAGGAGGATATGTATTATGGGAGGAAGAGGATCAAGCAGTTCAAAAACAAAAAGTGGACCAAATGAAACATCTAAAATGTTTTTAGAAATTGCCAAAAGGTCAGTCAACAGTGTTAGGTTTTTTTGATCACTTTGCAGAGCTCACTGCTAATGTACCTGCTGGTACCAAACTGTACACAGGGAAGATGGTAGATTCTTATGAGTTTGACAAGTCGACAAACTCGAGTAAAATCACTAAAGTAGAGGAGTACTATGAAAGAACAGACAATAATCTGTTCACCTGGGCATATAGGGAGAGTAAAGTTAATCATTCATCGACTGGCAATGTGGCGGATAGGATTTCAAGAAGGAGAAAAAAATTACATTTTTAGGAGGAATTTACATATGTTAGAAGAACAGAAAAGACTTGTGGAAGAAAACCATAACCTAATCTATTATACCTTGGGTAATTATAGCTTAAATCCAGAAGAGTATTATGATATACTTGCAATAGGGTTATGCAAAGCGGCACTGAGCTTTGACCCTAAAAAATCAAAATTCAGTACATTCGCTATGAAAGTCATGTATAATGAGTTCATACAGTATCAAAGAATGGAGAACTCAGAAAAAAGAAAAGCCAATAAGAACATACTCTCATTAAATTATAAGGTAGATGATCCAAAAAATGAGGGACATATGTGTGAATTTGGTGATCTATTGACAGATGGAAGGGAACCATTTATGGATGTGGTTCATATGTATCTTCCGGATATACTGACAAAGAAAGAACTTTTAGTGTGCCAGCTTTCATACAATGGATATGATCAGACACAGATTGGAGAAAAGTTAGGAGTGACTCAATCTTATGTTAGCCGACTTCTAAAGAAGGCAAGAATTAAATTAGAAAAGGAGATGGTAATGTGAACGCAGAAAAGAATTTCAGAAAAATATTGAGAGGGGACGTATATTGGGTTGATTTAAGCCCTCTAAGTGATGTGGTAAAACATATGGAAGGTGGTGTGAGACCTGTTGTTATTGTGAGCAATTCGTATAACAATAAGTATTGTGATCTTCTAAATGTCGTTCCTATGACAACAAAGAAAGATACATTGCCGCAACATAAGTCAGTTATTGTCATGCATAAAAAAGATCCAAGAAAGAGTTATTTGCTCCCAGAAAATACCTGTGTTATACATAAGAATCAATTGCGGAATTTTATCTGCCATTTGGAGCCTCGTTCATTAGACAATGTCAATAAAGCATTGATCATACAATTTGATCTATAGGACGGTGAAACTAAAGGATATGATGAATGAATTAAATCAAACAACGTGCAAAAGATGTGGAAGAAAGTTGAAGAGTGAAAAAGCGATAGAAATAGGGATGGGAGCAACGTGTTGGAAAAAGTATCAGGCAGAAAATAATCATAAAAAATTGTGGAAGGAGAAATAAAATGGACGATTTTATGACAAAAGTTTTTGAAGAATACGAAAAGATATATGGAAAAGGAGCTAAAATGGAAGATGGAGAGACTCAGGTATTTGAACTACAAGACTGTACCATAGTAGTTAGTTTGAGATACGGAGATATGTCTGTACAAATTCTTGGTGATAAACCTATCAAATGTGATTTTGCATCTGGTATGCTCAAAGATTCAGAAAGTGAGGAATAATTATGACATTAAATGACTTAAAAACAGGAATGATAGTTAAAACAAGAAAAGGAGATTCTTATATTGTTATGATGGATTTCCTTGGAGAAGATATAAACATATTGGCTGGTATTTCTGACAATGAAACTATATCAAATAAATGGATAAAGATGTCAGGATATACACAAGACTTGACTTGTCCAAAAGTATCTAATCTGGATATAATGTCTGTATATAGTTCTAACCCCTGCGACATAGACATACCAAAAGGCATTCTTTGGAAACGTGAAGAATACAAAGAAGTGACAATGAAAGAAATCGAAGAAAAATTCGGGTGCAAAGTGAAGATCGTGCAGGAGGAAAACAAATGAAGAAAAAACTATCAAATTTATTGTGTGCAATTTCTATAATAATGCTAGTATGGCTAGGGGCATCTGTAGCAGAAATTGCAGATAAGAATATGTATTCAAAAGATTACAGTGAGTATAATCTTATTATTATGCTTTCAAATCTTGTGGAATAAAGGAGAACATAATGATTAAAAAAAAATGTACGAACGTGTTGTAAAGATTGCAATGAACGAACATATAAATGCCATTCATTTTGTCCAAAGTATATAGAGTTCCAAAAACAGAATGAAGAAAGACGGTAGGAATTATACAAAAGACAAGGAGAACTAAATGACTATTTAGGTGTGAAGTTCAAGGGTTTAAACAGAATATATAGAAAGAAAAGAAAGTAAAAAGTGAAAGACATAAGGATATAAAGCCCTTATGTCTTTTATTCTTTACAAATTGAAAATTTATGTTATAATAAAATTAAAAAACAATTTATCAAAAAAAGGAGGCGGGCAACATAAGATGGCAGATATGTCTAAAATAATGTATAAGTTACAAACTGCCTTAAAACAAAAAGGATATATAATCTATATAAACACTCAACAGTTCTATTCTGTAGAACAAGACAGGCTTATAAAGATTTATATACTAAAACAAGGAAAAGCGGAGTTATTAAGAACAGCTTCTCAAATCAAGGTGATAAATAAACTAAATGAAATCTGGCAGGAGGTAAGAAAGGATGAAGAAAGAAACAAGTAAAGAAAAAGAAGCTAAAAAGCATCTAAACCAAAGACAAATAAGTTTTGTACAGAATTACATGAAAACTAATAACATAACTCATTCTGCAATTGATGCAGGATATAGTCCCAAGACTGCTCATGTACAAGGTTGCAATCTGTTAAAAAACATTAAAATAATGAACTATATCAACGCAATCAATGAGAGATTGGAGTCAGATAAGATAGCAGACATCGAGGAAGTCATGCAGTATCTTACATCCGTGATGCGTGGTGAGAAGAAAGACCAGTTCGACATGGATGCTTCCTTGAGTGACAGGACAAGAGCAGCTGGTGAACTTGCTAAAAGATTAGATGTACGTGCAAGAAATCTTCATGTGGAATGTGCTGTTAATATTATAGACGACATTCCGGATTCCAATGACATTGAGATAGAGGATGATTTAGATGAAGAAAGTAATTAAAGGTAGACCACTTTCAAAGTGCATAGGAAAAGCATTCTATAGTGTTCATAAAGATATTCAATACGGGAGACATACCTACTATGATTTGACTGGTGGTCGTGGTTCTCTGAAATCATCTTTTGTATCAGTTGAAATTATATACAACATGATGAAAAGAGAGAATAAGAATAAACACGCAGTTGTATACAGAAAGGTTGGGGACACACTTGAAACCTCAGTATTTTCTCAGATTGAATGGGCTGTCGATATTTTAGGCGTTTCTCATCTTTGGAAATTGACTAAATCTCCGATGCGAGCAGAATATCTCCCTACTGGACAGAGGATCATATTCAAGGGTTTGGATAAAGCAGCTAAATCAAAGTCAATCAAAGTACCATTTGGATATATAGGCTATCTTTGGTTCGAGGAATTTGACGAATTTGCAGGAGAAGAGGAAATCCGTAAAGTGCAGCAATCTGTCATTCGTGGTGGTGATGATTTCGTTGTATTCAAATCAATGAACCCACCAAAGTCAAGGCAAAACTGGGCTAATGACTATATAGAGAAAGAGAAGTTGAGAAAGGATACGCTTGTTTCTCACACAACATACCTGACATCCCCTATAGAATGGCTTGGACAGCCTTTTATAGATGACGCAGAGTGGCTAAAGATGGTTAATCCTAAAGCGTACGAACATGAGTACCTTGGCATACCTATAGGCAATGGTACTGAAGTATTTGATAATCTTGAAATCAGAAAAATAACAGATGAGGAAATATCAAGCTTTGATAGATTATACAGAGGTGTAGACTGGGGCTGGTTTCCAGATCCATTTCACTACGGTTGTATGCATTATGATTCAGCGAGGATGACTTTATATATCTTTGAAGAGTTCCGGACGAATAAAATGAGGAATAGTGAAACCGGGAAAGTACTTAAAGATAGATTCAATCTTGGAAGATACGATGTAGTCACCTGTGACAGCAGTGAGAATAAATCAGTAGCAGATTATAGAAGTTATGGTATAAATGCACGTCCTGCAGAAAAAGGTCCGGATAGTGTTAGGTATGGGATGAAGTGGTTACAGTCACTTATCAAAATCGTTATAGATCCAGTACGATGCCCGGAAACAGCGGAGGAATTTAAAAAATACGAATACGAATTGGATAAAGATGGCAATCCTACTTCGGTATACCCTGATGCAAATAATCATAGCATAGACATGACAAGATACGCGATGGAGCGTGTTTGGAAAAGGAGGGGAAATTAAAATGGATGAAATTAATGTACTTGGAACTACTTATGTTATCACATACAGGAAGCTAAAAGATGCAGATTATGACGGCTTCTGTGATTATTCAAATCATCATATAGTCATTAGGAAAGATAATTATAATAACTTGGAGGATTTTGATTATACTATGCGAAAGCAATTAAGACATGAGATTATACATGCCTTTTTAGCAGAGAGCGGGTTACAGTCTAATTTTGAACATTCCACACAATTTGGACATGATGAAACAATGGTAGATTGGATAGCAATCCAATTTCCAAAAATATATAAAGTCTATAAGCAACTTAACATTTTGGATTAGTGAAAGGAGAATTTTAAAAATGGCAACAAGAGTAGTCATACCAGGATTCAGAAAGATTGAAACAAGCGGAGGTGGAGAAGGGGGAACAACTAATTATGAAGACTTGACAAATAAGCCATTTATAAACGATGTTCCTTTGGTAGGGAATCTGAATACCGCAGATTTGAAGCTGACAGATTCAACATTGGCAGAAGAAGGAGTACCAGCAGACTCAAAAACAGTTGGTGAAAAATTAAATAACATTGGGTTCGAGACAGGTTCGTGCACGTTAATTTTTGGAAAATTTAATGAGACTGCACCAAATACCTTGTTAGAATCATGCGAAGTTACCGGTATGTATATAAAGGTGGGAAAAATGTGCTTTATCTCTTTATCTGGTGTAAAAATGGAATTTTCACAAACATACAGCACGACCGGTAACGTTATTGTCACCGGTGGGATTCCTTACCCTGCGGCAAATCCTGCTAATGTTCTTGGGTACCTAACAGAGGATACAACTCCATTTGGTACAAAAAACCTTATCACTTATTGGGAAGAAGAATCCAACGCAAGTGCACCACCGCAGTTTGCGGATGTTATAAAAGTTGGTGCAAGTATGATATTTTGTTTGGAAGCTATTTATGAAATTGCAGATTAGGAGGTTATATGATTAAAAAATTATTGAACTTAATTTACGAAGCCATTGGAAAAATGATTGGTTATAAATCAATAACAGATGCTTTTGAAATAGATGGCGCTGGAATATCAGACGAGATGTCGAATGCTTTGGATGTTTGGAAATCCATGTATAAGGATGAAAGTCCTTGGCTTGATGATATTAAAGGCATATATTCATTGGGACTTCCTAAGCAGATATGTCAATCTTTGCAGCAGCAAACACTTTCTGAAATGGAAACATCTGTCACAGAGCCTGGAGTTGAAGATGATATAGAGCAGGATAAGAACGATGAAATTGATACAAGAGCAAAATTCCTGAATGATATCTACCAAAAAAGACTTGTTTCCAAATTGCCGCAATCTTTTGAGAAAGCATTGGCCCTTGGCGGTATGATTATAAAGCCATATATGAACAATGGACAGCTTTACCTTGATTTTAACCAGCAAGGAGAGTTCTATCCAATAACTTTCGATGATGATGGAAATATCATTGACGTTGCGTTTTTTGACCAGTTCACTGCCGGAAAATATGTGTATACAAAAGTAGAAAGACAAACATTTTCGCAAGACAAGAAGGTGGTCGTCGTGGAAAATAAAGCATTTAAAGCACAGATACGAACGTCAGATGATGAAGTAGAGCAGGAACTCGGTCAGGAGATACCTCTATCATCCATTGACAGATGGAATGGTATTAGTGAAGAACCTGTAACTATCGAGAACACTGAGAAGCCATTGTACGGATATTTCAAAGTGCCGCTTGCTAATAACGTCGATATGAAATCTCCGCTTGGAATTTCAATTTTTAGTCCGGCAACAAAACTCATTAGAAAAGCGGATGAACAGTTCAGCCGACTGGATTGGGAATACAAAGGTGGACAGTTAGCCATTGATGTAGACCCAACGGCGGTGACCTATAGTGAGGGGTACTACGGAACAATGACTAACCTCGATGACTTGCAAGACAGATTATATCGTAGATTAGATACTGGTTCAGACGAAACCTATCATGAATGGGCTCCCTCTTTAAGAGATGCGAATTATATCAATGGACTCAACGTTTATACAAATAAAATCGAGGATATGATAGGGTTAGCACGAGGAACATTGTCTCAAGTAGAATCAGAAGCGAGAACAGCTACGGAAATCAAGCTCGTTAAGCAAAGAACCTATATCACAGTTTCAGATCTGCAAAAAGCCTTGGATCAATGCTTGATGGATGTTGTATATGCTATGAATGTGTTCACTGAGTTGTATAATCTTGCACCAGCTGGAGATTACGACACAAACATAGATTGGAAAGACAGCATTTTGACAGATACAGACACAGAACTTGAACATAAGTTGACTTTGCAAAACGCCGGTATCTTGAGCAAAGCAGAAGTTCGTGCTTGGTATACTGGAGAATCTGTAGAAGCAGCACAATTAGAGATTGATAAAATGCAGGAACAAGCACAACAGAACATGATGAATGATTTGTTTAGCTCACCGGAAACCAGTGACAATTCTTTAGAGTCTAATCCTGAAGGAAAAGAGGATACGTCAAATCAGGAAGATCAATCTAATAATGAGGAGTGATGTTAAGTGGCTTTATCAAAGGATGAATTGACGAACATTGCTTTTAGAATTGCAGACCGATTCGAAAAAGTCAATATCTTTTATCTTTCAAAAATGGCGGAACAGATAAAAGATATTGGCAGATTAGATAAAGACAATATGCACAGGTTAGAGCAGATGGCTAAAATGGGGAACAATATTGAGGAAATAAACTTATACCTTTCAAAGCAATCCGGACTAGCTTTGCAAGATATATATAAACTGTATGATAAGAGTGCTGGTGAGATATACAAGGATGTAGCATATCTTTATACGCATAAAGGAATCACTCAACCTGATTTTTCTAAAAACATCGCAATACAAAATTATATCAGTTCTGTGCGAAATCTAACTGCTGGCACATTTGCCAACATAGCAAATACAACAAGCATTGCCAAAGATTATAAGGATGCCATTGATTTAGCTATAGATACTGTAGCCACTGGTATGGATGGATATCAAGATGTTTTAGAAAAGATTGTTCTTGATAAAGCAACGAAAGGAGCACGGGTTCAATATTCAAGCGGACGAACACGAAGATTGGACAGTGCAGCAAGGATGAACATTTTAGAAGGCGTTCGTCAAGTCAATTATGGCATACGATTAGAAGCAGGGAGACAATATGGCGCAGATGGGGTTGAGATTGATGCTCATGGTTTATGTGCAGAAGATCATCTTCCGTACCAAGGAAGACAGTACAGTCTTTCGAAGTACAATGCAATCAATGCAAGTCTACAAAGACATTTTGGAACCTGCAACTGTCAACACGGGATATCATATATCGTTCTTGGTATATCGCCGCCTGCGTATGATGATAAAGAGTTGCAGAAAATAAAAGATTACTCGAACGAGAAAATAAAAGTTGGTGATAAGGAAATAACAAGATACGAAGCAAGTCAAGTTATGCGAAATCTTGAAACAAAAATGAGATACAAACAAGAACAGATTATAGCTTTACAAAAAGCCGGAAAAGATGCAGAAGAACAGAAAAAACAGTTGAGGCGATTGAAACAGTCTTACGGATATACGTCAAAGCAAGCAAATCTTCGTAGACAATGGAACAGAGCAAAGGTTCCAGGCTACGATTTATAGTTATCAACAAGTTATCAACAGAAAATTGTTGATAACTTTTGTTTTGTCAATGAGTTATCAACAATTTTAACCATTTGCTTGTTGATAACTTGACTTATCAACAGGTTATACACAAGTTATCAACAATTTTTTCAAAAAACTCTTTACAAATGTTGATAACTTGTGTATAATATAAAATGTAAATAATCCAAAACCCGGAAAGCGGGTTAAAAATATCATTTTAGATTATAAAGGAGTGCAGAAACATGAAGAATATTTATGAGATTCTTAAATCTTTCGAAATTACGGTTCCGGAGGATAAGAAGGAAGACTTTGATAAGGCCTTGAATGAGAATTACAAGACTATATCCGAAGTCAGTAAGATCCAAGGCAAGTTGGAAAAGGCTGAAGGTGAAAGGGATACTTATAAGACTAAGTATGATACAGACATCAAGCAGCGGGATTCTGATATCAAAGAACTTGAAGCAAAGTTGAAAGATGCCGGAACAGATACTACGAAGCTATCTGACTTGCAAAAACAACTTTCAACGTTGCAGGAAACCTATGACATGGAAAAGTCAAATTACGAAAAGCAGTTAAGTCAACAGGCCTATGAATTTGCAATAAAAGAAAAAGTTGCAGAGTTGAAGTTTTCCTCAAACTCAGCGAAAAAGGCTTTTATAGCAGATGCGTTGAAAGAGGAAATGAAAATGAAAGATGGACAATTGCAGGGATTTGATGACTTCTTGGAATCTTATAAGAAAACGGATGCAGATGCATTCCTGAAAGAGAATACAGAAAAGTCTGGTGAGGATGAACCACCTAAACCGCAATTTAGTGGAAAATCATCTGGTACAGAAACACAGCCGAAAGGTGATGCAGAAAAACCTTCGGTGACATTTTGGTAAAAAGGAGAGATTAAAAAATGGCAGATACACCAAAAACAACAAGAATTGATTCTTTGAATGTATTGCTCGACGGCAGCGACGATGGAAAAATGCTCCTGAAAGAAGCATATGACGGAGTTATTGAGAATGTGCAGAAAGGCACAGTATCGTCTAAGATCAAGAATACTGATTTGAGCGGTGATCCATCCGCAGGTACAGTAGAAGCGAAGAGATTCGTGAATGCAAGTTCCCAGCCATACGGAACTGCTCGTACAGCGGCTAAAGGAACGGCGGTTAAAGGTAGCACCGTAACAGTAGCGATTGATACGAACCGCGAGTTTGTAGAAGAAATTGAAGAGAAGGATATCCGACTGCTTGGTGTAGATGGTTTGGTCGCTAAACGTTCCGCAAACCATGCACAGAGAATGATTGCAGAACTTGATACTGCATTTTTTGCAGAAGGTAAAACTTCAGGAACACAATTCAAACCGGCAAAAGCTGTGACAGATATTAAGGATATTGTTGAATCCGCAATTCTCCAGCTTGAGAAATTGAAAAATAACTATATCGATGGACTTGATCGTTCAATGCTTTCGATCACATTCGATCCGGACACTTATTCAGCGATGAGAATGTACTTGGATACGGTGGTCAATACTAACGTTGACACAACATCCGAAGAGTTCGTGATGTATCATGGTGTGAAGTGTTATAACTCGAACAGACTGCCATCTGGTGTGAAATTCGAGATTATGATGGATGAATCCATCGCACAGCCAATCACGTCTAAACCGTATGCTGCTGAACGTATTCCATTGAGTGAAGCTGTAGCCGTAGAAATGTTCTTCTACTATGGAACGAAAGCTGTGACGCCAGATACCATTTTCTGGTATGATGGAACTCATGCAGAGTCCTAATTGAATAAGGAGGATCTATAATGGAAATTAAGATGCCTGATGGAGCAGTTTTAGTCACTGAAAATCCCGAAGTCATTGATTCCTATATCAACATGATGGGTGGAGAAGCAGTGACAAAAAAGCAGACAAAAAAGTCAGCAACTAAGGTTGCCTCCGCCTCAGAAGCTGAGTAAAAGAAAGGGGATACATCATGAAGTATTTGACGTTTGAAGAATACCAAGATTTAGGCGGGAAATGCTCGAAAGATGTATTCCCTTCCTTACAATTTGATACGGAATCAAAGATGGATTATATCACGTCTGGAAGACTTTCCAAAATGGTTGATGAACTCGAATCCGTCCCAGAGTCTGTTCAAATGCTGGAGGTCAAGCTAATTGATATAGAAAACGCAAGCAGTAATTCAGCTAAACAAGGGCCAGGATTGACATCTTATAGCAATGGGATAGAATCTTTTGGATATGATACAAGCAAAGATTCAGAAGAAATGTTGGCAGAAAAATTTTCAACGCTTATGAAGCAGTATCTATATCCAGAATACCCTGAACTTTTCTACCGAGGGAGGTGGGTGAATCGTGCACGGTACCATAACCCTTCTCAATAAGCTCAAACGAAAAGACTCAACTACCAATACCGATATTTGGTATAAAACCATTTTGACTGATTGTGTTTATAAAAAAACTTCAATCGCAAGTGTAACCGGAAAAACAGTAGGAATGGGTCAGCAATTCACCATTCTTATTCCATTCACCGGGAAGTATCTTCCTTATAAAGATTGGAAGAATCTTGTGGATAAGACAGGATTCTATACCTTATCTCCAAGTGATGTCATCATTCTTGGTATTGTTGAGGAAGATGTGACAGACAAAAATATCATCACGATAAAAAATGACTACGAACCAAATTCATGCGAGATAATGAGCATTGAACAAGTAGATCAGAAACTGTCAGTCAACTTTGAGTTCAGGGTAGGTGGTGTATAGAATGAAAGCTAATATCAATGTGCAAATGAAACCAACAGATAAGATCCTTGGTAGAATCTTTGACGACTCAGCTGGAAGATTTTTAGCCGAAACATGGGGAAAAATCTTAACAAAGTATGCACCATTTGACACCGGAACACTTGCACAGACCTATCAGACTGAACCTTGGCAGTTGACATATGTGCAGAAATACTCAAGATATCAATGGCAAGGAATCAGTAAATCCGGTAAGCCATTGAATCATAGCAAAGAAAAGAATTACCTTGCACAAAGCCATTGGGAAGAAGCCGCAGAACGTGATAGAGCAGGGGAAGTAGCAAATGCGTTGACTGCTTATATCAAGAGGAGAGGTTGATAATGACTAATGTATATAAATGCTTGTCTGAATGGCTTCAGGAATGTCCCGACATGGGGGATTATATCTATTTTAACGTAATTCCTATGGATATTGATTCTTCCTCTGTTAATTCAAATTCTGGAAGCCAGATACTGAATAATTACAATGATGGAACGAAGGAAGTTAGGCTGATGTTCTACATCAATATCATAAAGCCATATGATGATGGCGGTACAAGTGATTTGAACTTGGATGCTATCAACGTATTCGATAAGATAATTTCTTTCATTGAAAGAAAAAATAACAATAATGAATTTCCAGATTTTGGGGAGGATTATATTGTGAATGAAATCGGAGCTACTTATAAGGCTCCTGAGGTATATGTCACTGCAGATAATCCATCAATCGCAAGATATGAAGGTCAATTTTATGTTGAATATTTAGAAAAGAAAAGGAGTGAAATATAATGGCAGACGCAATGAAAAAATTGACAAGAAATCAGTTTATTCCATTTTTAGACGTACAAAAAGACACCACATTTGAAGCTTCTTCTTGGAAAAGAGTAGACTATTCTACGATTTTCGAGCTCACTATGAATGAGCAGGAAGAAGACATGGATTACATTTGCTATGAAAATGCAGTCACGGAAATCAACAGCAACAAGCCGGAACTTCCACAGGAAATCGCAACCTATGAAGGAAATCCTATCTATGATTTCATGGCTAAGGAGTTCTACGAAATGCCAACAGGATCGGATACCAAAGTTCCATTCTTGATGTGCTTTGGTGGAGAGACAAAACGAGCTTGGCGGTGTATAGCAACATTGACATCCAAAGTATTGAATACTGTAGATGGAAAGATCACATTTTCAATAAAAATGGGTGGAGATATTGAAAAGGGAACATATACGATTCAGGACGGAGCTCCTACGTTTGTTCCTACTGAATAATCAATTATAAAGGAGGCAATATAATGGATTATATTTTGAATTTCAAAGGAGAGGAAGTTGAACTTCCTAAATACAGTTTCACCATCGCTAATAAATTGGAAAAGCAGGAAGATATGAATGTCGGAAATGCTTCTTACCAAGAAAAGTGCAAAGGTATGTACAATGCGATAGCAGAAATCCTTGGAAAAGACAAGATCAAAGATCTTATAGGTACATTCATACAATGTGATCCTAATGAGATCAATATTTTGTACCTGAAAGTCCTGGAGGCATATAACACTCCACTAAATGATTTCAATATGCAGAGAACAAATGATATGATTGATAATGCCAATATCGAATCACTAAAAGAACTTTTGGTTACCGCCGAAAAAGCGGCGAAGTTAAAGTTGAATGATTGATCTAAGACAGAAAGGCTTGCCAAGTCACATCAATGTGGCAGGTGAGCCTTATTTATTAGATACAGATTTTAGAAAATGGATTGATATTGGCGAAAAATTAGATAATCCGGAGACAAAAATAGAAGATATTGCGTATGTGATAAAAGGAATCACTGTATTGGACTTATTTAGGTACAGAGAAGAGATTCTAAAAGAAATTGTTGACTTTTATACGAATCCAAATAGCACTCCAAGAGGATCATCATCTGGAAATGAAGTCATTTTGGATTATATAGAAGATGGAGAATATATCGTTGGATCGTTCATGCAGGCTTATAATATTGATTTGACTAGTGTGGATCTTCATTGGCATATGTTTAAAGCATTATTTTTAAGTTTACCAGAAGATACGAAAATAAAGCAAATCATGCAGATGCGTGGGTATAAGAAGGATAATAAATCCTATGAGAGACAATCCGAAGAGTTGAAAAGGGTTTGGAGCTTAAATAAAACAACTACAACCGATATAGACATGGAAGATATAAATGATCTTTTTTATAACACGTAGAAAAAGAGGTGAGATTGGATAATGGCAGATGGAAAAGTAACCATTGAGACCGCGATAGATGATTCAGGTGCAAGCAAAGATCTGAATAAGCTAAAAAAGGAAACTGAATCAAGTGCTAAAGATATTTCTAAAAGTTTTGAATCAGCTAAAAAGAGTACGAAGGAATATATAGATGCACAAAAAGAGAATACAAAGGAGACAAAGAATAATTCGAAAAGCACACAGGATAAAACAAAGTCGCAGCAAAAATCAAATGAAGAAGAGCAAAAGAGTAAAAAAGAGACATCAGGTGCCACCCAAGCGCTCGCTAAGCAGAAAGATGAGTTACAAAAATTAAAAACTGCTTACAATGATTCCTATGTAGCTACTGGAAAGAACAGTGATAAAACTAAGGAATTAGCAGCAAAAATTGAAAAGACAAGTGCATCTATTAAAGAAGAACAGAAAAAATTAGAGGAAGCAGAAAAATCTTCGGAAAAATTCGATAAATCAAACGATGATGTTGCAGATTCATTGGCAAAAGTCGATAAAAAAGCTTCTGAAGCAGGAAGTAAGATAAAAGCATTTGGTGGAAGTTTGTTAAGCGTCACAAAAAAGGCAGCCGGTGTTGCGATAAAAGGAACCGCCGTAGCCATCGGTGCGGTAACCACAGCTATCACAGGAGTGACAGTAGCATCTACAAAAGCCTATGCATCATATGAACAGCTAGTCGGTGGTGTTGACACACTTTTCAAAAAATCAAGTAAAGAATTGCAAAATTACGCGGATATTGCATATAAAACCGCACAGATGTCTGCTAATGATTATATGGAACTCGCCACTTCCTTTAGTGCTTCCTTGATACAAGGTTTAGGTGGAGATACTGCAAAAGCAGCAAAGATCGCAGATAAAGCAATCATTGATATGTCTGATAATGCGAATAAAATGGGTACAGATATTGAACTTATCAAGAACGCTTACCAGGGATTCGCAAAAGGCAACTTTACTATGCTTGATAACCTGAAACTGGGTTATGGTGGTACAAAAGGTGAAATGGCTCGTCTTATCAATGACATGGATATTGTTAATGAAAAGGTAACCATCGGAAAAAAGGGTAACTTTGAACAAATAGCAACATTCGATGTCATGATTGAAGCAATACACAAAGCTCAAGTTCAATTAGGTATCACCGGAACATCTGCTAAAGAAGCCGGAAGTACCATTGAAGGTTCTATCAACATGGCAAAAGCATCTTGGGAGAACTTCTTGACCGCTTTAGGAACAGGAGATGATTCAAGAATAAAAGATACGTTCGATCAGTTAATTTCATCAGTGGAGACAGCCGGATCTAACTTGATTCCACGTGTCCAAATAATTGTTGAAAGATTAGGAGCTGCAATAACAGACTATTTGCCTCCACTTGTTCAAAAGGTCATAACTTACCTTGTAGAAAGTCTCCCGGAAGTCATCAACACAATAACACAGCTTACTGGATCAATAATAGAAGGATTAAGCACTGCAATAAGTGCTAATTTACCCCAGATATTAGAAGCTGCAGGACAGTTGATTCAATTTCTTGTTAATGGACTACTTCAAATGTCCCAGTCTTCGTCTGAGAGTTTATCCTCGTTCATACTGACAATGATACAATTTATTGTTGATACTTTGATAGAAAATGTTCCAACAATACTTACAGGACTTATGAACTTATTTGTTATGTTGATAGGTATGCTCCCCCAAATATTGCCAACAATCGTAGAAGGATTATTGGCACTTATACCACCACTTATAGAAGCAATATTGCAAGCAAGATCAACCTTTATTGAAGGACTTCTTCAAGTTGTCATTGGTATATTGGAAGCCTTGCCTGAAATATTGGATGCAATACTATCTGCCCTTCCCGAAATAATAACTACTATTGTTAACGGATTATTAGAAGAACTACCTTTGATTGTAGAAGCTGGTATCACTCTTCTTATGGGACTTGTAGATGCGATACCTCAGTTCATTGATGTGCTTGTACAGAATCTTCCTACAATCATACAAGCGATTGTTGATGGACTTATAACGGCTTTGCCAGCAATTGTTGACGCAAGCATCACTTTATTCATGGCAATGTTGGATGCATTGCCAGAAATAATAACTGCTCTTGTTGATGCCTTGCCCGAAATCATAGAAACAATTGTAGACACATTGATGGATAATCTTGATGATATACTGGATGCAGGTATGCAGGTATTCAGCATGATTGTTAAAGCAATTCCGAAAGCAATTCCAAAATTGTTGATTGCAGTTCCTAAAATCGTTGTCGCTATTGTAAAGGGATTGACAAAGCTTTTGCCAAAAATGATAAAAGCTGGATTCGATCTCATTGTGGCATTGTTTAAGAATATTCCAGGGATGCTTGTTGAGCTTGGAAAAGGTGTTGTAAGCATTGTCACCGGAATTATTGGATTTTTCAAAGATCATGCAGGTGATTTTGTGAATGTTGGAAAAGATTTGATAAAAGGAATCGGCGATGGTTTTGCAGATGCATTTTCCTATATTGGAGACAAAGCAAAGAGTGCTGGAGATTGGGTTGTTGGCAAGTTCAAAGGATTATTTGGAATACACTCACCATCCAAAGTAATGAAAGATCAAGTCGGAAAGTACGTCGCTGAAGGAATCGTGGTTGGATATGAAGATGTAGACCCATTCGGACAGATACAGCGTGATTTAGATGCTGGCATATCCAAACTAACACTTTCTGCACAAAATGAAGTTGTAGCTAATACAAATATAGCTAAAAGTGGTTTGACAGCTTCTATGGTTGAAGCAATCAAGAAATCCAATCTTGGCATATACGTTGGAGAAAAACAATTTGGAAGACTTGTAGAAAGGGGGTTGGCGAGCTTATGATCGTGAACCGGTTATCTTATGTCAATAGCGAAAATAAGGAAATAAACTTGTTGGACGGAAATATTCGCGCACTAAAAACTAGTGATATTTTTAGCCATGAGTGGGAAAAGAAAGAAACTTCAAATAATTTGGTATCTTCTTTCCAGATGCAGGATGTCCCAAAAACACTTGATCTTGTGTGCAAAGCTCCAACGAAGGAAGAAGCTAACAAAAGTCTCGAACAATTATATAGAGCATATGAGAAGGATTTAATTGACGAAAAAGATGGGCTACTGTACTTTGGTGACTACTACCTAAAATGCTCCATCAATAAAGAGTCTTATGCTGAATGGGATGCGTACAGAAAGATACAAAGAGTTCAATTAGGTCTCACAAGTAGGACTGGTTTGTGGTATAAAGATGTATCCAAAGTTTTCGGAATTAGAGAATCCTCTGCATCTGATGGAAAAGATTACCCTTATGATTTTCCTTATAACTATGCCGACGATGCAATGAAGAATAGAATAAAAACGGACGCAATAAGCGATACAGATTTCAAGCTGGAGATATCAGGTATAGCAAGCAATCCAACAATAAGAATCGGCGGTCATACTTATAGAGTTTTTGCAGATGTAGGTGTAGGTGAATCAATAATCATTGATTCACGTGAAAAGACTGTGCTGAAAAAAGACAAATACGGCATTTCAACAAATATCTTTTATATGCGCGACAAAGATCACTATATTTTTAGAAAGCTGCGAACGCGTGACGGTATAACCTCTGTTGAATTTGAAGAACCACTCGTTTTTAAATTGACAACTTATGTAGAAAGGAGCAGGCCACTTTGGATCTAATATATACTGACGCGGCTAAAAAAGATTTAGGCGTTATAAAAAATTATACGTTAGATATGGCATACGGAAAAGATGAAAACTCATTTGAATTGGTCGTCCCATTAACAAAAAATGTGCTAGAGTATGATTCTATCGTGTACATCGATGGAACAGAATATGGAGGGTTTATTGACGAAAGAGTTGTATCTACAAAATCAAGCACAATAACTTATAAAGGAAGGACGATGCATGGCTTCTTAAATAGCTATGTGATTTATCCAATTAGCGCCGACGGATACCGAACAGTCACTGGGAATGCTAAGGAAATTTTTGAGCAACTAATCGAACCTTTTGGTATTTCAGACTATTTTGAAATTGAGGATACAACACTATATATCCCATCGCATAAATTCAGATATCAGTATATATATGATGGTTTTGTCAAAATGCTTTCGACGATCAGGGCTAAGATTGTTCTGATGTGGCATAATGGAAAGATAAAAGTTGAGATGAAAACAGTTAGCAATTACTTGAATGAGCGTGAATTAAATTCTTCTCAACTACTTTTTACAGTTGGAAATAAGAAAAACTGCGTGAACCATCTTTTATGTCTTGGGCAAGGACAACTGAAAGACAGAAAAGTCATTAGCTTATACACTGATGATAACGGGGTGATCCAACAATATTTATTCAATGATCCTCCTTATGAAGATGCTGACTATATTCTTGATGAGGCTAACCAAGTTCTTACAGGAAAGGATGAGATTTGCCAGATATATGACTACCCAGATGCAGAACCTGTTGAAAAATATAGAGAGCTTCCTGACATGCCGGATAATTGGTTTGACACATATGAACAGTATTATAAGCTAGAAAATGGAAGTTATACTCAAAATGAGACTATATATGAAGATTTTTACCAGCAGCTTACATCTCAACCGGCAGATTGGGCTTCAAATTACTCAGATTATTACACGTTGGAAGAAAATTCAGCTGGTGTGTGGGAATATGTCAATGTATCAGCAGACCTGATTGATGACTATGCGTTATTGACAACAGAACCTCCAAATTGGGTTACAACCTATGCAAGTTACTTTGAGTTAGACGGAGATAATTATATTCAAGCCGTTGGTGTGACTACGTCGAATCACCCCGAAAAAATCGTTTATCGACCAAATGATTGGAAGGATAATTATTCAAGTTACTATTATCAATTCAATGACGGAACTCAAATTGTATATAAATCCGCAGAAGGTATATCAAAAGATAGATATGAGGGGCAGACGCATAAACCGAGTGACTGGAATACAAACTGGGATTCCTATTATGTGCTTACAATGTATGGACAGTATCAGCAATTAGGAAAACTTGAATACTACACAAGGAAATATAGTAAAGATAAAGGTCAGCATCCAAATTGGATAAAAAATCAATTCTATACGAAATTTACGGATACTTTTGCACCTGACTTTTATAAAAAAACGTATTATAAAATGGTAGATAAAACTGTATCACCAAAGTTTGAGCAAAATAAATACTACTATGCAACAAAAGCAAACTATCCAAATTTTTCAACACTACATGACGATAAAGGAGTGTATCGACTCGAAGAAAGAAGAAGTTATCCAACCTATGAACAAGGTTCATATTTTGAAAAAACGATAGATAATTTTGAAACGCTCGTTCAAGGTGGTATAGAACACTTGACAGAATTGAATAAATCATTTACAATTGAATTAAATACAAATGCAGAATTATCATACGACATTGGAGATATTATGGGAGCAAAAGAAGAAATAACAAATACAGAAGCATGGCAAGCAGTGACAAAAAAAATTATAACAATAGACAACGATAATGTGGAAGTTGAGTATGAGGTGTAGTGATTATGGCAGAAAGAATAGTTACAGGAAGAACAGGTGAAGCTCATGTGACTTCGCAGGATGACAGGACTTTATCAGGATCAATAATTGGTAGGAATGATTTTTACAAATTACCCTGGGGGGATAATCTTGATTTAGAGTGGCTGGGTGACTACAAAGCGAAGCTAAGAACTGGAGTTGGAATATTCCAAGGCATTCAGTTCATAGTGGATGCACCCATAGAATTAACATTTGATGTTTGCGGCTATGGCGAAAGTAGAATTGACGCAATCATTGCGGAATACAACAAAGATACAGTTTCCGGTATTGAAAGTATTGAGATAAAAGTTAAAAAAGGCACTATTAAGAATAAAGCAGAAGATGCAGCGTATCCTTATTTGACACGATCAAATATCTGGGACGGCGATGGTACAGTTTATCAGCAGCCACTATACTATTTAAAATTCGTCAACGGCGAACTCGATGCAAAGAGTACAGAGATAGAAGGCGTTCATTTAGATATTGGCTATGCAGAACACATGGAGAGTACTGATAATCCGCACAATGTCACTAAATTCCAGCTGGGGCTTGAAAACGTCGACAACATCCCAGATGCTGAAAAAAGCGTAAAATCATCTGCAACTGCCGTCAAGCTTAAGTACCCCTTTACGCTTTCTTTTACCGGAGATCTCAAAGGAAGCGCAAAGATTGATGGATATAATGATGTTGAATTAAGTGCAGAGTTCAAAGGAGGACAATTGCTGCCGTTCACTTATACAACATGGAAGACGCCAGATATTTTGACCCGAAACAAATTTTACGAACTTATACCAAATTGGTATAATAAACAAGGCGATATTATACCATCAGAAAATGCAATATCTTCCGGATATGCTTTTTTATACACTTCCGGAAATTTTTGCAAAATTGAATTGAGGATCAATCCTAATTTCAAAGATGCTGAAAATCCTCAAATTGTAGATCTGTTAAGCTTCAGCAAGTTAGATTTTAATTTATCCGCATTGTATCCTATAGTGATGGATTATGATACAGCTTTATCGTCGACATCCCTTCCACTATACAATGCAAAAGCTCACTTGGAATATGTTTATGATTGCGAGCTCAATTATCCAAAAAAAGGAAGCAAGATGATATCAAAAAAAGACATTCCAATTGGATTGATGGCAAAAGAATTTGACACCTATGGAAATATTTTATCGGCACAACTTGTGTCAGATGGTACTTCATTTGTGTCAAGTTTTAATGTTGCCAATGACTGGGAACCTGCAATAGTGGCGGCGAAAAATGGTGTAATTGCACCATCTTGGGTATTCATCGAGTTGACATTCCCTTGCAAGCCTATTGGTGGAAAAGATGGTCCAGAAAATTATGTCAAAATTGACGCAATAGAAATAAGTCAAAATGCTCAAACAATGTATTCAAAGGAGGCGAATTAGATGGGTTTAGTTTCAGACAAAAACTATACAACTTCAGACGCAATTTATAACTTAGTTGAAGCAAATCCAAACATGACATATGAAGAATATGTTAGGTCAAAAGTCGCGTGGTATAAGAGTGTTTTTGGTGATGCGAAGTATGATGTAGATTCAAATAATTATCCTTGCATTATACTTCCTTGGTTAAGTGGTTCTTACGACGGCGCATTTGATTTATGTATAAGATTCTGTCAAACTGATGATGCGCTTTTATCACAAAACTGTACATCATCCGGAACATTTATCGAATTTGGCTTGTACGAACAAGCGACAAAAAAGTTTACTGGCAGAAGTCCTGCTCAATATTTCAGCGGTGGACGTGCTTTTCCAACACTTATCGCATCAACTTACGCTGCATATTATAAAGTCAACACCTATGGACTTGACAAAAAAGTCATAAGCCTTGGTGAATTTTCAAACCACACCGTCAATCCGACGTCAATTCCTATGAATTGCATGGTTGCGGAATTCAAAAGATTGAGCGATGATTCTGCGGTTAATGTGACGTTATTTCTTCCAGATTTAGCGTCGTATCAAACAAATAAATACGATTCAAGTCCGATTGAACTGTATTATGAATTGGACGGCGTGGTAAAGAATACGAAGATATACACATGGGGATTGACGCAGTCGCCGACGTGTGTATCGTTGTATCAGCTGAATGACGGATTTATTTATTCCGATTCGTTATTTTGTTGTTTTCCACACGATCAACCTATATTACAGCCGCTAACGATATTTGCCTACGATGATACGGTCAACGGCGATACGTGGAACAAAAAATGTATTACCATTGGAGATAAGCAATTTTCAATCAAATGTGCGATGGATAACAAGCGGCCGAATGGGAATCAAAACATCACGCTTGCATTGTTAGATGACTAGTTATCGACAAAAAGGAGAATGATTAAGATGGTTAATCTATTTGCATGGGCTTCCATCGGAGAGAATGGAAAAGCTACGGGAGGAAAAAAAGGAGATCAAAATGGCAAAGAAGTCAAAGTAGCACCATACTACGAATTTGGTCAAACTTGGGTTATTCGGTTTAGAAGTAATTCAAGAGGAAAGAAAGCAGGAAAAGCGGCTAAACTTTTAGCCAACAATGATAATATCGGCTATAATCAGAATGACAGGATATCCCTTTATTCAGAGTGTGAAAGAGTAGGATGGGACATGAACAGAATAAACGAGATTAAAAAATGCAACTGTGACTGCTCCTTGCTTGCAGTATGTGCAATCAATTTTGCGTATGGCAAGAAGAAATTGGGATCGGGATATACCACTCATATCTTACCATCTATTTGCACATCCTGCAGCAAGAATTTTAAACGTGCAGATAATTCTTTAAAAACAAAGAAATTTAAGAAAGGGGATATGGTCGGAAAAACCGGCCATGTAATCATCAATGTTTGAAGCCATTATAACATCTGTCCTGACTGGTGGGCTGACTCTTCTTGGAGTCATCTATACCGTACGAAAGCAACACGATGTTACTGTTGAAGAATTGAAGTTTGAAATACGAACGATAAAAAAAGATATAAAAGATCTTGAAGAAAAGCAAGATAAACATAATCAGGTGGTTGAAAGAGTATACGAATTGGAGAAAGTAGCTGAAGTTTTAGAAGAAAGACAAAAAACAGCAAACCGTAGAATTGATGATTTAGAAAGAAAGGATGATTGAATATGAGTTTTAAATTAAATGACAAGGTTTACAATTTCCTAAAATGGCTGGCAATGATTGTGATGCCTGCACTTGGATCCTTATACTTTGGACTTTCCGGAATATGGGGATTCCCGTATGCAGAACAAATCGTTGGAACGATAACTCTTGTAGATACGTTCCTTGGTGCTTTACTTGGTATTAGCACCGCCCAGTATAATAGAAAGAAGTGAACAAAATGGACGGAGACAAATTGGCATTAGAACTGTTAAGAGAACTGAAAGCTACGTGCAAAAGATGGTTTATTTTGTTCATTATAACACTAGTTTTGCTATTCGCTACTAACTTGGTATGGTTGTATGCTTGGAATCTTCCAACTGAGACATCAACAGAATCATATGATATTGATTCAGAAGATAATGGAAACGCAGTTTATAATAATTCAGGAGAGGTGAATCTGAATGGCAAGAATTAAAGTCGTGAAAACAACAACAAAAAGAGGAAGGAGAAGCCGTCCAACAAACCCAAGACCAAAGAGAGGTAGAAGAAGATGATCATATCTGATTTCACCACAGATGAACTGGACTTTTTCCGGAAAAGCTGTAATTTTGTTAATTTTGAAAAACAAATCTTTGAACGAAGAGCAGAAGGTATTTCATTGCAACAAATTGCAGAAGATCTGGATATTTCCTATGATTACGCAAGATATCTAAGTCGAAAGGTTAATAAAAAGATAATCAAAGTGATATAATACAAAAATAACACAATCTTTACATTGAGGTTGTGTTATTTTTATTTTATAATTTGTTTATAAAATATTTATTAAATAAAGGAGGGAAATATATGAAATTGAAGAATATTTTAAATGATTCAGAAATTCAAGATATTCCTATCCTGTATGTTTTAAGAGTGATAACCGCCGTCCAGAAGGAGATTATAAATGAAGAATCCAGTGCTATTTGTACGAGGTTATCTGAACGTTATGAACGAGTTAAGGAGTGATTTATATGTTTCAGAGTCCGTACGCAAGTTTGATGCCGCAGAATCAATTTTATCCACAAAGTATGAACAATCAACAGATCATGCCACAAGAACAGCCACAAAATCTCATAAGAGTAAATGGTATTGATGGAGCAAAAGTATATCAAATGCCTGCCAATTCTACCGTTTCCTTATTTGATGCAAATGATGATATAATGTATATCAAGAATACAGATGGTGCAGGATTTCCAAGCATAAGAGTTTTTAAATTTGAGGAAGTTAAGGAAACTACAAAGAACGAAGAAAAACAAGACTATATAAGCAGGGAAGAATTTGAAGAATTTAGAAAGGAGCTGATGAACAATGGCAAGCAGTCTATTTCCAGGTCAAAATCAAACCTCACAGATAAATCCTCAAGTAATTAGTCAGGCAAAATCTATGATGAAGAATATGAATCAAATGAGAGGAATTATGGGTATGCTAAGTGGAAAGGGAATGAACCCAGAACAAGCAGTTAGATCCATATGCAAAGAAAGAGGCATAGACGTTGATGCGTTTATGTCTCAGCTAAAATAAAAGGAATTTGCAAATTCAAATAAATATTAAATCGAAAGGAGGATACTACTATGACAGATGGAGTATCTTTGGCAGACATTGCCGCAGTAACAGACAAAAATGATGGAATGTTTGATGGCGGTGCAGGTGGCGGAATGTGGATTTTCGCTCTTTTAATCCTTTTGCTTATTGGCGGAGGTGGTTTCTTTGGTGGAAACAGAAATGTAAACGGAGAACCAGTCACAGAAGCAGGTCTTTGCAACGCAATGAACTTCAATAACTTGGAGAACGCAGTAGGTAGACTGAGTGATAATGTTCAGCATGATTATCAAGGATTACAGAACGGATTGAGCAATCTTGGATATGAAACCTTGAGAAACTTCAATACAGTTCAACAGCAGGTAGCTGATTGTTGTTGCACAACACAGAGAGCCATTGATGGTGTGAATTATAATGGTGCGATCAACACCGCTGCAATCAATGCTAATACAACGGCACAGACACAGAAGATTCTTGATGCAATGGCACAGAATAAGATTGAAAGCCTACAGGCTCAGGTGAACCAGCTTCAGCTTCAGTCCGCTATGTGTGGGGTTGTTAGATATCCGAATGCTACCACTTATACAAGCGGTATGAGTCCATTTTGGAATCAGTCTTGTTGCAACAATGGTTGCAACATCTAAGTCATTTTCAGACAAGGTCTTAAATTATTAGGGGAATGCCTTGTCGGTATTCCCTTTTATTATTGGAAAGGAGATAATAATATGAGTTGTAAATCAGGAATTTATGTAGTTAATACTACAACAGGAACATCTATTGGCATTGGTGGAACTTATGTACCATCTACTGTTATAAGAAGATACGGAAAATATTGTCAGTTAGGCGGAAATGGGGTATCTATTGGAAATTGTTCAGGAGGTGCTGGATATTATGATGTGGATGCTTCTGTATCTGTAGTAGCATCTGCCGCAGGAAATGTTACCGCCACTCTCTATAAAGATGGTGCTCCGGTTCAAGGTGCAACTGCTATTGTAACTGCAACAGCCGCAGGTCAAATAATCACGCTTCCATTATCTGCTTTAGTAAGATTGAACTGTGATTGTGATACTGCTAACCTCACGATCGTCATTGGCGGGCAAGTAGTGACATCGCAGAACTTGGCATTTGTAGTTGAGAAAATTTAATTGCATCTGAAATACTGCCGAAGGTTTCTATCTTCGGCATTTAATTGAATAAGGAGTGATAATCATGACAAAAATTAAAAAGTTAGCAGAACATATTGAGGAAGAAATCTGTGGAGCAAAAGACTATGCTGAAAAGTATGTTGAGTGCAAAGCAAAAGGCGATGTGCAATGGGCTAATCGTTATAAAGAAATGGCAAATGATGAATTGAAACACGCTGGATATCTTCATGACAAGGCAATACAGGAAATAGAAGAAATTTCTACCGTATTCAAACCAACAGAAGAAATGGAAGAAAAATGGGAAAAATGTCATAAAAAATATGTCGAGCAAACCGCTTGGATAAAGCAGATGCTTGCGATGTAGAGGTGATCATATGACTTTTCAGGAAAGCATTCCGGTGGCAAAGGAATTAGCAGAAAATGAACTCAAAAAGCACTTTGATGTTGATGCTTTTATTCTTTTAGCTTTGATTGATAAAATGAATATTGATCTTGTTCCTGAAAGCAATGTGGATGAAACTATAACGGATATTCAAGGTTTGTTTGTTTCCTATATGAGGAATCGAACGAAAGAAAATCTTGAAATTCTACTTTCCACAATCCGGAAAATGCTATCTGAATTATATATGACTTGTAATTTAGAAGAAAAGGAAATATTCAAAAAGCATCTTGAAACATTGCAAAATATAACACAACCAAATATCATTTAATGTATAAGGGAGATTTATTTCTCCCTTATTTTTTTTTGAAAGTCACTTGCATCTTCTATTTATATGTGTTACAATATAATTACATTAAAGGAAAGGATGTGTTGAATATGTTTATAAGCGTTAAAGATTTAACTTATAATATTGACACTACAATAAAATATGTAAAGGAAGCAAAAGAATATCACTCATGTAGTGAAGAGGAGTATAATCAGTATTTAGAAAAAATGTATAAGAAGTTGGATAACATGCTTGAAAAATTGAAACAGATTTCTTGCAACAAAAAGCTAATAAGCAGATATGAAAAGAAAGTGGAGGAAATAAAAAATGATTAGAATACATATAGGAGAGCCTGATAATCTCTCCAACAATATACTTGTTAAAAAATCTGCATTCGTAAGTTTTGACTATAACCCAGATATTGTTTCCTTTATTAAGAAGATGGGAACAAGAGTTTATAATCCGGACAATCATACATGGGAAATGCCAATCAATAACATCATTTCCCTCTGCAATAAATTTGAAAATAAAGACATTCAAATTTCCGGGATATATGAGGATCTGCATAAACATGAATTTGAGATTGATATACCAAAAGGTTTTGAATTTAAAACAAAGCCATTTGCACACCAGATTGACGGAGTTAGATTTGGTTTGAATAAAAAGAAGTTCTTGCTCTGTGATGATCAAGGACTTGGAAAGACAAAGCAGATTATAGATTTTGTTGGTTGCCTCGAAAAAACAGATACTATAAATAAAGTCCTCATTGTGTGTGGAGTAAATTCACTGAAATATAACTGGCAATCTGAAATCAAAATTCACTCAAACGAGGAAGGATGGGTTCTTGGCACACGTTTTAGAAAAACAACTGGAAAAGCTTATGAGGGAAGTACAAAAAATAAACTCGAAGATTTAGATAATCTTCCAGATTGCAGATACATCATTACTAATATTGAAACATTAAGAGCTGGGGCTGAAAAGATAAGCAAAACCAAATATCATTTCCCTATTGCTGAAAAATTACAGGAACTTTGCAAAAATGGAACAATATCAGTAATTGCATTTGATGAATGTCACAAATCAAAAGAACCTACTTCTTTACAAAGTAGAGCAATGATAAATTTAACTGCAAAATATATGATTGCTATGAGTGGAACACCCCTTATGAACAATCCACTTGATTTATACTTCCCAATGAAGTGGTTAGGATATGAGAATCATTCATTTTATCAGTTCAAACAGCATTACTGCACATTAGGCGGCTGGGGTGGTTCACAGGTTGTTGGATATAAGAATTTGGAAGAAATTAGAGCAATGATGGATAGCATTATGCTGAGAAGATTAAAGACAGAAGTTCTTGACTTGCCGGAAAAGATAAGAAAGATTGAATATGTGGACATGACACCGAAGCAGAATCAGATATATAAGGAAGTATATATGGGAGTTATGAATGAATTGCAGAAGATTAAATTCTCAAATAACCCGCTTTCTATGATGATTCGACTTCGGCAGGCAACTGGCTGGACTGGTATCTTATCCAGTACAGTTCAAGAATCTGCTAAAATGGATAGAATGATGGAGCTTGTTTCAGAGATCGTTACAAGCGGACAAAAAGCCATTGTTTTTAGTAACTGGGAATCCATTACCTCTGTTGTGAAGGAAAAATTGAGAGCTTATCATCCTGCTTATATCACAGGAGCCACAAAAGCAGATGAACGTATGAGAGAAGTTGATAGATTTCAGAATGACGATAAATGCAAAGTGATTATAGGAACAATTGGAGCAATGGGTACTGGACTTACATTGACAGCCGCTCAAAATGTTATATTCTTAGATTCACCTTGGAACATGGCACTAAAAGCACAAGCAGAAGATAGAGCTCACAGAATTGGAACAAAGGGAACAGTCAACATCATAACGCTTGTATGCAAAAATACTATAGATGAACGTATAGAAGAACTAGTTGAGAAAAAAGGACAGATATCAGATGCACTTGTAGATGGGAAGATCAGTATCGAAGATATAAACTATCTTCTTTCATAAAATATAAAATTCCTGCATCAATTGTATGTAGGAATTTTTTTTGAAAAAGTTTACATAAAAGTATTGACATAATCATTTTTATGTGTTACAATATACACATAATAAAGAAAGGAACCACAAGAAGTGGTAAGGTAAAAGATTATGTTAGAAACAAATAAGAGCTACGAAATGAAAGAATGGTTTGCAAATAAATTTGCAAAGGAAAACGGATTTGATATGTGTAGTGGATGGTTAGTAGCCATCATGAAAGAAAGTGAAAAAGCAGTATATGCAATGGTTCAGGTATGTGGAGCAAGCAGAAAATGCACATGGATCCCAAAATCTTGTTTGGAATCTTATGAAGTTGGAAATGACGGGTTTGCAAATCATTTTGAAACTGCATTTGAAGAAGATTATAACAAGTGCGTTGAGATCTTCGAAAACCATTGTTTCATGTATGATTTAGTATAATTTTCTACATAATTGAAAGGAGGTGATACAGTTTGCAGGAAAAATTTTCAACAGCCAGAGCGGCGCAGATACTTGATATTTCTACCAACACGTTGAAGCGTTGGTATAAATGGTATCATTCTGATGATTACCAAAAACCAGTAGGCTTAAAATTGCCTGAACCGGAAATATCCGGAAATGGTACCATGTTCTTCACGATGGAACAAGTGCAGGAACTGCATAAGTTCCAAATGGATCTCCGGACTATTTATAGAGGCGCTATGGCGGAATTTAATGCCGCCTATCAATGGGGGCAACGTGGGTCTAAAATCTTGAATGTTGGAAAACAGTTCAAAAAGAAAATGGAGGATAATAATGAGTAGAAGAGATGGAAATTCTGGATTCGATCTGTCTAAAATTATAGACGAGTACAAAGAATCCAAGGATAGAGAAAATTCCTTGAAAAAGGCAAATGACGATATGGGGAAAGATATCAAGAAGTATATGCTTGATCACGAAATGACGAAAGCAAGTGGCGACAAGTACACCGTCACAATGTCTAAAACTGTCAAGAAAAAACTGAATGAAGAATTGGCAATTGAGATTATCAAAGAAAATCTTGACGGTGCACTCCTTGCTTCAGTAATTAAGCAGAAAGAATACATTGACGAAGATGCATTGGAGAAATTAGTATACAATGGCAATTTTGATATCACAAAATTGGCAAAAGCAGAAATTTCTACACCGATGTACACTCTTCGGACAGGAGTTAAAAAATGAGGTGATTTATAATGAAATGTCCAAAATGTGGGAGTGAAGATGTAACCACTTCCGTTAATACCTACACAAAATCAAAGAGAAGAAGTTTTCTGTGGAATCTTTTAATGATTCTACTAACTGGAGGACTTTGGATTCTCTGGATGTGCGTACGAGCAAGAAAAGAAAAAGTAATTAAAAAGAAATATCACATCTGCCAAAATTGTGGTAGATGTTGGTAAATAAAAAAATAATGGAGGTAACTTATTATGATGAAATGTAAATGGGCAGGAGACCCAGAGGACGAATACTGCAAAAACTGTGATGGAGTAACAATGGACGTAGACGGCAATTCTATTTCTTGCGAAGAATGTGCTGGATATGAAGCTGGTATGGAAGAAATAGGCAGTGAGCCTGATATGAATGAACCTATCCCAGATAAGGTAGAAGAATCATTGTCAATTGAAGAATCAAAGAATAATAACACAGTGAAAAACGAAAAACCCGCCGAGAAACCGGTTAAAAAGAAAAAGCCTATCAACAATACACCTGATGAGGAAAAACCGCTTAAAACAAAAGATAACAAGGTTACAAAGGTAAAAGAAGAAAAGAAAGCGGTAGAAAAAACAACACGGGACGAAACTGGGCAAGTTAAAGTTCTCTCAATGCGATACACATCCGGATCAACTATCAAACGCGGCGATAATTATTTCAAGTTCATTGCTGAGGAAGAATGGGATGTATCACAGGTGGCTAATGTTGATGACGTGAGAGAACAGCTCTGGGCGAAGTTGAATGGCGAAGTAGATCAGCAGATTGAAGAGTTACAAAATTTATAATTTAAGTCTTGTAATTTAAAAAATCTTGTGTTATAATATAGTTGCGGATAAGAAATAATGAATTTAATAAAAATAACGATAATCCTTGTTATATGTGGGTGTACCTTTGTACACAACCAAACTATATTTCTTGTCCGCAACTTGAAATTTTAGAGGTACACCGACATATAGCAAGGATTTTTTGTTCAGGAGGCTTTATGTCAGTTATAAGAGTGGAAAAAACAAAAAACTATACCGTAATGAGCAACTATCATTTCAAGGAAAAAGATATGTCATTGAAAGCAAAAGGATTATTGTCTTTGATGCTATCTCTTCCTGATAATTGGGATTATTCAATTGCTGGACTTGTTGCAATATGCAAAGAAAACGAAACTGCTATTAAATCTGCATTAAAAGAACTGCAAAACTTCGGATATGTTAAGATTGAAAAAATAATGCCAGGGAATACAAGATCCGGTAGAATTGAATACGTTTATAATATTTATGAAAAACCAAAACAAGAGGGTAAAAAACAAGAGGTAGAAAATCTACCTGTAGAAATTCAACGTGTAGAAAATCACATACAATTAAATACTAATAAATTAAATACTAATAAATTAAATACTAAAGAAAAGAAAAAAAATAATACAAAAAAAGATTTTTCAAGCCTTGTTATAGAAACCTGTCTAAAGAATGATATAGAAGATGATACAAGTATAGAATTGATTGAACTGTTTTTAGCTGAAATGAAAATCAAAACAAAAGGATCCATAGAAGCTAATATAGCAAAGATAGCAGGTAAATCAAGAGAAGTTATAGAAAAATGCTTAAAAACAAGCTATGAAAGAAACTATAAATATATAACGCCACCGGAATGGCTACAGAGCAAAAACACTTCGTATAATGGAAATGGTAAATGTTCAAACGAACTAGCATGGAGAACACACGAAGAAATGGAAGAATCTGAAAAGAAAAGACAAGAATTTTTTGAAAAAGTAAAAAACAATGATCCATCAATACATCATTTTTAGAAAGGAGAATATAAAATGGCATATAAAGGAGCATATAAAGCTAAAGATGAGAAATACTTGAAAGAATTGGTTTTGGGGTGTATAACTGATGAGCCTACAAGACTCAGTTCAACTAAATTAGCTTCTTACCTTGGTTTAAACGCGAGAGACGTTCGTCTATTGGTGCAGAAGTTAAGAGATGACGGATATCCAATATGTGCTACGCCGGAGCAGGGGTACTGGATAGCAAGAACAAGCTGGGATATGAATGATACAATGATTAAGCTAAAATCACATATAGATAATAGCATAGTCACTTACAACGCACTTGTTCAATGCCAAAATGTTTTAAAGCGAAAGGAAGGAAATAATGAATATACAGAGTTGCTGGTATAATAGAATATGCACAGAACAATGTTCAAAAAACTGCATAAGATATAAGCTGATGTATTCATTATTCAAGCAATCTAATCTCCCAGAGGCTTTGTGGCATTATAAAGAACTTGTTTGTCATGAAAAAGATTTACAAGTTTATAAGCAACTACAAGCAAAATCAGACACGATTTTGAATTTTATTGAGGCAGGCAATAATTTATACATCTATTCAGAAAACTGTGGAAATGGCAAGACAACCTGGGCTATTAGATTGATGTATTCATATTTTGACAAGATATGGCATAAGAGTTGTTTTGACTGCAAAGCATTATTTGTTAGTGTTCCTAAATTTCTGTATAATTGCAAGCGTTCAATTTCTCAGAATGTAAAAGGCTTTGAAGAATTATGTAATCTCATAAGTGAGGTTGACTTGGTTATATGGGATGATATAGGAGAAATGAAAGCAAGTGACTATGAACATCAAATATTATTCCAATATATTGATGACAGAATAAATTCAAATAAAAGCAATATATACACAAGCAACAAGAACAAGGAACAGCTTGAAGATGTGCTGGGTGTAAGACTTGCAAGCAGAATTTATAATTGTTCTGAATGTGTAGAATTTATAGAAGAAGATAAGAGAGGTAAATATTAGTGGTAGAGCTGCAAATTATAAATAAGATTCTAAAAGATAAAAATACTTCTCTTTTGGATTCAAACAATATAACAAGAGAGTACTTTAATCAGTATCAGGAAGAATACGATTACATAATGGATCACAAGCAAGAATATGGAAATGTTCCAGATCTTGAGACATTCATTGCAAAGTTCCAAGATTTTGATGTAGTCAATGTTTCCGAGAGTACAGAATATCTTGTTGATACATTTAGGGAAGAATACTTGTATTCTCAATCAGTCCCAGTGCTAACAAAGATGGCAGAACTTCTACAAACAGACGCATATTCAGCAGTAGATTATCTGAAAGCACAGTTACCAGAGTTAAAGATAGCCGGAGCGGTAAAAGGAACAGATATTATCTCACAAGCAATAGAAAGACTGGAAGAGTGGAAAGAAACAAAAGAAAATCAAGACTCACATTTTATAGCTAGCGGATTTGAGGAGATAGATGAAGATCTCGGTGGCTGGCACAAAGGAGAGGAACTTGTAGTTTTATTCGCAAGAACCGGTCAAGGAAAATCCTGGGTGCTTATAAAGATGCTGGAACACGCATGGAAAGTATATCATGCAAGAGTAGGATTGTTAGAACCTGAAATGTCCGCAAGTAAAACAGGATATAGATTCGATACTGTTCATCAGCATATTTCTTCACAAGCTCTATATCGTGGAGAAGATGTGCAAGGATATGAGAAGTATATCCAGAAATTATCTTCCGAAGATGTTCCTTTCTACGTCGCACATCCAAGAGATTTCCAAAAAAGTGTGACGGTGTCCAAATTAAGAAGTTGGTGCGGATCAAATAAGCTGGATATGCTTGCCATTGATGGTATATCTTATTTGCAGGACGAGCGTGGAAAACGTGGAGACAACAAGACGACACAGCTGACTAATATATCCGAAGATTTAATGCAATTAAGCATTGATCTAAACATCCCAATACTGGTTGTTGTGCAGTCCAATCGAGAGGGGACAATGAACGATGATCTACAGCTTGAGAATATCCGTGATTCCGATGGAATCGCATACAATGCTTCAATCGTTCTTTCTATTCAGCAAAAGGAAGAAGGATTACAGATACAAGATGTAAAGGCAAGAAATTCAAAAGTAGGAATTAAATGGGTATATGCCTGGGACACAGATAGAGGAATTTTTGATTATATACCACAGCCAGAAAAAGGTGCAGAAGATGAAGAAAAAAGTGAAGAGTTAAGACGAAGATATAATGATAAAGAAGAGGAGGAATACTAAAATGATATTTGTAATTGATAATTTAAAATATGATACAGCTAAAATGGAACTTGTTTCTGAAAAATGTAAATATACCTATACTTGGATATTCACATTAATAAATACAGAAATGAGCAGTTATGGAAAAGATGTTAAATTGTGGAAAAGTAAGAAAGGAAATTGGTTATTGACTTATCGTACAGATTATGCTTCAAAAGGAGTTAAACTGCTTGAGGAAGATGTTAAAAAGTTATTGATGAAATATGATTTGTCAAGGTATGAAGAATTATTTGGAGAGTTAGAGGAGGCATAATATTTGATAAAATTACAAGATACAATAATACAATCTAATATTCAATCAATATTAGATATACTTAAGTTTGATCTCGCACAACACGGAGTTAATAGATTTCATCAGTTTAGAAATAATGGGGATAATATTCAAACGAATTGTCCTTTTCACAAGGACGGACAAGAAAGAAAACCATCCTTTGGAGTAAACGGAGAAATTGATAAATGCCATTGCTTTGCTTGTGGGTGGAGTGGAACAATAGAAGAAATGGTATCAGAGTTATATGGATACCGGGACGATGGTAAATTTGGTAAACGGTGGTTGATTAAAAGATTCAATTCTGTTGAGATTGAAACAAGAAAAAATATATTGGAGGGATTTAATGGAAGAATTATTAAGACTGATATTTTGGGTGGCAGGTGTTCTTCTAATATTCCTAGTAAAGTATCTAATAATAAAGATACTTTTATTGATGATGAAGAATTAGATAAGTATAGGTATATTCACCCTTATATGTATGAAAGAGGATTGACAGATGAAGTTATAGAAAGGTTTGATATAGGATATGACAGAGAGCGAAAAGAACTTACTTTCCCAGTTAGAGACATTGAAGGAAGATGTGTCTTCGTTGCAGGGAGAAGTGTTGAACGCAAGTTTTTCCGACTTCCACAAGGTCTTAATAAACCACTATATCAAGGATATAGATTCTGCGATGGGACATATAAGATGGCTTATATAACTGAATCATTCTTGAATTGCTTGACGTGTTGGAAATATGATAAGCCTGCAATGGCAATGATAGGAACAGGAAATCAAAAACAATATGAAATATTGAACAAACTTCCAGTTCGTGAGTATATTCTTGCATTTGACCCAGACGAAGCTGGAAGAAAAGCAACTGAAAGATTTAAAAAATATGTGCATGGAAAAATAATAAAAGAGATTGTATATCCAGATAATAGGGATATAAATGACTTGCAAGAGGAATTTTTGAAATGCAAAATAATTTTTTGAAAAAAAAATTAAAAAAACTATTGACATAATCATTTTTATGTGTTACAATATATACATAATAAAGAAATACAT